>OHBE01003348.1_pt1 | contig 10385 bp, 9 predicted proteins | sample 1577231 | NCBI WGS metagenome assembly OHBE01 (sample SAMEA3541506, study PRJEB24748) | human gut metagenome | biome: human gut; feature: human-associated habitat; material: faeces | place: China | collected 2012
AAACACACCAGGAACAAGCGAGCAGAAAGAACAGCCTCTTTGTGCAATGGTCTCTTTATGAATAACCGGAAATAATACAGCTCAATCCAGATCGGCCATATCTATCTTCCAGGTAGAATCGGGAAAAATCAGATAGGATTCTGCTCCTGACTTTCGGAGTTCTTCCCGGGCCTTTTTCATTTCCTCGCGGTATTGTTTGCGGGCTTTTTCCATCTCTCGGCGGAGCTTTTCCCGCTCCTTGCGCCATTCTTGATTTTGCTTTTTCTGAGCCTTCATATACTCTTGGTAGTATTTCTCCTTTTGCTTGCGATATTTTCGCATAGCCTCCGAGTTGTCAGGCTTCAAAACATTCCACTCCTTGCGGAAATAACGCGAACGGCCATTGGGATAAATCATTTGATCGAGCTGCTCTCGCGTGAATGTCCCTTCCATGACAAGTGCACGTATTTCCTCCGCATCCTCCGTGTACAGGACAAGTGTCCGGAACGTATTCTTCTTGCCCTTCTCGGCATAGAAACCGATTCGCTCGTTGCCATCCTGCACAGACATCAGCTCCTCATAGTCCTTACGGCTCCCGCCCATGATCGGGGAAAAGGTTCTGCGAATCAGAGCCGCGGACGAAGAACGATTCATATCGGTCGAAAAAATGTACATCCCATCCAGCAACGACGTATTGATGCTGATATCCGTCTTCCGTTTCAGATACTTCGAAGCCATTTTGAGCATCGGCTTGGAGAGATAGACGGATTCGATGCCGTTATCTTTCCTAAGTTCTTCCACTTTTATACGCTGAGCATCGGCTACCGGGGACAACATACATACAGCCACGATCAGGGCTACAATCATTTTTGCTTTCATCTCTATTCTCCTTTTTTATTCTATTGTGTTTCTTTCATATTCCTCTTCGGACATAGCCGTTTCCGCATACAAGGCTTCCTCTTCCCATCCGAGCATTTCCACAAACTCCCCCTCCGCATCAGCCCCGCGATCGAGACAATACTCCAATAGCTCCATGGCGTAGGCCGTTTCCCGGACGGCTTCGTCCCGATCGAGAGCGATCCCGTTCCTGTTGGACGAAAGTCGTCCCACCGTATTCAGCTCCACCGCCACACCTATGGCCAGTGCCAAAGCCACACAAGCTACAGCCCCGTAGCGTACCAACCGAAGCGACAACCGCCTTGAAGGATGCCGGACACGATCCTCCCAACTCGCCATCTTTTCCAAGAGAACTTTGTCCGAATCATCTTCCATTGCCGTTTCACGCTCAGGAAGACCGATCAAAGCCCGCAAAAGCTGCAAGTCCGAATGATAGGGAGCCGCATCCGGCAATCCCTCCAGCAAGCAATACAGCTCCAACTCCTCTTGCGGAGAAGTGGTACCGGCATAAAAACTTTCCAGTAGCCGGTCGATTTTATTTCTCTCTTCACGCATCATCTTTCATCACCTCCTTAGCTTCTCTACGCAGTCTGCACAGTATCACCCTCACATTGCCCTCCGTCAGTCCCAACCGCTCGGCAATCTCGCCATTCGAAAGCCGCCGGAAGTGGCTCATGGCAAAGACCGTCCGATACAGTTCGGACACACCACTCAACCACTGCCGCAGCCTCCCGATTTGCTCCGAGAGCAGCAGATCGGCCTCACCGCCATGCGTCTCCGACACTTCCTGTACCTCGGCAGCCTCCAAAGAGGTCGGATAAGGACTATTGCTTGCCTTTCGGATCAGGTTCAGGCAGTAGTTCCGAGCTATTCGGATGGCATACGCCCTCGGATTGTCCAGTCCGTCCAGCCGCATTCGTGCTTCCCACAAACGCAAATAGACCTCTTGGGTGGCATCCTCAGCCTCCTCGTCGTCGCGCAAAAATGCGTGACAAACAGCCCGAATGGAGGGGCGAATCGGAAGAAAAATCTCCTTGAAAGCGATAGTATTCACGTCGTACTCAGTCCGTTCTCTCGTGTAGGGGCAGGCATCCGCAGGAATGCCCCTGTATATATGAAGATGCAAAAAGGATCCATTTGTTACAAACGGAAGGAAAAACTTCTGCCGGCACCGAATCCAATCGGAGGGAAAATGGCGACGAAAGGGGATGAAATGCCGGCACCAATATCTTTAGACGTATATATAGAAGATAACTTCGGCAAGGTGCAACAAATCACTTTTAACTTCAACAAGAAGCAAGAGCTTAGTCCCTCGTCATAGTTCAATAATGGGATAAGATGATATTTAATTTGAATGAAGCAGGTATCGATCCTGGAGGATCGATACCTGCTTTTTTATATCATCAAAAGCTGGTGAGCAATCAAACAACTTTTATCGGACGGCAATAACCCGATTTATTAATAAGTTTGATGAGGTCATCTACCTCGCTGCACTCAAAGAGCTGTTTTTTGAATTCTTCATAGCTCATTTCTTCGGAAGAAGTCTCATTCTCGATGAATTTTCCTGCAATTACAGGAATAGCAGCCCCAAGGCAACTAATAAATAGGCTATTATTGCCTAAATAGTGTGTTATGCAACCAGAAAATATTGCTATCATTATATCCATTGATGTTGCAGAAATATTCTTTGACTTTTTGTGCGAAATCTTTCGATCGAACCAAAGCATTAAGAAGAACATTTCTTCTGCACCAATATCTCCATTATAGGAGTGGTATTGTATAAGCTTGAGAATTATTTCCCGGTGAGTGGTATCCTGTCCATGAGAACTGATTAACCTCACGATTTTAGCCTCAATTTCTTCTTTCGAAGATAAGTTTTGTGTTTCAAACAGGATAGTGCTTTCGACTCGTTGAAACTCTTCTTGCGACAGGCTTACTGTTTTCAGTTGACTTACAAATCTTTTACATTCGAGGAAACGTATTTTGTCTGCCAACTCCTTACGAGCTTCTTCTGTCAGTTCAAAAGCATTCCAAAGCATTTTTACTTCTTTCTCCAAATACTTTCTTGCCATCTCTGGGAAATAGCAAACCTCCAAAAGATGAAGGTATTCTTCGAATTGGGACAAATTTCCTTGCTCAATATCTATGGGCTGTATCTCTTTTGAATGTATGTTTTGCAAGAGATGCCTTAACTCTTGACTGGGAGTTGTTTCGTTCAGGCTATCTGTCATTATTCGGGAAAAAGGAATAGAAGAGCAATGAAAGGCCTGTACTGCAGATTCTTTATCATTGTTCAAGAGGTGTATCATTCCTAAGTAGTAATAATCTATAGGAGCCGGCTCTTTTTGAGTCGATACTTTGTCTATGGCATCTGTGATAATGTTCTTTTGACCAAGATTGGCATCTTCACTCAAACTTAGAGCAGAGAGAATAAAATAGTAGTATTGTTGGGCTGAAAGAGGTTGTTCTCCTGTATCCAATTCTTCGTCAAAAACTTTGAAAGCCTCAGAACATCCTCCGAGATTATAGATGAGAATGGGATAAAAACTTACGAACTCTTCGTGCGGTAACTGCAGCTCATAGTAGTGTAGTAAAAGCAAGAAGTCTTGTATAGGGCTAACACGTTGCCAATAGGAGATAAAAGAAGTGGGGCCTTGAGAGAAAAAAGAATCTGTCGGTAGAGATATGTACTGAAATAGAGTGTGACAGTTGTGAGGATAGCCATCAAAAGCCCTTATTAATCGGCCAGGTCTTATAGGTCTTATAAGATTTATTGATTCATTGGAGAGAATCAGATATAGCACTGTATTGAAGTCCGCTTGACTTTTTTCAAAATCTCCTATCTCATAATATGCAACTCCTCTACCATTATACCCAAGGATGTATTTATCGTTTAATTCTATTGCCTTAGAATAGTCTTTAATCGCTTCTTCATACAACCCTTTCTCACAATATGCTCTTCCTCTACCATGATACGCATGGACGAATTTACCGTCTAATTCTATTGCCTTAGAAAAGTCTTTAATCGCTTCTTCATACAACCCTTTCTTAAAATATGCAACTCCTCTATTATAATACGCATGGGCGAATTTACCGTCTAATTCTATTGCCTTAGAATAGTCTTTAATCGCTTCTTCATACGATCCTACAATACAGCAGTCGACGCCTCTGTTATAATAGGCAATAGCTTCTTGCCGATTAGGTTCAGGCACATTTGACAGTTTGTTGTCATTTTCTTTTAGATCGTTGTTTTTGTTCATGACTATTTGAATTTTATTGATTAAATGTATCTGTTTTTGTAACAAATGTAGTCGTTTTCTTGGACATCCAGTCTATAGTTAGCGTCCAATCTCTTGAGTGCAGAGTCCCAATCTGTACAATGTCCGAAGGTAAGCTTTGCATTCACTCAGATTTTCCAATGGTTGTCCTTTCCTTTTATCCATCCATTAGCCTTCCACATAGGGTGGAACTCATGGACAAAGAAACAGAAGAACAGAGCTTGAAACACAGAAAAAAGAACCGAAGCTGTGTCAAAACTGGATTTTGGTTCAGTCCTTTTTCTTTGTGATTTGCCTGGAGTAAGGCGACTAAAAAGAAAAACCTCTCAATTTCAAAATGAAATCGAGAGGTTCGCATTATACAAGTTTTGTGTCGTGGTGCCACCAGGAATCGAATAAAATTGATAAGTGGCTGTATTTCTTTGAGTTTATATTCTGCAAAAGGCCTAATCTCCCGCTATTGCTCCACCGATTTTCTGCAATGCTTTGCTTCTTTTTCGTGGGTGATATTCTCATCTGTGCACAAAGGTAATAGGATCCACGGGAAGGAGCAATTATTCTCCGTTTTATTTTCAGAAAACAATTCATTTGGAGTTCTCCCTTCCTTTTTCGCATAGTGACGGTAATCTGACTTATGAAGAAAATTTTGTGTTGATCTGTCTATTTGTATCCGACTCTAAGTTTGCCACGATATTCTTATATCGAGATCACTCTTTATTACTTATAATTTTATTCCGATGATAGCATGGTATGTAGTTTTATCTTCTTAATCTCTCAGTTACAACGGAATTTTATCTCCAAAACGTTGTAAGTTCCGAGCATGCAAGCGATAATATCATTCCCTTTTGTCTAAGGTTCACCGTTGGGGAATAGTCCTATCAGTACTATAATGTTTTTCTCAGTCTTTCTTCTACTAATGGAGTGCGTAATGTTTCTTCCCGCACTGCATATGTATTTCGGAATAAGTCTTTTAATTGTATGGTTCGGATATCAAGGAATTGGCCCTACCGTTATGGTTGTTTTCAATAATAAAAACGTTACTTACTATATATTTGGGGGAGGGGGGGGGTAACTGTATTTTCTTTTTATATTACTAAACATATTCCAATTTACAAATACCCATATTTCAATAGATTATAATAAAATAAAAGGTAACGATAAGAAAACCAATGAAGTTCTATATTTCTCATTCTTTAACCTTTTCAAGAATCGCTTTTTGAGGTGGCAAAGGTAGCATTTTCTGCACAGAAAGGTGGATTTCTCTCCACTTTTTCTGATAAAACTACTTTGATAGCTCTGATTTAATTTCTTTTACCAATCTATTGAGAAAATATGCTCTAACTGATGCTTTTAACTGACATTGCCATATTATCAATACTTTATATCCTAAATTCTCTAATTCTGATATTTTTCTTTTGTCTCGTTCAATATTCGCATAAATTTTGTTCTCCCAATAAGCCACATTGGTTGACGGGAGTCGAGAAAACTTACAATTCTCATGTCCATGCCAAAAACAACCATTAACGAATATCGTAGCTTTATACTTATGAATAACAATGTCTGGAGTGCCAGGCAATTGTTTTACATTTTTCCTATATCGTAAGCCCTGAGCGAACAGATACTTTCGGACTATTATTTCAGGTTTTGTCTCCTTTCCGGTAATATGAGACATTATTTCCGAACGTTTCTTTTTACTGACAGTATCCACGACTTATGCACCATTGAGCAATTGAATAATTCGAGCTTTTATATTTTCATATGTGGCAGTAAGGCGATTTTTGGCGACTTTCGTCAAACGTGATGTATGAGACATCGCATCGCGTATTGGCTTATACTCTATGGCATCCCTACGTAAAGATGCTTTTTTTATTTTATCCATCTCATTATCTGCAAGATATGCTAAATCATCCATGGCGCAATAGGATAATTCAGTGTCATTTTCTCTGATGTCAAAACTAATATTGGCACTATTTTTATGTGTTTCTGCTTTTTGCTTCCAATCTGCAATCTGCTTTTTAGTTTTTTCAGGGATTTCTATCTTTCTATCTACAATATATTTTCGGAGAAGATTCTCTGCAACAAAACATTCTCCATACGAAGAAAAATTAAATTCAGCATCTTGTTCTAAATCATTAATCCATTCTTCTACTTTTTTTCGACTAGAGGGGTTTGTTTTCGACGGTATGAAATCTTTCACAACTGCATTGAATAATTCCTTAGATTTACGTTCCTTTGGGGTCATTCGTTTGTTTTCCGAATCCCCATCTTGCTTTAATTCAACACGCCATACATCCCAATCTTCAAGAACAGTTTTAAGTATATTTCCTATTTCACTTAATAGTGCAACAAATTTAGGATCATCAGATACAACACCTTCACGACTGCTTGTAAATCGATCATATTCGTCATCTAGATCATTGTAATGTATCTGACCATACAAATAACTATCAACTATTCGAGTAGTTGAAATATGTTTCAATATATCTTTTTCGCGCAGACGTCCATTGACGAATAAATCAATACTGACTTTTTCCTCTGAGCCTTTAATTTTCAACATTGAGGGCTTTTCTACAGATGCAATAAATCCAGAAATTGTCTCATCTTCCGCATTTAATATCTTTTTTCGCTTCAATCTCTCATTCTTTTCCAGTTTTTCAGAAATATACGGATCAACAGGGTTATTGATTTTCCACAGCAATTGCGTGTCGTCAATTAAATTGTTCAACTCGTCTATCGTAATTTGATTATCGTTTAAAAAAATTCGAAAAGAAGGGTCTATTAGTGAAAAACGAAAATATAAAGCTACCAATTTACGAATATATTCAATTCTATTTCGAATGCCATCATTTATTTCTTCGAATATAATTATTGTTCCAGAACTAGTTCCTTTTCCGAATTCTTCGAAAATAGAAACGTTTGGAACACTCAGTTTGTACTCATTGGTAGAAATGTCATCTTTTATCGCTTCATCCAGCCCTGAATTATCTATAATGCCACCGACCCAATCAGTCTTTTCCGTCTTAGTCAAAACAGTAATTCTTTTTGCACACGATAAAAGAGCCAATTTCCCAATACCCTTACGCCCTATAAAAGGACGTCCACTTAAAGTTTTTGTAACATTGTCTTTACGTTTTGAATAGCCGATCTTTAAAAATTTATTTTGAAAATCTTTATCTGTCATTCCTTTCCCATCATCTTTGATAATGAGTGTGTTTTTTTCTCTATCTACTGTAATGTAAACATTATGAGCATCAGCATCCCATGCATTGGAAATAGCTTCTCCCAATACTGTAATAAAGCTTCGATAGAGATTTCTACCAAGATGGTTCAATATACTTAGGGAAATATTAAATGTATATGATTGCATATATTTATTATTCTATTGTTGATAAATGTTCAATTATACTTTCAGCAATTATTTCTCCTAACCTAGGGGGAACAGCATTTCCGATATATCTTGATGCTTTTGTGATAGCTATTTCTTTTTCATTGGGGAAAAATTTATACGTTTCTGGAAAAGTTTGAATCAAAGCTGCTTCTCTGATAGAAATCGCCCTATTTTGAATGGGATGTCCGAAACGACCATTTCCTAGTCCCGTACATTGGGTTGTCATCGTTGGTGCAGGTTTTTCCCAAACCATTCTTCCATATACGCTTCCAAAGCTTTTACCGTTTTCTGATTTATGGCATTGCAGAAGTAAGTCCTCCGGCCAATCTCTCCAACTTCCCCCATACGGGGTACTCTGAATCCGCTCCATATTTAATGGCGATAATGCCTTTGCTCTATGTAGAGGATCTTGTTTATTAATCTCACCCGCATTAAGTTCTGGAAGTCCACCGATAGCGTCCTTCACTGTTAAGTAGTCGCTAGGTTTATGTGTCGGCGAGATTAAGTTGATTTCTCCAAATCTCGATGCTAACAAAACCAACCTTTTTCTGCTTTGAGGTATTCCATAATCGGGACAGAACACCTTGTTTACACTAACATAATATCCTCCATCTTGTAGTAAGGATACAAAATCACTTAATACGGGTTTTTCTTTAAATGTCAATATCTGAGCGACATTTTCCATCGTAACAATGTCAGGTTGAACACCTTTTACTAAACGACCAAACTCATAAAGCAAGTCATATTTATCGGAATCTTTTTTCTTGTTCTTAAAAGCGTATGAAGAAAAAGGTTGACAAGGAGCACAGCCGGCTAAAAGTTTTATAGAATCAGAAGAATATGTATTTAATATCTCTTCTGGCATAACCTCTTTAATATCCTTGTGGTGAAAAACAGCTCCATTATTAGCTTCAAAAGCATATTGACAACTAGCATCCAAATCATATCCACCCAGAACATGTATTCCGCCATTTTTAAGACCGAAACTCAATCCTCCGATACCACAAAATAAGTCTATGGCCTCAATTATTGGCTGTGCCGATAATTTCTTCACATTTGATTTTTCCATTCTTTCTATGGCTCTTGATTTGATTTTTCACGACCTCTATGACCTCCTCAGAACATTCTTCTTTATCAATAATGGCATATACTGCATCCGCAAGCCATAGTACAAGAAGTTCTTGCTCCTCAATGTTGAAGTAAGTTGCAAGAATCGGCAAATGTTCTCGTTTTGCTTTTTTATCTCCCCTTTCAATTTTGCTATATGAAGGCGTATCTATGTCTAATACTGTAGCCAATTGTCTTTGCAAAAGTTTTTTCTCTTCTCGTAACTTTTTTATTTTACTCGAAAATAGCATATGTTCAAATATTTCAACTTCGACTTTTCTTTTATGAAATAGTCTTTTTCTTGCAAATTTACTGATTTTCTCTATCCTCACAAAATTATCAGTAGATATTTGAGCCTTTTCTGTGCTATACATCAGAGATTGGTCATTCTCATTTTCTTCGGCAAAGGTAGTTCCGGCGTCTGACGGACAACAAGGGCGATCGGCAAGCTGTTAGGGCAACGATCTCCACACTTTCATTTCATTACAAGTAGTATTCTTGCCCTAAACCTTGTTGTCCTTGCCTCCTAACTTTTTATTGCCTCGAAACGAAAACGACCGACCCGATGGAAAAACGCATAAAAAATGTCGGATATGCGAAAAGTAGGGAAAAATGGAATGGAAACTCAACTCCCTCTCCTCCTGAATCCGCATAAAATCAAAACAGCTGATTACCCATTATAGAAGAGTAGTGGGATGTTGGTGACAGACGACTCAAAATAGCTTCCTAAACTTCATTTCAGCCAATCTGTTGATTTCATCTTTATAGGTTTCAAGATGATGTAGGATGATGTTCTCCACATAGATGCCAATGGTCATATCTCTGTTTCTCATCGACATGACTATCTCCGCCAACGTGTCTTGCAACTCTTTGGCAATATAGATGGTCTTGCGATTTTTCAAGGTGTTGCGACAGATGAAAAGTGACTCATAATCGCCTTTGTCAGCCTTTCTCCTTTCTCTTCTTGGGACTCTTGAAAAATCCTTTGACATTGGCTCGTCATTTGGACGTTCTGATTCAACACACCGCTCTTCTGATTGAGCTCGTTTCATCTCACTCTCTTTTCTTTTCATGGGAATACCCTGTGAAATAAGTTCTCGGATGGCAATGGGATCTACCTTGCTGTTTTGATTCTCTGTCATACTTTCTTAATTTCTATTGTTATACAATTCTCTGTTCATTTCGTTGCCGGTATATTTACCGACGAAGACGAATACATCCACTATCGAAGATATGTCCAACAATCGGCTTGTACCAGTAGGGCTACATCCTTTCGTTCATACCCTTTCAGTGGAGATGTTCATTAGTGTCCATCAATACAATCGTTCGATTGTATCTGCTTTCGCACATTCCCACGTTCGAGTGAGAGAATTAAGATATGCTCTTTGATATACACCCTTGCCTATATCGCTCATCGAAACGTGATGTTATCGAAAACGCATACTACCACCGACATATTCGACAATGCAAATATATGGCTCGGTGATGCTGTAATCTGCGTGATTTTCTTTAGTGCGTACTTGTGGCGTTGATTTGCGTATCTGTGGCTCTGTGAGAGGCTAGTGGTTTAGACACAACGCTTAGTAACTTTGCACCCAAGCGGTGAGCAGATGCATTCGAGGCATAAATCCTCTCTTTTCAAGAAAGAAATACTCCGCTCTTCGGGACGGATTTATTTGCATCGGGCAAATAGCAAGGTATGTTTTATGCAGCACGACTCCGTTTTTGCAGCATAA
>OHBE01003349.1_pt1 | contig 10385 bp, 8 predicted proteins | sample 1577231 | NCBI WGS metagenome assembly OHBE01 (sample SAMEA3541506, study PRJEB24748) | human gut metagenome | biome: human gut; feature: human-associated habitat; material: faeces | place: China | collected 2012
AATGCCGTGTAGCTACAGAGTTTCCTTTTGGTGTGAACATTCCTTTGATGTATCCTCAGATTGAAGAGATCATGGATATCGTGGTGGAGGAGAAAGTGAAAATCGTTTTTACTTCCGCCGGAAACCCGAAGACGTGGACTTCTTGGCTGAAAGAACGGGGCATCACGGTGGTTCACGTCGTATCTTCTTCGCGTTTTGCCGTGAAATGTGAAGAAGCGGGTGTAGATGCCGTAGTAGCCGAAGGTTTTGAGGCCGGAGGACACAATGGGCGCGAAGAAACCACTACGCTTTGCCTTATACCTTCGGTGCGCAGGGCAACCACACTGCCTTTGATTGCAGCCGGAGGCATAGCTACCGGAGAAAGCATGCTGGCGGCTATGGTGCTGGGCGCCGAAGGCGTTCAGATCGGTACGCGTTTCGCCCTGACCGATGAGAGTTCTGCAAGCAAAGAGTTTAAGTCGCTTTGTCTGGGGTTAGGCGAAGGGGATACGAAGTTGCTACTGAAAAAGCTGAGCCCTGTGCGTCTGGTAAAGAATGCTTTCCGCGATGCGGTGGAAGAGGCGGAAAGCCGCGGAGCTTCCGTCGAAGAATTGCGTGCGCTGCTCGGCAAAGGGCGTGCGAAGAAAGGAATCTTTGAAGGCGATTTGGAGCAGGGAGAGTTGGAAATAGGTCAGGTTGCTGCTCTCGTTTCCCGTCGGGAGTCTGTAGATGAGGTGATGAAAGATCTGTTGGAAACTTACCGTCAAGCGGCAGGAAAGACTTATTTCTGATTTAAGTCTTTTCTAATCTTCGTTTTTTTGTTTCGTTATTATTGTTCTTAGTTTAAGGTAACTTTTTCTTGGCATTTTTTAATCAAGTTCGATTAAACTTAGATACTTTGTCTTTTTTGTTTTTCCTTTACTTAGTTTGTGAGGGTTAATTATTTGTTATATTTGCAAAAAAAAAGAAGACTATGAGAATACATATAAAAATATCAAGCTCTGATCGGCTGATTGGTTTTAATTATCAGCCTTTACTTACAGGTTGTGTACACAAATGGCTGGGTGGGAATAATAATGAGCACGGAAAAATAAGTTTGTACTCTTTTTCGTGGTTGCAAAATGTTGATATCACCAATAAAGGCGTCAAATTAAGAAATGGTTCTTATTTTACTTTAAACTTTTATGACGTTCAACAGGTGAAGAATGTTGTTAAAAATATTTTGGAACAGCCGGAAATGTTTGCCGACGCACGGGTTGTAGATATTCGTATTCAATATACTCCTCTATTTTCAGAAAAAGAACGTTTTTCATTGGCAAGTCCCGTTTTGATAAAAAGATATAATAACGAAGGCAAAGAGACTCATTATACTTATTTGGATGAAGAAGCAGGTAAACTTATGGCTGAAACACTAAAAGCAAAAGCTAAAATAGCGGGGCTGGATACTGAGAATGTAAAAGTATATTTTGACAAAGAATATCATTCTCCAAGAACTAAAATAATTTCTTATAAGAACATAAAAAACAGAGTGACCATGTGTCCGGTAATAATTGAAGGAAGTCCCGAGATTGTGGCATTTGCGTGGGATGTCGGCATTGGCAACAGCACAGGGATTGGGTTTGGAGCATTAAAATAATGGTAATTATGGACGAGAAACTTTATGTTATAAAATATGTGGGTCCATTCGGCTTTATCAAACCGTGGACAGCCGTAAGAGATAGCGAAACTTTTTCTCAGCAGTTTCTGACACCGAGTATTCTGGAAGGGATTGAAAAAAAACTTTTTCCGGAATTACTAGATATTTCAGGAATAAAGAAGATTGTCAGACACCGTTTGTCTTACGATCAAGTCTCCCAGCAGCAGGAAGTAATACAAGCCAGAGGATGGAATCAGACAAAAAAAGGACAAAAGTACTTGTTTGAAAGACCGACATCGATCATCGTTCGTGGGGTTTTGCTTAACCCTGTTCTTTATTTGGCTTTCAAAGACTTGAAAGATGCCGAGCAAGCTTTGATGCAACATGTATGTCTTGTAAGAAATGAAGATGTCATGCTTCCTCAGCAAATATTGACCTTGTCGGAAAGCGAGTTTGATGATGAAGAAGCATTTGCGGGCTTTGAACTTGTTTTTGAGAAAAATGATAAGTCTTTTCCGGTGGGTATAGACCGGAAAACAGGCAATCAGATGTATGGTTGGCTCAAAATTATTGGAACACCTGTTAAAAGCTACTAATGGATGAATTATTTGCCAAATCGGCTCCCGAATGGACAACTTTGCTTGCCCATACTAAGCAAGTTGTATTGGTTGTAGAAAAAATTGCAGGTTATCTTGCTATGGACAGAAGCGTAGCCAGAAACGGTGCTATTCTTCATGACATCGGCAAGGCCCATCCTGTTTTTCAAAACAGGTTAAGAATGAAACGAAGGCCTGATGATACCGTTTTCCGTCACGAAATAGCTTCTTTATTCTTTCTTTCCGCTTTCCCGAAAGATGAATGGAACAAGCTGATCGAAATGGTTGTAAGTCATCATAAATCTGTAAAAAAAGATGTCTCCGGTCTCGGATTGTTGGATTTAGAAGAAGAATGTGATTATCTGCAATTTCATTTGGGTAAATGGGAGGAATGGTCTGAAAAAGCATGGCTGGTATTGGGAGAATTGGGCATCCCGTATCGAAGAATATCTGTACAAGAGGCTACTGAAAATTTGCAGTATTGTATTGATTATTGCGAGAAAAGGACAAGAGAAAGAGCTGTTTCGGAATGGAAAGGTCTTTTGATGGGGGCCGATCATTTTGCTTCTGCAGTTATAGGTGAGGCGGAAAAGTTCTTGCCGCGGATGTTCGTTACTCCCGATTTGTCTTTTTATAATCGCCCGAATGATCTTTATTCGCTTTCATTGCTGGATGCGAGTAGTGCAAAGAGACATACAGTAGTGGTCGCGCCTACGGGTGCGGGAAAGACAGATTACCTCTTCAGAAGATGTATTGGGCGAGTATTTTACACACTCCCATATCAAGCGTCGATAAACGCGATGTACAAGAGAGTTGCCAATGATCTTGAAAAGGACAATCCTGATTTGGATGTCAGAGTGCTTCATTCTACTTCGAAAGTGGTGAAACGGAAGAACAATGACGAAGAAACGGTTATTCAATCCCATATTGGCTCATCTGTCAAAATACTTACACCGCATCAACTGTCTGCTTTGGCCTTTGGAATGAAAGGTTACGAGGCAATGATTCTCGACTTGAAAGGTTGCGATGTCATCTTGGATGAAGTGCATACTTATTCCGGCATTTCTCAGGCAATTGTTTTAAAATTAGTCGAGATTCTGAAGAAGATCGATTGCAGGATACATATTGGTACAGCTACGATGCCATCTGTGCTTTACCATAAAATAATGGAGATTTTAGGTGATGATGTGTTGGAAGTCAAGCTCCCCGACGAGGAGCTGAATCTATACGACCGGCATATCATTCATAAAGCAAATTCATTTCATGATCTTACATCTGTCATAGATAAGGCTATCCAAAGTAATCAGAAAGTTTTGATTGTACAGAATCGGGTGAAGACGGCCCAGGAAGTCTATCAATATATCAAAGAAGAATATCCCTTTGTTCCGTCTTTGTTATTGCACAGCCGCTTTAAAAGGAAAGACCGGAATGAAAAAGAAACCGATTTGTTGGGGGTAGACGCGGAAGGCAATTCTCTTGGGAAATTCAATACGTCGGGCGAGGCTTGCATTGTCGTTTCTACTCAAATTGTAGAAGTCAGTTTGGATATAAGTTTTGATTTGATGATTACCGCGTGCGCGCCATTAGACGCAATGATTCAGCGATTTGGAAGAGTCAATAGAAAAAGGTCCAAAGATACTATTGGCAAATTGAAAGATATCTATGTAACAGCTCCGTTGGATAACGAAAAAGAAGCAAGACCATACACGCCGGAAATTCTTAAGAAATCGTTTGAAGTTCTGGAAGACGGTAAGCCTTTGCACGAGAGAGAACTGCAGAGCAAAATCGATGAAGTATTTACTTCCATTGATTTTTTAGAGATTGAAGAGCATTCGGTTTTTAAAACCAATGGGAATATTTCGATCGACTGCTTGACTCACAACAGTAGAGCGATATTGTTCGATTTGTTAGAAATAGACAATGTTGCATGTATAACGGAAAGTGATGTGTTTGCATATGAGAATGGAGACTTGGAGACAAGACTTCGGTTAGAAATTCCGACCTATTTCTCCGCTGTTTCCAAAAAGAGACAGATCGATAAAGGAAACCGCCCTTTTATTGTTCCCGATTATGCCTATTCTTCGGAAATGGGATTGGATGTTACTATGATAAATAAAAGTTTAGGAGTGATAATATGATAACTGCATTAATTGGAAAATCGTTTTTGAAAGCTTTTAATGAAAAATTCAATAAGAGTTTATCTGCCAGAGACTTTTTTAGGGAAGAGTATTTTGAGCTGTTCTTTAATCATCCCAAATATATGCAATGGGTAACTAACTCTCCGTTTGTTCAGATGAAAAGTGGGCAGAAACCGCATCTTTTGACTGTAGATGAAAGATTGGAGAAGCTGGAGAATCTTTATTTTAAAGTAGAAAAAGAATCTCCCGATGCCAGTTTTGCATTAGGTTATCCTGCGTCAGAGGCAGATGAGTTTGCAAGTACATCGGGGCTTGTAACCGATATTGTTGCAGAAAGCGAAGAGGAAGATATCTTTTATTCCTGGATTGGATCCGGGTTGGGTATTGGCGTGGCAGGCGGTTATAATCTGCTGATTGATGACGCTGAATTACTGTTGTTGGTTTTTGAGGGCTGGAAGTATTATCGGAAATATTTAAATGATCCTACTTTGAAACAATTAAAAGAATATAAAATTAATTCCTGGAATGGCCAGTGGCTGACGTATAGATTTGGGAAAAATTACCGCGAAGATTTTGACTTCTTAACTCTTCAAAATGAAGGGGTATTTGCACCAACCAGCGATTCAATTGAAATTGCGATGATAAGTTGGTCAAATTTGTTTTTCAGTCTTTCACGGTTCTATCCCGATAAAAACTTGGCTTCTTATATCTATAGTTTCGGGCAAACAAATAAAACCATAGGGTTTATTCCTATTTATTTAAAATCGGGAACAAAGCTCAAAGATGTCTTCAGAAAGCTCTACAGTGGTTCAGATTGTTTTGACGATAAAGAGTTTCAAGCTCTTTATGGAATGCATATAAAAAGAGCTTGTGAGTTGGGAAGTATCGGACTACAGGCTTTGCGTCCGAAAGACTTGGAGAAGTATATGCGAGAGTCAAGGAGTTTCGTTTTTAAAAAAGAAGAACAAATAATTATTTATCAATCATATAAAACCTGGTTAATAGCTATGTTGTCTAAAAACAAACAAGAATTTAAAGACTATACAATAGAATTGGCTAAGCTGATTCTGCGTTATAGGAAAGGGGCTTCGGGAACGGAAAGGAAAAACCTGATAGAGAAGAAACTGCTTGATGCAAAATCAAAGAAACTATTTATCGATGCCCTCACTGAAATGGTTGCCGGTGTGGAAGATTGTGACTTGGAACAATTAAAAACCTTGAAAGATGAGGTGCATCTAATGACTAACGAAGAATTCACTTACTTCAATACTTTGCTGAAATTCGATTACGCTTTTGTAGAAAAACAATCATAAACTATTAAAATACACAACTATGAGTAATACTATTTACGTTCGTACGCTCAAAAGGGCAGAGCACACGGTTTTTTGCGTTGCAGATGGCCAGAAGTATTATTATGATGCTCAGTTTAATCGTCGCATTCCTTTTTCAAGCGGACAACAAGTGAAAAGATCCGTACTGGATTCTATCTGTGAATTTTTAAACGAAACCCCAAGTCCGACGACTTTTCTTTTTGATGTAACAAAGCAAAAAGAACTAACGGAAGGGGAGGTGTACGGAACTTGCGATCCTTCTTATGTCGATCAACTGTTTGGTGGATGGATGAAAGCTACCAAAGGCGGTAAAGACAGGACTTTAAAAAGAAGAAGCCCGCTTTCTATCTCTGCAATGAGAGGACTCCATCCGCTTTTAGCCGGTTTGGATAATGAAAATGTTTCATTTGACAGAAGTGATAGACCGAACAATCGTGTGATTGTGAGGGATGAGAAAGGGAATGAGCTTTCTGATGAAGAAATTGCTGTATTCCTTGAGGGAAAAGACAGAAGTTTAAGCAGAAAATGGATAAAGGATAAGAACAGTCGTGCCAGCGGTTTATTTATCTCCGATATTGCCATAGACCTGAGGAGGTTGTTTTCTGTTTCAACAAATCAACTTGAGCCGGAAATGTCGGATGAAACGATCGAAAAGTTGAAAGCTGAAGGATGGGTTCAATCGAAAAATGTTTTCGGTGAATGCCTGGTGGCTCCAAAAAAGTTGCGTGAAAAGTGGATTAAAGGTTTGGCTAAAGCAATTGTAAACTGGAGAATAACATCCAATCAATCGCGGACATTCAGTTTAATGGATACTCTTGCGATTTCAATCAGTGATAATGCCAATTTAATTGCAGGAAGCATCAGGGCAAAATTGTCCGAAGAAGATTCCGGTAAAGCGCAACCAGTCGTTGATGAGTCTCTGAATAATGTAGATACATTCATTACATTGCAAGCCGGAGGTTATATCTCAACGACCGGAGAACAAGCAGATGCCCTTGAAAAAGCGGAACAGAAACTTGTAGACTTAATGATGGCTTTCGATTACGAAAATCAATTTTAATAATAAAGCGGAGTAAAATCCGCTTTATCTCATTATTATGATATTAACAGGTATCCATTTCAATTACTACCAAGTCTGTAAACGAAAACTTTGGCTTTTCGCAAACGGAATAAACATGGAGCATACTTCCGACTTAGTTTACGATGGTAAGCTAATTCATGAAACTGCTTATCCGCAACGCCCCGAAAGATATGAAGAACTGGAAATGGGAAGAATAAAAATCGATTATTACGATGCTAAGAACAGAGTAATTCACGAAATCAAACGTTCGGATAAAATAGAAAACGCGCACGAATGGCAAGTGAAATACTATATTTACGTCCTAGAAAAAACCGGCATTGATGGTGTGGTTGGTATACTGGAATATCCTGCACTTCGGCATACGGCACAGGTTACGCTTTCAGATGTTGACAGAGAAAAAATACAGGAAATGGAAAAAGAGATTGTAAGAATTGTGCTATCTGAAGCTTGTCCGAGTGTAATCAATGCCAGAATATGCAAAAAATGCAGTTACTATGAATTTTGTTACGTCAATGAAGAAAAATGAAAAAGACTTATTATCTTTTTAATCCCGGCACACTTCAGCGCAAAGATAATACATTGCGTTTTACGCCTGTAATAGAAGATGGAGATGGCCATCTGCAAGAAGGACAGCCGCGTTATCTGCCCGTGGAAGACATTGCCGAATTTTATGTTTTCGGTTCACTGAACGCTAATAGTTCATTATACAACTTTTTGGGACAAAATGGAATAGCTGTTCATTTTTTTGATTATTACGAAAATTACACCGGTTCGTTTATGCCAAAAGATGGATTATTGTCCGGTAAGATGCTTTTGGCACAGACCTCCACTTATCAGAATAAGAAGAAACGAATAGAACTTGCACGGAAGTTTGTGGAAGGCGCATCATTCAACATGCAGAAAAATTTGCGTTATTACAATACGCGAGGCAAAGAGCTGGATGATTTGCTTGCGAAGATAGAACATTATACTTTGCAGCTTTCTTTAGCTACAGCCGTAGATGAGATAATGGGATTGGAAGGTAATATCAGGCAAACTTATTATGAAGGGTTTGATATAATCATAAATGATTTTGAAATGGGAGGCCGAACGAAACAGCCGCCACAAAACGAAGTTAATGCGTTGATTTCTTTCGGTAATATGATGTGCTATAGCCAGTGTCTACGCGCCATTCATCAGACACAACTCAATCCTACTGTTAGTTATTTGCATACACCAGGTGAAAGACGATATTCTCTTTCATTAGATATTTCAGAGATATTTAAGCCTATTTTGGTCGATAGAGTAATTTTTAAGCTGTTAAATAAAAGAGAATTGCAAGAACGCCATTTTGAAAGTAAAATCAATCGATGTCTCTTAAATCCTGCCGGTAAGCGAGTTTTTGTACAAGCATTTGAAGAGCGTTTGAATGAAACTATTCAGCATCGTTCATTAAAAAGAAAAGTGAGTTATCGGCATTTGATAAAATTAGAATGTTATAAACTCTGCAAGCATTTGTTAGGAATTGAAGAATACAAACCGTTTAAAATGTGGTGGTGAATAATGTACATAATTTTAGTTTATGATTGTGGCGAAAAGCGTGTAAGTAAAATGTTGAAGCTCTGTCGGAAATATTTGAATTGGATACAAAATTCTGTTTTTGAAGGTGAAATTTCAGAGGTAAAACTAAAAGAATTAACTTTGAAAGCTCAAAAAATAATGGATATGAATACTGATAGTTTGATTATTTTTTCCGGTAGAAGTGAGAAGTGGCTTGACAAGCAAATTGTTGGGAAAGAAAGAAGTAGTATAGACAATTTTTTATAATTGTGCGTCGATGTTCTTCACTTCAAGCAGATATTAGGAAAAGCCTGTCTATTATGTTCTTTGACATTCTGAAAATCAATGTATTATAATGTTGTCGATAACCAGTGATTTTCTTATCATTGAATATCGACAAGTTTTTTAAATTTAAAATGCTCTTTCTGAAAAATATTTGATTGAAAATCAATTGCTTATTATTCCTTTAAGTATGGCTTTTAATTGAACCATTTGGAATTGAAATAGCATTCAAGTTTATCGGCGAGGGCGGAAAGATTAACTTTTAATTGAACCATTTGGAATTGAAATATATAATCAGATATTTACCAAGTCATCTGACCCTGCTTTTAATTGAACCATTTGGAATTGAAATTGAGGACAGAACGTCCGGCGCCGCAATCTTCAAGGCTTTTAATTGAACCATTTGGAATTGAAATTACATCATCATCCCAGCTTTGCGGCTGCAAGAGCACTTTTAATTGAACCATTTGGAATTGAAATGAGGTTGTTACAATGAACAAGGTAGACGTTACTGTTGCTTTTAATTGAACCATTTGGAATTGAAATCGTCTCCGCTATCTTCACTACGTATTCGAAGTCCCACTTTTAATTGAACCATTTGGAATTGAAATGTGCGCAAGCCGCTATCACGCAGGGGAGATAAAGACTTTTAATTGAACCATTTGGAATTGAAATACAGAAAGAGGACGTTTTGCGAAAGAAGGTAGACGCTTTTAATTGAACCATTTGGAATTGAAATAAGTATGAATTGATTTTAAAAGTGGAACAGGGGACTTTTAATTGAACCATTTGGAATTGAAATGAAGTCCGCATAATTAGGAGAGTACTCGTACTGCGTCTTTTAATTGAACCATTTGGAATTGAAATTGGTAACGGCTCTTTCCCCTCTTTTATCTTCTCGCTTTTAATTGAACCATTTGGAATTGAAATGATTCAGGTAGTAATATTCCGAAAGAATCAACGAACCTTTTAATTGAACCATTTGGAATTGAAATGTATGTCGGATGCCTGGATAATGAAAAACATCGGCACTTTTAATTGAACCATTTGGAATTGAAATAAGGGTGATCAGGGCGTTCCCGGAGCCAAGGGCGCTTTTAATTGAACCATTTGGAATTGAAATTGGAGTAGAGGGCATCGAGGAGAAGTCCGCGGCGGACTTTTAATTGAACCATTTGGAATTGAAATGATATGCTTCAGTCAATTGGAAGTCTGCTTCCGGCTCTTTTAATTGAACCATTTGGAATTGAAATTTGCAATCTGGCGATCAATAACGGAGGTGAATTCACTTTTAATTGAACCATTTGGAATTGAAATAGAAATATGCCGAGGAGGAGGAACGCCGCCGTAACTTTTAATTGAACCATTTGGAATTGAAATAGAAATGAACGAGCTTAAACATAATCTGCGAGTAGAGCTTTTAATTGAACCATTTGGAATTGAAATATAACTCCTGTCAGAAAGCGGAGTGTTGGCGGGAACCTTTTAATTGAACCATTTGGAATTGAAATTGACGATTTTCACACCCGGAGCGCCCAGGGCGGAGCTTTTAATTGAACCATTTGGAATTGAAATAAACATAATCGTGTATTTTAAGATTAGACAATGCTCTTTTAATTGAACCATTTGGAATTGAAATGGCGAACCTTCGATAACAAGGAAGCCGCAATTGCTTCTTTTAATTGAACCATTTGGAATTGAAATAAGAACTATCCATTAAAAAAAAGAACTGCGGTTTCTTTTAATTGGTAAGCCTCCGGTAAACCACGTATTTTCTGCAATCTCTTCGACCAGTATCTTTGT
>OHBE01003351.1_pt1 | contig 10383 bp, 8 predicted proteins | sample 1577231 | NCBI WGS metagenome assembly OHBE01 (sample SAMEA3541506, study PRJEB24748) | human gut metagenome | biome: human gut; feature: human-associated habitat; material: faeces | place: China | collected 2012
AAGCAATAAAGAGAACATCGCCCACTTGATTCTAATTTTTTTCACACAAAACGCCACATTTAATAAAAAAATTAATTATCTTTGTAGATATTACAAAATATAAGAGACGTATGAACCAACAATTCTTGAAAGAAATAGAAAAGGGCTCTAAAAGCGCTCTCGTCAAAAAGAGAATTATTACACATTATATATATAATGGCAGTTCAACAATTACCGACCTGTCTAAAGAATTGGATCTTAGTGTCCCTACAGTCACTAAGTTTATCAGTGAAATGTGCGAAGAAGGTTATATCAACGACTATGGTAAATTGGAAACAAGTGGAGGACGGCACCCTAACCTATATGGCTTAAATCCTGAATCCGGCTACTTTATAGGAGTCGATATCAAAAGATTTGCCATTAATATCGGCTTGATCAACTTCAAAGGTGATATGATGGAACTTAAAATGAATATTCCTTATAAATTTGAAAATTCAATAGAAGGATTGAATGAGTTATGCAAACTCATTTCAAATTTTATCAAGAAGTTGACAATAGCTAAAGACAAAATATTAAATATCAATGTAAATGTTTCCGGACGCGTTAATCCGGAATCCGGATATAGTTTTAGTCAATTCAATTTTGAAGAACGCCCATTATCTGAAGTTTTAGCTGAAAAATTAGGGTATAAGGTAACAATAGATAATGATACGCGCGCCATGACCTATGGAGAATACCTAAAGGGGTGTGTAAATGGCGAAAAAGATATTATCTTCGTAAATATCAGTTGGGGGCTAGGTGTTGGAATCATCATCGATGGCAAAATTTATACAGGAAAATCCGGATTTTCCGGAGAATTCGGCCATACCAGTACCTTTGACAATGAAATTATTTGCCACTGCGGCAAAAAAGGCTGTCTCGAAACAGAAGCTTCCGGATCTGCGCTACACCGCATCTTGCTGGAACGTATACAAAATGGTGAAAACTCAATCTTATCCAATCGTATAGGAGACATTAACAATCCTATAACCTTGGATGAAATCATTGCTTCTGTAAACAAGGAAGATCTTTTATGTATTGAAATAGTGGAAGAAATCGGGCAGAAATTAGGCAAACAAATTGCTGGACTTATCAATCTTTTTAATCCGGAACTTGTCATTATCGGAGGAACGATTTCGCTGACAGGAGACTACATTACTCAACCAATAAAAACAGCTGTCCGCAAGTACTCACTTAATCTGGTCAATAAAGACTCGGCAATCGTCACTTCAAAACTAAAAGACAGAGCCGGTATTGTCGGAGCTTGCATGCTTGCAAGGAGCAGAATGTTTGAGTGTTAAAGCTCAAGCATTCGCTGTATAAATACTCGGGCCGCCTCCTCATCAGTTGCAGGAGGTGCCCAAGATGCTAAATTTTCAGGAATAAGAGGAGCAAAAGGCCCTTGCTTTATTTCATAAATAACGGTTCCAGATTCTAAGACAACGATAGTATGCCATACACAGGGAGGAATCTCAATTCCATAATGTCCCTCAGCTGGATTCAAATGAACCTTTTCCGTTACATTACCCTCATCATCAAACAGGATAGCCAACAAGCTACCTCTCAATACAAGATAAACTTCTTCCTTATCCGGATTCTTATGACGATGTGGCGGCAAGTAAGTTCCCGGCTCCAAAGCATTCAACATCCTGTGAATAGGAGCATCCATGGAGTCATGGAAATTGTAATTCATCCGCAGGCGTGAATTCTCTTTTGCCTGATCAGTCACTTTATCAAGAAGCCCTTCGGTAATCAGTTTCATTATTCCTCTTTTGAAGCTACACAATCCGTTGAGACTGTAACCAAAGCGCATCCCAACCCTTCAACTCGCAGTAACAACTTATTATTTCCTTGGCACTCAACTAGCTCAGCCTCCAATCCTTGTAATTGTCCACTTATTACTCGCACTACGGTTCCAGGAACAAACTCATTTGGCGCAAACTCGACCAGTTCGCAAGAGTGCTCTATCATAGTCTTGAAAGTCTCCATTTGAACTTCCGGTATAGAAACATATTGTCCCTTTTCCTTCAGTAAAAAAGCTACTCCATGAATACCGGCTACATGAGCAATCTCCTCAGAGGAGATGTGCACAAATAGACATCCCGGAACAACAGGAATGAAAATCTTTTTCTTGCGATTGTTCCACAAACGAACTACCGGTTGAAGAGGCAAATAGTTTTCAACGCCTATCTTATCCAGCTGTTCCTTCACTTTCTTCTCTGCTCTCGGTGCTGTATATACAGCATACCAGCAAGAAGTATTTTCTTTTATTTTTCTGGCTGTTTCTTCCATCCGTTCAATAAATCTTTAACAAAGAGAATCCATCCTATACTACCTACACCCGCTAAGAATACAAAACCAATTAAAATCATGATTTTATTAGGTTTAGCCGGTCTCAAAGGGACTGTAGCAGGTTGTACTACAGTATAAACAGGAGTTATTTCCTGTACTTTAGCTTTCGCCAATTGCAATTGTTGCGACACTTGAGTGAATACTCCATAAGCTAAATTCATCTCATTCTGCAAACGCTCTTGCTCTGTACGAAAACTTTGCATAATGATATTTTGATTACCATCCATAAAACGAGCATATTTCTGCTGCGCTTCATAGTAGTTCTCCTGAGCTTCATTAAATAGTTTCTCAGTAAAAGCCAAATCATGACGCGCTTTATTGGTACGATAATCTGTGATATAATTTTGCAAACAATGCATTACCGTATCTGTTAATGCTGCAGAAATTAATGGATCCTGCATTGTCACAGTAAGTGTAGTCACTCCTGTTTTCTTATCTACCGAAACAGATATACGATGACTCAAAGCATCCGCTATTCCAGCTTGATCTGCAGTCAAATAGAAAGGATCTATCTTTGCATCTCCCTGTTCCTCCGGTGCATCTTTAAACAAAGATACAACCCAACCTAATGCTTTGAAAGGAGCTGATGCAACCGCTCCCCACCAAGGAGCCCGTTGATATTTATCCAAGTACTCATACAGAGTTGTATTAATCTTGCCTTTCTGATCAGCAACCTTCACATCGAACATTTCCAATAGAAAAGGTGTGGAACTAACAATATCAGGATACAATTCGGGAGAAAGTGCATCTTCTCCGGTTGAACTACCAAGATTAATACCGGCCATAGCAGCTAATGCCCCCATGCCTCCAGTAGAAGACTTGCTACCTGTTTCCGGCGCCAGTGTTACACTTGTAGAATACTCTTTAGGAATACTAAAAGCCACTACAAGTCCTACTAACACGGCAACACCACAAACCTTTAATACTAATTTACGACCGGCCCAAACTTTCTGAGCCAACTCTATCAGATCAATTTCTTGTTCCTCAGATTGCGGAGTCGTTTTATTTATATTCTTATCTTCAGTCATAGTTATTACTTAAAGAGGTTAACCATCGTTGCAATCATAGTTGCTAATGAAGCAGCAGAAGTACCCATTCCTATAATTTCGGCTGCCGACATTCTCTTCTTCGGATCTTTACTTGGCACGATAATCTCACAGCCCGGTTCTATCGCTTTAGAATTTCCCGTACGTAAACGAGACACTGTTCCATTCATATAAACCACAAAAGCTCTTTTTTTCTTTGCAAGACTTGCAAAACCACCGGCCTGATTAATATAGTATTTCAAACTTTCGCCTTTCTTATATAATACTGTATTGGGATACATCACAGCACCATTGATTTTGACGGTACTTACATACTCCGGCACAAACAAAATATCGCCTTCACGTAATACCATATCAAAGTCTGACCCCGGATTAGCCAAAGCCTTTTCCAACTCAATACCGACAGAATAAGTATCAGAGACATCAAGGGTCTTAACAGAAATGGAATCAGCTCCACCCTTATTAGCCATACGAAGTGCATCCTCCTTGCGGCGCAACTCTTCTTCTGTCATTTTACGAATCAAACGGGCACCTTTCACATAAGCATCTTGAGTAATACCGCCCGCTTTAGAAATCAAATCACTAAGACGTTCGTTCTTCTTTGATAGCGCATAACGTCCACCAAATAAGACCTCGCCTCCAACTGTAACATTCTGTTGTTGATGATAAGCAGGGCTACGACGAATATATACTTCGTCAAAAGGTTCCAAATGGAAATCCTGATCACCTCCTCCTACAAGAAAACCATCTTTCAATTCAAAAGAGAAAGTCTTACCAACTACATTACTCAATTCAGTACTTTTTGAATTTTTTATTCGTCGGGACACATCCACACGGGCTGTCGAAGCTGCCTCCAATAATCCTCCGGCTTGTAGAACAAGGTCTTCAACCGACATATTGGATGAATACAAATAAGTACCCGGATTGGCTACTTCACCATGAATCGTAAGGGTTGCTTCCTCCTTCAAATCTTCAATACTCGGAATATAAAGGATATCATTTTTCTGAAGAGGAATATCAGCTACAGTACCATTCAACAATCCCTTTAAATCAATTTGAATCATCTCATGAGTAAGATCATCATTCTCACGATCGATGATAGCACGGTTTAAGAAAGCATCCCCTCTCACTCCTTCAGCTTTCTTTATTAATTGTTTTACTGTGTTTACAGTTCCATCGATTTGGTACATACCGGCACGATAAACAGCACCACGGACTTCAACACGGTTTTCAAAACGCTCCAATACCGAATCCACAGCCAGCACATCTCCATCATCCAGTTTAAATACCGAATAATCCATTTCATCTACATTATAAACCTGATGCTCACGGCCTGTTTTACGAATTAAACGTATAGCTTTTTTATAAGCATCCCCAGTGAAACCACCTGAATATTTTAAAATAGTAGCCATTGTCTCAGAAGGCTTCATCTCATAAAACATCGGACGTTTTACCTTACCGGTAATCTGCACTAAAGATTCATATGGATCAACAATGACCACATCACCGTCTTGCAAACGAACATCGTCATTCAGTTTCCCCTTCATTATGAAATCGTAAACATCCAGATCTGCTATTTTTTTGCCGTTACGCACAACTTTAATACTACGTAAACTACCTATCTTATTAACACCACCGGCACGATAGAGAGCATGGAATACAGAAGAGAATGCCGAGAGCGCATAAGTACCCGGAACAGCAACTTCTCCCATAATACTAATTTGAATAGTACGAATATTGCCTAACGTCAGATCAACTGAAGTATTAGGATTCGGGCCGGATATACCTGCGTAGATTTTCGCAAATTCACGACGTACCGCATTATTAGCCTCACGAACAGTCATTCCACTTAGGTAAATAGGACCAAGATTATCGACTAAAATACTACCCTCCGGAGAAATGGTTTGTCTGATTGTAGTCTGAGAAGCTCCCCACACATCTATAATCACCTCGTCTCCAGGTCCCAAACGATAGCTTACAGGAGTTGCTATATTCAGATTGGGTTCAAATGTAAGGTTCTCGTTCGTAAAAATATTATGTCCGAAAATTTGTTGAGTCGGATCCTCTTCCGGCTTCACGGTGTACTCGTCAGACCAGTCTTCCTCATTCATCATGTCTTCATCTGTCATTTCCAGATTCTCATCTCCCATTCCACGCTTGTTTTTCTGGTTGTTCGACTGACGAAGCCCTTTTATATTCTTCTGGTTCTTCTGGTTCTTTTGATTTTTCTGATCTTTCAGATTTTTTTGAGAGCGATTAGAGTAATCACTTTCATCATTTTGCTGAGTACGCGTACGCGACCTTGTTGAGTTCTGGTTGTTCTGTGTACCGGTACTGCCACTTCCATTTTCATATTTTTCCTGAATGCGTTCGACTTGTTCTTTCGTAACGCCCCTTCTCATCAACTCTGTTGTAATCTGCTTCTGAGTTTTACCCATCTTTTGAGCATCTTTTACATACTGCACGACCTGATCATCGGACATTTGCTGAGCTACAGCCACTCCGGACAAGGTAAAAATCAAGAAGAATAGTGTAATAAATCTACGCATAAGATATTCTGATTAATCTTTAGTGTTCCTCTAATAAATTATAAATCGGCCACAAAGGTAATATATTATTTTCATAATATACATTTATTTCATTCCTAAGTTTTCGAAAATAGATTAAAAAGAGGCTTTATCTAATATCTCAAACTCCGAATTCTTGCTTACAAATTCAGGAACTATCTTTTTCATAGAAGCGACAATTCCCATGGTGTCAGAAGTATAGCTCAAATCTATTAACTTTTGAATTTCTTGCTTAACCTCTTCATAATCATATTCACGAACTTTGGCTATCATTATTTTTTCATGGTAGGTAGGACAAGTGAACTCTTTCACATTCAATAACTCTTCGTACGCTCTGGCTCTGGCAGCTCCGGGACTTGGTCGTCATCGGCATTGGATTGCTCATTGCGGTGCTTGCGCTGACGCAGCTTGGATTGTTTTTGCCAATGGTGCTGGTGGCGGCGTATGCGTTTTTGTCCATCCATCTGGACGGGCTGAGCGTGCTGGATTTTCTCTCGTTCGTGGTCAGCTTTTATCTGACCGAGCAGCAGCTTTTTGAATGGGAGGAACCGACATGAAAAGGCAGAAGAAAGATAAGCGCCGGCAGTCTACCCAGCAGCTCATGGGCGTCAAAAAGATTACGGACTACTGCATTTCCACCGACGCCGGCGATCTCGTATTTTACATCATCAAGCCGACCAACATCAGCGTCCTGCCCGTGGGCGCGATCAGCGCCAAGATCCGCGCGCTTCAGAACACGCTCAGTGCGCAGGCGGGAGTGGAGCTGCTGGCGATGAACTCCCGCGAGAGCTTCAATGCGACGTGCCTGTTCTACCATGACCGGATGCAGGCGGAACAGAATCCTGCCATCCGAAGCCTGTTGGAACAGGATCGTGCGTTCCTGGATGAAAAGCAGGTGCAGATGACGCTGGCACGGGAGTTTTATCTCGCGGTGCGGCTGAAAAACGAAAAGCCGGACACGGCGTACACGCTGCTGTCCACCATCGAGACAAAGTTCCGCGACAACGGCTTCACCACCCGCCGCGCCGGAAAGGAAGACCTCAAGCGCCTGCTTGCCATCTACTTTGAGCAGAACACCACGACGGAGCGCTTCGAGGACTACGACGGTCAGCGGTTTCTGGAGGTGGTTTAGTGGGAATTTTTAAGCGAAAACGAAAAGTCGATGCGGAAACCGAAAATCTCAAGGCGTTTTTGGATATGGTCGCGCCGAGCATCGTGAAATTTGAAACCGGCTATTACATTTGCGGCAACACGTTCCGCTGCATTTGGGCGCTGCGCGAGTATCCGACATCGACCGACGATCTTGCCATCCTGCGGCATTTGGGCGAAAAGCACGGTGTAACGCTGCACATTTATACGCGCATGGTCTCGCCGCTCGAAGAACGCAAAATCGTCCATAACGCCGAAATCCGCAACCGGATGAACCGCGGCAGCGCCCAGGATATGCAGCGGGCGGTGGAAGCGGAGAGCAATTTGCAGGACGTGGCGAACCTCATTGGTTCCCTGCATCGGAACAAAGAACCCTTGCTTCATTGCGCCGTCTACATCGAAATGATCGCGGGAGATATGCAGGAGCTGCAAATTTTGCAGACAAACGTGGAGGTCGAGCTCATGCGCTCGAAGCTGAACGTGGACAGGCTGAAGCTTCGCCAGCAGGCAGGCTTCTGCGCGGTCAGCCCGGTCGGTTTCAACGCTTTCGGCACGGAGTATGAGCGTGTCCTGCCGGCCAGCTCGGTTGCGAATCTGTTCCCGTTCAACTACTCCGGCAAAACAGACCGTAAGGGCTTTTACATCGGCAAGGACAAATACGGCAGCAATCTGGTGGTGGATTTTGACCAGCGCGACGAGGACAAGACCTCTGCCAATGTTCTCATTCTCGGTAACTCCGGTCAGGGAAAAAGCTACCTCATGAAACTGCTTCTGCTCAACTTTTTGGAAGCTGGGAAATCGGTTATTACGTTGGATGTGGAGCATGAGCAGTGGGAGCTGTGTCAGGCGCTCGGTGGGTGCTTTGCGGACATCATCGAGGGAACATATAAGATCAATCTGCTGGAACCCCGATGCTGGGACACCGACGCTGATCCATATGATGTGGACGCGCCCAAAGCGTTCCGGCAGTCCACCCGGCTGGCGCAGCACACGTCTTTCCTCAAAGATGTGTTTCGCACCTACAAGGACTTTACGACGGCGCAGATCGATACGATTGAAATTATGTTAACCAAACTATATACGGAATGGGGCATTACAGAGGAAACGGACTTTTCGCAGATGCGTCCGGAGGACTACCCCATTCTCTCAGAATTGTATGATTTTATCGAGATCGAGTACGAGAATTTTGATGAAACGAAGCCGCAGCTCTACACCAGAGAAACGCTCCAGCAGATCCTGCTGGGGCTGCACTCCATGTGCCGCGGCGCGGACTCGAAATTCTTCAACGGTCACACAAACCTGACCTCAACGCGCTTTCTGGTGTTCGGTGTGAAAGGTCTGCTGTCTGTGGCGCAGAATGTGCGAAGCACGATCCTCTTGAACCTGCTGTCGTATATGTCAGACAAGCTGCTGACCGAAGGCAACACCGTCGCGGCGCTGGACGAACTCTATATCTGGCTGTCCAATCCCGTCGCTATCGAGTACATCCGCAACTCGCTCAAGCGCGTGCGCAAAAAAGAGTCCGCACTGGTGCTGGCAAGTCAAAATCTTGAAGATTTCGATCAGCCGGGTGTACGCGAAATGACGAAGCCGCTCTTTTCCATCCCGCCGCACCAGTTCTTGTTCAACGCCGGTTCGATTGACCGCCGCGCATACATGGATATGCTCCAACTGGAGGACAGCGAGTTCGACCTCATCAAGTTCCCACAGCGCGGCGTGTGCCTCTACAAATGCGGCAACGAACGCTACCTGCTGGAAGTCCACGCACCGCCGTACAAGGAAGCCCTGTTCGGAAAAGCGGGTGGTCGCTGATGGCACTATCTCCGCTGATCGTAAAGGCTGCCGCCGCACTGCTGACCAGCGAAAAGGGGCGCAAAGGCGTCGGCTTTCTGCTGGTTGCCATTTTCGCGCCGGTCATATTGATTGCTGCAATCCTCTGCTCAACTACGTCGGGTGGGGCCGACCACAACAACCTGGCGGTCGAAGCGTCGTTCTACGGAACCAGCTTTACAGATTCTGTGCCTGCCGAGTTCCAAACGCATATCACCGATATGCAGACGGCTTTGTCCCTTCTGGATCAAGCGGTGGCGGAAGCCAACGCGAATATGACCGACGGCAATCGTCTTGACCCGATACAGGTCAAGGCGATTTTTTATGCCCTCTGTTTTGGCGAGAATGCGCCAAGTCAGCGCGCGGCAGACCGTTTTGTGTACTGCTTTTTCATCACAGAGCAGAGAACGCGAACCGTACTCGTTGAACTGGAAGACGGGAGCGTCATAGAACAGGAGGAACCCTATACCGCCACTGTGCCGCTCTCGCTGGCGGCAGCGTATGAAAATCTTGCGGCAAAGCTCGGTCGGGCTGTCACCGACGAGGACAAGGAAAACGCCGCGCACATCTACACGATGATCGCGGGCAATGCCAATGGCAGCGACGGCACCGGCGCATCGGGCGGCACGATCCAGATCGACTATGGTTATGGCAGCGGCAGCACAGAGCTGGACACATCCGGCTTCACGAACCCGGTCGGCAAGAACGCCGACGATCTGGTGCAGTACGCCATCCATGCCTATCAGGAGCATTGGGGCTATGTGTGGGGAACGTTCGGTCATGTGCTGACCGAGAGCCTGTTTGAAGCGAAGCTGGCGCAGTATCCGGATGCTCTTGCTGGCAATGCGGATTTCATCCGTCAGACGTGGGTCGGCGGCAGAACGACGGACTGCGTCGGACTCATCAAGGGCTACGGTTGGCTGGACACCAAAAGCATGGCCATCGGCTATGCGGCGAATGGAATGCCGGATTATGGCGCAGATCAGATGTATCGGGCGTGCAAGAATGCCGGCGTGCAGAATGAGGACTACGGGCCGATATCCACCTTGCCCGAGCTCCCCGGCCTCATGCTCTGGAAGAGCGGACACGCGGGGGTCTACATTGGCGGAGGGTACGCCATAGAAGCTATGGGGACGCGAAAGGGCGTTGTGAAAACGAAGGTCAGTGACCGCGGCTGGCAGGGCTGGGAGAAGCTCCCCTACATCGACTATCGGGAGGAAAGATAATGGCAGAGACGACTTATCTGCGGGCGATACGCCTCAAATATGGCATATCGCTTCTTGAGCTGGAACGGCACAGCAGCCTCAGCAATCAATATTTAAGCGCGCTGGAGTTGGGAAATGCCAAACGCACAGAGAGAAATGAGCGGCTTCTCTGCTGCGCGATGGAGGAGGTCATCAGCTCTCGCGAGCGATCCCTTG
>OHBE01003357.1_pt1 | contig 10367 bp, 7 predicted proteins | sample 1577231 | NCBI WGS metagenome assembly OHBE01 (sample SAMEA3541506, study PRJEB24748) | human gut metagenome | biome: human gut; feature: human-associated habitat; material: faeces | place: China | collected 2012
ATATAATCTGGATACGTTTTGATATGTTATTAACTTGCCCTTTTCCATAATTTCTAAGAATCATATAAAAAAGTGTCATTAATATATATCCTCCCAACATGGCTATAATAGGAGAACATATTAATCCAATAAAAATGGTTAAAAACCCCGATATCGTCGCAGGCGTTGCCGCACTAAAAGACCATCGACCCTACGTCGTTGGATTTGCCGCCGAAACAAATAATGTGGAAGAATACGCCCGGCAAAAACGTATCCGTAAAAACCTTGATCTGATCTGCGCGAACGATGTTTCCCAGCCAACTCAAGGATTTAACAGCGACAACAACGCATTACACCTTTTCTGGCAGGACGGAGATAAAGTCTTACCGCTTGAGCGCAAAGAGCTCCTTGGCCAATTATTACTCGACGAGATCGTGACCCGTTATGATGAAAAAAATCGACGTTAAGATTCTGGACCCGCGCGTTGGGAAGGAATTTCCGCTCCCGACTTATGCCACCTCTGGCTCTGCCGGACTTGACCTGCGTGCCTGTCTCGACGACGCCGTAGAACTGGCTCCGGGTGACACTACGCTGGTTCCGACCGGGCTGGCGATTCATATTGCCGATCCTTCACTGGCGGCAATGATGCTGCCGCGCTCCGGATTGGGACATAAGCACGGTATCGTGCTTGGTAACCTGGTAGGATTGATCGATTCTGACTATCAGGTCCAGTTGATGATTTCCGTGTGGAACCGTGGTCAGGACAGCTTCACCATTCAACCTGGCGAACGCATCGCCCAGATGATTTTTGTTCCGGTAGTACAGGCTGAATTTAATCTGGTGGAAGATTTCGACGCCACCGACCGCGGTGAAGGCGGCTTTGGTCACTCTGGTCGTCAGTAACACATACGCATCCGAATAACGTCATAACATAGCCGCAAACATTTCGTTTGCGGTCATAGCGTGGGTGCCGCCTGGCAAGTGCTTATTTTCAGGGGTATTTTGTAACATGGCAGAAAAACAAACTGCGAAAAGGAACCGTCGCGAGGAAATACTTCAGTCTCTGGCGCTGATGCTGGAATCCAGCGATGGAAGCCAACGTATCACGACGGCAAAACTGGCCGCCTCTGTCGGCGTTTCCGAAGCGGCATACCGCGAAGCCATTGCCTATGCACGCGACCGCAAACAATTCGGGCAAGCCATCATCGAGTTCCCCGCCGTTTTCGAAATGATCTCTTTGATGAAAGCCAAACTCGACGCATCACGCTCGCTGCTTTACGAAACAACACGATTCGTCGACATGTACAAAGCATACGAAGACATTGCCAAAGAACGCTCGCTCGAACCCGAAGAACGTGCCGAAATGAAAGCCTACCAAAAATTGGCCGACGCATTCACCCCTATGGCAAAAGGCATGTCCAGCGAATTTTGTAATCAAAACGCCTATGACTGCGTGCAAGTACACGGAGGGTCCGGTTTCATGAAAGACTACGCTTGCGAACGCATCTACCGCGATGCCCGCATCACTTCTATCTACGAAGGAACCACCCAGTTGCAAGTCGTGGCTGCTATTCGCCACGTCACCACCGGCACATATCTGCATCAGATCGAAGCATACGAAGCTGCTGAAATCGCGCCCGAACTGGAACCTCTGCGCGACCGCCTCAAAGCTATGAAAGCCGCCTACGTAAAAGCTGTCGAAACCGTCACTGCAACGAAAGACAACGAATACATCGACTTCCAAGCACGCCGCATGGTCGAAATGGCCGGCCATGTCATCATGGGACACCTCCTGCTCAACGATGCCACTCGTAACGAATCGTTCCGGCAGTCGGCCGAAGTATACATTAACTTCGGCGAAGCAGAAGTTGCCAAACACGCCGCGTTTATCGAACGCTTCAATCCCGAAATGATAGCTGCTTATCGCAAATAAACGCAACATTTCATATCATTCGAGGAGGTATCCCATTTATCTGGGATACCTCCTTTTTATATCGGAAATAAAGCCAAACTAAAATTCAGTATGATTCCACTTCTTCCCTGCCGTGTCCCGCTGCATTGCGGGGTGTGGCTCATAAAATCGGAGCAGAAGCGAAAGGGAAATACATCTCACCCTCCTCCCCTGTGTCCCGCAGCATGGCGGGGTGTTTTTGCGCAGCAAAATATAGGGGAAAGCCGAGGAGCATGGCGATGAGGAGAGGTCTTAAAAAGACCCTCAGTAGAGATAATAGAGGTAACCCTCCTCTCCCTCTGTGTTCCTGAAAGGAATATAGGGGGAGTGCCCGAAGGGCGAGGGGGTTAAAAAGACTAGCAAAAGCACTAGCAAAATCCCCGCCTTTATCGGTCGGTGAAGTCGCAAGAAAGGCGGAGGAAAAAGGGCGAGGACTGTCCGAGCGAAGCGAGTTCCACAGACCCCGACGGCGACCGTAGCGACGAACCCAAAAGCCCGATAACAGCGGCGGCACTTCTTGGTTCGTTCTTCTCGCTGTTGAGAAGAATGAACAAATAAAGTGAATTAGTGTAACAAGGACTTTCTTTGGCAGGGAAAGAAAGTCCTTTGTAGCACAATCCTCTCCCTGCCGATAGAGAAAGTGTCCGAAGGACGGAGGGGTTGCAAGAATAACAAAAAGGAATAAAGATATAGTATCCTAATCTACTGAATTAGTCGTCCCCTTTTCACCACTATCTTTGAATACCTTCGACAACCAGCGCTCTTGAACAGTCTCCATCAATTCATAAAAATTAGGAACAAACAACGTACCCAATACCGTATTCATCGCCATACCGAACACGACAGCCGTACCCAGAGCGATACGACTTTCGGCTCCCGCACCTGTCGCGAACATCAGCGGAAGAACACCGAAGATAAAAGCGAACGAAGTCATCAAAATAGGTCGCAGGCGCAACCTCCCCGCCTCCATCGCCGATTGCCGGATAGACTCGCCCTGCTTGCGGTAATCCATGGCAAACTCGATAATGAGGATAGCGTTCTTGGCCGACAAAGCGATAAGCAAAATCAACCCTATCTGACTATAAATACTGATAGACAAACTCATGACAATACAGCCCAATACCGTCCCCAATATGGCAGTGGGCAAACTCAGTATCACGGCTATCGGGTTAGTCCAACTTTCATACTGGGCAGCCAACACCAGAATCACGATCAATATCGCAAGTCCGAAGATAAGACCTACCGTAGAACCGCTCTGACTCTCTTGATAAGCCTCCCCCGTCCAACTATATCCGAAATTCGTACCCAGTGTATTCCGGACCAATCGCTCCATAGCCGCCATACCCTCCGACGAACTTATCCCCGGAGCCGGTATCGCCGTGAGTGCAGCCGATGAATACATATTGTACCGGCTTACTAAATTCAGTCCCATCGTCTCCTCGACCTGTGTAAACGAAGAAAACGGAACCATGTTACCGTCCCGGTTTCGCACGCTCAGTTTCATCACATCGTCGATATGAGCCCTCGCTCCGGCCTGAGCGCCCAACTTCACCTGATAGATACGGCCGAACTCCACGAAATCATTCACATAAGCCGATCCCATATAATACGACAAAGCCGAGAAAACACTGCTGAGAGTAAGCCCCTGCATCTCCACCTTATCGCGATCTATATTCAATGCATATTGCGGGGTATTCCCTTGAAACATCGAGTTTATCTGCATCAAGGCCGGCTCGCTACCGATATTACCGATCAAAGCATTCGCTGCGGATTCCAATTCGCCCGCCCCCAAATTGCTACGATCTTCGAGTTGCATTTCGAGACCGCCCGAAACACCCAGTCCGCTGATAGCCGGCGGATTGACGGCAAACACAATAGCCTCTTGCAAAACAGATGCATCCCGGTTCAGCCGCTCCACCACATTAAACACGCTATGTTCTTTCCCCTTCCGGTCGTCCCAGGGTTTCAGCACCACGAAAAACGTTGCCGAATTGGACGAACTTCCACCTTGCAACGCCGAAAAACCCACGATATTCAAGGCATTTTCCACTTCGGGGTACGACTGTATAATTAGATTCAAATCGTCGCAAACCTTGCGGGTCCGTTCCATCGATGCGGCATTGGGCAACTGCACCGATACGATAAAATAACCTTGATCTTCCTGTGGAATAAACGAAGTCGGCCACTTGGCAAATCCATAGAAAGCAGCCAAAGCCAACACGATAAAAGCCGACAACGACACCAAAGGTTTACGCAACATCGAGCCAATAACTTTCACATATCCGTTCAACGTCGCTCCATATCCCTTATTAAACCACTTGTACAAGAAAAACGAAGGTTCGCGGGTCGGTTGGAGAAACAATGCGCACAAAGCCGGAGTAAACGTCAGCGAATTGAACCCGCTGAATACAGTAGCGACAGCGATCGTCAAAGCGAATTGTTTATACAGTTCTCCTGTGATACCACCGATAAAAGCTGTCGGAATAAACACGGCCAATAACACCAATACCACGCCGATAACCGGACTCGTAATCTCCTCCATGGCCTTCTCGACCGCCTCCTTGCGACTATACTTTCCCGTATCGATAAACCGGGTCGAATTTTCGACCACTACGATCGCATCGTCCACCACGATAGCTATTGCCAAAACAAGGCCGAAAAGAGTAAGCGTATTGATAGAAAATCCCATCAACTTCATCACGGCAAATGTCGCAATAAGCGAAACCGGTATGGTCAGAGAAGGAATAATCATCGCCCTGAAATTTTGTAAGAAAATAAGAATGACCAGCATCACGATAAGAGAGGTCTCCACAAACGTAACCAATACCTCATCGATAGATGCACTCACGAATCGAGTCGTATCGAGCACCACCTTATATTGCACATCGTTCGGGAAATAACGGCTCAAATCCATCATCTTCGCTTTCACGGCTTTCGCCACATCGAGAGAATTAGACCCCGGCAACTGATAAATGGCGATAGCCGCCGTTTCTTTACCGTTAATAGTCGATGTCGTATTGTAAGTCGCACTTCCCAAATCTATGGTAGCGATGTCGCGCAACCTCAGATATTCCCCGCCGGGCAACGACTTGATGATGATCCGTCCGAACTCCTCCGGCGTAGAAAGGCGACCTTTCGAAACCAATGTAAACTGGAAAGCCTCGTCCGTATTCGTAGGAGGTTGTCCCACACTACCGGCCGACACCTCCATATTTTGTGCCTGAATAGCCGAATAGACATCGGCCGGCGTAAGGCTTCGTATACGCATCAACTCCGGGTCGAGCCAGATACGCATGCTGTAATTATCGGCTCCGAACACCGTCACACCGCCTACTCCCGGCAAACGGGACAACTCGTCGGTAATGTTCAACTTGGCATAATTCGACAGATACAAACTGTTATACAATGGGTTATCCGATTCCAACGCCAAGAACATGACGATGTTGGTAGACTGCTTCTTCGTGATAATTCCCTGTTGTATGACAGCCTCCGGTAAATTTCCCTGCGCTATGTTCACCCGGTTCTGTACCAACACGGTCGCCATATCTATATCGGTTCCCACCTCGAAAGTAACGGTCAGCGTATATTGCCCCGACGACGAAGACGACGAACTCATATAAATCATTCCGTCCACACCGTTCACCTGCTCCTCGATAGGTACACCTACCGTTTTCGCCACCGTCTCGGCACTCGCCCCGGGATATACAGCGGTCACCTGTACCGTAGGAGGTGTTATATCGGGAAACTGGGCGACCGGAAGCGTATAGATGGTAACCAATCCCACCAGCACCATAACAATGGCGATGACCGTAGCGAAAATAGGCCTGTTAATAAAAAATTTCGAAATCATACCCATTCATTTTTAGGAACCATTAATTCTTTTCCAAAACCGGACGAACCGGCATGCCCGCTCTCACTTTCAACAAAGCCTTCGTAACATAACGATCGGTCGGTGAAATCCCCTCGTCGATCACTCTCAAAGTATCGTTAACCAACTGTCCCGTCTCCACAGGGCGATATTCCACCACATTAGAATCGTTCACCACATACATATACTTGCCAAGTTGATCCGTGGCAATAGAAGCATCCCTCACCAATATCGCATGCTCGCGGCTACCATACGGCAACCGGATAGAAATATACAAACCACTCTTCAACTCGCCGGCAGGGTTATCCACCTCGGCCCGTATCGAAAGCGTTCCCGTCGACAAGTCCACATTCGGCGACAAATAATCGAGTCTACCGTAATAACTGCGGCTGGTAGGCTCCTGAAAAAGGATCTCCACACGATCGCTCGGTACGGAATGTTTACCTTTACTCTGGTTCAGCAACATTTTCAAATATTGATTATCCTCGATATTGAAATAGGCATACATTTTCTTATCCTGATAAATAGTCGCCAACTTCGTCGATTGCAAAGACCCGCTGATATAATTACCCACATCGTATAAATTGCGTGATATCCGGCCCTCGAACGGGGCTTTCACATAACAATACCCCAACTGTATGCGAGCCGTCGACAACGCAGCCTCGGCATTCCGAACAGAGGCCCTACTTTGTTCCAATTTCGACTCCGCCTGTATCAAATCGATCGTACTGATGGCATCGCTTTGCGCCGCCTCTTTCATTCGGGTGTAATTATTCTCGGCATAATCATACTGTGCCTGAGCCGTTTTCAACGCTGCCTCGGCCTGTTCCACGGCATCCTCGTATTGCGAAGGTTCGATAACGAAAAGCAATTGTCCCTTCTTTACGATCTCACCCGGCGTATAGGCCACCTGTTGCAGATATCCGTTTACACGAGCCACCAGATCGACGGTTTGTAACGAAGTAAGGTAACCCGGATAACTCTTTATCAAAACCACCGAATCGACCGCCGGATAAGCCACCGATATTTCGGGCAGCCGAACATCGCCACTTTGCTTCTCCCCCTTTTTCGATTGGCAGGAAAAAAGCGAAAACAATACAGCCACAGCCACTATCGGCATATAAGAAAACAAACGTCTCATAAAATATGAATTTTAATTTTAGGGTTGACTCGAATCTATCCAACCGCCACCCAGCGATTGATATAAAAGAATAAGCGCATTGATGGCGTTTCCCTGCGCCGACACATAAGAATTTTGATACGAAAGCAATGAGCGCTGCGCATCGAGTACATTTTGGAACCCCGACAAGCCTCGCTTATACAAGTCGAGCGAGAGCGACAACGTCTTTTCACCCTCGGCCACCAGCTCTTTCAACATCGAAATTTGTTTGACGATATGCGTATAACTGTTCATGGCATTCTCCACCTCTTGGACAGCCGTCAACACAGTTTGGTTATACTGCTCTATGCCGCTATCGAGCTGAGCCCTCGCCGATGCCAAAGCCTGTATGCGCTGTGTCCCTTGAAACAAAGGCCACGAGACCGTAGGAGCCAACTGATAGGTCACACTCCTCTTATTGAAAAAATGGTCCATATCTCTGGAAGCGAATCCGATACTGCCATTCAAATACAATTTCGGCATAAAATCAGACTTGGCTGCACCTACCGAAGCCGCATACGATGCTACCGTCCGTTCGGCCTGCCTCACATCAGGACGGCGGCGGAGCAAATTCATGGGAATACCTATACCCACTAACCTCTGATAATCGGGCAACGGCTTTGTCGTCCGAAGCATCGGACGCAACTCATCGGGATACTTTCCCAACAAAATAGCGATAATATTGATCTGTTTCTCTATACCCGCTTCAAGAGACGGCAAAGAAGCCTTTGTATTGAAATAAACCGTCTTGGCTTGCGAAACGTCGAGTTGCGATGCCAATCCGGTCTCGTACCTCACCTCCGTAATATGCAGGATACTCCGTTGCGATTGGATATTGCTCTCGGCCACGATATACTGTTGCTGATACGTGCGCAATGTCATATAAGCGGTCGCCACTTGGGCACACAGAGACACCATCGTCCCGTTATATTCGTCCCGGGAAGCACGGAACAACTCTTTCTTCGCTTTGGCCCTCTGACGTATCGAACCGAACAAATCGATTTCCCAACTCACCGACAAATCACCCGAAGCATATTGGGAATAAGTGTTATCGGCAGCCTCTCGCCCCAGATAACCGCTATTACGGGTCTTCGTCCAACCGGCCGAAAAATTCACCGACGGATAGAAACCGCTCTGTTCCATACGCCAAGCCGCTCTGGCCATACGTATGCGATCAGCGGCCGCCAACAAATTATGGTTACTGTCCACCGCCTCTTGAATCAACGTGTCGAGACAAGCATCGTTAAATCCGCTCCACCATAAATCCTCAGGAGGCAACTGCTGCGAAAACAATGTATCGGGAGTCCACGCCTTCGGTATGTCGTCAGACAAATAACGAGTAGCCGGTTGCTGGGCATAAACAGCCCCTCCGCAAAGGAGAATCAATACCGACGCAACAAGCCGACTTCGAATAAAAAAAACTTTACACATAACGTTAAACAGTTTCTTAATTGATTTATATCGTTCAATCGAAACAAATTTTCGAGACAACGCCTTTTTCGATAATAAATTATAACGGTCGTAATTCGAAATAGTTTACAAAAATCCAACCTCCTGCCTCCTTCCGCCTTTATCGAACCTCTCCCACCTGTAAGAGAAAGCGGAAAACCCTTATCGAGTCACACCATAGAAAATCGACCTCCTCAAAGATTCAGTTCCGAATTTTCCTTCCTACGAAACAATTCGCTATCTTTATCAAAAAAATCGAATGATGACAAATGATAAATACACCCGTTTGGTAAAACTTCAAAAAGCATTCTTCAACGAACACATCACACGAGAAATTCCATTCCGGCTATGTGCTCTCGACCGCTTGGCCGAAGCTCTCGTTAGCCGGGAAAAACAACTCGGTGAAGCCCTGCATGCCGACTTGGGAAAATCTGCATTCGAAAGCTATGCCACCGAAATCGGATTCCTACTTCACGAAATACGGACGACCAAAAATCACTTGCAAAGCTGGGCTCGCGACCGACGTCGTCCTACCCCCCTCTTTCTCTTCGGCTCGAAAAGTCGCATTCACTACGAGCCCTACGGTTGTACACTCATCATTGCCCCGTGGAATTACCCGCTGCAATTAGCTTTATCCCCCCTTATCGGAGCCATAGCGGCCGGTAACTGTGCCATCGTCAAACCATCGGGCGAAGCACCCCGTACGGCTGCCGCTCTGCAAGAACTTATCGACGAATGCTTCGAGGAAGAATACATCGCCGTTACCGATGCCAATCGGGAAACCACCGAGTTACTCCTGCAAGAACGATTCGATTACATCTTCTACACAGGAGGTGTCGAATACGGGCGTCACGTCATGCAAGCCGCATCTCGCCACCTCACCCCCGTCACACTCGAACTGGGAGGAAAAAGTCCCTGTATCGTCGATGACGATGCCGATTTGAAAGCCGCCGCACGCCGCATCGTATGGGGCAAGTTCCTCAACTGCGGACAAACCTGCGTAGCCCCCGACTACCTCATGGTACATCGCAAAGTCCAAGACAAACTCACAGAATATATCTGTGACGAAATCACCCGTCAATACGGCGAAAATCCACAACAAAGCCCCGATTATCCCCGTATCGTCAATGCTCGGCATTTCGACCGCCTGTCGGCGCTCCTCTCGCACGGCACGATACTTTGCGGAGGCACAAGCGATCCCGCCGACCGATACATAGCCCCCACGCTGCTCACCGACATACCCCCGCAATCCCCCCTGCTCACCGACGAAATCTTCGGCCCCATACTCCCCGTACTCCCGTTCGACGACATCGACGACTGTGTCGAATACGTCAACGACCGGGAAAAGCCCCTCGCCCTCTACTACTTTACCCGCAGCAAAAAACGGGCACGCTACATGATACAACACACCACATCGGGCGGAGCCTGTATCAACGACACCATCGTACAAACCGCCAACGGAAACCTCCCCTTCGGAGGAATCGGGAACAGCGGAATGGGAGCCTACCACGGCCGCGAAAGTTTCGAGACATTCAGTCATCGCCGCAGCATCGTCTACTCCTCTCTGCACCTCTATCCCAATTTCAAATTCCCGCCATATGCCGACAAACTCAAATGGCTTAAACGATTGATGAAATAACCCTCATATCCCGAAAAAGAAAAACGCAATCTCTCCTCCTATTGTGTCGCATTTCACCAAAATTAAGGCAAAAAGAAAAGTGATTCTAGTGCAACCGAGACTATCTTTGGCAGGGAAAGAAAATTATTAGTATCCAACCTTCTCCCCTATATTTTCTTGCGAAAACATAGGGGAGAACTGAGGAGCGTAGCGACGAGGAGAGGGGTTAAAAATACCAGAATTGGAAGTAATAGAGTTAACCCTCCTCTCCCCCTGTGTTTCCGTAAGGGAATATAGGGGGAGTGCCCGCAGGGCGAGGGGGTTGAATTAGAAAAATATAGCC
>OHBE01003359.1_pt1 | contig 10365 bp, 9 predicted proteins | sample 1577231 | NCBI WGS metagenome assembly OHBE01 (sample SAMEA3541506, study PRJEB24748) | human gut metagenome | biome: human gut; feature: human-associated habitat; material: faeces | place: China | collected 2012
ATCGATGATTATATCTGGTAGAAGTCAGCGAAGCGGACAATGAAATCCAGATTGATGTGGAGTATGCGTTAGAGATCAACAATGAGCATCTGGCGAACTGCCATATCGGAATCAAGGCGAATCCGCAGGGCGGTGCAGAATTTACGTTGGTGAAAGAAGAAAAATAAAGAATTTATAAATTATTAGCACTCGCTATTGACGAGTGCTAATAATGGTGCTATAACATACTTGTAAACAAAAAGAACATCAATTTCAGATATAAAGAGTTGCCATCCGGGACAACAAAGTGATTTGAAATTGCACAGTATACAAGGAGGAATGACTTATGTTATTAGCAAAGAACAACAACGTATTTGATACATTTTTCGGTGATCCTTGGTTCAACGATCCATGGTTTGATGACAGAGACATTCAGAAAGCACAGAAGAAATTATATGGACATAACGAGAAGAAGCTGATGCTCACCGACATAAAGGAAAGTGACAAGGGGTATGAACTTGAGATGGATCTTCCGGGATTCAAGAAGGAAGAGATTAAAGCTTCCATCGAGAACGGATACCTGATCATCAGTGCCGAGAAAGGCTTAGAGAAAGATGAGAAGGAGAGCGAAGGAAAGAAGTACATCTGCCGCGAGCGTTACACCGGAAGCTGCCAGAGAGCCTTCTACGTAGGCGATGACATTGAAAAGGATGACATTAAAGCATCCTTCAAGCACGGAATCCTTCACCTGGACATTCCGAAGAAACAGCCTAAGCCACAGGTTGAAGAGAATAAATTTATTTCCATTGAGGGATAAGAGTTAGCGAGCGGGCTGCAGATGCAGTCCGCTTGTGCGTTGTATAAAAATGAAAGTGAGAGGTAGGTGAGTCATATGGCAGCAAAACGTGATTATTATGAGACGCTCGGCGTCAATAAGAGTGCAGATGCGTCAACCATCAAGAAAGCATATCGTAAGCTTGCAAAGAAGTACCATCCGGATACGAACGCGGGTGATCCGCATGCAGAGGAGATGTTCAAGGATGTGACGGAAGCCTACAATGTATTGAGTGATGACAAAAAGCGTAAGCTCTACGATGAATTCGGCTTTGCAGGATTGCAGGAAGGCTTCTCGGCAGAGGCGGCAAGAGAGGCGCAGAATGCAGGATTTGGCGGCTTCGGAGGATTTGGCACGGGAAGCGGCAATCCGTTCGGAAGCGGAGGTTATGCGGGCGATTCGTTTGGCGGAGACGGTCCTTATATGCACAGAGAATTTCATTTTGAAAACGGATCGGGCAATATGGATGATCTGTTCGGTATGTTTGGCGATATGTTCTCGCACGGTGGATCTTCTTCTGGATGGAGTGCAGCAGAGGATTCCAAAAATCATAAGGGTTCCGACGTAATGGCAGACCTTACGGTTTCGTTCGAGGAAGCTGCATTCGGTTGCGAGAAGGAGATCATGCTGCGCGATCCGGCGACTGGCAAGACCTCCAATCTGTCGATCCACATTCCTGCCGGTATTGAGTCTGGCAAGACGATCCGGCTTAAGGGACAGGGAAATCCTGGTAGAAGCGGCGGTGCAGCCGGCGATGTTTTGTTGAAAGTAAATGTTACACCGAGCAAAGAATTTGAGCGTAAAGGATCAAACGTATACTCTACGGTACGCGTTCCGTTTACAACCGCGGCATTGGGCGGCAAAGCGCGCGTTCACACCCTTTACGGAAATGTGGAATGTTCCATCAAAGCCGGAACACAGGCGGGAAGCAAGATCCGTCTGCGTGGAAAAGGTATTGTAAACGTCAAGAATCCGTCGGTTAAGGGAGATCAGTATGTGACGGTGGAGATTCTGGTGCCGCGTGAACTCTCGCCGAAGGCGAAGGAAGCACTCGAAGCCTATAAGGCAGTCAGTTGATTGGTAAATTTTGTGTTACACGTTGCTTTTTAAGACAAACTTTGCTAGAATATATTTCAGTAAAAATAGGAGGAATCCAACGTGAAACCATTAGGAATTGTATTACTGGTCATCCTGCTGGTACTCATCGCAGCGATGATCGTTCTGTATTTTCTTGGTAAGAAAGCACAGAAGAGAAAAGACGAACAAGACGAACAGATTAAGGCAGCAGCACAGACTGTGTCCATGCTGATCATTGACAAGAAACGATTGCGGATGAAAGATTCGGGACTTCCGGCATCCGTATTGGAGCAGACACCGAAGTATTTACGCCGCTCGAAGCTTCCAATCGTTAAGGCGAAGGTCGGACCGAGAGTTATGACATTGATCGCCGACGAGCAGGTCTTTGATGAGATCCCGGTTAAGAAGGAAGTTAAGGCAACGGTAAGCGGTCTCTACATTACCGCCGTACGAGGACTTCGCGGACCGATCGAGAAGCCGGAGAAGAAAAAGAAAGGCTTCCGTGCGAAGCTTCAGGCAAAGTACAATGAAGCAAACGAACAGCTGAAGGCAGAGAAAGCTGCCGATGCTGAACGCAAGGCAAACAAAAAGAAGAAATAAGATGCAAAATGGAGTGTGAAAATTCACACTCCATTTTTGACACTTACCGTATTTTATGGTATGTTAAATTAGTTAGTTCGACTTCAAAAGAAGTCGTAGAAAGGAATATCTTATGAAGAAAAGAATCATTGCACTCTTACTGTGCATGACAACCGCTTTTTCCATGGTTGCATGCGGAAGCGGATCAAAGAATGGAACAGAGAGCACGGAAGGTGTTGCACAGGAGACATACAACGGCAAAAGCAGTGCGCAGATGGATATTGATCTGTCGAAGCAGGTAAAGAAACTTGCAGATTACAAAGGAATCGACGTCACAATTACCGGTAATTATGACGTGACGGACGACCAGGTGAACGAGAGAACATTAGCACTCCTTAATTACCGTGGGGTAAAGGGACCGGAGGTCACAGATCACGATACGGTACAGGATGGAGATCTGGTTTTGGTAGATTTCACCGGTTACCATAATGATGAGGCTTTTGAAGGCGGCGCTGCAACGGATGTTATGATCGATGTCAGCAACAACTGTGAGGCGACCCAGCAGACCGGATATATCGATGGATTCAGTGACGGACTTCTCGGTGCGAAAGTCGGAGAGGAGACAAGCTCCGATGTGCGTTTCCCGGACGAGTATCCGAATAACCCGGATCTTGCCGGAGAGATGACAACCTTTAAGTTCAAAGTGAAAGGAATTTATAAGGCACTGACGTTAGATGATCTTACCGATGCACAGGTCAAGGAAAATTTCTCGGATGCACAGATAGAAACAAAGGATGACCTGATCAAGAATGTGCGTGCGATGATGGAGCAGCAGGCTGCATCAAGCAAGTCACAGGATACGATCAACGAAGTACAGAACTATATGATCGACAACAGTACGGTTGAGATTCCAGATGATTACATGGAAGCAAGACTTGCTGAGTATCAGGCACAGTTCACACGCGACAATGTCGGCGAGACACAGACGCTTGAAGAGTATCTGACCGCAAATAATACAACACTTGAAGATCAGCAGAAGAACTGGAGAACCAGTCTTGAGAAGCAGATTAAGCTTGAGTTTGTCTTCGGTCGAATTGCAGAACTTGAAGGGCTTGAAATCGATCAGGACAAGTATGAGCAGTTTATCGACTATATTATCAGTTCGGGCAACAGTGAACTGTCAACAGAGGCTGCTATTTATGATTATTACGGAAACGGCAACAAGGAAGATGGTAAAAAGAATTTAAAGCGGCTGTACCTTACGAACGATGCACTTTCATTTGTTATTGAGAATGCCAATGTTACGGTTCAGAAAGCGGATTCAACAGAGAACTAGATATCTATTTGAAATCGAAGCATGCACGATTCGAAAATCGTGTTTGAAGATAAAAATACAAATATAAAGGGATTAGATTTATGTGGCGATTAAGAAAATCGGCACAGAAACGGAGGCAACAAAATGGATTTAGTAAATATCAGGGACATATTCCGCAATCAGGCGCAATATGAGAATCAGGTGATCACGATCGGAGGCTGGGTGAGAAGCAACCGTAATTCCAAGAATTTCGGATTTATCGTTGTGAATGACGGTACATTCTTCGAGCCGATTCAGGTCGTATATGCGGATGGGCTTGCAAACTATGATGAAGTGTGCAAGATCAATGTCGGCGCAGCGATTATCGTAAAGGGGCAGCTTGTTCCGACACCACAGGCGAAGCAGCCTTTTGAGATCCAGGCAGAAGAAGTGACGATCGAGGGCGCATCCACACCGGATTATCCTCTCCAGAAAAAGCGTCACACATTTGAGTATCTGCGTACAATCTCACACCTTCGTCCGAGAACGAACACGTTCGAGGCCGTATTCCGTGTGCGTTCACTCTGTGCGTATGCAATCCACAAATTCTTCCAGGAGAGAGGATTTGTCTATGTACACACACCACTCATCACAGGAAGTGACTGTGAGGGTGCCGGAGAGATGTTCCAGGTTACCACGATGGACTTAAATAACGTTCCAAAGAGGGAAGATGGAAGTGTTGACTATTCCAAGGATTTCTTCAATAAGCCAACCAACCTGACTGTATCCGGACAGCTGAATGGTGAGACTTATGCGATGGCATTCAAGAATATCTACACATTCGGACCGACGTTTAGAGCAGAGAATTCCAACACGACCCGCCACGCGGCAGAGTTCTGGATGATCGAGCCTGAGATCGCTTTTGCGGATCTTGAGGATGATATGATGCTTGCAGAGAGCATGCTCAAGTATGTGATCAATTATGTACTGGAGAATGCGCCGGAAGAGATGGCATTTTTCAATAATTTCGTAGACAAGGGACTGCTGGATCGTCTGGAGAACGTTGTCAGCAACGACTTCGCACGTGTGACTTACACCGAAGCAATCGACATTCTGTCTAAGCATAATGATAAGTTTGATTACAAGGTTTCATGGGGATGCGACTTACAGACCGAGCATGAGCGTTATCTGACTGAGCAGATTTACAAGCGCCCGGTATTCGTAACAGATTATCCGAAGGAGATTAAGGCCTTCTACATGAAACTGAATGAGGATGGCAAGACCGTTGCAGCGGTTGACTGTCTGGTTCCGGGAATCGGAGAGATCATCGGTGGAAGCCAGAGAGAGGACGATTACGACAAGCTCCTTGCAAGAATCAATGAGCTGGGACTGAAGGAAGAAGACTACAAGTTCTATCTTGATCTTCGTAAGTACGGTTCTGCAAGACATGCAGGATTCGGACTTGGATTCGAGAGATGCGTGATGTATCTGACCGGTATGGGCAACATCCGTGACGTCATTCCGTTCCCAAGAACCGTAAATAACTGCGAACTGTAAGAATTTATTCAAAGTTTGCGTCTGCCGATTCCATGAATTGTGAAACCTGTGTATCATAAAATGTGCTCAGGCTTCATATAGATAGAACATGGAACAGACAGATTTAAAGAAGAAGGAAAGCAGAGAACAGAATAAAGAAAAGAAACCGAATTGCGTAGGACGATTTCTTGCGGTCGCGGTATTGGTGGTTATGCTTGCCGCAGGATGGTTTCTGCTTTTGGCATATGTATCGTATAACCTGCGTCTGTCCGCAGATGTCATCCGCGCGGGACTCGTCCTGCTTTATATTCTTCCGTGCTGGATCGGCGGCAGAGTGCTGCGCCGGTGTATGCAAAGGTATACAGTCATTTATGGAGCGGTACTGGGAACCGCCGCCAGGCCGATCCAGCCTGCGGTGCGGATGTGCCAGAAATCCCGGATGGTGAAGGCGTCGTTGTACATGCCCAGATAGTACAGGGCCACGCCGCCCACGATGCACAGAAGCCCCAGCACCAGGTCCAGCACCGCCCGGACCCGATGGGCCCCCCGGCGCACAAAGAAACACACGATCAGCGCCAGGGCGCACCAGAACAGCGCCGGGGACTGACAATACAGAACGCTCATACGGCTGCCTTCTTTCTCATTTCCCGGTTACAGGCTGCACTTGCCCCGGGGGATATATTTCCCGTCAGGCCCGGCCAGGACAAAGCCGTCCTCCACCGCCAGACGGCCCCGCAGCCACACCTGGTGGATGCCGCCCCGGATGGCGAAGCCCTCATAGGGGGAATAACCGGCCAGGCTGGCCATATCCTCGGCCCGGAGCACATGGTCCGCCTGGGGATCGTACACCACGATGTCCGCGTCGGCCCCGTCCTGGAGCACGCCCTTCCGGGGGAACATCCCGTAGAGCTTGGCGGGATTTTCCGCCAGCACCCGGCACATGGTGGCCAGGCTGATCTTCCGGGTGGTGACGCCGTAGGTATACAGCAGCTCGCCCCGGTTCTCCACCCCCGGCAGACCGCCGGGAATCTTGGTGAAGTCCCCCCGTCCGGCGTCCTTCTGCTCCAGGGTGAAGCTGCAGTGGTCCGTGGACACGGTCTGGATCTCCCCCTTGCGCAGGGCCGTCCAAAGGGCCTGCTGGTCCCGCTCCTTCCGGATGGGCGGGGCGCAGACATACCGGGCGGCCATGGAATAGTCGGGGTCGTCATACACGCTGTCGTCCAGCAGCAGATACTGGGGGCAGGTCTCCACATACACCCGCTGGCCCCGTTTGCGGGCGGCCTCCACCTCCCGCAGGGCGGCGGCGTTGGTCAGATGCACGATGACCACCGGGATATCCACCGCCTGAGCGATGCGCAGCAGCCGGGACACGGCCTCCGCCTCCAGGAAATCGGGCCGGGTCCGGGGATGGGAGCCCACGCCCATCTCCCCTGCGGCCTTCTTCTCGGCGATCAGCGCGTCAATGACGCCGCTGTTTTCGCAGTGAACGCCGCAGATGCCTCCCTTTTCCCTGAGCTTTTTCAGGGCGTGATACATGGCCTCGTCGCCGATCATCATGGCCGGATAGGTCATGTACATTTTGAACGAGGAGATCCCGGCGGCGTACATGTCGTCGATCTCCGCCTCGATGCCGGGATTCCATTCGTCGATGGTCATATGGAAGCCGTAGTCGCAGCAGCAGCTTCCGTCTGCCTTCCTGTGCCACAGCTCCAGTCCCTGATGCAGGGTCTCTCCCTTATTCGGGCAGGCAAAATCCACCACCGTGGTGGTGCCGCCCCGCAGAGCCGCCCGGCTGCCGGAGAAAAAGTCGTCCACCGTGGTGGTGCTGCACACGTCCAGGTCGAAATGGGTATGGGCGTCGATGAAGCCCGGCAGCAGCAGCTGTCCCTCCACGTCGATGACCGTGGCCTCCGGCGCGGAGATGCTGCGGGCCACCCGGAGGATCTTCTCGTCCTCCACCAGCACGTCCGCCCGGCGGGTGCCCCGTCCGGACACCACTGTGCCCCCGCGAAACAGATATTTCATGGAAAATGCCCTCCTTTTCCAGGTTGATTGCATGATTCTTTATTATATCATGAAATGCGCAAAAATCCATCCCATTTTCCCGGGTTTATACCCACGCAATTTCAACAAAATGAGAATGAAATTTTTGTATACCTTGCAGAAGGAAAAAGAATTTCCTTTTCCGGAGAAATCATGTATGATAAAGGTACAACAGAACGCGCACCGCGCTCTGAAAATTGAAGGAGGAAAGAATACCATGCGGAAATTCTTAGCGACTCTGCTGGCGCTGGTCATGACGCTGGCGCTGATGGTCCCGGCTTCCTGGGGCGAGAACAAGGAGACGTATCAGCTCCCTGACTCCCTGGAGGGCAAGACCGTCATCCTGCACACCAACGACGTCCACGGCGCTATCGACAAGTACGCCAAGGTGGCTGCTCTGCGGGACGAGTGCTACGACAAGGGTGCTCACCAGGTGATCCTGCTGGACGCCGGTGACTACAGCCAGGGCTCTCCCTACGTCAGCCTCAGCAAGGGCGCAACCGCCCTGGACATGATGGCCCTGGTGGGCTATGACGTCATCACCCTGGGCAACCACGAGTTTGACTATGGCTTCCCCCAGCTGATGGAGAACCTGAAAAAGCACCAGGGCGATTTCATGGTCGCCTGCAACAACCTGGTGGACGACGAGGGTGAGCTGCTCTTCGCCCCCGGCGGCACCGCTCCCATCTATGCCGACGACACCTATGAGACCGAGCTGTTCCGCATCGCCATTGTGGGCATGGCCACTCCCGAGACCCAGACCAAGGCCAACCCCGCCCTGATGAAGGGCCTGAGCTTCATCAGCGGCAAGGATCTGTACAAGGTCACCCAGGAGGATGTGGACATGGCCCGCAGCGAGGGCAATGCCGATATCGTCATCGCTCTGGGCCACCTGGGCGTGGATAAGTCCTCCGAGCCCAACTGCTCCTATAATGTGATGCAGAACGTCAAGGGCATCGACCTGTTCATCGACGGCCACTCCCACACGGTGATGACCGCCAGCAAGGACAACAGCATGGTCCAGTCCACCGGCACGGGCCTTGCCTATGTGGGCGCCATCGTCATTGACAACGCCACCAAGAGCATCGAGAGCAACGGCCTCATCGACCTGTCCGCCTACACCAAGGAGGACGCCACCGTGAAGGCTGCCGCCGACAAGATCATCAGCGACATCAACGCCGAGTACGGCAAGGTTTTTGCCAGAACCGACGTGGAGCTCAACGGCGACAAGGATCCCGGCAACCGCACCCAGGAGACCAACCTGGGCGACCTGATCACCGACTCCATGCTGTGGGCCATCCGCAAGGACGCTGAGCTCACCGTTCCCGCCGAGAACGTGGTGGCCATCACCAACGGCGGCGGCATCCGGGCCTGGATCCACAAGGGCGACATCTCCAAGCTGGACGTGAACACCGTGCTGCCCTTCGGCAACACCGTGGCCGTGGTGTACGTCACCGGCGCCGAGCTGCTGGAGGCCCTGGAGGCTTCTACCTTTGCTCTGCCCGACTCCCTGGGCGGCTTCCCCCAGATCGCCGGCATGAACATCTCCATTGACGCCACCAAGAAATACGATCCGCAGACCACTCCCTATCCCAGCGGCAGCGGTAAGGCCACCTACTATGGTCCCGCTTCCATCAACCGCGTCACCATCAACAGCGTCAACGGCAAGGCCTTTGACCCCAACAAGACCTATGCCGTGGTCACCAACAACTTCTGCGCCGCCGGCGGCGACACCTACTATGCCTTTGCTGCCGCCTCCAGCCAGTTCGACACCGGTCTGCCTCTGGACGAGGTGCTGATGGACTACATCACCACCGAGCTCAAGGGCGTGGTGGGTGAACAGTATGCCCAGCCCCAGGGCCGCATGACCATCACCCTGCCCGCCGAGGAGCCCACTACTCCCACCACTCCCACCAAGCCCGAAAGCCCCAAGACCGCCGATACCGGCGTGGTGGTGTACGGCCTGGTGGCGGTCATGGCAGCCGGCGCTGCCGTGGTGGTCACCTCCAAGAAGCGCAAGGCCATCTAAGCGATCTCCTTTCGCTGACACCGCATCTCCCCTGCCCCGGCGGAGCTTGTCCGCCGGGGCTTTTTCTGTCATGGCGCTATTCTCCAACTAAAATCACGAAAACCGCTTTTCAAATCCGGCGGGATATGCTATGATACAATTTAACAAAGAAGAATTACGAGGGCTTATGCCAGATATCGCGACTTCTTATTTTGCTGAGGAGGACACCATTCATGGCTGAGGTTGGAAAACGGGAGGTCCGGGTGGACGCCTTTGACAAGGCCACCGGACGCACCAAGTATTACGAGGATCTGATGCCCCGGGACGCGCTGTATGTGCGCATCAAGCACTCCACCATTGCCCACGGCTTCGTGAAGTCTGTGGACACCACCGCTGCGGAGGCGATCCCCGGCGTGGTGAAGGTCCTGACCTGCTTCGACGTGCCGGAGCACCCCTTCCCCACCGCCGGTCACCCCTGGTCCATGGACCCGGACCACCAGGACGTGGCGGACCGTCATCTGCTCAACCGCCATGTCCGCTACTACGGCGACGACGTGGCCGTGGTCATCGCGGAAAACGAGGTGGCCGCCATGCAGGGCGTCCGGGCCTTGCAGGTGGAGTATGAGGAGCTGCCCCTGGTGCTGGACGCCCAGGAGGCCATGAAGCCCGGCGCACCCCGGCTTCACGATGACTATCCCGACAATGTCCTCAAGCACACCGACATGAAAAAGGGCGACTATCAGGCCGCCATCCGGGAGCCGGGCCTCATCCGGGTAGAGGGCTGGTACGATACCCCCACGGTGCAGCACTGCCACATTGAGAATCACGGGTGCTTCGCCTATGAGGAAAACGGCCGCATCACCGTGGTGGCCTCCACCCAGATCCCCCACATCATCCGCCGGGTGGTGGGCCAGGCCCTGGGCCGCCCCTGGAGCGATATCCGGGTGGTAAAGCCCTATATCGGCGGCGGCTTCGGCAACAAGCAGGACGCCCTGTATGAGCCCCTGTGCGCCT
>OHBE01003362.1_pt1 | contig 10354 bp, 8 predicted proteins | sample 1577231 | NCBI WGS metagenome assembly OHBE01 (sample SAMEA3541506, study PRJEB24748) | human gut metagenome | biome: human gut; feature: human-associated habitat; material: faeces | place: China | collected 2012
AGGTGTCGGAGATGGGGTAGTTGATGACGTTGGCGAACTCACCGTAGTAGGAGTCGACAGCGACATCGCGGTAAACGGCGATAACCGTGGCGATGGCCTTACGCAGATCCTTGGAGGCCTCATCACCGCCGTTGCCGTCGCCGACCTTCACGCGGTTGGCGTTGAAGCCGACATAGCCGTAGCCGAGGTTGGCAACGAGGTCGGTCTGGATGGTATCGCCGGAGATCTCGCCGTTAGAGTTGGCTTCCTTGATCTGCTCGGCAGCTTCCTTGGAGTAGGAGGGGTCGGTCACGTCGATCGTGCCGGAGACAACGCCGGGGATCTTGTCTTCATCCTGCATCTCGCGCCAGATGACGGTGTCGATCTTGGGCTCGCCCTTCCAGTAGGTCGGGTTCTTCTGCAGGGTGACAGCGCCGTTGGACCAGCTCTCGAAGGTGTACGGGCCGGAGCCGACAGGCGTGGAGGTCACGGACTTGACGTGGGACAGATCGCCCTTGACAAAGCCGAACATGTTGTTGTCGTAGTCATACTTGTCAGTCTCGCCATAGTAGTGCATGGGGCACACGGTGACGGGGAGCTGATAGATGGCGTTGGCGTTGACCTCGGTGAGGGTGACGGTCATGGAGTAGTCACCGGTCTTGACGATACCGGCAACGTTGGGAGCGGACTCGCCGGTCTGGACGGCGACGGTATAGTCGTTGTAGGCGTCGCCCAGCTCGGCCTCGAGGAAGGAGGAGATGCTGGTGCCGGCGGTCTCGGCGTTGATACCGTCATCGGAGATGTCGTAGCCGTACTTAGCAACGATGGCAGCCCAGAAGTCTTCGACGGTCGCGTCATCGGCGAGCTCGAAGCCCCAGTTGCCAGCCTGCGCGGCGACGGAGTCGTCAGCGGTGGCGTAACCGGCGGCGACCACGTAGTCAAGGATCTCCTGGGCGAACTTCGCGCCGGCGGCGCTGAAGGCGGTCCAGTAAGCGTTGTACTGCTCTTCGGTGTAGAAGTCGTTGGCGGCGTAGGCGTCAGGACCGGCGGCGAGGATCAGGTTCTGCACAGTCTCCATACCGCTGCGATAGGCTTCCAGACCCTTGATGGGCAGGGAGTACAGCGTGGAAACGCCGTCATAAGCGGGGTCAAGCAGGACATAGTAAGAGAAGATGACATCGTCGATGGTCATTTCCTCACCGTCGGAGAACTTGACGCCCTCTTTCAGGGTGATGTTGTAGTCGACCGTGCCGTCGCTGTTTTCAACGATGTCGCAGTCGGCAATGCCCTTGTAAGTATAGTCAGTGCCGTTGTAGGGACGGACGTCGCCCTCGATGCCCTTGAGGACGACAGAGCCCTCGCGGTCGACGAGAAACAGACCGTCGAAGACCATACCCATGACCTGGTTTTCATAGTCATTGGTATAGAAGAAGGGGGAGAACTTACCGTCGAAGTTCTGCGTGCCGACAACAAGCGTCTTGCCGTCGGTCTGGCCGTCGTCCGTCTTCTTGTCGCCGCAGCCGGCCAGAAGACCAAGACACATGACCAGAGAAAGGATCAGTGCAAGTGTTCTTTTCATTGAATCTACTCCTTTATAAATTTTTGCTAAAACGGGTCGCCCCGTGCAGCACAAAGTAAGATGCCCGCGCGTATACACGCGCGGAAAGGGAAGTGCGCCTTCTATGGACATTTGTGCGCCGAAAAACAGAGCATGGAATTTTTTTAATTATAGCATGAAAAGATGAAGATTGTACAGAGTAAAATCTTAGGAATTATCTTTTTTAGGCAATTCGCCCCATTCTGCCTGCATAATTTCGGCGCGCAGAACAAGGACACTCAGTAGGGCTATCAGCTTCAGCAGGACATAGAGCAGCGCGAAAAACGTCTGTCCTGCGTGGTCATTGACGAAAAAGAAGATCAATTCGCACACGATGCCGAGAAGAGAAAAGACCGCCGTGACCGCCGTTCGCACGGGCAGAACGGCCACGCTTTTTTTGTAGTTGTACTCGCGCACCGTGCTCCAGTCCGTTCCGAGCTTTGCAAGCGCCCAGATGACGCTCACCGCGCCCAGAAACTCGCCGAGGTAGGGGAGCAGAACGTAAAAACAGTTCTGCATCCCCGGCGCAGGAATGCACCCGCCCGCGGCGACCGCGACGGTCAGAATGGCTGCCATTCCCCACACGGCGCGCTTAGATCTGCGCTGCTTTGTATCATCGCTTTGGCAGGCGTAGAGTGCCCCGTCGTAAACATATTCGCCCGCGACGTTCAGATGAAAGTCGTTCAGGTGCTCGCGGCGGTTGTGTTTTTTGTGCTGTTCGCCCATTATTCGATGCCCGTGAGGTCAAAGTCCGCGAGCGCCTTCTCTGCCTCGGCGCACACGCCGCGAAGGCACGCTTCGTCAAACGGACTTTCAAGGCCGGCGTTTTTGAGAAGATCGGTGAACGTCCGGCTGCCGCCCTGCACGGTGTAGGCCATGTAGTGCTGCCAGGCATTCCCCACGTCCTTGCGGATCATCGCCCAGAATTCGAGCGCCACGGTCTGGGCAAGGCAGTAGTCAATATAATAGAAGGGGCTCGAATAGATGTGGTGCTGGCGCTGCCAGCCCATGCCCTCGGAGTAGAACGGGATCTCGCCGTCAAGATTCATCCACGGCATATAGACGCCGAGCAGCTCCTTCCAAACGGCGTGGCGCTCGGCGGGCGTCATTTCGGGCTTTTCATACACGATGTGCTGGAAGTGGTCGACCATCGTGCCGTAGGGAATGAACGTCAGCGCGCCGGAGAGGTGGCTGTAGAGGAACTTCTTCGCGTCGGGACCGAAAAAGCCGTCTGCCCAGGGCTCTGCGAAGAACTCCATGGACATCGAGTGGACCTCGCAGGCCTCCATGCTCGGCCAGATGTAGTCGATGGGGATGCGCTTGCGGTTCGTCCAGGCCTCGAAGGCGTGACCGGCCTCGTGCGTCACGACCTCGACGTCGTGCTGCGTGCCGTTGAAGTTGGCGAAGATGAAGGGAACCTCATAGTCCATGATGCTCGTGCAGTAGCCGCCCGCCTGCTTGCCCTCGGTCGAGAGCACGTCGAGCAGCTCGTCGCGCAGCATCGTTTCGAAGAACTCCTTCGTCTCGGGCGAGAGCTCGCTGTAGAACTTCATACCCTGGGCGAGAATGTCGTCCGGCGTGCCCGCGGGGCGGGGATTGCCGGAACGGAATTCGAGCGCGTTGTCGGCAAAGCTCATCGGATACTGCTTGCCCAGGCGCCTGGCCTGCTCGCGGTACACCTTGTCCGCCACGGGGACGAGATACTTGACGACCGCCTCGCGGAACTTCTCGACATCGTCTTTCGTATAGCAGTTGCGGCCCATGCGGTAGTAGCCGAGCGTGGTATAGCCCTCGTAGCCGAGCTTTTTGCCCATCGCGTCGCGGAGCTTTACGAGCTTGTCGTAGAGCTCGTCGAATTTTGACTGATTGTCCTTGTACCACTGGCCCTCGGCCTTCCACGCGGCAAGGCGCTTTTCATCGTCCGCGCAGGTCTTGAACGGGGAGAGCTGCGAGAGGGTGTAGACCTTGCCCTCAAACGGGATCTGCGCCGAGGCAAGCAGCTTTTCATACTCCTGCGTCAGGTCGTTTTCCTGCTGCAATTCAGGAATGATGGCGGGGGAGAAGGTCTTGAGCGCGATCTCGGCATTGACGAACATCAGATCGCCGTATTCCTTCTCAAAGTCCGCGCGGAACGGGCTTTCGAGCATCGCTGCCGTCCACGCCTGATTGTATTCCTCCAGCTCAGGGTTGAAGTTGTTCCAGAATTTCTCCTCGCCGTCGTAGAATTCGTCGCGTGTGTCGATCGAGTGGCGGATGCTCGCGAGCGTCGCGGCGGTGGAGATGTGGCTCATCAGCTCCTGCTGCGAAAGGAACACCTTGCGCGCTTCCTCATAGCTCTTGGCGGCCTTGAGTTCCGCCGTCAGCGCGGAAAGGCGCTGCTTGCTCGCCGCGGGATCGGGGCGGGTGTAGGTCATTTCGGAAAATTTCATGTTGTTTCCTCCATCAAATTTTTATTGTTACATTTCTTATTCTTGCCGGTTATAGATCGCGGACACGTCCCTGCGTCCGCCGCCGATGACGACGACCGCTGCGGCCGCCGTGACGAGCATGAAGCCCGTCAGCACGCCGCGCACGGGGAGAAACGCCACCAGCGCGCCCGCGAGCAGATTGCCCGTGAAGCTGCCGACGGTGTTGAGCATGTTGAACGCGCCGTTGAAGCGGCCCTTTTTCTCGTCGGGCACGTAGCTCTGCGTGGCGGAGATGCGGATGGTGTAGCTCGTCACGCCGAGGATACCCGTTAAAAAGCACGAGACCATCATCACCGGCAGCGGGCAGTAGAGATAGAAGCCCTCACACAGCGAGATGACGACATAAACCATCAGGGCAATGGAATACTTATGCTGCACAGGCAGCTTGATTTTATAATGAATGCCGCCGCCGATGGCGCGGCCGAAGATCGCCATGCCCCAGACGAGCATATAGATGTATTCGCCGTTATCGAATGTCGACTTGAAGTACGGCAGCGTGATGACCTGCGACGCGCCCGAGGCCAGCATGCTGAATGTGAAATAGATGGCCACGCGCAGAAGCCCCTTTTCACTCATCAGATAGCGAAAGCCCTCTTTGATGTCGCGCAGGAGCTGGCGGCCCGAGGAATGCTGCTCTTCGAGCGCGAGCGCGGCACGCTGCTTTTCGATGTAGTGTTCCTCGGCGCGGATCTGCGTCTCCGCCGTCGCGGCGATGAAGAAGCACAGCGCGTTGATGCCGAGCAGCGGCGCAATGCCGAAGAGATTATAAAAGTACGTTGCGATCGGGATAATGAGCGCCGAGAGCGTCTCCAGCACGCTCGCGATGGAGTAGGCCTTGGAGTAGTTCCCCTCAGAGATCAGCAGGGGATAGAAGCTGTCGTAGGCGACATAGTAGATGCTGTTGATCGAGCCGATGATAAAGCAGAAGAACGCGAGCATCGGAAAGCTGAACCAGCCGCGGCTCAGGATCAGTGCAGCGACAAGGTAGACCCCGGAGGAAAGGAAGTCCAGCGTGTAGATCGTCTTCTTGCGCGAAAAGCGGTCGAGGATCGCGCCCGAGAAGATCGGCATGACGATCTGCGGCAGCGTAAATGTCGCAATATAGATGGCATAGAGCAGGTTCGAGCCCGTGTAGTCCAGCACAAGCAGGCTCAGCGCGAAGCCGGACATCGAATTGCCCAGCATCGAGATCACGCTGCCCAATGTGATGATAGTGAAATCCCGCGTCCACAGCGGTGAGACCGGAGCTGGCGCGGGAGAAGAGGATTCGTTCATAGAAATAGCCTCCTTCCGGCTTAAGAGCGCAAACAAAAGCCCGCTCGATGCGGGAGGGGGGACGGAAATCAACTGTATTATAAAGGATTTCGATAAAAGAATCAACTATAATTCCACCAAATATGGACAAATGCACAAATGCTGCCACTGTTTTGTGCGGCACAGAGGGAGTGTCCGCTTGCCGAGAAGCATGACGTGTGCTATAATACCGCCAAACAAAAATAAACTGTGGAGGACATCACCATGCAACATGCACCGGCAAGAGAACTGCTGCATTTTATCAAAAATAGCCCCACCTGCTACCATGTGACCGAGAACATCCGCCAAAAGCTCCTCGCAAACGGCTATACCGAGCTTTCCGAACGCGAACGCTGGGAGGTAGCCCCCGGCGGGAAGTATTTCGTCTGCCGCAACAGCTCGAGCACCATCGCCTTCCGCGTGCCGGAGATGATCGACGGCGGCTTCGCCATGGCTGCGGCGCACTCCGACTCGCCAGCGTTCCGTTTAAAAGAGCATCCCGACCGCCGCAGCGCGCATTATGTCCAGCTCTCGACCGAAAAATACGGCGGCATGCTGATGTCCACGTGGTTCGACCGCCCACTCTCCGTCGCGGGCCGCGTCTTTGTGCGCGCAAACGGCGAGATCGTCGAAAAACTCGTGAGCGTCGACCACGACCTGCTCGTCATTCCCAATGTCGCCATCCACATGAACCGCACGGCGAACGACGGCATGAAGTACCTCGCGAATATCGACACGCTGCCGCTGCTCGGCGGTAAAGACAGCGGCGGCATCCTGCCCATCGTCGCCAAAGCCGCGGACGTTGCAGAAAACGACATCCTCGGCAGCGACCTGTTCCTCTACTGCCGCGGCGAGGGGACGCTGCTTGGCGAGAACGAGGAGTACATCCTTTCTCCCAAGCTCGACGATCTCGAGTGCGCCTGCGGCTGCCTCGAGGGCTTCCTTGCGGCGAAGGAGAGCGGAAATATCGCCGTCTGCTGCATTTTCGACAATGAAGAGGTCGGCTCGTCCACCAAGCAGGGCGCGGGCTCGACGTTCCTGCGCGACACGCTGCGCCGCATCGCCCTGTGCCTCGGAAAGGACGAGCAGGAGCTCCAGATGATGCTCGCGCGCAGCTTCCTCGTCTCGGCGGACAACGCGCACGCCCAGCACCCCAACCACGGTGAATACGCCGACCCCGACAACTGCCCGTATATGAACGAGGGCGTCGTCATCAAGTTCAACGCCAATCAGCGCTACGCGACCGATGGCCGCTCCTGCGCTATTTTCCGCGCCGTGTGCGAAAACGCGGGCGTTCCCACGCAGGTCATGTCCAACCGCTCCGATCTTCCCGGCGGCTCGACGCTCGGCTCGATCTCCGATACGCTCGTGCCGGTCAGCACGGTGGACATCGGCCTGCCCCAGCTCGCGATGCACTCTTCGTGGGAGACCGCGGGCGTGCAGGACTATGAATTCCTGATCCGCGCGATGACGGAGTATTTCGGCAGCGCACTGTAAGAGACCTGCCGAAACGGTAGACAAAAGCACGGAAACATGCTAAAATAAAACGATTTTTGATCAAATACGCTTTCAACGACAGAAAGGAAATATATCATGGACGTTAAGAAAATTCTCAAGCACGTTGACCATACCCTCCTCAAGCAGACCGCCACCTGGGAGGACATCAAGCAGATCTGTGACGACGGCATCAAATACGGCTGCGCGAGCGTCTGCATCCCGCAGACCTATGTGAACCACGCCGCGCACTACGTCGCCGAGCAGCAGCACTATGGCTTCGGCCAGCTGCCCATCTGTACGGTCATCGGCTTCCCCAACGGCTACACGCCCAGCGGCATCAAGTGCATGGAGGCCGAGTCCGCCGTCGCCGACGGCGCGACCGAGATCGACATGGTCATCAACCTCGGCTGGGTCAAGGAGGGCCAGTACGACAAGATCCTTCAGGAGATCAACTCTGTGAAAATCTCCTGCCACGGCAACATCTTAAAGGTCATCATCGAGACCTGCCTGCTCACCGACGAAGAGAAGATCAAGCTCTGCGAGGTCGTCTCCAATTCTCACGCCGACTATATCAAGACCTCCACGGGCTTTGCCGGCGGCGGCGCGACCCGCGAGGATGTCGCCCTCATGGCCGCCCACATGACCAACGGCAAGAAGATCAAGGCCGCCGGCGGCATCGCGAGCCTGCAGGACGCCGAAGATTTCCTCAAGCTCGGCGCCGACCGCCTCGGCACGTCCCGCATCGTCAAGGCCGTCAAGGAGCTCGAGGCCAAGGGCGAACTTTAAGAAAGGGGAGGGCTCAATATGCCGACTCCGCATAACAGCGCGAAAAAGGGCGACTTCGCCAAGACCGTTCTGATGCCCGGCGACCCGCTGCGCGCGAAGTTCATCGCCGAAACATTTTTAGATGAACCAAAGCTCGTCAACAACGTCCGCGGCGTGCAGGGCTACACAGGCACCTACAAGGGCGTTCCCGTCAGCGTGATGGCCAGCGGCATGGGGATGCCGTCCATCGGTATCTACTCCTACGAGCTGTTCACGCAGTACGATGTCGAGAGCATCATCCGAGTGGGTTCGGCGGGCGCGCTGCAAAAGGACTTGAAGCTCGGTGACGTGGTCGCGGGCATGGGTGCGTGCACCAACTCGAACTACGCCGCGCAGTACGGCCTTGGCGGCACATTTGCCCCCATCGCGGACTTTCAGCTGCTCTCCGCCGCCGTTGAATCGGCGAAGGAGCTCGGCGTCCGCATGGACGTCGGCAACCTCTACTCGTCCGACACGTTCTACGACGCGTCGAACCCGTCGCTCAAGTGGGCGGACATGGGCGTGCTCGCCATCGAGATGGAGGCCGCCGCCCTCTACTGCAACGCCGCCTATACGAAAAAGCGCGGACTTTCCCTCTGCTCGATCTCCGACAATATCCTCACCGGCGAGGAACTTTCGCCCGAGGCGCGGCAGACGAGCTTCACCGCCATGATGAAAATCGCGCTCGAAACAGCCGTAAAGATGGCGGCAGAATCCCAAAAGTAAGGAGATTATCATGCCATGCGCGTGATCGACATTGAAAACATTGTGACCAACATGAAGGACGATGCCCGCTTCGTCCTGCGCTGCGAGGAGGTCTTTCACGACAAGATCAGCTCCGCCGCGGCGAGCATTTTAATGAACAAGGGGCAAAAGCCCATCGTCTGCCTGACGGGCCCGAGCGGCTCGGGTAAGACGACGACGGCGATGCGCCTGCGCGAATACCTCGAAAACCTCGGCGTCAAGGTCTGCATGCTCAGCATGGATAACTTTTTCCTGCCGCTTGATCAGCGCCCGCCCGAGGCGAGCGACTGGGAGTCGCCCTACTGCGTGAACCGCGATTTACTCATCGAGGATATCCACCGCCTGATGGACGGCGAGCTCGTGGAGCTGCCGGTCTACGACTTCAAGGCAGGCGGCGTCGGCGGCTACAAGCCCATGCAAGGCGACAAGGACGCCGTCATCATCGCCGAGGGCATCCACATGCTCAACCCGCTGATTTTCGACCAGCTCAGAAGCGAAGCTACGGGCGTTTACGTTGCCCCGCGTACGCGTATCATCACGCACAAGGACCGCATCGTTCGTCCCGAGCAGCTGCGCGTGGCGCGCCGCATGATCCGCGACTATCAGGGCCGCGGCCATTCGCTGCGTCAGACCGTCGAGCGCGCCGAGAGTGTCGACCGCGGCGAGCTCAACTACATCATGCCGAACAAGCCGAACGCGAGCATCCACATCGACACGTTCCACGACTACGAGCCGTGCATCCTCGCGCGGTATTTGAAGGAGATCCCCGAGTTTTACAGCCAGCTCGACGATCAGTTTATCGCCGAGCACGGGCTGAGCGACCTGATGGACGTTGTCAACTCCGTGCCGTCGCTGCGCACGGACTATGTCCCGCGCGACTCCATCGTGCGAGAGTTCGTCGGCGGCAGCTGCTTTGAGTATTAAATCGGCAAAATCTGACAACGAACTGTAATTTCTGATTTTGATAATACGAAACGCAATCGGAATTTGGCGCTTTTGCGCGAAAAGGGGAGGAAGAGCGAATGCATTCTGACGAGCGGCGAAAGGCCATTGCCGACGTGCTGCACGCGGCGGACGCGCCGGTCAGCGCCTCCGCGCTGGCGGAAAAATTCTCCGTCTCGCGCCAGATCATCGTGGGCGATATCGCGCTGCTGCGCTCCTCGGGCGAGGAAATTCTCGCCACTCCGCGCGGCTATGTGACGCCGAAGGAGGCGCGCGGCATCCTCCGTCGTGTCGCCGTGAAGCACACGCCGCAGGAGATGGAAGCCGAGCTCAACACCATCGTCGACAACGGCTGTACGGTCATCGACGTCATCGTCGACCACCCCATCTACGGCCAGCTCACCGGCCCGCTGCAAATTTCGAACCGCTACGAGGTCAGCCAGTTCATTGAGCGCTGCAAAAAGGCGGAGCCGCTGTCCAGTCTCACCGACGGCATCCACCTGCACACGCTCTCCTGTCCCGACGAGGCGGCGTTCGAGCGCACGAAGAGTGCGCTGCGCGCACTGCGCGTCCTGCTGGAGGAAAACGGAAATTAAGGGTTGACAATCCTCACACAAGCGATTATAGTGTCATATGCATGTGTCAAGACACCTGCATATGACACTATTTTATTTTTAGGCTGTGAGGATATCATGGAAAAATTCAAAGCGTTCTGCAAACGCAAAAACATTGAAGTTTCGGCCAAGCGCTACGGCATCGATGCGCTCGGCGCAATGGCGCAGGGCCTCTTCTGCTCGCTGCTGATCGGCACGATCATCAAGACGCTCGGCGCACAGCTTGGCGTCCCGTTTCTGACGGACATCGGCACCTATGCAATGTCCGTCTCCGGCCCTGCGATGGCCGTCGCCATCGGCTATGCGCTCAAGGCTGACCCGATGGTGCTCTTCTCCCTTGCCGCGGTGGGCTGGGCGGCCAACGCCGAGGGCGGCGCGGGCGGCCCGCTTGCCGTGCTCATCATCGCGATCCTTGC
>OHBE01003368.1_pt1 | contig 10342 bp, 8 predicted proteins | sample 1577231 | NCBI WGS metagenome assembly OHBE01 (sample SAMEA3541506, study PRJEB24748) | human gut metagenome | biome: human gut; feature: human-associated habitat; material: faeces | place: China | collected 2012
ACCTTTTCAAACTCGGGAAGGACGTTGCCCGCCTCATCCGTTGTGCGGAGCATCAGTACATGGTTGTTGCTGGTCGGGCAGACGATGCGGTTTTCAGCGTCCAGAAAAGTATAGGAGCTTTGGATCAGGTAGCTGCCGCCGTCATGCTTCTTCGGGGAAAAATAACCGAGCGTCTTTGTCTCCTCCGCATTCAGATCGCGGATGGCGATGCCGCCGAGCAGCGGAACGACCGCATGACCGTAGTTGTCAAAGTAAATGGCGGGCGATGCATTCGGGTTTGTCGTTTCATAGGAAACATGGATCTCCGGATAGATGCCGAGCGGCAGGATCTCGTCGGTTGAATCGGTGTTATAGCCGTCGTGATGGATGTTCGCATCACTCTTTGCCATGTAGGGGTTTTCCTCGATCTGCTTGGGCTGCAAGGCCTTCACGGGGAGTGCGTCGGATTCCGGCGCGGAAGGGGTCGTTTCCTCGGCAGGCGCGGCTGCGGCAGCCGGTGTTGCTGTGGCGGAAGGCGTCTGCGTGGCCTCCGCCGGTGCCTGTGCTCCGCTGCAGGCTGCCATCGACAGGGTCAATGCTCCTGCCAGCAGGAAGCTGCCTGCAGTATAAATCGGGTTTCTCTTTTTCATCGGTGATCCTCCTTGCTGTGTTGGTTGTGATCCGCTCGGGGCGAAGCAGACGGTTGTTTTTCCTCTACCCATACATAAAGCCCCTGCCGGAATGCTTCTTCCGTTATCGGCTCCAGCAGAAAGTAGTCTACGCGCAGCCGGAACGCATGCAGGGAAAAATCCAGCTCGCTGCACCATATAATGCGCGTTTCCGGGAAAAGCGCCCGCAGGTGCTCCACTGCATTCAGCCCATCCACGCCCGGAAGGGAAATTACAGCGTTGGTCGGCGCATTTTTGCGCGCGACCTCAAAGAATACCTCCTGCCCGCGGTAGCAGTCCACCCTGGGAAACAGACCGCGCTCTGCGCAGAACCGTGAAAGTTGTTCTCTGTAAAAGGTCTCCTGCGTTTCGCTCTTTGTCAGCACGGCAATGTGGTACATAGCGCTCCGCCCCCTTTCTGCCGTCGTTGACTGTTTCTGCTTTCAGTATACGGAACGGTGCAGGCTTTTCAAGCCTTTTGGCACGAAAGCCCCAATTCCGGCACGAAATCGGGTTTTTCCGCCGTGCCGGAGTCGGAAAGTTGTGCTATAATGTGCTATAATCTAAATAGAAACTTTCCGGAAGGAGCCAGTCCGGCATGAGAATAGCAATTGTGGATGATCTTGAGACCGAGCGCGCGCAGCTGAAAACGCGCCTTGCGCGGCAGCTGCGCCTGTGCGGCGCCGAGGCGGAGCTATTGGAATTTGAAAGCGGCGAGAGCTTTCTCGCCGCAGAAAAAGAGCAGCGCTTTACCGCCGCGTTTCTGGATATTTACATGCACGGGATGAGCGGCATGGACGCTGCAAAGGAGCTGCGCAAAACGGACGCAGACTGCCTTCTGGTTTTTACCACGACCTCGACCGACCACGCGCTGGAGGGCTTTCAGGTCCGTGCGCTCCACTATCTCGTGAAGCCCTTTTCCGAGGAGGAGCTTTCCGCCCTGCTTGCCGAGATGCTTGCAAGACTCCCCCGCCCCGAGCCGGTCCTGACGGTGAAGGTCAGCGGCAGCGATGTCCGTCTTTGCTACCGGGACATTATCTCGGCAGAGCATTTTGCACATCTGATCAACATCCGCACGACTGCCCTGAAAACGCTGGTCACCCGCCAGAGCTTTAAGGTGTTCACCGAGCCTCTGAAAAAAGATCCCCGCTTTTTCGTCTGCGGCAGAGGCATGATCGTCAATTTAGAGCACGCCGCAGATTTTCGGGACGGTGCCTTCTGCATGACAGACGGCAGCAGCGTCTATGTCAGTCAGGAGCTTTTAAAGCCTGCCCGGCAGGCGTTTATGGAATTTCTGCTGCAAAGGGAGCGTATGAAATGAAGGATATTCTGCGTCCGGTTTTGGAGCTTCTCGTCGTACTCCCCGGCCTTCTGCTTGGATATTTCCCTGTAAAAACCTATCTGAAGCAGTCCCCCGGAAGGCTGGCCGCCTGGCTTTTTCCCTTGATGGCGTGCCTGTGCATCGGCAGCGGGCTTGCCTGCTATCGGCTTGGGGCTTCTACGTTCCTTGCCCTTGCGGGGGTCGCGCTGGCTGCGATCTGCCTGTATACCAGAACGCTTACCATCTCCCTCTGGAAATCCGGCACGATTGCGCTGTCCGTCTGCGCGGTGTTCGCGTGCGTGAACAGCCTGTCCCGTGCCGTCAGCGCCGCGATCATCCGGAATCTGCAGCTGCCGCCGGACGGACCGTGGCTCTGCCTGGGCGCCTGCGTGTTCTATAACGCCGTTTGCTGGGTCATCGTGCTGGCCGCGTATTATCCTGCGACACATACGGTGCGGGCGATGGTCGAGGACGACAATTTTGCGCAGACCTGGTATGTGTTCTGGGTCCTGCCGCTGGCGTTCATCCTTTTGAACCTTTTCATGATCCCGCGCTATCAGTCAACGCTCCAGACCGGCCGCGTGCTGCAGGGCTATATTGTGCTGAGCAGTGCGCTTCTGGTCTTTATGTTCTGCTTCAATGCAGTTTTCCTGCTGATGGCAACCAGTCTCAACCGCAATGCGAAGCTGCAGCAGGAAAACCAGTTTCTTTCGATGCAGCAGCAGCGCTATGAAAACCTCAGGACCGCCATCGAGGAAGCGCGGCAGGCACGGCACGATATGCGCCACCAATTAAATCAAATTTCTGCGCTGGCCGAGGCAGGTGACCTGGAGAACCTGAAAAGCTACCTTGCAAAGACCGTCTCCCGCATCCCGAATCTTGATATGTGCTTCTGTGAAAACCGTGCGGCTGACAGTGTTGTCGGCTATTACTGCGCCATGGCAAAGCGCGATGAGATCCCCTTCCGTGCCAGACTCGACCTGCCGGAAACACTGCCGGTTGACGAGATCGATATGTGTCTGGTGCTTTCCAACCTGCTGGAAAATGCGCTGGAGGCAAGCCTTCGCACCGCACCGGACAGGCGGCAGATCGAAATAACCGCTTGTGTTCACGCCGACCGGATTCTGCTGATCGAGGTTGAAAATGCGTTTGACGGCGAGGTCAACGAAAAGAACGGCGTTTTCCGCTCCTCCAAGCGGAGGGAAAACGGGATCGGTATCCAGTCCGTCACCCGTATTGCGGAGAAAACCGGCGGCACCAGTACCTTTACCCATCAGAACGGCACCTTCTCCGCCAAGGTCATGCTCTGCGGATAAGAGAATATTCAGAGCATATCCTGACAACGTCCGGTGCGACAAACCGCAGGGAGTGCGTGCGGCTGTCCCCTGCTTTTACGAAAGGAAAGGAGCAACACAATGGAGCAGCTCTTGCGCCAACGCGCAGAATCGATTTGGACAGCGGCCATCCGGTCCGTTTTGCCGGATGAGGCGGTGCGCCGCGCTTTGGAGCATTTTCACCCGCAGGGGCGTGTGTTTCTCGTGGCGGCGGGCAAGGCCGCGTGGCAGATGACCCACGCAGCGCTGGCCGTGCTGGGCCGTGTAGACGGCGGGATCGTCATCACAAAATACGGCCATGTCAGGGGGCCGCTGCCCGGCGTGACCTGCTGCGAGGCAGGGCATCCGGTGCCGGACGACAACAGCTTTGCGGCCACCCAGCGGGCGCTGGCGCTTGTCAGCGGTCTGCGGGCGGACGACACTGTGCTGTTTCTGCTCTCCGGCGGAGGAAGTGCATTGTTTGAAAAACCGCTGCTCCCCGGCATAGAATTGCAGGACATCACCGGCCAGCTCCTTGCCAGTGGCGCTGACATCGTGGAGATGAACACCATCCGCAAACGGCTTTCGGGCGTCAAGGGCGGGCGGTTCGCGCAGGCGTGCGCCCCGGCTCAGGTATTCAGCATCGTGCTGAGCGATATTCTGGGCGACCAGCTGGATATGATAGCCAGCGGCCCGGCGGTGCCAGACGCCTCTACTTGCTCACAGGCGCTTGCCATTGCGGAGAAGTATCACCTGAAGCTCTCGGAACAGGCAAAAGTTCTTCTGGCGCAGGAAACGCCCAAGATGCTGGACAACGTGACGACCCGGATCACCGGCAGTGTGCGGGAGCTTTGCACCGCTGCCGCTGCCGCCTGCCGGGAGCTTGGCTATGAGCCCGTCCTGCTGACCGACCAGCTCTGCTGTGAAGCCCGGGAGGCAGGCAGCTTCCTTGGCTCCATCGTCCGGACCCACGCGGGGCAGGGAAAAAAGCTGGCCTACATCGCAGGCGGCGAGACGGTCGTCTACCTGACCGGCAAGGGCCTCGGCGGACGGAATCAGGAGCTTGCCCTTGCAGCGGCTCCGGCGCTGGTCGGGCTGGATGCAGCAGTGTTCTCGGTGGGCAGTGACGGCACCGACGGCCCCACGGATGCTGCCGGCGGCTATGTGGATGGTGACACCCTCTCCGCACTGACCGCCAAGGGCTGGAATGTGTTCGACACCCTGCAAAACAACGACGCCTACCATGCACTGAAAGCTGTGGACGGCCTTATCATGACCGGCGCTACTGGCACGAATGTCAATGATGTTGCCGTGGCGCTGGTGGGGGAGAAGTAAAAATGTGATTCTGGTATGAAAGAGGGGCGGCTCCCATGTATGTCGATTGGGAATACTACAAAATTTTCTATTATGTGGCGAAGTATCAGAACTTTACGAAAGCGGCGCGGGTGCTGGGCAACAACCAGCCCAACATCACCCACTCGATGAACCGGCTGGAAAGCCAGCTGAACTGTGTGCTCTTTACCCGCTCCAACCGGGGCGTCACCCTGACGCCGGAGGGCGAGATGCTCTACTCCCGCATCGCCTCGGCGGCGGTGCAGATACAGGACGCGGAGGAAGAGCTGAGCGCCAGCGCCACCCTCGAGCACGGCTCCATCAGCATCAGCGCGACGGAGACGGCGCTGAACATCTATCTGGCCGAGAAGCTGCGGACGTTCCACACCGAGTATCCCGGCATCCGGCTGCGCATCTCGAACCACTCCACGCCCCAGGCGGTGCAGGCTGTGAAGAACGGAGAAGTGGATTTTGCCGTCATCTCCACCCCGGCGGAAGTAGAACAGAGCCTGAAGATGGTGGAACTGAGACCGTTTTATGAGGTGCTGGTGGGCGGAAAGACCTTCACTGCACTGGCCAGCCGGCGTCTGACGCTGAAGGAACTGAGCTGCTATCCGCTCATCTCTCTCAGCGATGAGAGCATGACCCGGAGCTTCTACCGGCAGTTCTTCCTCGACCACGACGCCGTGCTCCGGCCCGACACCGAGGCCGCCACCACCGACCAGATGCTCACGCTGGTGAAAAGTGAGCTGGGCCTTGCCTTCGTGCCCGAACCAATGGCAAAAGAGCTTCTGGCCCGCGGCGAGCTTGTCGAGCTGCATCTGCAGGAGATCATTCCCTCCCGCTCTATCTGCCTCATCTACGACCATCACCGCCCGCTGAACACGGCGGCCCGGAAGTTCCAGCAGATGCTGACAAAAGCGGAGCCGGGCCATCCGGCAGCGCCGAAGCAGGCGGAGGGAGTCTCTTTCGTATCCCAATAAAATGATTTGTCGTTGTCCCATGCCGGAAAGCTTCCCTTTTGATATGGGAATTTGTTGCAGCGCTTTCAGGCAGCAGTGCTATTATAAAAGAATTTGCAGGATGGGTAAGACGTATCTTGGATATGGCTGCAATATTCGTTCTGTATTGGAGAAACTGCCGCCCTTTTATTTTACAGGTCAGATGGACCCGCCATTGGTCGCCGCGACTTCGCCATACCAGAAGGCACTGTCTTTCGGGATGCGCCGCCCGGAAGCGTAATCGACGTACACCAGACCAAAACGCTCTCTGTATCCGCTGTGCCACTCGTAGTTGTCCAACAGGCTCCAATGGAAGTACCCTCGCACGTCGGCACCGGCCTGAATGCCCTCGGAGAGTTTTTCCAGATAGCGCGCCAGAAAATCAATTCGCTCCACGTCATGCACCTTGCCGTCCCGATAGATTTTGTCGGTGCAGGATAAGCCGTTCTCCGCGATGAACATGGGCAGTCCATACCGCTCCTGGATGTAACGGGGACCCCAGTTCAGGCTTTCCGGCTCTACCGGCCAGTTCATGGCTGTGTGAGCGTATCCCGCAGGGCGCTCCACATAACAGGGGCCATTCGTTCCCATCTGTACAGGCGCGGCATTGTAGATGTTCAGCCCGAGCATATCCGGTCTGCCCAGAGACAGGGCGTCGTTGATGTATTGCGGCACAGCACCGATGCAGGCGGAAAGCTGCGGCCCACAGAGGTCCGGGCTGGGCCAGCGGCCAAGGCACAGAGGGTCGAGCGACATCGTGTGGGTGAAGGCCCAGTCCTCGTCTGGGCAGGCAAAGGTCAGAGCCCGGGCGGCGTCCACATCTGCTTTTGCCTCAGATACGGGGTAGCAGATGCGGCCTGTGGAGACGAAGCCCACTCTGTTTTCGGCGTCCGTATGGCGGAGCTCCTGCGCGGCAAGGCAGTGCGCATAGATGATATTCTGCCAGCAGGTGAACTGCCCTTCCAGCGGGAGTTTCAGCCCCGGCGCATGCTCACCTGTCCCATAGCCCATTTTCACGATACAGGCAGGCTCATTGAAGGTGAACCACTGGTGGACCCTGCCTTTGAAATGTTCTGCCATTTTTGCCGTGTAGACTGCAAACGCCCGGGCGGTGTCCTCATTCTGCCAGCCGCCCTTTTCTTCCAGCGCCTGCGGCAAATCCCAGTGATACAGCGTAATATACGGCTCGATGCCCGCTTCCAGCAAAGTATTCACAAGACCATCGTAATAGGCAAAGCCTTTTTCGTTCCAGTCCGTGCCGCCGGTGGGGGCGATGCGCGTCCACGCCACAGAGAAGCGATAGGCTTTCAGGTGCATCGACTTCAGCAGTTCGATGTCTTCCCGCCAGCGGTGATAGCTGTCGCAGGCGGTATCACCGGTCTCACCCCGATAGGTGCAGCCCGGTGTGTGGGAGAAAACATCCCAGATGCTCCGGCCTTTTCCATCCTCGACGGCACCGCCCTCGATTTGATAGGCTGCAGTCGCAGCGCCCCATACAAATTCTTTTGGAAATACTGCCATGTTCGTTCTCCTTTTATCTCGTCAGATACATGTGTACAGGAACTTGAGATCCTTACTGATTATAGTATACTCTTCTGTGTCTGCCGGTGCAAATAGCATTTTATTGGTGACCATTGTGGAAATACACACCAGGATACGCTATACTAAAACAGAGAACATGGAATTCATCTGGCGCAAAAAAGCCAAAGGAAAGGGAAAACAGAATGATAGACAAAATGCTCGTGCGCGGGGCAAAGGTACACAACCTGAAAAACATCGACGTGGACATCCCGCTGAACAAGATCGTGGGCATTGCGGGCGTGTCGGGGTCGGGTAAATCCTCGCTGGCGCTGGGGGTGCTGTATGCCGAAGGCTCCCGCCGGTATCTGGAGGCGCTGTCCACCTACACCCGCCGCCGGATGACCCAGGCTTCGAAAGCCTCGGTGGAAGAGGTGCTGTATGTCCCGGCGGCGCTGGCGCTGCACCAGCGGCCGGGCGTGCCGGGCATCCGCAGCACCTTCGGCACCGGCACGGAATTGCTGAACAGCCTGCGGCTCATGTACTCCCGCCTCGCAAGCCACCGCTGCCCGAACGGGCATTACATCCCGCCGACGCTGGCTGTTGCGGTGGGCAGGGAGCTGGTCTGCCCGGAGTGCGGTGCGCATTTCTATGCGCCGTCGGCGGAGGAGCTGGCTTTCAACTCTCAAGGGGCCTGCCAGAAGTGCGGCGGCACAGGCAGCGTCCGGACGGTGGACATCGCGTCGCTGGTGCCGGACGACTCGCTGACCATCGACGGCGGCGCAGTGGCCCCGTGGAACAGCCTGATGTGGTCGCTGATGACAGACGTCTGCCGGGAGATGGGCGTGAGGACGGATGTGCCGTTCCGCGACCTGACCGAACAGGAAAAGGACATCGTCTACCACGGTCCAGCAGAGAAAAAGCATATCTTCTACCACGCCAGGAACTCGAATCAGGCCGGCGAGCTGGACTTTACCTATTACAATGCCGTCTACACTGTAGAAAATGCTCTTGCAAAGGTCAAGGATGACAAGGGCATGAAGCGGGTGGAAAAGTTCCTGCGGGAAGATGTCTGCCCCGAGTGTCACGGCTCACGGCTCTCAGCGGCGGCGCGTGCGCCGAAGCTGCGGGGCATCTCGCTGGACGAAGCCTGCCAGATGACGCTGGAAGCCCTCGTGGAGTGGGTGAAGGGCGTGCCGGGCAGCCTGCCGGAAGAGATGCGCCCGATGGCGGAGAGCATCTGCGAGGCATTCGAAAGTACCGCCAAGCGGCTGATGGATTTAGGTCTGGGTTATCTGACGCTTGACCGCTCGGCCTCGACCCTTTCCACCGGTGAGCGCCAGCGGATGCAGCTGGCCCGGGCCGTCCGCAACCGCACCACCGGCGTGCTCTATGTGCTGGATGAGCCGTCCATCGGCCTGCATCCGTCGAATATCGTGGGCCTGACCGGTGTGATGCACGACCTCGTGGCCGATGGCAACTCGGTCATTCTGGTGGACCACGACACCCAGATCCTGAAAGAGGCCGACTGGGTGATCGAGATGGGGCCGGAAGCGGGAGTCAAGGGTGGACATGTCATTGCCGAAGGGACGATAGCTGATTTGGAGGCAAAGCCGGAGTCCCAGATCGGGCCGTTCCTCTCCGGAAAAGCTGAGACGAAATTGCGCCGGTGTGCCAGAGAAGGAGAGATGTTCGCAGAGGGAGCTGTCCATCTCTCCACCGGCAGCATCCACACGGTCAAGCCTTTGGAACTGGACATTCCCAAGGGGCGGCTCACCGTGGTAACGGGCGTGTCCGGCTCCGGAAAAACGACGATGGTGCTGGAAAGCCTCGTACCGGCGCTGGAAGCAAAGATAAACGGCAGCGCCCTCCCGGCACATATCCGGGAGATCCGCGCCGAGGGCATCGCGCACGTCAAGCTCATCGACGCGACGCCCATCGGCATCAATGTGCGCTCTACCGTGGCGACCTACGCGGGCGTCCACGACGAGCTGCGGAAGCTCTATGCCAAATCTCCGGACGCCAGGCAAAAGGGCTTCAAGGCCAGCGATTTTTCCTACAATACGGGCAGTCTGCGCTGCCCCGGCTGCGACGGCACCGGTGAGGTGAGCCTGGACGTGCAGTTCTTGCCGGATGTGAACATCGTCTGCCCCGACTGCCGGGGTTCCCGCTACGCGCGGGCGGCTTACGGCGTGAAGCTGACCAACGAGGCGGAGCAGACAGCCTCGTTGCCGCAGCTGATGGATATGGACGTCAACTCCGCCCTTGAGTTCTGCGGCGGGATGAAGACAGTGAGCCAGCGCCTGCAGACATTGCAGCAGCTGGGTCTGGGCTACCTGACACTGGGCGAGGAAACGCCCAGCCTCTCCGGCGGCGAGGCCCAGCGCCTCAAGCTGGCCAGCGAGATCGGCCGCACCCAGACCGACTCGGTGTTCGTTTTCGATGAGCCCAGCATCGGCCTCCACCCGCTGGACGTGCAGGTGCTTCTGCGGGTTTTCCAGGCCCTGCTGGACAACGGCGCAACGGTCGTTGTCATCGAACACGACCTTGATGTCATCCGCAACGCGGACTATGTCATCGACATGGGACCGGGCGGCGGCGAGAGCGGCGGCCGCGTCGTGGCAACAGGCACGCCGGAGGAGATCCAGGGAAACCCAGAGAGTATTACCGGAAGATATTTATAACAAAAAGGGGGCAGGTGCCGCATGGCATCTGCCCCCTTCGTCAATATTCTTATTTGCTTTCCGGGACACCGCGCAGTTCGGCACGGAAGCGCTCGGGAAGAGCTTCTTCCCGGATATTTTTGACGACTCCCGGAAGCTTTGCAGTTTCGCTTACGGGATAGACCATGATGCACCTCCGATGCTCAGACAGCAGCCAAACAAAAAGTTAATTCTCGGAAGAAATATCCTGACCGAAATACTTCTCACTCAGCTCCTTGAGGGTGCCATCAGCGCGCAGCTCGTCGATGGCGCTGTTGAGGGCGTCGAGGAAGGAAGAATCATCGCTCTTGACGATAGGGATCGCAACGTGAGAAGCATCTTCGGTCTGTGCGACCAGCTTGAAGTCGGCGTCCGGATGGACGTTCAGGTAGTCGTAGAAGGAGACGTTGGCGTTCAGGGTAGCGTCGATGCGGCCAGCGGTCAGCAGCTGGATGGTCTCTTCCAGCGTGTCGATGCCCTGCACGGTGGCACCATAGCTCTCGGCCAG
>OHBE01003377.1_pt1 | contig 10317 bp, 7 predicted proteins | sample 1577231 | NCBI WGS metagenome assembly OHBE01 (sample SAMEA3541506, study PRJEB24748) | human gut metagenome | biome: human gut; feature: human-associated habitat; material: faeces | place: China | collected 2012
TGCGTTCATTATATCATGTGCTTCGCACATTCTATGCATTCCGCAAAATCAGCATCCTTGCGAGCAAATAATTTTGCATTCATTATATCAAATGTGTCATTTATCCGAAATAATATTCTGCCACTTGCTCTATTCTTTCCATTCCGATAGGACAAGCACTGGTTTCATACGTCATAATTAAATTAATAGATGGTATTATTCCATTATCACAATATGTTTTTATTTTCCTGCAGGCATGACTCGCATATTCCGAATTATCCATCATACCGAAATGTTCCCAATAATAATACTCTCCTGTTTTGGGATGTCGAATCGTAAAATCCGGATACATTACTATCCCATCCAGCACCAATTGATTTTCATATCGAAATGGTATTCTTTCCCGAAATAAAACATTATCGATCATTGCTTCTGATTTAGAACGAAGATACTTGCCCTGTGTCCCTTTTATATTCAACTTCTCCGGATATTTCTTATTTGTTTCATATTCTTCTGCCATCCATGCTTCTAAATTCTCTGAATGTGGTCCAAATGCCTTTCCAAGCAATTCAACATAGCCTTCATTTTTTAATAGCATACCAGATGTATCATTTTCATTTGGCATTTTCCTGATATACGCCTTGCACGCTTCAAGCTCGCACATTAAATCTTTTTTTCTTAACATATAATACTTTTTCATAGCAAGTTTTTCAGCCAAGTGTCTCTCTTTCTTTGGCAGATATATTGATTTTCCTGCATTCTTCAAATACCACTTGTGTCCTTTTCCGTTTTTGGCACATATTAATTCTTCTTTCGGAAGTGTTTTCTCTAACATCTCAATCTCATGTATTTCATTTTTCAATTCAGCAATTCTTTTTATTATCATATCTTTGATCATACGCATTCTCCTCGTTTCTTTATATGCTGTTATTCTGCAATATTTTTTATTGGTATAACTCTCATTTTCATTTATTAATACCCCTTGATAGCACTTCTCCCATGGTATCAGGCTATTTCCCCACTTTGCATACCCTTCTGCTCATCCTGTTTGTGGTATATTGTCTAATTTTCTTTATCCATACCCTTGTTCAATCCGGTGGGGCGGGTATTATTTTCGTTTTCCTTCTCCAATACCCGGTGCACTCTTCTGGGGCGGGTATTATCTTAGCTTGCTTTCTTTCATACCCGGTGCACTCCGCTGGGGCGGGTATTATCTTAACTTGCTTTCTTCCATACCCTACCCCCCGACATTGACATTGGTATGACAGCCTATTTTCTTGAACAATACCCAAAATCCCGCTTTGCCAAGGGTATTATTCAAATCTTTTCTCTCATATACCCATTATTTCATTTTAGGCTTGGTAGAAATCATAAATTTTATCCCCCATACCCATGAAGCATAATTTTTCCTGATTGTATGTGTAAAATTATTGCACCACATTGATCGGTGCGGTAAACCCTTGCGCCAATTGTCTGAAGCTGCATCAGAGTTTCTTCATGTGGATGTCCGTAATGGTTCTTTTTGCCGCAGCTAATAATGGCATATTGCGGTTTTGTCGTCTGAAGGAAACCTTTGGAAGATGCGGAATGCGAACCGTGATGCCCCACCTTTAATGCATCTGTCTCTGACAACAGGATACTTTTTTCTAAAATCAATCTTTTCTCTACCATACTTCCGGCATCTCCTGTAAACAAGATTTTTCTTCCATCATATTTCGCAAGAAGAACCATTGACAGATCATTCGCATCCAGACCGGATCCTGTAGCCTCTTCTCCCGGAACATTCGCTGTAATTGCATTATCCAACCCAATTGCTATCTTCTTATCATCCGTTATACCAGAAGCTTCTCGTTCAGCCACCTGTTTCGCTTCCGCTATACTATCAGCTTCTCGCTCAACCACCTGTTTTGCTTCCGCTATACTATCAGCTTCTCGCTCAACCACCTGTTTAGCTTCCAAAGTGCTCCCGGAGGGATAAAGACATTCCAAAGTCAAACCTGCCATATCCGGATTCTGCTTTTCCTGAATCTTATCCCCTGCTTCCATGTATACAACATTGATATTCTTCTCTTTTGCCAATGTCTCTATATTTGCAAGTCCTTGTCTATCTCCATACTTTGCAAGAACCAGATTCCGTATCCGTACACCGATATGTTCGGCATTCAGCAAATACTCTATGCCTGATATATGATCGGCATCCCCATGCGTCACAAATACATAATCAAGCTCCGACATCCCATAATACCTGATTGCCGGAAGCAGAACATATTCCCCAACTCTCTGGTTACTGGTAGATCCTCCATCGATCAATATCGAAGTTCCCTGCTCCGTCCGTATCAGAATTCCATCACCCTGACCAACATCCAGAAATACAGTGACAAATGAACGATCAAGATTGGCGTATTCATATAACGCTGTCAGCAGTATAACAAGTATAATTCCATATAAATATCTGCCACATCTGCCTGACTTTTTCCTCACCGGCTTAGTCAAGTCTCTACCTAATGATTTTCTCATCGACTTATTAACTTCTTCGCCCGCCGAATTGTTCTCATCCGTACTCTGAGAGGAATTCTTCTCTCCCGCATAACACCTCAAGATAAAAAGAACCACTCCAAGTCCCAAATAATAAACGAGAACCATTCGAACAGAAATATGCCCTACATTTATACTGCTAAATGGAATCTTCTCGGACAGACCGCACAGTCTTTCATACAATATCAGAATGAAATGTGCCGGTATCCCGGCAAGCTCTGCCGCCTTTATAGAAATAATGCCACATCCTGCTGTTACAAGTGCCGACATCAACAAGCAGGAAACTAACGGCACAACCAGAAGATTTAAAAGTATTCCATATAACGGGAACTGATAATAATAGAATACACAGATTGGAAGGGTAGCCAGAGAAGATGACAGACTGACCCCAAATGCCTGCCTCAGCTTCCCCTTTTTCCCGAACGTCTGAACATATACCGGATGAATCACCGCTAATCCTGCAACAGCAGCAAAGGATAATTGAAAACCTGCATCCCGGATCACATACGGATTCCATACAGCCATGCCTATACTTGCAATTCCTGCCGATGTCAGAAGATCCGCAGATCGTCCTTTTGCTTTTCCGATCATTACAAGTCCCATCATAATCACCGCCCGGCTGGTAGATCCGGACAGTCCTGTCATAATTCCATAAAATACAACCACAATCATCGCCACACATCCGGAAATACGATAAGACCCTGTTCTTTTACGAAGCCATTCAAAAAGTGTCATACCAAGTATCGCTATATGAAGCCCCGATATCGCAAGAATATGTGCAATTCCATTTAGCTGATACATATTTCTTGTATCCCTGTCCAGCCCTCGCTTATCACCTAGTACCATTGCAGAAAGAACCGAAGCAGCCTTCGGCTCAAATGTCTGATCATATACGGAAGCAACCCGTTCCTTTATCCCCTGCAGGGTATTCAACAGTTCAGATTTTTTCACTCCTGTTTCCACATAAGAAGTATCTTTTAAGAACATAAATATCTTCTTTGCCTTATAATAATCCGCTGCATCAAATCCACCCGGATTCGTCGCATGCTCCGGTAAAGCTGCAACACCGGACAGCACTACATCTTGTCCAAGTATCGGTTTTTCCGATGTTGACATATATGCGACTATCTTCATCTGTCCCGAATAAGCAAGCTGGTTACCTACTTCTTCAATTTCTTTTGTTTTTTCAGCTCCTTTTGTCTCTTCGGCTACTTTTGCCTCTTCGGCTACTTTTGCCTCTTCAGCTACTTTTGTCTCTTCGGCTACATTGATAACCACTTTCTTTGCACGAATCTGTATCACCCAGCCGGTAGTCGTCTCCTGCCTATCATATATAATTCCTCTCACTTTACAGGAAGCCCCCGCTGCAACCTTTGCAAAATTCTCCTGTGTCCGGAGCGAGGACATATTGCAATACCCTGCAATTCCCACAAAAACAAAGATCAGCCATACAAACACTGTATTACGCCACTTATGTACACAATCGATTCTTCTCCGTCTATACTTATATCCTGTGTTCAGCTTAATATGATCGTTCTCAATCTCACCATTTCCTTGCATATGATCGTTTTCTTGTCCGGACTTTATCATAACATTATCCTCATCAGCCTCAGGTTTTACCTTCATACAAGCTTTCTCAGGTTCCTGTTTCAACTTTATACAAAAGCTCTTAGGACTGAACTTCTTCACACGATCATTCGTATGCACGATCATCTCATATCTGTGCATAACAAAAAGAGCTGCAAATATGATTGCAGCCCAAATACACCATCTGCTGCCAGCTATTGCCCCCGTCTCTCCAAACAGAAAGGCACACGCTACCCAAAACAGTGGTCTTTTTATTTTATTTTCCTCCTGACGCACAGCTATATAACTTCCAAATGCCGGCCTCTGCGAAGCTGCATTTTACAGCTGTGTCTTTAATTACAAATTGAATAATCTGCCGTATAAGCTTTAGTAAAATCAAGATTTTCACCATAGATCAAATCCTGTTTACCATCTACCTTGAATACAACCTTATCTACATCCGAAAGCTGAACCAGTGAATCTACGATAGAATACAAAAGTATCCTGTCATCATACTGTTCTACATTTGTCAGAAAAGAACTGCTGTAATTCACATAGCAGACACGATCCTGAACATAGATGTCCAAAATATCTATATCATCTCCTAACGGACTTTTCCACTCCTTTGAGTTTCGCAGATTTTCCATCACCTGCTCTTCCGATGTCTTGTAGGACATTGCATCGATCACAATTGTTTTCTTATCCAAGCGTTTTCCGGTTGTATCAGGCACATAGATATCAACCGAATAATCAGACTTCAAAAAATTACCGTCTATGGTTGAAAAAGACTGTTCTGAATAGACACTCGTATCAAGTTCCCTCTCTCCGATCAGATCAGACAACTCAAAGGATACTTTATCAACACCCTCAACCTGACAAAGAGTATTTGTAAATGCCATCTTGCACAGCAAGATCTGATAATTCTCAGCAGTTTCATAATCCAGATTAAACATAATCGTCACAACACCCTGTCCATCATATGCGTAGCGCTGATAAGCCATGCCCATTGGTACCGGTATCTGGCAATTCTTATCATCTGTTGATGTTATCAACAGATTCATTAATTTATCTATCGTATTCTCTGTTGCTTCAAGCTGGTCAATATTCGTACGCTTAACAACAAAATCAGTCCAGTCACCATTCATATAATAAATAGTATATATATCCATGCCTTCACTGGCATCCAGACCCGAACCCGTCGTATCCTTAACTTTATTATCTCCACACCCTGTCAGTGTAAATAATAAAGCAAAAACCATGACCATACGAATAATGATTCGATAACCGAAGATTCTAGTCTTCATATCTTACTCCTTCATCCTTCCGTCTAGTTGACATAATTCATCGGAACACGAACCGTAAATGTAGTTCCCTTACCCGGTTCACTATATACATTGATAATTCCCTTATGCATAACGATAATATTCTTGGATATCGCCAGACCCAATCCTGTTCCTCCGGTATCTCGGCTTCGTGCTTTGTCTACTCTGTAAAAACGTTCAAAGATATGCTCTACACAATCTTCCGGTATACCAACACCTGAATCAGCGACTTTTATATACAGATTTTTATGATCTGCATTCAACGATACCCTGATCCAACCACCATCCACATTATACTTTATCCCATTCTCGATGAGATTTGATATTGCAAGTGTGAATTTCACTTTATCTATATCCGCTGATACTTCACGGAAACTCTCAAATGTAATCTCAATATTTCTTTTTTCTGCCAACGGAGTCAATCTTTTCAGAATAACCTCCATCAACTCATTAATATCTACGCGTTCAATATTCAGACTGTCTGATCCCTTATCTGTTTTTACAAGAGTCAGAAGATCACTGATGATCTGGGCTTCGCGATCGATCTCAAGCACAATATCATTCATAAATTCCCGATATGTCTCAACAGGAACATTCTCCTGCATCAATATGGACTCGGATAAAACCTTCATAGATGTGATTGGCGTCTTCAATTCATGGGATACATTTGATACGAATTCCTGTCGTGATTCCTCCAGAAGCTGAGCTTTTGCAAATATCCCATTCATATTATCCACGACCATACCGGTTTCTTTCCATAAACCTGCCTTTTGAAGCTGCCCAAGGAATCCATCCTTCATGTTCAAAAGCTGTCTGCGTATCTCTCTGGTGTCACGGATCGCTGTATAAGAAATCACTACAGCAGCAATCACTCCAAGTACCAAAAATATACAGATCAAAATATTCGCACGATACTCCAGATATGTCTTATTATCATTGAAATCCTTAAGACTGACTGCCACTACTGCTACATCATCGGTATAGCCTTCCCGATTTACCACAGGAAACATATACTCGATCGAAGCAGCATCTGCCACCATCTTTTCCGCCTCATCACCGCTCATGATTCTGTGAATATCATTATCCATGATATAAGTATCCCTCATTAAACGAAAACTATCATAGATCACATTATAATCTGTATTAACGATAATGATCCTGGCCGACATACTGTACGCAAGTGTATCTACTCCCTGATAAGTCTGACTTGTGCCCTCGGCTTCTGAATTAATATCATTGATCAGATATTCCAGATTTTTTGAATTATTTCTCAGAAGCTTTTCAACATCACGATATTCATTTTTTACAAGCAAATTGAAAAAAACAGTTCGCATACCTATCGCGACAAGGAACACCAATAGAACAATAATCAGAAAGAGCACTGTCTGAAGACGAATATGCTGTTTTCCATGTATCATGATATTTGTCTTTTTCAAATCATCATTTCTGTCTTTTTTCATCGCAAATATCAGCCTTTAAAATAATAGCCGACGCCCCATTTCGTATGGATATATACCGGTTCTCCCGGGTTATCTTCGATCTTTTCTCTGAGTCTTCGAACATGGACATCCACGGTACGGGCATCTCCCGGATATGTACTTCCCCATATAGTATCAAGAAGTTCGTTTCTTGAATATACTTTATTCGGATGTGCCATTAATAATTCCAAAAGATCGAATTCTTTTGCTGTCAGATTCAGTTCTTTTCCATGAACAAATACCCGTCTGCTGTCAAGCTCTACCTTCATACCATTAATTTCCATGATATTCACAGGTTTTACAGGTTCTGCCTTCTTACCGCTTCGTCTGAGAATTGCTTTTATTCTTGCTTTAACCTCAAGGATATTAAACGGCTTTGTGATATAATCATCTGCTCCATATTCCAACCCCATGATCTTATCCATGTCCTCTCCCTTTGCTGTCAGCATTATGATCGGGACATTGGAAAACTCACGCACCATCTGGCAGACTTCTATTCCTGTATATACCGGTATCATAATGTCAAGAAGAACGATATCATATGAATTGTTCTTTATTTTTTCAAATGCCTCTCCACCATCGTAGGCGACATCGACTTCCATATCATCCTGTTCCAGACTGAATTTCAATCCCTTGACAATCAATTTTTCGTCATCTACAACCAGTACTTTTTTCATACGATTACACCCCTATATCTTTATTTAACATATATATATTCTTTTATCTTCTGAAAAAGGCTCTCGCCAATCCCGTCTACATTTGTAATATCTTCGATCTGTGCAAAATTTCCATGCTCCGCCCTATATCGAATGATGGATTCTGCCTTCGCCTCTCCGATACCGGAAAGTGTCATCAACTGTTCTTTATCAGCCGTATTGATATCTATTTTCTGTGACTGTTCACTATTGTTCGCCTGACCATCCGTATATGTTCCGTCTACCGGAACACCTTGCTGATTCTCCATTTCATCCTTCGTTGGGAAATAAAGCTTCTGTCCATCCTGAACCGACTCTGCCAGATTCAAAACACCTGAAGCAGCATCCTCAGTCAGTCCACCCGCAAGAATCAGTGCATCATTGATCCTGGAGCCTTCCGGCAGCCGGTATACCCCTTCCTGCCTAACAGCACCGCACACATAGACATATACATATCCTGTATTTTCCGATGTTGCCGAACTTTCATCTGTCTGCTGCTCTGTCACCTGTGCATCTGCATCATCTGTCACATCTGCAGGTTCATAGGAAACGTGATCATTTCCACAGCCCGACAGCATGAAAATAATCATAAATCCGGCTACTACCCTGAATAAAACACAGCCGGCATTTCTTCTTTTTTTCTTCATCATATCTGCATAACCTCCTGTATATGCCGATATGACCATACACATTTCCATTTTAACGAACTTCTTTTCCTTTTACAATAGTAAAATAGAAAAAAGACCGGAACTGTAGTTCCTGGTTTTTCTCATTATTACCACACAGTTCCGATCTTTTTCTGTTTTATTTTTTTGTATTACTAAAATTATCATTTAGAATAGAGGCTCTTTTAAGATTGCAGTACCGATACCCTTCTGAGTAAAGAACTCAAGAAGCAGGCAATGCTTCAGGCGACCATCCAAAATATGAACTCTTGATACACCATTTTCCATGGCTGTGATACAGTTATTAAGCTTTGGAAGCATACCACCGCCGACAACACCTTTCTCAATGATATCCTTTGCCTCATGGATATCCATTTCTGAGATCAGAGTAGACTTATCTGTCGGATCGATAAATACACCTTCAATATCTGTTAAGAATACCAGCTTTTCTGCCTTTAATGCTGTTGCAACAGCACATGCAGCATCATCAGCATTAATATTATAATCCTCATATTCTTCACTGACACCGATAGGGGCGATAACAGGTATAAAATCCTGATCGACCAGTGCATCGATCACCTCTGTATCAACCTTTGTGATCTCGCCTACATAACCGATATCTTTTCCACCTGGCAGACGCTTCTTAACGGTAAACAGTCCACCATCCTTTCCACTGATACCCACAGCCTTTAAACCAACCTTCTGCATCATGCTGACAAGACTCTTATTTACCTTGGATAATACCATCTCGGCAATCTCCATTGTCTCCCCGTCTGTTACACGAAGTCCATTAATAAATTCAGGTTCTTTTCCAATCTTCTCTACCCATTTGCTGATCTCCTTACCGCCACCATGCACGATAACCGGTTTCAGTCCAACCAGCTTTAATAATGCAACATCTTCAATCACATTATATTTCAGATTCTCATCCAACATAGCACTTCCGCCATATTTTACAACAATTGTTTTCCCCTGAAATTTCTTGATATAAGGCAAAGCCTCGATCAGTGTCTGTGCTTTTGATATTACCTGATCTACTGTATAATCTCCCTTTACCATCTTATTTACTTCCTCACTTTCTATACTCTGCATTTATCTTGATATATTCATATGTAAGGTCACAGCCCCACGCGGAAGCTGTCTCTGTACCGGCATGCATATCCGCATGAAAACATACCTGATCCGGCGACAGGATCTCCGTCGCTCTTTCTTCATCATAATCGGTACAGACCCCGTTTTCAACTATTTTTAAGGAACCGGCCTCACTGGATATTATAATATCTACCTTATATGGATCAAAAGCGATCCCGCTCTGTCCCATCGCGCACACCAGACGTCCCCAGTTCGCATCCGAACCGTATACGGCGCATTTTACAAGGTTTGATGTCACCACGGATTTTGCAAGCTTTCTTGCGCCCTCCTTGGATTCCGCCCCTGCTACCTGTACCTGAAACATCCTCGTCGTTCCCTCTCCGTCCGCTGCGATCAGCTTCACGAAGTAGGTATTGATATATCGAAGTGCCTCCGCAAATGCCGGATAATCCGCATCCGTTTCAAGCAGCTCATCATTTCCTGCCATGCCATTTGCAAATATCATAACGGTGTCATTCGTTGAAGTATCCCCATCGACAGATAACATATTATAAGTGTCTATGACATCATTTCTCAGTGTTTTCTGCAATAACTCCTGACTGATATTCAGATCCGTTGTCAGGAATCCAAGCACCGTTCCAAGATTCGGGTTGATCATACCGGAACCTTTGCACATGCCTCCGACGGTAATTGTCTTCCCTTTGATCTGCAGCTTTACCGCGATCTCTTTCTTATATACATCGGTCGTCATAATGGCTTCCGCCGCATGACTTCCACTTTCCAAATCATCGGAAAGCATCCCTGAAAGTTCGCGGATTCCATGCGCGATCGTCTCCATCGGAAGCCTTATACCTATTACTCCGGTCGAAGCAACCGCAACCTGATCAGCCGGTACCTGAAGTTCTGCTGCCGCAAGCTCTGCCATATGCGCCACATCAACATCTCCTGCTTCTCCGGTACATGCATTTGCAATACCGGTATTTAT
>OHBE01003378.1_pt1 | contig 10317 bp, 9 predicted proteins | sample 1577231 | NCBI WGS metagenome assembly OHBE01 (sample SAMEA3541506, study PRJEB24748) | human gut metagenome | biome: human gut; feature: human-associated habitat; material: faeces | place: China | collected 2012
ACCGCTTTGGCAGCCGCTTTCGTATCCACCGGCTCGTGTACAATTTTAAAACGAGAGATATCAAAACCATGCTCCGCGCACACTTTCTTGATTTCGTTCTCGTCACCACACAAAGTGGCTTCAACAATACCCATTTCAACTGCTTTATTCACAGCTTCAATAGAGTGACTGTCGTTAGCATAAGCTACAACCAAACGCTTTTTTTGGGTATTCCCCTTCAATAACTCGTAGATGTCATCAATTTTCTGTATTGCCATGGCAAACTTATTTTTTTACTTAATTAGTGATTTATGTTTTAAATTTGGAAGCAAAAATAAAGCTTTTTGATGAAAATAGAAACAAAAAGGTGCTTTTTGATTTTAGATTCTAATCACTTCGTTTATTCTTAATTTTAAATTACTTTTGTCTTCCGAATAAAAAAGCAGAAATCACGTGTCGTTAAAAAAAAATATAATAGCACTTTATTTGATCAAGGTTTCCAAATGGTTTACCCTGGTGATGCCGATCATCGTGCTATTTTACAAGGAATGCGGGCTGGATTTGGCTGATATATTCATCTTGAAGAGCGTCTATTCCATCGCCATGGTGTCGCTGGAAATACCGACGGGCTACCTGGCCGACGTATGGGGACGCAGGAATTGCCTAATTGCGGGATGCATATTTTGCTTTCTGGGATTCACCAATTACTCGATCTCCGACACGTTCACGGCATTTTTCCTCTCGGAAATATTGCTTGGATTCGGCCAAAGTCTGGTGTCCGGGGCCGATTCCGCCCTACTCTACGATACCATGCTACACTATAAAAAAGAGGATGAGTACTTGAAATACGAGGGAAGAGTTACCATGGTCGGGAATTTTTCGGAAGCTTTTGCCGGGATATTCAGCGGGTTGTTAGCAGTTTATTCCCTTCGGCTTCCTTTCTATGTGCAAAGCGGGATTGCTTTTATCGGCATCCCGGCAGCCGTAGCCCTGACCGAACATGCCGCCAAGACAAGAATTAAAAACTCGTTTGCCAATATCGTGCAAATCATTCAATACTCACTTTTCACGAACAAGGAACTGTGCTACAACATCATGTTCTCCGGCGTGATCGGGGCTGCCACGCTCACCATGGCTTGGTTTGTTCAACCCCTGTTGATTGAACTGGATACCCCAACCTCATGGTTCGGAATTATCTGGACAATTCTAAATCTCACCGTGGGGATCTCGGCCTTATACTCCGACAAACTGGATCAACGTCTGGGAAGTCTGCGGATGTACACGTTAATCCTGTTCTTCATCGTGGGGGGATATATTGCAGTGGCCTTCAATATTTCTTATATTGGCTTGGTATGCCTGTTCTTCTTTTACATCGTGAGAGGATTCGCCACACCGATATTAAAAGGATACATTAACCAAATCACCTTCTCCGAAATGCGAGCAACCGTACTTTCCATCCGCAACTTCATTATTCGGCTTATGTTCGCAGCCATGGCCCCGCTAGTCGGTTGGTTACACGACTTGTATTCTCTTTCTATCGCCCTGCAAGCCACAGCCGCTATCATTTTTGTACCTGGATTACTATTCTTGATCCTGCAATATCGCTACAAACCGAGAGAAACTTCTTTATAAAATAACACCTCTTATTATATTGATTTAAACCATTTTATAGTCTTATACAATATTGGTATTCGCTTTATTACATGTACAGTAAACAAGATCGTTGCCAAAAGTCCCATTTTGTAGTGCCACAATCCAAGCGTGGAGTTAACTCCTTCTATTATCACCAAAGTTAAGCCTGAAAATGAAAGGATAATAAATAGGGTCGACACGGCTAGCGTGACACGGCTTTTCTTCCCTAACCCGTTTACCACCAAACTTTCGTACCATTTCCAATGTGTTTTTACATGGTAACAACAACAACTAAAAAATAACATACTCATTATAACATGAGATACAGCCCAATTATGCCAAGTATCATGATCATTTCCATGTCCGGCAATATGCAATTCTATCCCCGTATACGCGGATAAAATAAAAACAGGTATTAAAATCCAATCTATTACAAAAATCTTTTTCATCAATAATTTGCCTTATAATAACGGGGTAAAGGTCATCATTTCAAGAGAGACGAACGATAACAATTGTAAAGAAATGGAGTTTAACGCCTATTTCTGATTCGGGATAAAGAAACGGAAGTAACACCCAGATAAGAAGCAATGTAGTGCTGTGGAACTCGCTGTATGATGTTGGGGTATTCTCTCAGTAATTCTTCATACCTCTGTTGTGGCGTGTTTTTTATGCGAGAAAGAAATAGTTGTTGATAAACATGAAAACGTTCTATGAGTTTTTCCTCATAATATTTTTTCAACGAGGGGACTGTTTCGATAAGCGCGTAAAAATCATCTCTCTTTATTACAAATACTTCTGTAGGTTCAATACTTTCCAAAAAGAAAAGGCTCGGTTGCCGTTTATATAAACTATCGAATGACGCTACAAAATCCCCTTCAAAAAAGAATTGAAAAGTTATATCTTTACCTTCATAATAGAAAAACAAACGCATACAACCTTTGCGAATCAGATACAATTTATCTGCAACATTGCCTTCATTCAACAATATGGTCTTGGACGGGATTGATAAACCGCCAACATCTTTCAAGGTTGAGAGGTATTCATTTAAATGACTGACTTCTATCATACTGCAAAGTTATGAAAAAACATATCACCAAAAAACAAAAGAGAGGTTCGTCTCATCGATAACCTCTCTTCATTTTATTTTCCGATATAAACTTACCGTATCTCTTCGAGTATTTTGGTTATAGCCTGAAATACATCTTCCACGGTACCATGACCATTCACTGAAAAATGTTTCTTCTGAACCTTGTAATGATCGGCCACGGGCAATGTCTTTGCCTTATACTCGCGGAAACGATTTTCAATCACTTCCTCGTTGTCATCGGCACGTCCCTCGATTTTAGCACGTTCTAGCATCCGGCGCATTAACTCGTCATGAGGTACGTCGATACTCACCAATGCACTTAACGGGTGTCCCGTCTTAGCCAGCATCTCATCAAGAATTTCAGCTTGTCTCACCGTTCTAGGAAACCCGTCAAACAGGAAACCATCCACGTTCTTGTGATGTTCGATGCTGTTTTCGATTAACGCAACCACAAACTCGTCAGATAATAACTCGCCTTTATTAATAATCCCGGCAGCCATTTTACCAAAATCCGAACCTTCGGCAATCTCTTTACGAATCATCTCTCCTGTTGACAGATGCGCTAGATTGTATTTTTCAACTATCTTTTTCGCCTGAGTACCTTTTCCGGCTCCTGGAGGGCCAAACAATGCAATATTCAGCATGACAATAACTTTATTTTATTCCTTTTGATGTATTAATTGTTTCATTTTTATGAACTCTGCCACAAAGGTATACTTTAATCCAAACTTTAAAATAGAAAAGTCAGAATATTTTCTAATTTTATGTTCGGAATAATCTTATTTTTACATTATTGTGAATTCCAGTAATTTAAAAACTCCATGCTAAAGTTATTCATGTTAATTTGCCTCCTCCATAATTACTCTTGCACCTTTTCAAGCACGTCCAGATCCGTGTAATAGGTACGATGTTGTGATTTTTTACCCGTTACGTTCATTTTGGCCAAAACATACTTGATATTTCCCTGGTTATCAACCTCATAATCTTCTACAAATCCGTATTTACATTCCTCGTCCATGTATCTTCGACCACTCTCGTCCGGGATAGCCCGCCGGAAAGTGGGAGTTGTAATTTTCACCTTCTCGTTCACCTCAAACTGCTTGTTCTCATCAATATACTGATTTTTCAGTTGCTTTTCCTGCTCTCGATATTTGGCTATAATTTCTTCTAGCTCTTTTATAGAATGACAAAAGAAGCTACATACTCTTCTTTTGTCATGGTTCTATTCATTTATCGAAATAATTTACTTACTCTTTTTACATTATGAATGTAATTATCACCTTGCAGTTACAAATATATAAAATAAATTAAATATACCATTCAATTTGTTCTAAATTCGACAATATTGGATACAAACAAAAGTAATTATAAGACCTTATCTCTATTCTTGAAAATTACATTGCAATTTCGTACATTCGCAGACATTTCCGGAATCAATAACATGAACAAGAAAAAGACCACAACACGAAAAAAAGCCACGAAGAAAAAACAAAGTATCTTTGTCCGTGTTTTCAAGACAATACTATTGAGTGCCTTACTGGGCGCCATTCTCGTTGGACTCTTCGTGTGTTGCGTGTACTACGGGATGTGGGGGAAAATTCCGGATTACCGGAACTTGAGAGAAATTCGTAACAACGAAGCTTCTTCTCTGTATAGTGAAGACGGGGAGTTACTCGGAAAATATTACGTGGAAAACCGTACGAACGTCATGTTCGGCAGTATATCCCGCAATGCCGTAAACGCCTTGATCGCCACTGAAGACGTGCGTTTTTACGAGCATCACGGGTTCGATAAAGTCAGTATGCTGAGGGTATTGTTCAAGACATTACTATTAGGCGATAAGAGTTCGGGTGGGGGAAGTACGATCAGCCAGCAATTGGCCAAAAATCTCTATCCTCGCCAGTATAGCAGCCGTTTCATGATTCCGGTAATCAAGATCAAAGAGATCATCACAGCACATCGTCTTGAAAAATTATACACGAAAGACGAAATTCTCACCCTATATTTAAACACTGTATCTTTTGGTGAAGGCACGTTCGGTATTGAAAGTGCCGCCCAAAAGTATTTTTCCACGACGGCAACACGCCTCTCCGTTCCGGAGGCTGCCACCCTGATCGGACTTTTGAAGGGACCTTCTTACTACAATCCCCGGGTGCATCCCGATCGCACGTTACAACGACGTAACACGGTGATCACCCAAATGGTTAAGTACGATTATCTGACCGAAGAAGAAGGGGAAACATTAAAACAAGAAAAACTGCAACTCCGCTTCAAACCATTAAATCATTATTCCGGCTTAGCCCCCTACTTACGTGAACAAATCCGCCAAGATGCTGTCAAGCTCATTGCCGAATTCAACGAAGCAAACAGTACCAATTACGATTTATACAAAGACGGGCTAAAACTCGTCACCACGATCGACGCGGAGATGCAACGTTACGCGGAAAAAGCTATGCGACAGCACATGAAATCATTGCAACACGCTTTCTACACACACCTGGGAAAACAAGAACCATGGGACAAAGAGAAGAATCTCCTTGATAATGCTATCCGGGAAAGCGAGACATATAAAAATTTGAAACGCCAAGGACTTAGCGAGAAAGCCATTCTCGCCGCCATGAACGAAAAAAAGCCCATGACTATTTACAGTGCATACCAGGGAGAAGCCGAAATGCAAATGTACTCTATTGATTCGCTCAAACACTCTTTGAAGATACTTCAACCCGGCATGATAGCCGTAGAGCCACAATCCGGAAAAATAAAAGTATGGATCGGGGGACTTGATTTCAAGTATTTCCAATATGACCAAGTGCTGGCACCCCGCCAAGTCGGTTCCGTGTTCAAGCCGGTCGTTTACAGCGCAGCCATTGAACATGGAGCCCGTGTTGATGCCTATTACAATAATGAACAAAAAAGTTACCCGGAATACGACAACTGGACGCCCCGAAATTCAAATAACCAGTACGGTGGTTACTACACGCTGAAAGGGGCTCTAAGTCAATCCGTCAACACGATCGCCGTCCAAGTTCTCCTGCAGACAGGAATCGACGCCACGATAGAACATGCCTGCCGCTTGGGAATACAAAGTGAACTACCCGCGGTTCCCTCCATCGCACTGGGAGCTGCCAACATTCCTCTCCGGGAAATGATTCTCCCCTACTTGTGCTATGCAAACAATGGAGTGTCGACAACGCCCTATTACCTGCTTTCCATAAAAGACCGGGACGGACGTATCCTTTACGAGGCCGAACCTCCACGCAGAGAACGGGTGATCCCGGCAGAGCAAGCTCATATCATGTCCTCCATGCTTTCCGCCGTTATTCAAGAAGGAACAGGAAAAAGACTAATCAACAACTATGGGCTGAACATACCCCTAGCCGGGAAAACCGGGACTACCCAGAATCAAGCCGACGGCTGGTTTATCGGCTACAACCCTCGTATAGTCGTGGGTGTAAGAGTCGGAGCCAACAATTCCCGTGTACATTTCAACTCTACTGCACTAGGCCAAGGAGCCAACATGGCTCTTCCTATCTTCGGCTTGTTCATGCAGGAATGCCTGCAAAGTAACACTTACGCCTATTGGTCCGGTCTGTCCTTCCCGGTTCCACCCGTGGATGTACAAAAGGATCTGGAAGTACCTACTTTCAAGGAAAACATAAACTTGTTAGAAAGATTGACTAACCAAAAACTGGAAAAAGTAAAGAAACAAGATACAGGAAAAGATACCGATTCTCCCAAGAAAAAAGGTTTCTTCCGGAAAATCGGGGATCTATTCAAGAAGAAAGATAAAAAATAATTCACCATGAAAACAATAAACAAGACATCCCTGCTCCTTGCCCTTATCATACTGGCCATTGCTTTCAGCATCATATCAATGATTGCTGCCCCGGCTGAAATACGTTACACGTGGCATGGGCTGAACCCATGGAATACCGTCCAAGCTGTTCCCCTCATGTTCAAACGCTTCCTTAAAATGGACGATTGGATTATCTATTCCCTATCCGTGTTAATCATCGCTTACCTCTGGTGGAGAATCTATGCACTCGTGAACAAATTCAGAAGATCATAAACCCTTTATTCTTTCACCCCGTACACACTCTGGGATATACGTTTCACAGCTACTACGAAGAAACCTGTTAAAACGAGATTAAGGACCAAACTTAAAATGGAGATAATCAATGCGGGACCTCCTAACTGGTACCCCATAGCAATCACGATAATTCCGGCACCGACTTCCCCTCTCGTGAACATACCGATAGAAAGTGCCAGACGCTCCTGAATCTTCCGGTCACGATAAAAGAATAGCGGGAACATCTTCCCAAGATTCGAAAGAATCGTTACCACAATTACATGGAAGATCAGCATCCCCCATCCGGGCATCCCGTCTCCCCCGGTCTCCAAACCGATAAAAATAGGCGTACTCAACCCGACCAAAAACATAAACAGGTATGAGATAAAACTAGAAGCTCTTTCTTCCTCCTGCGAGTGATTATGCACGGTTTTCATCACCATTCCCAGCACGAATGCCGGTAACAGCACCTCAATATGAATTGCCCCATCCTGTCCCATCAAAGCTTTCGAAATCAGATACACACTCTCGAATGCCGCCACGATACACACGGAATAGAGCAGAATAGACTTCCAAGATTGTGGCAAGTTCAGCGAACTCAACCGTTTCCAACCGAAAATCAGAAGAATACAAACCACCCCAATAATGACAAACAGTTGCCATTTGAAACCGATCATCAATATTTGCAACGGGATCATCAATAAAATTGTATCCAAGTCATCAAATATAGCCAGTACTTGCGTTTTCTTGTAGATCCACTCCTTTTTCAATCCGGCAGCAGCAAGCATCGTGAAGAGAATTCCAGCGGATGTAGGAGCCGCAAACCGACTGATCAGCAAATTATTCTCCCACGACAATCCCGTATCCAAGAAAAAGATATAATAACAGGCAATCAGAAGCCAAGGTACTGCAGCTGTCGCCATAGCAATAAAATAATCCGTCGTGTACGAACGCCATTTTGCCTTATCCAACTCGAATTCTCTCCCCACGTTAATCATGATAAAAGCAAGACAAATAAACATCAACCATTTACTTATCGATGCCAACGTTCCATACGCACTTCCTAACGCCGAAGGAAGTATTTGAGAAAAAAATAAGCCACAAAGTAAGAAAATAGAAAATAAAAAAACTTTCTTCATCCCCATTGAAATTAATTTGCCACAAAGATAGGGATTTTCAGGTAATTTATTATCGCTATTTAAAATGAATCTAGTTAAAAAATGTATATCAAAAGCTTTGATCTACTCGTATTTAATCGCATCTGGTTTGTAAACACGGTAATCATAAAATCCACTTTTCCGACGACTGGACACGTTCACCTCTATACTATGAATATCAGGTGGTCCTTTGGGGTAAAAAGCAAAACGTATACTTACATTCTTGAGAATCAGGTTATCATTTCGCAAATTCAAACTAAAACCAATCCCCCAGTATGATTGACTATTTAACAAATTCTTCTCATCCCGAGCCAACACTCCCCAATCTACGAACCCGGTAACCGATGCCCGAAATCCTCTTTTAATGTAAGGCAGGAACAACGTTGCGGACATTGAAGCGGAGAGTCGTTGTGTCCCACGAGTGGTATCGGAATCAAATCCCCGGATGTTAGCATCCTCGAAATAAATATAATCATCCGGATTCCTCTTGATTCCCAACACATAATCCACATTACTATAAAAGCGCAATCGGTGCCGGGACAGATCGTATAAACGACTAATATACTGACTTCCAACTTTAAACACGCCACTCTCTGCCGTGTAACCATTCAAAAAAGTCCCCAAGGCTGCATACCAAGAATAATACCTTTCCGTGTACTTGTTGAACCAGGAATAATGCCATTCCGTTCCCAAGTAACCGTACTCCGTGAAATCACTCTTCTCGTACCCGAAAAGCAACGTTCCTGACAATCCGGATGGTATATCCTCTGTTCGCCCGAAATCATAGATTAAGTTCGCCTTGAAATACTTGATCTTGGTAAACGTCAAGGCTCCCATGATCCGGTCTCGGTCGTAATAGAAATGATTGGAATCACTTGACACTTCCGGACGATCGACAAAACTAGTACCCGTGTAACGCCCCGTCAGATAAAACATTCGGTTATAACTATACTTTTCCGGCAAATAAAAAGAGGTTCCACCCCAAAAGTCCCACAACCGGTAATTAAATAACTCCACGGGCTTATTTATATCCCGATCAACTAATGTTTTCGAGGAATACACCCGACTGTACGCAGCTCCTCCAGCCCATTTCGTCTTGTACGTCAAAAACTCTTTATCCAGTTCCACCCGCAAAATATCCTGATTATAGGAATTCTCGTACATCCCATAGAAGTCCATGTGAGACCCAAGAAGGTTACTAGCCTTATACTCGATTAAGTTTCCCCATTTTTTATCTTTACTTCCTCGAAAGCTGGCTTCGTAATGCAAACTATGCCCCAGTTTAAACAAGTTTTTTGTTTCCAGTCCTAAGTCGACCGCATTCAAGAAGTTACTCCACACCTCCCCCGTCCATGAAAATTCATCCTTACAAATAACCACCAAATCGACTTGATTCGTGTCGCTCTGTACTTCCTGTATTCCGATCAACGCATCATCCACGTTCGACATCGACTTCAACAACTGCTCATTCTGTACTAACTCGAAAGGGTCGACGGTCATCCCCGGTCTCACTGTCAACTGTTTCTTTATCACCCGTTCAGCCGATTTCTGATGAACAGAGTTTGCCACACTTAAAAGCCATTGCAAACTGTCCTGCAAAGGAGTCGTGTCGTTAACGCTCGTTCCAAAAGGAGGTAAAACTTTCACGTAAATATCACGAATAGTCTTTCCCCGGTAAGGTTTGTAACGATCTTCGCTATTCTCCGTTTGGACAATATCAATATTAATCTTCCGAGGATTCACGAAGATCATCTTGTACAGCTCTTTCGTCCACTTCCGACGATAAGCGACCTCCTTAATCTTGGAAAACTCATACTGGAGAGTATCCCGGATTAAACTATCCGGCAAGAAGACCACGTTATTTTGTTTCAGTGTATCAGGTAGCTTTATAAATTCATACTCGTTATTCTCACGCACGTCGAATGATAAAGGCCTTGCATTTGCTTGACTTTCCACGAGTAACACCCATGCCAGCATCCATATCATACAACGAATAATCACACGCTTCTTTTCCAATAAAATTACTCCTCTAACACTAACGTTTTCAATCGATCAGACATCCAAACCTCACGTTCTCCCTGTTTATTTTGATAAATAAAACAAGCCTCAAGGTGAGGATTATCCTTCACGATTCTTTTGGCTTCTTCCGTTCCCAACACCATAAACGCTGTTGCGTAAGCATCTGCCTCCATACAAGTCGGAGCATACACGGAAGCGCCTAGTATATCCTGTTGGACAGGATAACCGGTCCTAGGGTTTATTGTATGAGAATATTTTTTTCCATCCACCACGTAAAAACGACGATAATTCCCGGAAGTTGCCAGTGCTCCTTCCTGCAATGCCAGTACAAGCTGCAACTCCCGGTTTGCCGCCGTCGCATCGTCAATCGGCTT
>OHBE01003379.1_pt1 | contig 10308 bp, 4 predicted proteins | sample 1577231 | NCBI WGS metagenome assembly OHBE01 (sample SAMEA3541506, study PRJEB24748) | human gut metagenome | biome: human gut; feature: human-associated habitat; material: faeces | place: China | collected 2012
CTTTGCAATCAAACTGCGCGAGCTGCGTAAGGCACGCCTTGCCCAGACGCGGGCGGCGTCCGCGGGGGGCCTTGGCCGGTGCGGCCGGCTGGCTCGCTTCGGCGGCCGCTGCGGGGGCAGCCTCTGCCGAAACGGGTTCCTGTGCGGGGGTATTATCGGATGCGGGGGCCTCCGCAGCGGCGGCTTCCGCGATCTTTTCCATCAGTTCGCGCTTTTTGAGCATGACGTCGCCGATGCCGAGCACCTTCGCGATTTCGCGCAATTCGGCCAGGCTCTTTCCTTTCAGCGCATTCAGGTCTTGCATATTCTGTGAAGTTCGTATTGTGTGTTGTGATTTCAGGTCCGGACGGTCGCCCGGCTCTTCGGAATTCGCATGCAAAGATAGTGCATTATTTCTAATTTCAAAATAAAAAAGTTGCAGGCCAGCGATTTCCGACCTTGCGGAGAATTTTCCGGCCGGTCGCATCGATTGCCCCTTTCGGGAGCCTTTCCTGCCGCCGGATGCGGGGGCTGTGCGGACTCCGCATCCGGGCTGCGGGCGAAATACCTATTTTTTGCGATTGCGCGGTCCGCATTTTCGTGCGACCTTTGCACCAGAACAATGAAGACAGTATTTCGCCATTGCATTGTTTGTATTGTTAATGTTTGTGTGTGAAAAACCCTTCCGGGATCCCGGAAGGGTTTTTGCATGCGGCCGGCCGCTGCGGGGCGTCGCCGCGGCGCCTATTTCTTGAGCCGCAGCTCGTAGAGGTCGTGCCGGCGGTCGCGCAGGTTGCGCACGCTGCCGTAGGTGTGCAGCTCGTTGAGCAGGTCCAGATCGACGTCCGAGATGAGGATCATCTCCGTGTTGGGGGTCGCCTCGGCGCGCTTGCCGTCCGTCGGGAAGGCGAAGTCGCACGGCGTGAAGACACCCGACTGCGCATACTGGATGTCCATGTTGTGCACGCGGGGAAGGTTGCCCACGCTGCCGGCAATGGCCACGAAACACTCGTTCTCGATGGCCCGGGCCTGTGCGCAGACCCGCACGCGCGAGTATCCGTTCTGCGTGTCGGTGAGGAACGGCACGAAGAGGATCTGCATGCCCTGGTCGGCCATGATGCGCGACAGCTCGGGGAACTCGACGTCGTAGCAGATCAGCACGCCGATGCGGGCGCAGTCCGTGTCGAAGGTCTGCACCATGCGGCCGCCGCTCAGACCCCAGCTCTTCACCTCGTCGGGCGTGACGTGCACCTTCTCGTACATGTCGTAGGTGCCGTCGCGGCGGCAGAGGAAGCCGACGTTGTAGAGCCCTCCGTCGGGCTTGATGTAGGGCATGCTGCCGGTGATGATGTTGATGTTGTAGCTGATGGCCAGCTCGATGAAGCGGTCGCGGATCTCCTCGGTGTACTGTGCCAGCCCGCGGATCGACTGCGCCTCGCCCAGGTTGTTGAAGCGGGCCATGAGCGGGGCGTTGAAGTACTCGGGGAAGAGCACGAAGTCGCTCTTGTAGTCCGAGACGGCATCGACGAAGAACTCGACCTGCTCGAAGACGTCGTCGAGGGTCTTGTAGGTACGCATCTGCCACTGCACGAGGCCCACGCGGACGGTGGTCTTCTTGTCCACGAACTCCTGTGTCGGGGGCTGGTAGTAGATGTTGTCCCACTGCAGGAGCGTGGCGCAGTGGCACGACTCCTCGTCGTTGGGCAGGTAGTTGGGCATGACGCGCCGCACGTGGAAGTCGTTCGAGAGCTGGAAGGTCAGCACCGGGTCGTAGATCTCGCGCGAGCGGACGCGGTCGATGTACTCCTTGGGACGCATCCGGTCGGCGTACTTGTGGTAGTTGGGGATGCGGCCGCCGAACATGATCGCCTTGAGGTTGAGCTTCTCGCAGAGCTCCTTGCGGTAGTCGTACATGCGTCGGGCCAGGCGCAGGCCGCGGTAGTCGGGGTGGATGAATACCTCGATGCCGTAGAGGATGTTGCCCTTGGGGTTGTGGGTCGAGAAGGTCTCGTTGCCGGTGACCTTTGCGTAGGTGTGGTCGCCCTTGACCATGTCGTAATCGACGATGATCGAGAGGGCGCAGCCCACGATCCGCTCGCCGACGACCGTGACGATCTGCCCCTCGGGGAAGATGTCGATCAGTTTGTGGATCTGCTCGCGGGTCCAGAATACGTCCTTGTCCGCATAGACGCGCGTGAAGGACTGTGCCAGCTGCCCGTAGTCCTCCATCTGGAGGTTGCGGACCTCGACCCGGTTGATCTTGTGCATGTCTGCCATATGCCGTGAGATTATGTCGTTGTCGGAAAACGGCGCAAAAATACGCATTTCTCCGCCATATTGTCCCGACTGCGGCGATTTTCACGGCCCGCAGGGTTTCCGGATCGGATATATTTGGTATTTTTGCAGCATGGATCATCCGACAGCATCCGCCTTGGATTATACGGCCCGGGACTACACCGCATCGCTCCCGGTAGCCGACTTCATCGCGCGTTTCCGCGATGCGGAGCGCATTGCGGGCTATTGCCGCGCCTGCCCCAACTACGGGCGCAGCTGGGCCTGCCCGCCCTTCGACTTCGACCTGGAGGAGTATCTCTCGGGCTATGCGACGGCCCTGATCGTCGCCACGAAGATCACCCCGGCCCGCGAGGGGCTTCCCTTCTCCGAGGCCGGGCGGCTGATCCGTCCCGAACGGGTGCGCCACGAGCGGCTGCTGCTCGACATGGAGCGCCGGTACGGCGGCCGTGCCTTCGCCTATGCCGGCACGTGCCTCTATTGCCCTGCGGGGGAGTGCGCGCGGATCGCCGGGAAGCCGTGCCGCCATCCCGAGTGGGTGCGCCCTTCGCTCGAGGCGTGCGGCTTCGACCTCTGCCGCACGACCGGGGAGCTGCTGGGCATTCCCCTGCGGTGGAGCGGCGACGGCCTGCTGCCCGAGTACCTGACCCTCGTCAGCGGCTTTTTCCACAACGAACGGACGGTCGAATGGGAAGGGTGAAACGCGGTATGGAAATGAGACGTATCATCGGTTGGATTTTCGTTTTTGCGGCACTCATGGCCGCCGGGTGCGGCCGTCGCGGAACACCGCAGGAGTTCTCGGTGGACGGATTCTTGGCCGTGGAGCATCCCGACAGTGCACGTCGGCTCCTCCAGCGGATCGATCTTGAACGGCTCAATCGGGGCGATCGGGCCCGCTGGGCGCTGATCATGGGACTTGCCGAAGTCTCGTCGGGCGATACCCTGACAGGCAAAAAGTTCCTTGACCGCGGCATGCGCTACTATGAGCGTCACGGCTCGGACGGCGAGCGTGCCGTGGCGTGGTACACCTACGCCCAGGCGCACGTCAAGACGGGCAATCTGGAGGAGGGAATCCGGGGCTACACCCAGGCGGCGATTCTGGCCGAGAAGGCCTTGGCCGCCGGGTCGTCCGACGATTCGCTGCGGCGGGGGACCGAGACGCTGCTCGTGGCCGTCTACCACACGTTGGGACTGCTCTATTTCGAACAGGGATACGATGCCGTGGAGCCCTTCGCGAAGGCGGTCGAGGCGGCCCGTGCCAACGGCAACACGGAGCAGGAGGGATACAGCCGCTTCATGCTCGCTTCGGCCCACTGTGCCGCGGGCGATTACCGGCAGGCCATCGAGACGCTCGCGCCGCTGGTCGAGGTGGCCGATACGATCCCGTTCCGCTATTTCGCCCAGCAGATCCGCCTGCAGAACCTCATCTTCCACACCTACCTCGGCGACTGGACGCCGGAGCAGCTCCTGGAGGCCCGCAAAGGGATCGATCTCAAGGTGATTCGCCGTGCGCCGCTTTCGTACGGCTCGGCCGTCTCGGAGGATACCGGGCGGTCGTTCTACGACGTGGCTTCGGCCATCATCTTCCAGCGCGACGGCCAGCTCGATTCGGCCCGCTGCTATATCGAAGAGTCGCTGGCCTGCCGGGATACGTTCCATCAGGGGAGTGTCGGACTGTTCAACCTGGCAGCGGAAATCTACCACGACCGGGGCGACGACGCCCGGGCCTACGACTACATGCAGCAGTATGTTTCGGTGAGGGATTCGCTCTTCGAAGCGCAGCGCGGGGCGCAGGTCGCCGAACTCGAACGACGCTACCGCACGGCCAACGAGGTGGCCTTGCGCGAGGCGTCGCTGCGCTACCGGGCCTGGATCGCCGTGCTGGCGGCCGTGCTGGTCGTCATGGCGGCGGTGCCATCCTTTCTCCAATCGCCGTAGCTGTGCTCGTGGGAGGGCGGCGCGTCTTTGGTTATCGTAATAGACAGCTCCTTCGTATCGCTGCCCGCGCTGTTTTCCGCCTTAACTGTGAATTTGGCGGTTCCCTCCGCGGTGGGCGTGCCGCTGATCTCGCCGGTAGTTTCGTTCAACGTCAAGCCCTCGGGCAGAGCGCCGCCGCTAACACTCCATGTGATGGGCGTAGTGCCATCAGCGGTCAGGGTATGGTTGTACGCCTCGCCTACCTTGCCGTTTGGCAGGGTGTCCGTGGTGATGGTGGGGGCGGCGGCAGTGCTTTCGCTGATGGTGAAGTAGTGCTCCGCCTTGCCGCAGTAGTTCCCCGTGCCGTACAGCGTCACCTTGGGAGCCTTTTCGCTGTCAAAGCCCGCGTCGTCCGGTTTGAGGGTGTAGGGGTTGACGTTGTTGGAATAGATGGCGGTGTAGTCCATGTTCTCCGCAAGCTGCTTCGTTTCGTTCTCGCCCGTCTGATGGGAAAGCCCCGTCAGCTTCTTTTCGCTGCCGTCTGAGACGCAGTCCGTCAGCCCCTCGAGCGTCAAAAGCCCATGCTCATAGCAGTATCCAAGATCATACTTGCCGCAGAGCGTACATTTCCCGTATTCGTCAAAGCTATGGTCAATGGTCTTTCCGTTGACGGTGCTGCCGCAGATGGAGATGTTTTCCGCCGGAATACCGGGCAGCTCCTTTGTGTGCAGGTCGTCATAGACATAGTCTGTGCCGTCCTTTTCCTCAAGCCGGAAGGATTCCACCGTGCTGTTCAGGATCTGGATCCCAATCTCCGGAGCCCTGCCGAGCGCATTTTTCCCGATGCCGGGAACATAGTTTCCGTCAGTCCTCAAATTGCCGCCCTTTGCGGTCACGGTGCTGTTTTCAATGATGATATTTATCCGACCGCTGCCGGAGTCCCACGCTGCGCCGATGGCGGGTCCGAGCGAAGCACAACGAACGGACACCTCACTGTTCGAAATGCGGATACGGCTCTCACGATTGTAATAGACTTGCCAACCGTTGCCGATGGCCGTGTTTCCGCCTGAAGACGGAATATGGATTTGGCTGTTCTGAATGTCGATGCTGCCAAAGGAACCATTGGTGCCGCCGCCAATCGTGCAGTAATTATAGGTGTACTCATCGTTCAGGCGGATGCTGCTGCCGTGGATCACGACCTCGTCAACGGAAGAATATCCTCCACGAGCGCCGATGATATCGCCCGTCAACACGGTGCTGTTCGTGATCTCCAGCTTTTTCAGCGTCTTTGCGTCATTCGATGATTGCGCGGTTTCGTCCATGAAAATGCCGTAGGTGTGCAGATCGGAATCCCGGACGGCGATGCTCCCATTGCCGCCGACGCGAATGCCTCTCAAATGCGGCAGCCTGATCTCGCTGTTTTCAATGACGAGCTCGCTATTGCTGCCCACGCGGATCCCGTCGGTACGAGTGGTGAGTTCGTCCGTGGATTCAACGCGGCAGTTTCGGATGGTGAGCTTCCCGCCCGGCGAGTCTGCGTCCCAGCCGATCAGAATTTTATTGCTGCTGAGAAGCGGAAGCTCTGCGTCCGAAATGGTGATGCTTCCGACGCTTCCGCCGGTGGCAGCGCCGATGCAGGCGCCGTCTTTACTGGAAAGGGATTTGATCGCATTGCCGTTGATGGTGATGCTTTTGCAATCCACTCCCCCAATGCTGCCGATGGCTGCGCCGCCGCCCTCGGCGAAAACGGAGATCTCACCGCCGGTGATGCGGATGTCGCCGGTGCTGCCGATGCCTGCCGCGCTGCCTTTTCCGACCGCATGGATGACGCCGCCGTTGATGGTGACGCTGCTCTTTTGTTTGCTTTTGTCGCCAATGGCGGCGTTATTGCGATTTGCCGTGGTTTCTATATTTCCGCCATTGATGGTAATGTGCATTTCCGCCGTGTGGTGAACTCCGGCTCCGCCGATGCCAAAGCCATCTCCCTCGGAAGATGCCTTGACAGTACCGCCGTTGATGGTGATGCTGCCGCCCTCAAGCGGGCCGATCCCGTTTCCGGGAATCGCGTATAGCGGCTGGTTTTCATAGCGATTGATACCGCCGTGAGCGGTCACATTGCCGCCGTTGATGGTGATGCTGCCGCCCCGGCCGCTACTGATCGCGCTGCTGGAGGCCTCGGCGATGATCGTGCCGCCGTTGATGGTGACGCTGCCGCCATTACCGCCGCATGTGCCGATCCCAAAGCTGTCTGCAGTGTGAGCGCCGCCGCTCGTCCTAAGCTCGGTACAGACGATGCCGCCGTTGATGGTGATGCTGCCGCCTTGCCTGAGATTGCCAGGCGTATCTCCGTCGGAGGAAACGTTGCGATCATAATCCGATCCGCCGATGGCGGAGGAGCCCTGCTGTCCTTTGGCGTGGATATTGCCGCCGTTGATGATGATCGTACCCTCGTTTTCATAGTAGTTGTCGTTGGCAGCCCACACGCGCACACCGGCGCCGATGCCGGACAGTCCAGCCACAGGCCACACACTCTTTTCATGATCAGACAGCTCCGGGAGGCACGCCGTCAGCTTGCCCATGGATGCCTCAGCGGTGCTCTGGGCGTATATGGTGAAGGTGTCGCCCTCCTTCACGTTGATGCCCCACGGTACCGTGAGGTGGCAGTCGTCCTTCAAAATCAGATTGACCGCGCCGTGGGTGTCCAAGCGGGGCGTGATGGTCACGTCGCCCTCCACAACATACCAGCCTGCGGGCATATCGTACCACTTGTTGTCGCTATCGAAAAAATCCTCGATAATAACGCTTTCCAGCACCGTGTATTCGGTGCAGAAGCGCTCCTTGCCGTCCGCGTCCAGATAGCGCACGGGGGTTTGCTCGACCGGGTTACTAATGATAATGCTCAGCGCCCTTGTGTCGCTGCCCTCGCTGTTTTCTGCCTTGACGGTGAAGGTGGCGGTTCCCGCCGCAGTGGGTATGCCGCTGATTTCTCCGGTTTTTTCGTTCAGGTTCAAGCCGGCAGGCAGCACGCCTTCATCAATGCTCCATGTGATGGGCGCTGTGCTGATGGCGGTCAGGGTATGGCTGTAAGCCTTGCCTGTCTTGCCGTCCGGCAGGGTATCCGTGGTCACGATGACGGTGTAGGTGTCTGGCACAAACCGCGCCGTGAGCGTGGTTACATCCGCCGGAACGCTATCACCGGGCGCGTAGAGCTTGTCGTCGCTGCCAAGCCACTTAAAGTAATTGCCTGTAGCTCCCTCCGGGCGGGTCAGACCGTCGGACGCAGGCGCGGTAAATTCGCTGCCGTTTTTCACGATGATCCGAATGCTGCTTTTATCGCCCAGCTTGCCGCCGCCAAGGTCAAGGGTAACGTCCTTCAGTCCGTCAGGACCTATCGTGCCATGGTTCAAAACCTCAAGGACGGGGCGGAAACCGACCTGCGGGTTTTGGCCCGCAGCGTCGCGGTGGCCACAGAAGCGGCTCGAATAGTGCCCGCGAACCGTACGGCGCCACGACAATCTGATCACAGAATCTTGTCCACACGAAAAAATCCCGTTCCAGTTTTTGATATATCCGTCGTCCTTGTCCAGCAGCCTGTCCCATTCGTTGCTATGGGGCGTGCCGCGTTCTGAATCACCTGAGCCTGTATAACCACTTCCCTCGGACGGCGCGCGCAGCGTATAATCCACGCCGCCGGCGGCGTAGTCTTTGCCAAAAATCATGTCTATGGCATTCAAATGATCCCAGCTTGCTGCGTACGTTACGGCATAGTCCGCCACGAACAGGCTGTGGGGATATTTTTTTTGCTCTGCATACTCCTCGGTGGTGGCCATCTCTGATGTGAGCTTGTAGGCGTCCACTGTTCCGGCGTAGGTAAAGGGAACATAGTGCATTGATTTGTCCGGCAAATTACCGCTTACTGTGCCGGGTATGCCCTCGCCGGAGAGGTCAAAGTAATAGGTACCGCCGGGAGCGAGGTTGAACTGCTCTGGGGGAACAAACCGCGCCGTGAGCGTGGTTACATCCGCCGGAACGCTATCGCCGGGCGCGTACAGTTTCCCATCGCTGCCAAGCCACTGAAAATAACTGTCGGCATTTCCGTCCGGGCGGGTCAGACCTTCGGACGCGGGCGCGGTAAAGCTCTCGCCGGTTTTCACAATGATCTGGATAGTATCCGAGCTTCCTCCCAATTTTCCGCCGCCAAGGTCAAGGGTAACGGCTTTCAGCCCGTCAGAGCCCAGCGTGCCGGGGTTCAGGACTTCAAGGACGGGGCGGAAACCGAGGAACGGGAAGGAGAGCGTAGTATTGGCGCCGGCATATTTGCGGGGCAAATCGTACCGGCCGCGAATCACACGGTTCGATAGCGTATTGGGTAAAGTATCTTGTCCCCAGGAACCTATATTTCTCCAGTTTTTGATATATCCGTCGTCCTTGTCCAGTATCCTGTCCCATTCGTTGCTTTGGGGCGTGCCGCGTTCTAAAGCACCCGAGCCTGTACCACCACTTCCCCCGGACGGCGCACGCAGCGTATAGTCCACGCTGCCGGTGGCGTAGCCTTTGCCAAAAATCAGCCCTTCGGCATTCAGGTTATCCCAGCTTACCGCATGCGTTACGGCATAGTCCGCCACGAACAGGCTATGGGCATATTCGTTCTGCTGTGCATACTCCTCGGTGGTGGCCATCTCTGATGTGAGCTTGTAGGCGTCCACTGTCCCGGCGTAGGTAAAGGGAACATAGTGAATTGTATTGTCCGGCAGTGCGTCATTCGCCGTGCCGGGAATGCCCGCACCGGAGAGGTCAAAGTAATAGGTGCCGCCGGGAGTGAGGGTAAACTGCTCTTGATACCCAACGGTGAGATCGATGTCTACAAAATCGCTTGCATAGTCGGTCTTTTTATCGCCGTTGCACTGCTCGCTGAAGACCTTTAAGGTATAGCTGCCCGGTGCAAGGCCGGACGGGATTTTGATCTCAACCGTTCCGTTTTCGGCAGTAGGCTGCGCTACTCTGCCATAATACTGTGCGCCGCTGTTATCCGCAAGGATGACAGAGATATATTCATTTATCCCTGCGGTCGCCCCGGTGTAATGCAGCGTAACGGTATCGCCGGGGTCGCCGCTGACGGTTGTTTCCGTTACGGCAAAATTGCGGTTGCTGTCCTTCAACGTCAGCTTCCATTCGTTTCCAGTGTATTTGGAAATCGGGGTCAAGCCTCCGTCAGGCTTTCCTCCCACAGCGGCGGATGTAAAGAGTACGGAGCTTGAATTTAAGTTAAAAGCGGGACGAACACACCACCAACTGCTGATAGCGTTCCCAGAGTAGATGACAGAACCATTACCATGCACGGTGGCAGCATCGTGATCAGAGGCACCGGGGGAGCGCAGCCACCAAAAGCTTGACGCCCAATCCGGATGTTCTTTATCCACAATTCGCAGATCCTCATTTACCGCAAACGCTTCCGCTGTGGACAGTGGCCAGAATACAGCGTTATCCACCGGCTCTCCTGCTACACAGTCGGTATTTTCTCCGTTGTAACTTCCGCTTGTAAGCGTCCGTTTCTTTACGGCAGTATTTTCTTCTGTCGTCAGCTTTTCTGCAAGCGCGTCTATTGCGGTTTTCAAATAACTCGATGCATATCTGTTGTTTGTTTCGAAATCGCCAAATTGCAACACTGAACTCATATTGCCTGCCGCAAGCAGGGTCATATCCTCCTGTGCGCTTGTAACACCGTTTCCGTTATAGCCGATCACACGCCATGCAGCGGGATTATTTTCATGGTCTTGCCCGAAATATACGGTCGGTGCGGTCGCTGTGTTTGCATTTTTACTTAGTGCGTCTGTGCCAAGCTGGATTGCCTTTCCTGTATCTGCCGCAAAGGCCGCTGTCGGCAGCAGCGTCAGCACCATGCAGCATAGGAGCAGGATGCTGAATATTCGTTTTTTCATTGGCTTTTCTCCTCCTTTTCGTGTCGGGTGGGCTTGTCCGTCCCGTCTTTTTTCTGGTTTTCTCTGATTCTGAGCCGGAAGCACAGCGCGGTGATCGCTGCCGCCGCGGCAAAGGAGACGACGCCTACCAGCACATAGCCGCCCGCGTCCTCCCGCAGCAGCATCGCGCCGAACACGCCCC
>OHBE01003380.1_pt1 | contig 10307 bp, 7 predicted proteins | sample 1577231 | NCBI WGS metagenome assembly OHBE01 (sample SAMEA3541506, study PRJEB24748) | human gut metagenome | biome: human gut; feature: human-associated habitat; material: faeces | place: China | collected 2012
TGTTTAAAGTTTATTGTTAGTGAATTAAAATTCTACGCAAAAGTAAGCATTATCCACCGAATAACGAGCATCGGAAAGAAAAATATAATAGAAAAAGGTTTAAATCGATCAGCAAATATTCATCCGTAAGCGGGTCTGACATTAGATTGTAATGTCCACCTAGCAAATAAACGGCTGAAAGGTTCTATCCCAAAACAGGTATTATACCATAAAAAGCACAAGACATTCTTTTCGTGCCAATCATATAATTCATAGAAATAGCATAATTCACAGAAGTTTTTTCAGCAAAGTTTTTTCTATTCCGGAGAAATGTGCTATCTTTGCGCTCTGAAAATGACCATTACACTATTTCTTACCAAAATAGTAACAGAATATAAATTAAAAAAACAGATACTGAAATGAAAAAAGGCCTTCATCCAGAATCATACCGTCCGGTAGTATTCAAAGATATGTCAAATGGTGATATGTTTTTGTCTAAATCAACTGTAGCAACTAAAGAAACCATCGAATTCGAAGGTGAAACTTATCCGTTGCTGAAGATTGAAATCTCAAACACTTCTCACCCGTTCTATACTGGTAAATCTACATTGGTAGACACTGCAGGACGTGTTGATAAGTTCATGAGCCGTTACGGTGACCGTAAGAAGAAATAATTAGTCTTTCTTGTAAGATGAAAAAGAGGAGATTCCGAAAGGAATTTCCTCTTTTTCGTTTTGAGACATTACACTGACAACAATATATCCGGAAGTTTTCAGGACTATCAGCCGAAAAATAAATAAAAGAAAAATGTCCGGATTCCGTTTATTACAAAATAAAGGAAGTACCTTTACAGAATTAATAAACAAAAATGGAAATAACTAACTTAAAACAAATGACAAAGGAGGAAGTTTTTAACCTTATCAGACAACGCCTTTCTTTTGGTGACGAATTGCAGCAACAATTAAGGCATGTGGACAAAGACAAATTTATGAAAGAGCATCGCAGATTCGAAATGTCGGGATTCGAAACCCAAACAGGATGGTGTACTGTTTTTAACAATGACATTTTAAACAAATTTGCCGACTTGGGCATTTATAACTATACTTCTTATCTTTTTCTTGACTTTTATATGGGTGTGCCAACCGTTTACCTCAAGTATTTCTCCGAAGATGAGAATTTGGAATACACTCTCGACGGATATACAACAACAGAAATCATATTTACGATTTTTGAATTGACTATCTTCTCAGGAAAACCGACAAGAAGACGGAAATAAAAATACTATTTTCATATCAGCTCCCCCCTTTCAGCCTGTCTCTAGAGAACACATGAACTCTCCCCAAAACAGAGGCTCTGTTTGATGTAAACAGACGCTCCAACTGCCACAAACAGACACTCTATTTACCTCAAACAGAGCCTCTATTTTACCGCACTTCCCAATAAAACAAATTAAGAATCCAACTTGTAGCGACAATCAACGAAAAGCACACAAATCCTGAACATAAACACTTGTAAGTTGTTTACTCTCTTTAAAAAAGAGAAACGAATCAACGCAAAAACTCTAAACATCAGTGTGCTGTATGAAAAAGAAATATGGATTTATGCTCGCAGTAGCCGTCCTATTAGCGGGCTGCGGACAAAAAAAAGAAACGAGTGTTATAACGGCCCGTCCGGTGAAAACCACGATTGTAGAGTCAAGATCGATCATCAGAAAAGATTTTTCGGGTATTGTAGAAGCCGTGGAGTATGTGAAGCTGGCATTCCGGGTCAGCGGACAAATCATCAACCTGCCTGTCATAGAAGGCGAGAAAGTAAAGAAGGGACAATTGATTGCAGCTATCGACCCCAGGGACATCGCCCTGCAATATGCCGCTACCAAATCGGCGTATGAGACGGCTGCCGCACAAGTGGAACGCAACAAGCGCCTCCTCTCCCGCCAAGCCATATCGGTTCAGGAATATGAAATCAGCCTAGCTAATTACCAGAAAGCGAAATCAGAATATGAGTTATCCGTCAATAATATGCGCGACACTAAATTGACGGCTCCCTTCGACGGTTCCATCGAAAAACGTCTTGTGGAAAATTATCAGCGTGTCAACTCGGGTGAAGGTATCGTGCAGTTGGTCAATACACACAATCTGCGCATCAAGTTTACAATTCCCGACGCTTACCTTTACCTGCTCCGCACCAAAGACCCGCGTTTTCTAGTAGAGTTCGACACATTCAAAGGACATGTTTTCCAGGCAAAGCTTGAAGAATATCTTGATATCTCGACAGACGGAACGGGGATTCCGGTCAGTATTACTATTGATGACCCGTCTTTCGACCGGGATTTATATGCAGTGAAACCGGGATTTACGTGCAGTATCCGTTTCACGGCAGATGTAGGACCGTTGGTACAGGATAGTTGGACAATTATCCCGTTAAGCGCCGTGTTCGGTGAAAGCGAAGGAAAGAAGATGTACGTCTGGGTGGTGGAAGACAACAAGGTACACAAACGAGAAGTGACTGTTAACGCACCTACCGGAGAAGCACAGGTACTTATCTCCAAAGGGTTGAAGCCGGAAGAGAAAATTGTTATTGCCGGAGTATATCAGTTAGTAGAAGGGGAAAACGTAAAAGATATAGAGAAATGAACTTAGCCAAATATTCATTAGACAACACGAAGATTATCTATTTCTTTCTTGCTGTGTTGCTTATCGGAGGGATTTCTTCCTTCGGAAAGCTAGGGAAGAAAGAAGATGCTCCCTTCGTCATCAAGTCAGCGGTTATCATGACCCGTTATCCGGGAGCCGAGCCGGCAGAAGTGGAACGTCTGATAACAGAGCCTATCTCTCGCGAGATACAAAGTATGAGTGGTGTGTACAAGATTAAATCGGAATCTATGTACGGGCTTTCCAAAATCACATTTGAATTGCAACCGTCACTATCGGCAAGTTCCATTCCGCAAAAGTGGGACGAGCTACGTAGGAAGGTACTCAATATACAACCGCAGTTGCCGAGTGGTGCATCTACGCCGACTGTGTCGGACGATTTCGGCGATGTATTCGGTATCTATTACGGTCTGACGGCCGATGATGGTTTCTCCTACGACGAGATGCGAAACTGGGCGGAACGGATTAAAACACAAGTCGTCACTGCCGACGGTGTGATGAAAGTGGCACTGTTCGGAGTACAGACAGAGGTAGTAAATATCTTCATCTCGACCAATAAACTGGTAGGCATGGGCATCGACCCGAAACAGCTCGCCAGCCTGCTGCAATCACAAAACCAGATTATCAACACCGGAGAAATCCGCGCAGGGGAACAACAGCTACGGGTAACTGCTAATGGTATGTATACGACCATAGATGATATCCGCAATCAGGTTATCACCACGAAAGCGGGACAGGTGAAGTTGGGAGATATTGCCGTTATCGAAAAGGGCTATCTCGATCCTCCTTCCAATATCATGCACGTAAACGGAAAACGTGCTATCGGTATCGGTGTCTCTACCGACCCGCAACGGGACGTAGTGCAGACAGGTGAAAACGTAAAAGCCAAACTGAGTGAACTACTCCCGCTTATGCCCGTAGGACTGGAATTGCAAAGTCTTTATCTGGAAAACGAAATAGCCAACGAAGCCAATAACGGATTTATCATCAATCTGATTGAGTCCATCTTAATTGTAATTGTGATTATCATGCTGGTAATGGGACTTCGTGCCGGTGTCCTGATTGGCTCATCGCTGATATTTTCTATCGGAGGTACACTACTTATCATGTCTTTCTTTGGTGTCGGACTGAATCGTACGTCGCTGGCGGGATTCATTATCGCAATGGGTATGCTGGTAGACAATGCCATTGTGGTGACGGATAATGCACAGATTGCCATTGCTCGTGGAGTAAACAGGCGAAAGGCATTGATAGACGGTGCCACAGGACCGCAATGGGGATTACTCGGAGCCACTTTCATTGCTATCTGTTCATTCCTGCCACTTTATCTGGCCCCGTCTTCGGTAGCGGAAATCGTGAAGCCGTTGTTTGTGGTACTCGCCATTTCGCTGGGATTGAGTTGGATACTTGCATTGACACAGACGACCGTATTCGGTAATTTTATCCTGAAAGCCAAGGCGAACGGCGATGCAAAAGACCCATATGACAAGCCTTTCTATCATAAGTTTGCTTCTATTCTCCGGACGCTGATCCGCCGTAAGGTGTTGACGCTGGGTTCTATGGTAGCACTTTTCATCATCTCACTCGTCATCATGGGGATGATGCCACAAAACTTTTTCCCGTCTTTGGACAAACCTTATTTCCGTGCGGACGTATTCTACCCGGACGGGTATAGTATCAACGATGTGGTGAAAGAGATGAAATCGGTGGAAGAACATTTGGCACAACAGCCGGAAGTAAAGAAAGTATCAATTACTTTCGGAAGCACACCATTGAGATATTATCTGGCATCTACTTCAGTAGGACCGAAACCGAACTTCGCCAATGTACTGGTAGAACTGACGGACAGCAAATATACGAAGGAATATGAGGAGAATTTCGACGGATATATGAAAACGAATTATCCGAATGCGATTACCCGGACGAGCCTGTTCAAACTATCCCCTGCCGTAGACGCTGCTATTGAGATCGGTTTTATAGGGCCGAATACAGATACGCTTGTGGCACTAACCAACCAAGCGTTGGAGATTATGCACCGGAATCCGGATTTGATTAATATCCGCAATTCGTGGGGGAACAAGATTCCGGTATGGAAACCTGTGTATAGTCCGGAACGTGCACAACCGTTGGGAGTATCCCGACAGGGAATGGCACAAAGTATCCAGATTGGTACAACGGGAATGACGTTGGGAGAATACCGTCAGGGCGATCAGGTGCTCCCTATTCTGCTAAAGGATAATACGGTGGATTCGTTCCGTATCAATGACTTACGCACGCTTCCGGTGTTCGGCACGGGAAACGAGACAACAAGCCTGGAACAAGTAGTGTCGGATTTTGATTTTCAATACCGGTTCTCTAATGTGAAAGATTACAACCGACAAATGGTGATGATGGCACAATGTGACCCGCGCCGCGGAGTAAATGCGATTGCAGCCTTCAACCAAGTGTGGTCGCAGGTACAAAAGGAGATTAAAGTTCCGGAAGGATATACGATGAAATATTTCGGAGAACAGGAAAGCCAGGTAGAATCCAACGAAGCATTAGCCAAGAATCTTCCGTTGACGTTCTTTTTGATGTTTGTTACGCTACTGTTCCTATTCAAGACATATCGTAAACCGACAGTGATTTTGCTGATGTTACCGTTGATATTCATCGGTATCGTGTTAGGATTGCTATTACTTGGCAAATCATTCGACTTTTTCTCTATCCTCGGATTACTCGGATTAATCGGCATGAATATCAAGAATGCAATCGTACTTGTGGAACAGATTGATTTGGAAGCTAAGATGGGAAAGAAGCCGCTTGATGCGGTGGTTAGTGCCACAACGAGCCGTATCGTTCCTGTAGCAATGGCATCGGGGACAACGATTCTGGGTATGTTGCCGTTGCTGTTCGATGCGATGTTCGGCGGAATGGCAGCCACTATCATGGGAGGTTTGCTGGTAGCTTCGATACTGACACTGTTTGTGTTGCCGGTGGCTTATTGTGCCATTCAACGGATTAAGGATTAAATGGGAATTTACTATTTATAATGGATAAAATGAAAACTCAATTTATAATTATATCACTGTTGCTTCTCGGCTTCACTGCCCGGGCGCAACAACCTTATCTCAGCCGGGAAGCCTATCGCGACAAAGTGGAGGCTTACAGCCAGATATTGAAACAACAAAAACTAAAGACAATGGCAAGTGCGGAAGCACGAAAGATAGCTCATACGGGATTCTTACCCAAAATAGACGTAAATGCGGACGGTACTCTGAATATGAGCGACCTAAAAGCATGGAACGAACCGCTGGGAGAATATCGGAACCACACTTATCAAGGGGTGTTTGTCGTCTCTCAACCTCTCTATACAGGTGGTGCCCTTAACGCTCAACATAAGATTGCGAAAGCGGATGAGAAGCTGAATCAACTGAACGAGGAACTAACTTTGGACCAGATTCATTATCAGAGCGATGCTGTTTATTGGAATGCCTCCGCTTCACAAGCTATGTTACAGGCAGCAGACAAATATCAAAGCATCGTCAAACAGCAATATAACATCATTCAGGACCGTTTTAACGATGGAATGATTAGCCGTACAGACTTACTGATGATTTCCACCCGCTTAAAAGAAGCTGAACTACAATATATCAAGGCCCGTCAGAATTATACGTTAGCATTGCAAAAGTTGAATATCCTCATGGGTATGGAACCTAATGCTCCCGTAGACAGTCTTTCTTCGATTGACACAGCTTTTACCCCCGTACAGATTCTGTCGTTGGAAAATGTATTGCAACGGCGCGCTGATTACGAAAGTACGCAAGTAAATATCATGAAAAGTCAAGCGCAACGTAAAGCCGCTCTCAGCCAGTTTAACCCTCAACTAAATATGTATTTTAGCGGCGGCTGGGCAACGGGAACGCCTAACCTTGGATATGACGTATCTTTCAATCCTATTGTCGGCATTAATCTGAATATTCCTATTTTCCGCTGGGGAGCCCGTTTCAAAACAAACCGCCAGCAGAAAGCATACATCGGAATACAGAAACTGCAACAAAGTTATATAACGGATAATATCAACGAAGAATTGTCCGGTGCATTGACTAAACTGACGGAAACGGAATATCAGGTGAAAACTGCAACAGAGAACATGAATCTGGCTAATGAAAATCTTGATTTAGTTACCTTCTCTTATAATGAAGGTAAAGCAAGTATGGTGGATGTTCTCTCGGCGCAGTTATCGTGGACACAGGCACACACAAATCTAATTAACGCATATTTGTCGGAGAAAATGGCGATAGCTGAATATAGAAAGGTTATCAGTGAATAAATAGTCTGAAAACAGTATTGTAAACAATAGAAAGCAAATCAAAAAAGTAAATCCGGAGATACGAGCATAACTCTGCCCATATCTCCGGATTCTTATCTCTAAAGCCGGTTGTTCTTTTATTATGCAAGGAAGGAAATCAACACACCCGCAGCCACGGCAGAACCGATTACTCCGGAGATGTTACTTGCCATACAATACTGCAAGACGTGATTCTTGGAGTCGTACTTCAAAGCAATCTCATTCGCCACACGGCTTGCCATTGGAACAGCACTCAATCCGGTTGCACCAATAAGAGGATTGATCTTCTTTTTGGAAAAGAGATTCACCAGTTTCACAAACAAAATACCACCTGTAATAGAAAGGGCGAATGCAAGGAAACCACCTATAACGATACCGATTGTTGTCCAGTTCAGGAAAGCTTCTGTAGTCATTGTAGCACCCACTGATAATCCTAAGAAGATAGTGGCGGCATTCATGATACTATTAGAAGCTGCATCGAACAAACGGAAAGTATTACTTCCGATCTCTTTCACCAGGTTACCGAACATCAACATACCAATCAAAGGTACTGCACTCGGCACGAAAAGCGCTACAACCGTAGTTACTACAATCGGGAAAATTATCTTCAATACACGCAAATTCTTAATTTCGGTCTTTGAAGGATATTTCTTCTCCTGCTCTTTCATATTGATACTCAACTCTTTCTTAGAACAAAGAAGTTTCACCACCAACGGAATAATCACCGGAACCAATGCCATATAAGAATAAGCGGCAATAGCAATCGGGCCCAACAGATGAGGAGCCAGTTTGATCGTTGTGAAGATAGCCGTAGGGCCGTCCGCACCACCGATGATACCGAGAGAAGCTGCTTCTTTCGGAGTGAATCCCATTAAGATAGATACCAACAGTACGGTAAAGATACCGAGTTGTGCGGCAGCACCGAAAATAGAAAGACGCAGATTACGCAACATCGGCCCGAAGTCCGTTAATGCACCGACACCCATAAAGATAATCGGAGGCAAGAAGCCGGTTTTAATCAACATATAATAAATGAAGTTCATCAGTCCCAATTCATGGGCAATGTCATGCAAAGGCATTTCCCAAATGTTCTTCATCACTCCGTTTATCATTACCATGCCATTCTCGTCTGCCTGAATCACTCCCATATCACCACCGGGAAAGTTGGCAAGCAACACACCGAAAGCGATAGGGACAAGCAACAACGGTTCGTACTGTTTCTTGATACCCAGATAAAGCAGGACAAACGCGATAGCATACATTATCAGGAACTGCGGTTCGGCAATGATATTGCTGAACGCAGTCATCTCATATAAGTTCTCAAATATCTCGTTCATTATCCTATCTTCATTAATACATCATCTTCTGAAACAGTGTCTCCCGGATTAGCGCAGATAGCAGTTATCGTACCGCTAAATTCGGCACGGATAGCGTTGTAAGTCTTCATTGCTTCCACATAACAAAGCACATCGCCCTCTTTCACCGCATCGCCAACTTTCAAGGCAGATTCCTGCGCATTCTTCACCAGGAAGAATTTACCTTCCAGCGGAGAAAGAACATCTTTGCCCTCTCCTGCCGGAGCTGCAGCTACAGGTGCAGCAAGCAGTTCGGCATCTCCGTATGCTACCGTCACACGATAAGCCTGTCCGTCCACCTGTACAGTCAGTGTTTTTGGTTTTGCATCTTCTTCCGGCGATTTATCTTTCTCTGCACGACGTTTTGCCACGTCTGCCAGGAAGTCTTCCTTCGCTTTTCCACTCTTGTAAGCCTCATACTGAGCCGGATGCATGGCATATTCGAAGAGTTCTTCGTCGTCCTCTCCCACTTCCCATTTGTTTTCCTTCATCAGCTTGCGATACTTGTCGAGTGAGTCAGGGTAATTGTCCTGCGGATTACCTTCGAAGAATTTACGTCCTTCACGTTCGGCTTTCTCGATGATTTCGGGAGCCAGTGTACCCGGCAGGCGTCCTGCTTTACCTAGCAGCATATCCCAGATATCGTCGGCAATCATTCCCCAGCGTTCCTTGCCTTTTTCCATTGCCATCACATTCATCATGGCAAGGTTCTTCACGTACTGGCTGAACGGAGTTACCAATGGAGGATAACCGACGCGGGGCCATACATACGCCACTTCGTTGAATAGCTTGATCAGCAGCTGATCCTGTGTCATAAACGGCAGGTTATGTTTGGCTTTATACTTGTTGATAGATTCCAGATTCGATTCGAGGTCAGCCATCAGACTACCCATCATACCGCCAGGAAGTCCCGGACCGATCAGCAGCGAGTTCATCAGACGGTTCTTCGGACTGATATACAAGCCGAGGAAGTCATCCATAAATTCTTGAATCAGCGCACGCACTTTCATGTAGGCTTCCATATTGATTTCCGGTACCTGATATCCGGCATCTTTCAGCATAGCCTGTACGCTGAGAAGATCGGCGTGTCCCGTACCCCATGAAAGCGGTTCCATACCTACGTCAATGTAGTCGCAACCGGCTTCGCATACTTCGAGGATGCTTGCCATGTTGAAACCGGGACCGGCATGACTATGATACTGAATAGGAATTTCAGGATGTGCCGCTTTGATATTGGCCACGATCTTGCCCAATGAAACGGGGCGACCGATACCTGCCATGTCTTTGATACAGATGGAGTCTGCACCCATGTTCTCAACGTCTTTTGCCATCTTTGTCCAGTAATCCAGGGTGTAAGCATCACCCAGGGTGTAAGACAGTGCTACCTGTGCATGTCCTTTTTCTTTGTTTGCTGCTTTGACTGCGGTCTGCAGGTTACGCAGGTCATTCATACAGTCAAAGATACGGATGATATCGATACCGTTTGCGATGGATTTCTGTACGAAATATTCTACCACATCATCTGCATATGGACGGTATCCCAGGATGTTCTGTCCACGGAACAGCATCTGCAGTTTTGTGTTTTTGAATCCGGCACGGAATTTACGAAGTCTTTCCCATGGATCTTCTTTCAGGAAACGTAAGGAAGCATCAAACGTTGCACCTCCCCAGCATTCTACGGAATGATATCCAACCTGATCCATTTTTTCTACGATCGGAAGCATCTGCTCTGTTGTCATACGGGTTGCAATCAGAGACTGATGTGCGTCACGCAGAATTGTTTCTGTAATACCAACTGGTTTTTTTGCATTATTCTGCTTTTTTGCAATATCTGCCATGATCTATATCCTCCTAAGTTAATAACGTTTTATACACCGAAAATAGCCATGAATGTACCGGCCGCAACGGCTGTACCGATAACACCTGCTACGTTAGGACCCATAGCATGCATCAGCAGGAAGTTGGTCGGATCTGCCTCTGCACCGACTT
>OHBE01003386.1_pt1 | contig 10284 bp, 6 predicted proteins | sample 1577231 | NCBI WGS metagenome assembly OHBE01 (sample SAMEA3541506, study PRJEB24748) | human gut metagenome | biome: human gut; feature: human-associated habitat; material: faeces | place: China | collected 2012
GCGGACGGGGGGTATCGAAACTTACTTGCACGGTAGCTTTTTTATTTGCCATAGAAATGAAATTTCTCGTGGCACTTACACTTGTTGATCTACCTCTTTTGAAGATCAAATGGTGGGCTTCCAGTACAAAATTATTGTTTTCCAGAGCCCGGATCGCTTCCTTGTACAATCGTTCATTTTCTTTTTGTTGAGCGATTTTGCGCTCTTGTCTTGTTTGTGCCCGTCTCTCTTTAGCCGTCATGTTTTTTTGAGCGCTAAGAGGTACCAGCGAGCCTAGCACAAGTGCTAACGTGATGAGTGTAGTGATATGTTTCATAATACTTTATGTTTTATTACTTTTTTACGGGGATAAGAGGGATGATGTTTTATAAAGATACTGTTATTTTATGATGTAGGATGGTAATAACAAGTTGAAGATGTCGTATCTTCGCATATAGTAAATAATAAATTGAAATAGAATGAAAGATCAACATCAAGTTTTGCATAAATGCTTAACGGAGGATGTTCCGGCGTTTGTTTTGACGGGAAAAGACGTGTGTGCGATAGCGACATTGAAAACTTACTTGCAGACTGCGATAGAAAAGGGATGTAGTGATGAGTTTGTTAATGATATGGTATTAGTATTGCGAGAATTTGAGCGGTTTCAGAGTGAGGATCCCCAAAAAGTGAAAATACCAGATTAGTATTGATAACTTTTATTTCGCTTCGGGAGAATTATAATATCATGTGGTCAATACCCGTTGTCGTTCTAATGAGGACGGGAGACACTTTCGCTTCACTTTGGGTGTAAGTTCGGTACATCTTCGCTCATGAGCGGAGATGTACCGAACTTACACCCAAAGTATACTGAGAAAGGAAACTTATTTGGATATTATATCGAGGGTTCTGCTTGCTTCTTTTCGGGACATTTTGTTTGTTAAGTAAGATCAATTTGGTACTTCTGAATAGAAGATAAAGTCTATTAGCAAAATATTGATTTTATATTTTGAAATGATGGTGATTAGGAAATATAAAATGAAAGATTGCAAGGCTGCAATAAAGATTGGGAATGCAGGCGTGCGAGAGGGGATGGTGTTTATGTGGGGAAAAGAATTGATGATAGGCAATCCGTCGGGAGCGTTTAAGAAAACAAACCGTTTCTTGGTATATTCGTCCGTCTGTACAGATTCGTGAGTGCCACTTTTCTGGTCTAGGTCCTTTCTGGTTTCGTCAATGCTATCCACCTCGAAAGCAAGATGGTGTAATCCGATAGCTTCTGGATAAGAAATCCGGGTAGGGAGATTGAGAAAGGAAAACAACTCGATACCATATGTCCTGCTCAGAGAACAATCCGTTTTATGCCAATTCTGTTCCTTCCAATAATGCTCGCTTTCGATTGTTAGCCCTAGAATGTCGGTGTAGAAACGTTTCGAAACTTCATAATCCGAACTGATAATAGCAGCATGGTGAATACGATTCAATTTTATAATTTGATCCTCTTGGGATCAGGTGAAATAAAAAAGATTTACTAATGTTATAAGTCAAATTTCCATGAGCGATTCTTGATTTAATCTCTTGTCTCTCTTTCATAGTCATTCAAAATGAATAAAAGGAGCAGTGAATCTTTAGAAAGTTTATTTTTGAGATAAGCGATCGCTTCTGATTTTTTGTTGTAAATTGTTTGCTTATTTTTGCCTAGTTTTTGAGCAATTTCTTCCGCTTTCCAACCATTGAGAAATAGTTTTAATATTTCGGCGCTCTCTTCGGGTAATAATTCTAGAATATGGTGAAAGGTGGAAAGAGTTTCACTTTCAATGATATCTACTTCAAATTGATCTTTATCTAGTAACAAACTAGCCTCATATTCTTTTATATATTGGTGATGCCTAACGTAACTTTTGAAATGATTACGCAAGGAGACGAACAGGTAAGCTTTGATATCGGTTAAGTGTTCGAATTTTAGAGAGGCTGATTGCCACAGGTTTAAAAAAATATCATGAATAGCATCACGGGGTTCCACTTCTGTGTGTTGGTAAAGTTTTGCTGCAAAATAAAATAAATCATTATAGAATAGAGAATAAACTTTTCCGAAATCTTTCTCTATTCGGCGATTGAAATTTTTTAGTAAGATGGCTTCCTCTTTTTCCGATATCATCATATTTATCAAATCTTATTCCGATGGAAATACTTATCTTATCAGTACAGGAGTTTGATTTTCAAAAAACAAATTAATTCATAAAATTAGAAACTTGCAAATACAAAAAGAAGTTGGTGTACTTTCTTTGTTTTTTCTAGTATTGTAAATAATTGGTATTCAATGTATATTTGCATTTGTGTGATTTTTTTACGAAAAAAAATCGATTTAGAAGTAAGTTTTCTTGTTTCATGCGTTTATTTAATAAGTAATCGAAGGTGTATGGATGTTTGTACGTTCCGGAGGTAAAAGATGATACGAATAAAAGGTAAAAAAGATAATCCTATGGGATCGGAAGATAAAAAATTTGAAAGTTATTTTCATCGGGCTCATCACCTTGTTGAAGAGTTGGTATCGACCTATGGTAAAAATCTGAGTTTGGATGAGAACGGGGAGTTCAACACTTTTCTGAAGGAGAATCATCTTTCCGGAGAATTGGTAGACCGCTTGACTTCTGCTGAAATTCATCGTGAATATTATGACCGCTTGGCCCAAGAGGATCAAGAGAAAAATTTAGCTTTATTGCTTGAGCGGATGAGAGAGAAGAAACCCAAGCAGAAAAAACTTAGAATATGGTATCGTGTCGCAGCTTCTGTTGCTGCAACTGTGGCTTTTGTTTTTTGCCTTATATCCGGGCAAAAGGAAGAGAAATATGATGATTGGTATAGTCAGGTCGTAACGGAACAATATACTCAACCGACTTTGATATTGGAGAACGATAGTTCCTTGATTTTGGCAGACTATGCTCGGGAAGCGATCGTGAATCGGGATTATGAAATTGAAAAATTGCAGGAGAATACGTTGAAATATACAACGACCGGGCAATCTGGTTCTCTGCGTTATAATAAGTTGATTGTTCCCCGGAAGTACACCTACACGTTGAAGTTTAGCGATGGAACAGAGGTGATCTTAAATGCCGGAAGTATACTTCGTTATCCTGTCGATTTTGCAGGGGATAAACGGGAAGTTGAATTAGTAGGGGAGGCTTTTTTTAAAGTAGCGAAGTCAGATAAACCCTTTTTAGTGCGAATGGGAGAGAATAACATCACGGTTTATGGAACACAATTCAATGTATATTCTAGAGAAAATCATGATCTTGAAATTGTGTTAGTCGAAGGAAGTATTGGATTCAAAGCTGGTAATCAGAAAGAGATCAAGCTTAGACCTTCCCAAATGGTAGTTCGTCAACTTGAAAATGGAGAGATTAGGGTAAAAGAGGTTAATCCAAGAGATTATATCATGTGGGTTGAAAATATGTTTGTTTTTAAAGGACAAACCTTGGGACGAATTATGTCGGAATTGTCTATATGGTACGGGGTACAGATTAAGGTTCGACCGGATCAGGAAAATACAAAACTGACATTGATTACGAACAAGGATAATTCTTTGGATGAAGTTTTTAAATTTATTACGGAAATTACAGGTGTAGAAATAATTAAAATTGGAAATATGGAATATAGAACTGAGTAGAAAATAAAAAGAGCATCCTAGGGATGCCCTTTTAGACCTTCCCGCAGAATCAGATTGGCGTCGGTCTCTGTCGGAAAGTGTGATTTAGTAACGTGTGAATAAGTGTAACTTAATTTGTATTACCAAATGCTATACAAAATTATGAAAAAAAAGTATGTAGCAAAAAATGCGTGGTGTATTTATTCCCTTTTTGCAGTGATTTTACTGCCATTTCAAACAAAGGCTGTTACCACTCCGGTTCAGTCTACACGAGGCCTTTTCCTTGAGGATAAGGTGGTCACTATTCATGTCCGGGATGTTTCTTTGGACGAAATTCTGTTATTGATAAATAAACAAACAAGTATCTCTTTTGGCTATCAAGAAGGAGTAATCGATAGAGAACGGAAATTTTCATTGGATGTTTCCGGGGTGACGGTTGAAGAGGCTTTGCGGACTCTTTTCAGAGATAGTAATTATGATTTTGAATACAAGGATGAACGAATATTGATTGTATTGAAGTCATCTAAATCGCAGCAGACGAATACACCGCAAGGAAGAACGGTGAAGGGAATTGTTCGAGATCAGTCGGGGACACCTCTACCTGGTGCTACCGTTTTACTAAAAGGGACGACGATAGGGGTTGCTACTGATATAAACGGAGGGTATCACCTTCAGGTTCCGCAGGGGGATCAGGTACTGGTATTCTCACTTGTTGGCATGAAAACTCGGGAGATTCCTTACAAAGGGCAATCCGAAATCAATGTAATGATGGAAGAGGACGTTACGGAAGTGGATGAGGTGGTTGTTACCGGTTATTCTGTTCGGAAAGTGAGTGAAATGACAGGGGCTGCGCAACAATTTGATGGAAAGGAAGTCAGTAATAATATGGTCAACGGTGATATTTTATCAGCATTGAAAGGCCATACGACCGGTTTACAGATCTCGGGTAGCGATGGAAATCCGGCTCGAAATAATTCTTTGCTACTGCGAGGAGTTGGTACGTTGTATGATAGTAAACAGTATCCTTTAATCGTGATCGACGGAATTGTTACGGATTTTACAAATATTAGTGGCGTGGTGGCAGCCAATGATATAGAGAAAATAACTGTATTAAAAGATGCTGCATCTTCTGCTATTTACGGTTCCCGTGCTGCCATGGGAGTGATTGTGATTACCACGAAAAAAGGGCAGAAAAATAAGTTGACAACCTCCGTGGACATGAAATTCGGACTTAGTGTACAAAACTTTGGTGGGTTGCGATACATGACTTCGGAAGAATTGCTTGATTATGGAAAGATGAGTCTGGCTAATTGGTGGAACGGAAATAAGAGTTTACAAGCTAAGTACCCGGATCGTGATAGGTTTCTTCGGGATACCTTGAGTTCTTTGTCTCAGAATTTTGATCTTTCCCGTACAACAGATTGGAGGGATTTGCAGTATCAACATGGGGTTACCAAAAGTGTGGGTGTCAATATTTCCGGGGGTAGTGATCGGGCTAGTTACTATTTATCTTATAATTATTTCGATGAAAAAGGAACGAAAATTGATAATAAACTGACTCGTAATTTTTTGAAATTGCGTATGGATTACGATGTAACCTCGTTTTTGACGCTAGGTGTTAATTTGAGTGGAACATTTTCTAGGTATGAGAGTCCTAATAGCGGTTCTTTTGAAGACTACCATCCTTGGCTTTCTCCCTATGATGAAAATGGTAAATTAAAGAAAAGTATTTCCCAGTGGAGAAAGTTTGCCATGTATAATGTAGACCTAGTAAATCCTTTGATGGATAATCGCTATAATAGTAGTATTAGTCGTAATGACAATTTGATGGGATCTTTTAGCGGTACATTGCGTCCTTTTGATTGGATGAGTTTTACTTCTGTGAATACCTATACGCGGATTTATTCCAATACGAATAATTATCAAGATAGCCGAACTTATTCCGGGAATTACAGCAATAATAAATTCAGTAACGGAATATTGGATATCAGTGATGCTCGAGATAATAGTTTCTTGACATCGAATATCCTCCGGATGGAATACCGTTTTGGAGATCATGACGTATCAGGACTTTTGGGGCAGGAGTATTACGAGCGGCATTCCCGTAGTTCGGATTTGTCGATGTATGATCAAAGCGTTGTCTGCGAGAGGAATGTAGGAGGTTTTTCGAAGGTTGGGAAAAAAATACAATCTTCTTACGTACCGGGAGGAAGTGAGAGTGAATCGGGAAGTTTCTCTATTTTTGCTGAGGCTAACTACAATTATAGAGGCAAATACATGGCTTCGCTATCTTTCCGTACGGATGCCTCTACCAATTTCGGAAAAGATAACCGTTACGGGAAGTTCTATTCTATCAGTGGAGCTTGGCTTGTGTCTTCGGAGAAGTTTATGCAAAAACAGAAGGCTCTGTCTTTCCTTAAATTGCGTTTAAGTTATGGTACTTCGGGTAAAGAGGCCGGAATTGACTATTTGAACTATACGTTATATGCCATCGGGAAAGATTACGAAGATTATTACCGGGAACATCCTTTGTATCCTTCTTCTTATCCTGCTGTGATCAATCAGTTGGGGAATGATCAACTGACTTGGGAAACTGCTTATACTTTCGACTTGGGGATGGATATGGGATTTTTAAATGACCGTATTCGTTTGAATACTGATTATTATAGACGTCGCAATAGTGACCTGATCATGAGTGTCGCAACTGCCGCTGGCATCGGGGTTGGGGCGCAATATCGGAATGTTGGGGAAATGTTGAATCAAGGCGTGGAATTAACTTTGAATACCCATACCTTGAAATCTATTGATTTTAACTGGTACACGACTTTTACTTTTAGTTATAACAAGAATAAATTGACAAAGTTGTATGATGGATACTTTGTGGACGGAGAAGGACGTACTTTTTACGAGGGTGATAATATCGATATGCTGAAAAAAGTGAAAGTGGACGGGGTGGATAAAGAAACTGGAAAACCTATTTATGAGCGGGTAAATGAAGATGGTTCGATTGAATATGTGAATACTCTGACTGCAGCAACTTCCGGAAATGGAGAATTGAGTTATCAGGATATAGGTTTGAAACGGGCTCCCTATTACGGAGGGTTTACTAATACTTTCCAGTATAAAAATTTTGAGCTTTATGTGCATATGACTTACAGTTTCGGTTATAAGGCATATAGTTATCTCAAAACGAGTTATACGGATGGGACGGCTTGGTTATATAACAATATGTATAAAGTACCTTCGGGGCTGAAAATTTGGAAGGAACCCGGGGATGATGCGGATATTCCGATGGTGAATAGTGATCCTTCTTACACGCAAAATCTTTATGGTACGACCTCTTTCGGGTATATTAATTCCGGACATGTGCGTATTTCTAAAATCCGTTTAGCGTATAACTTCCCGGAGAAATGGTTACGTCAGATGCGAATTCAGAATTTGGCATTGAGTTTTACTTGTGATAATGTTGGTGTGATCACTTCCCGTAATTTTATTGGGGCTGATCCGGAGAATTTGGGTGACTGGCCTGCTCCCCGGCGTTATGTTTTTGGATTGAACTTTACTTTTTAATGGTTAAATGACTGATTATGAAAAAATATATTAGTTTCATATGTATCCTGATTTTTTTAGGTTGTGATGGCCGTCTGGATGAAATGCGGCCACATAATATGTCGGATGCTTCTACCTATTTGAAAAAATTTGAGAATGTGGTAAATGCGACTTCCGGTTTGTATGCTCTATTTTATGGTAAAGTTGGGGGCTTTAACTATGACTATATTTATGAAGTTGTCTATCATACTTTAGGAGAATTCAGAGGGAATAATGTTGTTTTTGCAGAACCTTTTGAGGGAACTTCGGATGTTGCTTTAGGGGCTCCTGATGCACATTTTTATTTATACAGTGATCAGAAAGATCAATCTTTTGCATGGCCGATGTGGATAAAAATGAACCAGATTGTCTTGGGAGCTTCCAAAAATATCGAAGCGATAAAATTATTGGAAAAAGAACCGACCGAACAGTTTCGTTTGGATGAACTAAAACGATTAAAAGGAGAAAACTATTTTATTCGTGGCCTGCTCCTTTTTCATGCGGTCAATGCTTTTGGACTTCCATATTGGAATGAGCCCGATAAAAATCCGGGAGTTCCTTTGGATACAACAGGGAGTGGTCAGTTATTACCCCGGAGTAGTGTAAAAGAGTGTTACGAGAGCATTATTCGGGATTTTAATAATGCAGCTTCTTGCCTGCCAGATGAAAAGATGGACCGCTCGTTTGCAAATCTGGCTGCCGCTTACGGAATGCTTTCCAGGGTATACCTTTATATGGGTGGGCGTCCTGATGCTCCCAATGTGGACTATAATAAGTTAGCTATTACTTATGCCAATAAAGTATTTGAGATTCAAAATGATGTGGTGGATATTCTCCAGGGCGACGAATATAAAGATTTATACTTGAAAGATCCGAAAACTAATCCGGAAGTTCTTTTTGCTTTTAATCCTGCAAATTTCCCTTCGGATAGTCCTAGTTATCTACACTCCTACTATTCTTGGTCGGGATTTACTGATTCTAAAGAGGAATTCCCTTGTCCAGCTGTAATTTCCAAAGATTACGAGAATATCATGAATAAAGAGAAGGATCTCCGGTGGAAATATTTTACAATCCCTTCTATCCGTCACCAAGGAAGATATACCACGACAAAATATGACGGGGGAGAATTTGAGCTGTTTCCGGGATTTGTGGATTTTGAATGCCCGACGATTTTTATTCGTACCGGGGAGGTCATTCTGAATCGGGCAGAAGCCTATGCGAAATCCGGAGAAGACGGTAAGGCTTTGATTGACCTAAATCAGATTCGCGAACGAGCAGGTTTGCCTGCATTAAATGGAATCGTGGGACAACAACTGAAAGATTCTATTTTTATGGAAAGACGTAGAGAACTGGCATTTGAGGCACAAGTGTACTATGACTATACCCGTAACGGAATAAAATTGTCTCGGGAGGATGTGACAACTGTTTATCAAGATTATATTGGACGTCAGTATAATGAAGTTGATCCTAGTTCTTCCCGTAGGATTGTTTGCCTGATTCCGTCGGAGGAATTGAAATTGAATCCAGCATTGGTACAGAATATTTATTGATATGATCAGGTGGAGTGTTTGTGTTATACTACTTTCGATGGTTACAGCGTGTTTTCGAACACCTGTAACCGAAGTGCGTATGCACGTGAAAGGATTGATGGAAAATGATTCGGCTGTTTCCGTTATAATACGGGATTCAGTTTATACGGCTTATCTTGATGAGACTAGGAGTGCCGTTTTGAATCTTGACGGGGAGCAGAAGGCTGATTATGCCATTTTTCGATATCATGGGGTTTCTGTTCCGATCTATATAGAACCGGGCAAAGACTTGGAGGTTTTTCTAAAAATTGAAAACTGGGAAATAGAGGTCGAGTTTGCTGGAGCCGGGGCTTCTAAGAACGAATATCTGAATAATATGACTCTGCGTGAATTTTATCCGGATTATAAAACGGATGAAGCTGGAATTATGCAAAGTTTGAGAGATTGGGAAATGAGATTGTCAAGTATTCTGGATAGTATGCATTTTGAAGCCTCTTTTGTTGATAAGGAAAAGAAAAGAATTCATTATCTGGTGTATGGTTATTTGCCCCGTTATCCTGCTTATCAGAAATATCAGCTTCAACGACAGGGGTATGAGGCTTCGGAGAAGTTTTATACTTGTTTGCCCCAGTTGATTTTAGAAGAAGAGGAATTGATGGATATGCCCGAATATCAAACAGCTCTTCAGAATTTAGTTCAGGCTTTTGGTCTGAAAGGCTTGCAGGAACAGGATGAATGGATGTATCTGAAAAAGCAGATGGAGTATATTGAAAGACAGGTGAAAAATCAAACAATCAAGGATTTTTTGATGGATCGGATTACAACTCGTTATGTGGAAAGGAAAGGGACTGATCATTTAGAGGAGATTATCCGTTTTTATCATGATAATGTGAGTGCTCTTGAAAAAAGGCAAAAGTTCGATGATTTGTGCCAGAAATGGGTGACGTTGGTGAAAGGACAACCCTCTCCTGTGTTTGCTTGTCAGAATATTGAGGGGAAAGAGGTTTGTTTGACTGATTTGGCTGGAAAATACATTTATATTGATATTTGGGCAACCTGGTGTCGGCCATGTCGTGCCGAACAACCTTATCTGGAACAGTTGATTCGGAAATATGAAGGCAAAAATATCGTTTTTGTTAGTATTTCTACAGATCGAGATCGGAAGGTTTGGGAAAAACTGGTGAAAATGGAAGAATTAAAAGGGATACAGTTGTATGGAGGAAAGGGAAATTCTTTCATAGAGGCCTTTGTCGTACGTAATATCCCACGTTTTATTTTGTTGGATCGGGAAGGAAAGATTATTGAAGCGGATATGACTCGTCCTTCCAATCCCCGGACGATAGAGGTTTTAGATTCTTTAGTTTCTCTGTGATTTATTGTTGGTATTAATGACTTCAGCGGTATATTTTAAGGTATCGCTGAAGTCCCTTGTACCACCTCCAAAAGAGGGGTATAACGGCTCACGTGAAAAATTAGATGCAATAAAAAAAGAGGTTCTTTTGAACCTCTTTCGTGGGCGCTGAGGGATTCGAACCCCCGACCCTC
>OHBE01003390.1_pt1 | contig 10269 bp, 9 predicted proteins | sample 1577231 | NCBI WGS metagenome assembly OHBE01 (sample SAMEA3541506, study PRJEB24748) | human gut metagenome | biome: human gut; feature: human-associated habitat; material: faeces | place: China | collected 2012
CGGAAAATGACTCTCAGAGTTTGGAAGCGGGACATACGGATTCGGATTTGTTATCGACAGAGGAAACAGATGAAATAGAAGGAAACTACGATGAGATCGTAGATACAATAGATCAGTTACTGACATATGGTACATCGGATTTCTATGAGCATTATCCGGTGGATGAATCGTTCTTCCTATGGCTGGAAGCTCGCTACGGGAATGCCACATTGAGAAATATTGTAAGACAGTTAAAAGTTGGGAAAGCAAGTCAGAACCTGTGGTACCGGATGACGGGGGCTTCGATGCATGTCCTGTGGCTGGAGTTCTGTAAGGATTATCAGTACCAGACATGGAGGCTTGACAATGTGACATGGAAGGATGCGGCGGAAAGCGGTAAGGTCACTATTGATTTCGTGGGAGACATCAATTTTGATCCGAGATGGCATACGATGAAATATGCAAAGAAACAGGGAGGAATCACTTCCTGCATCTCGGAGGACATCTTAAAAGAACTGAAGTCTGCAGACATCACGATGGTGAATAATGAGTTCTGCTATACGAAAGAAAAAAAGTCACAGGAGGGTAAGGCGTACAGCTTTAAGGCAAATCCTAAGAATGTAAAACTGTTGGAAGAATTTGGAACGGATATTGTTTCACTTGCGAACAATCATACCTGTGATTATGGAGAGCAGGGACTTCTGGATACGATGGATGCATTGACGAAGGAAGGTATTGCCTATAGTGGTGCCGGACGCAATCTGGCGGAAGCGAGTGCGGTGCAGTATTTTGTTGCCGGAGGCCGCAAGATCGCTTTCGTATCTGCGACGGAGATTGAGAGATTTTATCATTATACGAAGAAAGCCGGAGAGAAGACTCCAGGCGTTCTGAAAACACAACAGAAGAAAGCGGTACTTTCTGCGATTACAGAGGCGCGTTCCAACAGTGATTATGTAATTATGTTTGTGCATTGGGGCGCAGAAGGGAAGATTAAGCAGGACAGCGACCAGAGAGCCTTGGCGCAGGAATATGCTGCGGCAGGTGTGGATGCAATCATCGGTTCTCATCCGCATCGTCTGCCAGGCGTGGAATTTGTGGATGATGTGCCGGTTGTCTACAGTCTTGGAAACTTCTGGTTCTCGACCGGAACACTTTATGCGACAATTGCGCAGATCCAGATTAATTCGGACGGAGCGCTTAAGTTACGCCTTTTCCCATGTGAGCAGAAAGGAAAGAAGACGAGACTGTTGAAGACTGAATACGAGTGCAAGGCGTTCTACCAGTATGTGGCAGATTTGTCGGATGGTGTGCAGATCAATGAGGACGGCGTGTTTGATGAGTGGGACGAGTCAGCGACATTTACGGTTCCGCCTGCATACCGGTCCGGAAGACAGTATGGGCAGCATTTTGATAATGCGGATCTGGAACTGCGGAACATTGACGTGGTTGGAAATCTGCAGTAGATACGCCTTGTTTTTTATGACACGCATTGGATTGAGAATGAAAAAGCTTGCATTTTCCGGCGAATTTAGTATTATAGTAACTGAGTTAGCGGACGAATGCGTGTGCGATTCTATGATAATAATGAAGCCAGCTGATGCTGGCGTAGGTCATCATATGCGGTACATCTATGATGTATCGCATATGGTGACATGAGATAATGTGCCTGTTGTTTGGGCGTGTTAGATAAATAACATTTTAAGAAAGAGAGATAAGATTATGAGCAAAAAACCTGTTGTATTAATGGTGCTTGATGGTTATGGTCTCAATGACCGCACAGAGGGTAATGCGATTGCGATGGCAAATACTCCTGTTATGGATAAATTGATGAAGGAGTGTCCTTTTGTAAAAGGCGCTGCTTCCGGACTTGCTGTTGGTCTTCCGGATGGACAGATGGGTAACTCTGAGGTTGGACATATGAACATCGGTGCCGGCCGTATTATTTATCAGGATCTGACCAGAATCACAAAGGCAATTGAGGATGGCGACTTCTTCGAGAACAAGGCTTTGCTTGCAGCAATGGACAACTGCAAGAAGAATGATTCTGACCTGCATCTGTGGGGACTTCTTTCAGACGGTGGTGTTCACAGCCATCTTACACATGTATTTGCACTTCTTGAGCTTGCAAAGAGAAATGGTCTTAAAAATGTATATGTTCACGGTTTTATGGATGGACGTGATACGGCAACAGACGGAGGAAAAGATTTCATTAACCAGCTTTATAACAAGATGGACGAAATCGGCGTAGGTAAGATTGCCTCAATCATGGGTCGTTATTATGCGATGGACAGAGATAACAGATGGGATAGAATTGAAGCAGCATACAAGGCACTTACAGAGGGCGTTGGTAATGAAGCTGCCTGTGCAAGATGTGCAATAAGCGATTCATATGCAGCCGGAAAGACTGATGAGTTCGTTGTTCCTACAGTTATTAAGGAAGATGGCAAGCCACTTGCAACTATCAAAGATGGTGATTCAGTTATCTGCTTTAACTTCAGACCTGACAGAGCAAGAGAAATTACCAGATGTTTCTGTGATGATGATTTTGCTGGATTTGACAGAGGTCCAAGAAAGAAAGTTCATTATGTATGCTTCACAGATTATGATGTTACAATTCCTAATAAGTATGTTGCGTTCAAAAAGCAGGAAATTACAAATACATTCGGCGAATTCCTTGCAAAGAATCATTTAAAGCAGGCAAGAATTGCTGAGACAGAGAAATATGCACATGTTACATTCTTCTTCAACGGTGGTGTTGAAGAGCCAAACAAGGATGAGGACAGAGTACTTGTAAAGTCTCCAGCTGTTGCAACTTACGATCTGCAGCCAGAGATGAGTGCACCGGAAGTATCTGAGAAGCTGAATGCAGCCATCCGTTCCGGTAAGTATGATGTGATTATCATCAATTTTGCAAACCCGGACATGGTAGGACATACTGGTGTGATCCCTGCTGCTGTAAAGGCTGTTGAGACAGTTGACCAGTGTGTAGGAACTGCTGTAGAGGCAATCAAGGAAGTAGATGGCGTGCTCTTTATCTGTGCAGACCACGGAAATGCAGAGCAGATGATTGATTACAAGACAAAGGCACCTCATACGGCACATACAACCAACCCGGTTCCATTTATTCTTGTAAATTACGACGACAGCGTAAAGCTTCGTGAGGGTGGATGCTTAGCTGATATCGCTCCAACATTACTTGAGATCATGGGACTTCCACAGCCGGAAGAGATGACAGGGAAGTCATTGATCGTAAGATAGGAAAGGAATGATACCAACGAAGAAATTCTTAAAATAGTTTAAAGAGTTTGCTTTAAAGGGCAATGTGATGGACTTGGCAATCGGTGTTATCATCGGTGCAGCATTTCAGAATATTGTATCTGCACTGACAAATGATTTTATTACACCACTGATTGCAGCAATTACAGGTAAGACAGATGAGAATGGCGGCGTTGAGCTCGGTGGACAGTTTACCATCAATGGTGCAACCTTCAACTATGGAGATTTCATTTCCGCTATCATCAATTTCCTGATTATGGCACTCATTTTGTTCCTTCTAATCAAGGGTGTGAACAAGCTGATGTCACTTGGTCATAAGAAGGAAGAGGAGGAAACAGCTCCACTTACCAGAAAATGCCCATATTGCTACGGAGAGATCGACATCAAGGCAACCAAATGTATGCATTGTACATCCGACGTCTCCGACAGCGCCCAAGGCTAAGTGATGATAGAAAATGGAATGTATGCAGATTTTATTTTTACTATATGAGACTAAATAAATATGAGACCTTTTTCGGTAGACCACTATTGTAAATTATAGATTTTGTATATAGAGTTGTGGTTGCTTACCAATTCTTAGCAGACCATTGGAGCATGTCGGCACTTAATGAGATGCATCGGTAATTTATTACCGACTGCATCGAATTTAGTACCGCTACATGCGGAAGTGAGCGAGAGCACGTCTGCAAAGAATTGAGTAAGCAACCACAACTCGTATAAAAAAAGTATATTTTACAACTATCCACTGAAAAAGGTTTTTCTTATTCTAATATCAGGAGGAAAGAAGATTGAATTTTCTAGAGGAACGCATCTTAAAAGATGGCATAGTAAAAGAAGGAAATGTACTGAAGGTCGACAGCTTTCTGAATCACCAGATGGATGTCCGCCTGTTCGATCAGATTGGCGAGGAGTTCAAGCGCCGATTTGCAGATGAGAAGATCAATAAGATTCTGACAATTGAGGCATCCGGCATCGGCATTGCCTGTATCGTCGCAAGACATTTTGATGTACCGGTTATCTTCGCGAAGAAGTCGAAGAGCATCAACATCGAAGGTGATGTGTATGTGGCAGAGGTAGAATCTTTCACACACAAGTGCAAGAATCAGGTTATCGTATCGAAGAAATTCTTAAACCCTGAGGATAAAGTCCTGATCATCGATGATTTCCTTGCGAACGGCTGTGCCCTGCAGGGACTTATCTCAATCGTGAAATCCGCAGGCGCTGAAGTATCCGGTATCGGAATTGCCATCGAGAAGGGCTTCCAGCCGGGTGGACAGGTAATCCGCAATCTCGGATTCCATCTGGAATCCCTTGCAATTGTGGATAGCATGGATTATACAACGGGTGAAATTAAATTCAGAGAGAATGCATAAGACGAGTAAGACAGAAGCTTCGATTGAAAATATTTACAGATTAGAGGGAAGAGTGCCGGTTGCCAAGGCAATTCCGTTTGGATTACAGCATATTCTGGCGATGTTTGTTGCAAATATCGCTCCAATCATCATTGCAGCGGCAGCTTGCGGATTAAGTGCGAGTGAGAGCGCCGGACTTGGCAGAGATGCGACGACGAAGGAGACATCCGGTTCGATTGCCTGTGACGGTTTTGTCAGCGCATTATCGTCGGTATTTGGCTGTCTGCCGATCACTTCATTTAGCCAGAATGTCGGCTTGGTTGCCATGACGAAGGTCGTAAACCGTTTTACGATTGCAACCGGTGCGGTTATTATGATCTTAGCGGGAATCTTCCCGATCTTCGGCGCTGTGCTTGCAACATTGCCGGATGCGGTACTTGGCGGCTGTACGATCATGATGTTCGGTACGATTGTCGTAAGCGGTATCCAGATGCTTGGCAGATGTGGCTATACACAGAGAAACATTACGATTACAGCACTTTCCTTAAGTATCGGTCTTGGATTTACACAGGTGCCGGAGATTTTCGCAATCTTCCCTCGTATTGTCCAGACGGTATTTGCCGAAAACTGCGTCGCTGTTGTATTTATCGTGGCAATCATTCTGAATCTTGTACTTCCGAAGAACATGGAGGCACATACGATTGAGACAGAAACAGAGACAACTGCAGAATAACATCTGAATTTAATATTGAAATAATCGAAACGTCCTGTGAAAAAACCATTGCAGGACGTTTTTTATATGTAACTTATGTATAAAAAGCTCCGATTCGGAAATAATTAGCTTAGATGTAATAATTTTTGGAGGCTGATTTTGATGGATCGGATAAAATATATACATGCAAGAGAGATACTGGATTCCCGTGGAAATCCAACGGTAGAGGTAGAGGTCGTAACAGAAAATGGTGCGGCGGCGATCGCATCGGTGCCTTCCGGCGCTTCGACCGGAGAATACGAGGCACATGAGCTGCGCGATGATGAGCGGAGATATATGGGAAAAGGCGTGGAGAAGGCAGTGACGAATGTCAATACACGGATCAGTGACCGGCTCGTTGGCGTTGATGTGTTCAATCAGGCGTTGATCGACAAATACCTGACGGAAGCAGATGGAACCGAGAACAAATCGCGATTTGGAGCCAATGCAATTTTAGGAGTGTCACTGGCTGTTGCCCGTGCAGCAGCGAATTCCCTGCGTATGCCATTATATCGTTATATCGGTGGAATCAACGCGAAGAAAATGCCGCTTCCGATGATGAACATATTAAATGGTGGCTGTCATGCAGATAATACTGTGGATCTGCAGGAATTCATGATTGCTCCGGTTGGGGCAGATTCGTTCAAGCATTGCCTGGAAATGAGTGCAGAGATCTACCACACCTTGAAGCGCGTGCTGCATGAAAATGGACTTTCAAACGGTGTAGGAGACGAAGGTGGATTTGCACCAAACCTCGCAACCTCAGCACAAGTACTCGACTATCTGGTGCTTGCGATCAAGGAAGCAGGCTATAAACCATATGAAGATGTGAAGATCGCCATTGATGCAGCAGCAAGTGAGTTGTATGATGAGACAAGCGGGCTATATTATTTCCCTGGAGAAAGCCGGATGGCAGGCAGGGAGATCTATCGTAATTCTGAGGAAATGGTGCAGTATTACGAGGATTTGATAGGGAAATATCCGATTTACTCCATTGAAGATGGACTCGATGAAAATGATATGAAGGGCTGGAAGGTGCTTACATTCCGGCTTGGCGAGAAGGTACAGCTTGTCGGCGATGATCTGTTTGTCACAAATGTTGGGCGCTTAAAGCAGGGAATCGAGGACGGTATTGCAAATGCGATTCTTATCAAGTATAATCAGATTGGAACTTTGACAGAGGCAATGGATGCCATTGAGCTTGCTAAGAAATCCGGTTATAAGACGGTGATTTCTCATCGCTCGGGCGAGACAGAGGATTCTTTCATTGCGGATCTGGCAGTTGCGGTGAATGCTGGACAGATCAAGACGGGTGCCCCGTGTCGTTCTGACCGTACGTCAAAGTACAACCAGCTTCTTCGGATAGAAGAAGAGCTTGGGAAATTAGCCATTTATGGAGATTTTCCTACTGCAAAATAAAATATTGCCATACAAATGCCAAATTTAGCAGATTTTTCTTAAATTATATATTGTATTTACGAAATTCTTATGGTAATATGTTCAAGTATGAGTTAAAATAATAAGGAGGAATTCTCGTGAAGACAGCGTTAATTATAATATTTTTGGTAATATCTGTTATCTTGGCAGTTATCGTTATGATGCAGGAAGGTAAAGGCGGTTTGTCCGGCGCAATCAGCGGCGGTGGCGCAGATAGCTATTGGAGCAAGAACAAAGGAAAATCCAAAGAGTCTGTATTGAAGAAGGTTACAGTCGTTCTTGGTGTTCTGTATTTTGCACTGGCTTTGGTCCTGTCATCAAAATTCATTTAGATTTTACAAGCTGCTTTGATAAAAAGCAGCTTATTTTTTTGGGAGGTGTTACGTTATGGGAGAAAAAAGAGAACGCGTAAAACAGAAGTTATATGATTTTATTTGTGATGAACAGTACAAGCCGATGCGTCTCAAAGACATCCGTTTCCTGCTTCAGGTTAAGGATGCCGATAAAAAACGTGTGGAAGAAGCATTAAACGAACTGGTAGAAGAAGGAAAGATTACTGTTACCCCGAAGGGTAAATATAAGAAACTGGATGATAAATTCTTAGTCGGTGATTATATCGGCAACAAAAAGGGATATGGATTTGTCCGTGTAGAAGGATATAAGGACGATTTCTTTATTCCAGCCAAGTTTTCGATGGGAGCCTTTCACGGGGATCGTGTCATGATTGCACCGGATTCTTATACGAAACAGGGAAAAAGCACCGAGGCAAAGGTTACTCAGATTTTAAAGCGTGGACTTACAACAATTGTTGGAACATATGACAAACAGCAGAACTTTGGCTTTGTGATTCCAGATAACCAGAAGGTAGCTGATGATATCTTTGTTGCAAAGAAGGATTCTATGGGGGCAATGACTGGACACAAGGTTGTATGCAGGATTACCAACTATGGTGCGGATCATAAATCTCCGGAAGGCGAGATTATTGAGATCTTAGGACATGTGAATGATCCAGGCACGGACATACTTTCGGTTGTACGGGCATATGATATACCAGTGGAATATCCGGACAAGGTCATGGATTCCCTGAAAGATATTCCAGATGAAGTGGACGAAGCGGATTTTGTCGGACGTACGGATTTCCGGGCACTTCCAACCGTAACAATTGATGGTGAAGACGCAAAAGACTTGGATGATGCGATTACGTTATCTTTTGAAGATGGTGTCTATACATTGGGTGTACATATTGCGGATGTATCGCATTATGTAAAGGAGAAATCCCCACTTGATAAGGAAGCATTGAAGCGTGGAACAAGCTGCTATCTTGTGGATAGTGTCATCCCGATGCTGCCACACAAATTATCAAATGGTATCTGTTCTTTGAATGCTGGTACAGACCGTCTCACACTTAGCTGTGTGATGAAGTTTGACAAAAAAGGCAAGCTGTTGGATCATACGATCTGTGAGGGTATCCTGCATGTCGATGAACGTATGACTTATACAAATGTTGAGAAGATCTTAGAGCGGAGTGACGAGGAAGTATTGAAACGGTATGAACCTCTCGTGCCAATGTTTGATCTGATGCTGGAGCTTTCCACAATTCTTCGGAAGAACCGCCGGAAACGTGGTTCGATTGATTTTGATGTTGCTGAGACAAAGATTATTGTGGATGAAAACCACAAACCAGTGGAAATCAAGCCATATGACCGGAATCCTGCAACGAAGATCATCGAGGATTTCATGCTGGCTGCCAATGAGACAATCGCAGAAGACTATTTCTGGCAGGAGCTACCGTTTGAATATCGTGTCCATGAGCATCCGGATGAGGAGAAGATCGATATTTTAGCCGCATTCATCAATAATTTTGGACTCTTTATCAAGGCATCCAGAGATGAGACACATCCGAAGGAATTGCAGAAAATCCTTGACCAGATCGAGGGCAAGCCATATGAGGCACTGATCAGCAAGATGATGCTCCGTTCGATGAAGCAGGCACGTTACTCGACTGAGTGCACCGGACATTTTGGCCTGTCGTGCAAGTATTACTGCCATTTTACATCTCCAATCCGCCGGTACCCGGATCTACAGATCCATCGTATCATCAAGGAGAATCTGCACGGTGAACTTTCCGAGAAGCGGATTGAACATTACCGTCACATTCTGCCGACCGTTGCAAATGATAATTCCGTCAAAGAGCGTCGGGCAGAAGAAGCAGAGCGGGATGTCATCAAGTTAAAAGAGATTGAGTATATGTCGGAGCACATCGGGGAAGAATTCGATGGAGTAATCTCTGGCGTTACCTCAAACTACATCTTTGTGGAATTGGATAATACAGTAGAAGGTGCAGTCTCTGTTGCCTATATGTATGATGATTTCTATTATTTCAACGAGCAGGAATATGCGATGGTCGGAGAAAAAACGAAAAAGAAATATCAATTGGGTGACAAAGTGCGCATCAAAGTGTTAAAATGTGATAAAATTAAGAAAACCATTGATTTTTCACTGATTGATGGTAATATAGAAGGAGTTGAAAAAAGTGGCGAAGCAACGAGGGACGAAACTGATAGCCAATAACAAAAAAGCATATCACGATTACTTCATAGAGGACACATACGAGGCTGGCATTGCTTTAGTTGGAACGGAAGTGAAATCTCTCCGTATGGGAAAATGCAGTATCAAAGAGGCGTTTGTCGGATTGGATGGCGATGAGGTATATGTCTATCGCATGAATATATCTCCGTATGAGAAGGGAAATATCTTCAATAAAGATCCACTTCGGACAAGAAAGCTGTTGCTACATCGCTATGAGATCAACAAATTGATTGGACAGCAGAAAATGAAGGGATATACCTTGGTGCCGTTAAAAGTATATTTTAAGGACAGTCTTGTCAAAGTCGAGATTGGATTGGCACGTGGTAAGAAGCTGTACGATAAGCGGGATGATATCGCGAAAAAGGATATGAAACGAGAAGTTGAACGAGACTTCAAGATTCGTAATCTGGGATAAATATGAGAAGTTAAGGTAGGAGAACGTATGAGTCAGGCAAAAGTAGATCGCTATAAGGAAGAGAAGAAGAATCGAAAGAAGATTCAGAAGAAACAAAAAGCAAAACAGGTAGTGGAGATTTTAGTATGTGCCGCTATTTTAGGTGCTCTGGTCGGTTTCCCTCTGGGCAGACATGCATATCAGAAAAACTATGAGACACGCCAGGCAAATAAGACAATCAATGCATCGGTTTACGATTATTGGGCACAACAGTATTGGGCAGCTAATTATACGGGATATGTATTCCCAACAGCAAGCAATAGCGATGCTACTCCAGAAGATGCATCTGCAACAGATGCAGAATAATAGCTTGGTATATACACTTTTAAAGTGGGATATATAGATTTTCGTCAATCAAACCAGGGGTTGTACTGGTTTCGACGGGGGTTTAGAAATTACGGTAGCCATTCGTGGACCAGGACCACGCTAAA
>OHBE01003392.1_pt1 | contig 10266 bp, 9 predicted proteins | sample 1577231 | NCBI WGS metagenome assembly OHBE01 (sample SAMEA3541506, study PRJEB24748) | human gut metagenome | biome: human gut; feature: human-associated habitat; material: faeces | place: China | collected 2012
AAAAGCACCGAAAAGACTTACCTGTCCGACGTGTGTGCTCTTGTTAATCGACGCTTTCCCCTTCGTATACAAAACATCCCGTCTCCGATGGAGGCGGGATGTTTTCGTTTATTCGTGTTTGGCGCTCGCGAGATCGACGCCGCGGAAATAATCCCTGGTGATCTTGAAGATCACGGGGCTGAGCGCGAAGAGCGCGATGAAGTTCGGGATCGCCATGAGCCCGTTGAGCGTGTCAGCAATGTTCCAGACAAAGTCGAGCGAGGAGACGCTGCCGACGACGATCATGATAATGAAAACGAACTGATAGACCTTCGCGGCGCGGAGGCCCAGCAGGTACTGCACGCAGCGCGAGCCGTAAAGCGACCAGCCGAGGATCGTTGAATACGCAAAGAGCGTGAGCGCCACGGCGATGAACACCGAGGAGAACGTGCCGTTGAACACCGTGCCGAACGCCGCCGTGATGAGCGCGCTGCCGGGCTTTACGCCGAACGTCACATCCACGCCGCTGATGATGATCGTGAGCGCGGTGAGCGTGCAGATAACGATGGTGTCCATGAACACCTCGAAAATGCCGTAAATGCCCTGCTCGACCGGGCCGTCGCAGTGCGCGGCGGCGTGCGCGATCGGCGCGGAGCCGAGGCCCGCCTCGTTGGAGAAGACGCCGCGTCCGACGCCCTTGGTCATCGCGAGCTTGATGGACATGCCCGCCGCGCCGCCGGTGACGGCAGCGGGGTTAAAAGCTCCCTTAAAGATGGAGGCAAACACGCCGGGAACGGCGCTGACATTCGCAAACACGACGATAAGCGCGCAGACGATGTAAATGACGGCCATGCCGGGCACGAGCTTTTCCGTGACCTGACCGATGCGCTTGACGCCGCCGAGCAGCACCAGCGCGACGAAGATGGCGACACAGATGCCGGTGATCAGGCAGATGAACATCTCCTTATTCGCCGCGTCCTCGTTGAACGCGATGGCGACGGACTTGACGGAGTCCGCGATGGAGTGCACCTGTGCGATGTTGCCGATGCCGAACGCCGCGATGGCGCCGAGGACGGCGAACACACCGCCGAGCCACTTCCACTTGGGGCCAAGGCCGTTTTTGATGTAGTACATGGGTCCGCCGCACCAGTCGCCCTTTTCGTTGCGCTCGCGGTATTTGACGGCGAGCGTGACCTCAGAGAACTTGGTCACCATGCCGAAAAGCGCCGACACCCACATCCAGAACACGGCGCCGGGGCCGCCTAAAATGATCGCGCCCGTGACGCCCGCGATGTTGCCCGTGCCGACGGTGGAGGCAAGGGCCGTGGACACTGCCTGCAGCGGCGTGATCTCGCCGTCGCCGGCCTCGCCCTTCTTAAAGATCTTTCCGATGGTGTTTTTCCACCAGTAGCCGATCTTGGTGAACTGGATAAAGCCCACAGCGATGCTCAGGTAGATGCCCGTGCCGACCAGCAGCGCCAGCATCACCGGTCCCCAGACGAAGCCGTTGACCGCAGTGTTGATCTTCATAAACTGTTCCATACACTTCTCCTTCCCAAAAATCACATTCCGTAAAACGTTTGATGAATTTCTTTCATATCTCAGAGAATACCAAATCGGCCGCCCGCTGTCAACGGGGCAAGTGTCATTTTTTGTCGTGCGCGCATGGCAAATCATACATTCTGCATAAATTTTAATGCATTCTTTACCTGCATTTAGTGATTTGCACAGCAAAATGGCGGAAAATTTTTGCATTCCCCGCTTGACAACCGGTGTCCGCCATGCTATCCTAACTGTACTAACACACTTAATACAGCAGGAGGCGCCTATGTTCCACTTGATATTTCTGATCCCGGTTCTTGTTGTACTGCTGCTCGGCATTTTGCTGCTCGCCGTGCTGTGCAGCCGATGAATGCAGGAGGAATGCCATGATCACCTTAAATTACCGCGACGCGCGCCCGATCTACGAGCAGGTGTGCGACGGACTGCGGCGGCTGATCGTCTCGGGCGCGATCGCCGACGGGGATAAGCTCCCCTCGGTGCGCGCGCTGGCGACGCAGCTTGCCATCAACCCCAATACCATCCAGCGCGCCTACAACGAGTTGGAAACGAGCGGCTACTGCTGCTCCGTGCCCGGCAAGGGCTGCTTTGCCGTGCACACCTACCGCGCGCAGGACGACGCGCGCCGCTTATCGCTTGAGCAGCAGCTCAAAGAGCTTTTGCAGGAGCTGCGCGCCATGGGCGTGAGCGAGGAAGACATTCAAGCATTGTGCAGGGAGGGAGAAGAGAAATGATCGAAGTACGAGGTCTTAAAAAGACCTTTGACGGCTTTGCCGCGCTCGACGGCGCGGATCTGAGCGTGCCGCGCGGCGCGGTCTACGGCCTTGTGGGGCCGAACGGCGCGGGCAAGACAACGCTGCTGCGCCACCTGACGGGCGTTTACCGTCAGGATGAGGGCAGCGTGCGCTTTGACGGCGAGGAGGTCTGGGAAAACGCGGACGTGAAGGCGCGCATCGCCTCCATCCCCGATGACTGGTTCTACTTTATGCAGGCGGGGCTGCGCGATATGATGCGCTTTTACCGCGGGTTCTACCCGAATTTCAATTTAGAGCGCTACGAAAAGCTCAAAGAGGTCTTTGCGCTGGACGAAACGCGGCCGCTGCGCCGCATGAGCAAGGGCCAGCAGAAACAGGCGGCCTTCTGGCTCGCCATGTGCACGATGCCGGACTACCTCATTCTCGACGAGCCGGTGGACGGTCTCGACCCCGTGATGCGCCGTCAGGTGTGGAGCCTCATTTTGCAGGACGTTGCCGAGCGCGGCACGACAGTGCTTGTCTCGTCGCACAACCTGCGCGAATTGGAGGACGTGTGCGACCACGTGGGCGTGATGAGCCGCGGCAAGCTCCTGCTCGAACATTCGCTGAGCGAATTGCAGGACTATACCGTCAAGCTCCAGCTCGCCTTCGAGGGCGCGGAGCTGCCCACCCTGCCGCAGGAGATCAAGGTGCTGCACCACGCGCAGACCGGGCGCGTCCACACGCTCATCTGCCGCGGCAGTGCAGAGGAACTGGAACAGCAGCTCGCCGCGCTGCACCCGATCTTTATCGACGCGGTGCCGCTGTCACTTGAAGAAATTTTCATCTATGAACTGGGAGGTGAGGACTATGCGATCCGCGACATCGTTCTTTGATAAGACTTTATTCCGCAGCCAGCTCAAGCACACCTGGCCGCTCTGGCTCGGCTACACCGCCTTGTGGCTCTTCCTCGTGCCGGTCATGCTCTTTTCAGAGCTTTCCGCCTATCAGGGCGGTTACAGCGCAGCGGATGCATCCTACCTGCTGCTCAATACCGGCGTGCGCGGCGGCGTCTTCATTTCCTTCTTCTTCGGCCTTTTCTTTGCGATGCTTTCCTTCTCGCATCTGACGCAAAGCCGCGCGACGAACGGCTTCCACGCGCTCCCCGTGCGGCGCGAGACGATTTTTATGACCGCCTACCTCACGGGACTGTTCTGCCAGCTTTCCACCATTCTCGTCACGTTCCTGCTCGGCGCGGCGGTCTCCGCCCCGCTGCACTTAAGCTTCTGGAGCGTCACCGGCGCGGCCATGGGCAGCGCCATGCTCGAAGCCGTCTTTTTCTACTCCTTCGCCGCGCTGTGCATGATGATGACGGGGCAGATCCTCGCCGCGCCCGTCTTCTATTTCGTCGGCAACATCCTCGTTCCGGGAATGGAATATCTGCTGCGCAACTTTGCGGGCAATTTCCTCTACGGCTACAGTGGGTACACCGACGTTGCGCTCGGTTTCCTCTCCCCGCCCCTCTATATGTACCCCGAGGTGGACATCGCCTCGATCGAGACCTGCGAGAGCGACTCGTACTATGTGACCGCCTACGCGCTCGAGCACCGCTCTTTCATGATCCTCGCCGCCTACGCGCTCGCGGGACTTGTCATCGCCCTCATCGCGCTGCTCCTCTACCGCACGCGCAAGAGCGAGATGACCGGCTCGACGGTCGCCTTCCCGTGGGCGACGCCCATCTTCAAGTACGGCGTGGCGTTCTGTACCGCCGTTGCCCTCGGGCAGTTCCTCTACTATTTCCTCTTCGGCCAGTACCGTTCGAGCGGCAACGATTCCCTGCCCGGCACGATCCTCTGCATGGTGGCGGCGGGGCTTGTGGGCTACTTTGCCGCCGAGATGCTCATCAGAAAGAGCTTCCGCGTCTTCCGCGCGGGCGCAAAGGGCGCGGCCATCGTCGCGCTTGCTCTTGTGCTGCTCGGCGTTGCGATGAGCTTCGACCTCACGGGCTATGAAAAGCACGTGCCGGACGAGAGCGAGATCGAATCCGTTTACTACACCTTCTCCGGCATGACGAACGTCACGACCGACAATGCCGACACCATCCGCCGTCTCACCGCGGCACACCAGGCCATCGTCAAAAACCGGAACGAGCAGGCGCGCATCGCAGACGCATGGGACGCGGATACGCTCTCCCAGAGCGATCATGACGACATCGAACACTTCTCCCTGCGCCTGACCTACTACCTCAAGGACGGCTCGCAGCTCTCGCGCTCCTATTCGCTCTACCTGCGGAGAAGTGACCTCACCGTGCCCTCGTCCGCCACGGCGCGCGTGAACGCGCTCTATATGTGCAGAGAGTCCGTGCTCCGCCGTGTCCTCGGCTACGGCTGCGATCACCTCGGCGACACGCCGCGCTTCCTCGACAGCTACTGCTACTATTACGATGAGAACTCCAACACAAAGGACTATGCCCTCACCGCCGCGCAGGCTGAACAGGTCTACGCCGCGCTGATGCAGGACGTTCAGGATTCCGATAATGGCGGCAGCGACATCTTCGCCGTGCAGGAATACCAGTACGATCCCCCCTCCTTCTGGCTCGAGCTGTACTTTGAGTCCACCAATGAAAAAGGCCGCCCGGAGGTGTATACGCTCAGCCCCCATGTGAATGGCTCGACGCCCAACACCCTGCAAGTACTCAGTGAGCTGCTGCCCGAGCTGAAATCCAACACCGTAACGCCGCCCAGCGACGACGGCATTCACACTCTCCCCGCCACAGAGGACTCTTCCACCGAGGAAAGTGTGAACTGACATGGCAGAAAGAACAAAGCGGCGGCGCAGGCGCCGCCGCACCGGGAGTAAGAAAGCATTTCTCGTCCTGCTCGCGCTCGTTTTGCTTGTTCTCGGCGGCGTGAAGCTGCGCTATGCGCTCTCGCACCGGAATCTCCCCGGTTCGAATGTCAGCGTGCCGGACTTTGTCACGGTCGACTACATTCCGACAAACGAATATTCCCGTCCCGGCACGCCGCTCAGGGAAATTTCCGGCGTGGTGGTGCACTATGTCGGCAATCCCGGCACGACCGCCGCGGCGAACCGCAGCTTTTTTGCCAATCTCGCGCTGACGCACGAGACCTACGCGAGCGCGCACTTTGTCGTGGGGCTGGAGGGTGAGATCTTGCAGTGCGTGCCGCTGACGGAGATCGCCTACTGTTCCAATACCGCGAACGACTACACCGTGTCCATCGAGGTCTGCCACCCCGACGACACAGGCAAGTTTGATGACGCGACGATGGAAAGCCTCGAACAGCTCGTCGCGTGGCTCTGCGAGACCTTTGACCTCGACCCCGACGCGGACGTCATTCGACACTACGACGTGACGGGCAAGATCTGCCCCAAATACTACGTGGAAAACGAAGATGCGTGGCTCGCCTTCCGGCAGAATGTGAGCGCGCGCATCGAAGAGGACAAAACCGCGAACGGCGAAACCAACTGATAAATCAAATCGGGAGGGAGCTCATGCACGACTTTGTTTCCTATCTTTTTTATCTTTTGCAGCGCGGCATGCGCTTTGCCGTGCCCGCTGCGCTTATCTGCGGCCTTATTCTGGCCGTCTGCTATGCCGTCTGCCGCAAAAAAGGCCGCCGCTTCCCGTGGGGAAAGGCGGTCTGCGCGGTGCTGCTTGTTGGCTGGGCGGCGGTCACGGTCTTCGTCACGCTGCTGCGCAGCGAGCCGAATGAATTTGCCGCGCGGCAGTGCAATTTGCAGCTTTTCCTTGCTTGGCGCGAAGCGTACCAGCGCTTCACGCTGCAAATCTGGCTCAACGTGCTGCTCAACATCGCGCTCTTCGTCCCGCTCGGCGTGCTGCTGCCGCTCTTGTGGAAACCGTTTCGCAAGTGGTATGCCGCGCTGGGCGCGGGCTTCGGCGTTTCGCTCCTGATCGAGCTGGCGCAGCTTTTGACGGCGCGCGGCATGTGCGATGTGGACGACCTCTTCACCAATACGCTCGGCGCGATGCTCGGCTGGTGTGCAGCAATGCTCGTGCTCGCGCTGCATCAAAAGAGCAGGACGTGGCCGCGCTACTGCGCGCTGCCCGCCGCGTTCGCACTCGCACTATCCGCCATTTTCATTTCCTACGCCGCGCAGCCCTACGGCAACCTGCGCGACGCCTCCGTCACGACGGCGGACCTGAGCGGCGTCCGCTGGTCGGTCGACTTTGCGCTCGACGAAGACAGCAAAACCTCCTGGGTCTATCAGGCACAGGCGCTCGACAACGCGGGCGCCGACCGCTTCGCCGCGGAATTTGCCGCCGCGCACGGCGTCGAATTTCCGGATGCGTACTACTACGATGACCTTGTGATCTACGCCAACCACTCTTCCGGCGACTTCCTCGACGTCACCCTGCACGACGGCACGTGGGAATACAGCTTTGGGCGCGATCACACGCCCGTTTTCGATGCGCCCGCGTCTGGTGTCACAGAGGACATGCTGCGCGAAGAGCTCGACAAGTTTGGCTTTTCCATCCCCGCCGACGCTGCGTTCACGCTCTCGCCGTATGGCGAGACCTCTTACCGCGCGGTGTTCTCCGCCGATCTTCTCCCTGCGGAGGACGGCTTCCTCCACGGCACGCTCACTTGTGATCTGAGAACACAAGGCGACGGTCAATCGACGCTCTCGCAGCTCGAAAACCGCATCACCACGCTCGCGCCCGTGCGCGAAGAGCCTATTCTCTCCCCCACGCAGGCGCTCGCCGCGCTGCAATCGGGCAAGAGCTTCGAGAGTGCGTGGTTCGCGCAGAGCGTCCAGGGCATCGAGGTGCGCTCCTGCACGCTCGACTACCTCTCCGATTCCAAGGGCTTCTATCAACCGGTCTACCGCTTCGAGCTGTCGCTCGCCGGTCAGGCGGGCAGCATCACCGACGCGGTCGACTATGTCCCCGCGCTCTTCTGAGCGCCGGAGTGCAAGGAGGCTTACGATGAAACGCATACTTGCCGCGCTGCTCAGCTTCGCACTGTGTCTCGCGCTGCTTTTCTTCGTCCGAAATAAGTCTGACGAGCCGATCCTGCACGTCGCGCTGAAATCATCTGGCGAGCAGGACGCCGCTTACGTCTGCGAAACGGTCTATGCAAGCGGCAAAAGCCGCCGCTGCAATGCTTTCAGACCCGACACCTGCGTCTTTTACACCGCCGACTACGCAGACTTTGACACCTCCGCGCTTCGCTCGCACAGGGTCAACACACTTGTCGCCACCACGCTCTATGATTCTGTCGGCAATGTCGTTGAACCCGACGAGACGATGATCGCCATGATGCACGCCGCCGCAGACCAGATCGACCATGCGATCTTCGATTTTCAGATCATCGTCGTGAACGGCCAGCGCTACTTTGCCTTTGTTAAGCTCAACGTCAACTGGTGGGATCCGTGCACGCTGTACGAGTACGAGGGCGGAGAGCTCCGCGAGCTCGCGCAGTGGGACAACATGCGCCTGCTGTCGGTCGGCCTCATCTGAAATCCATATGAAAAAACGTCTGTCTCGGTCGAGACAGACGTTTTTTGTTCAGTTTTTCGCGTCCAGGCTGTAGGGATCTCTGCCCGCGGCGAATTCGGCGATCATCTCCGAGGTAAGGGCGATGCCGTTGCCCGTATAGTTCTCTCGCAGCTCCTCGCGGCTGACCCACGCGCCGTCCGCCAGCTCAAAGTTGTCGAGATGGATGGTATCGTCGTCGCCGTCGAGCCTGCACCAGTAGCCCATCATGATGTTGCCGCTGATGCCCCAGGGCTGGCAGCGGTAATAGCGCAGGTCCTTGACCTTTAATCCGACCTCCTCCATCACCTCGCGGTGTACGGTCTGCTCAAAGCTCTCGGCAAACTCGGTGAAGCCCGCGACAAGCGCCGTGCGCTGCGCGCCGGGACGGTTGGCGTACTTGGTCAAAAGCAGGTAGTCCCCGTGCGTCACGGCCACGATGACCGAGGGGTTGATGCGCGGGAAGATCATGTTGCCGCACTTGGGGCAGCGCATCATGCGCTCGTTCCCATCGTGGACGAGCTTTTCCCCGCAGCGGCCGCAGTAGCGCGCGTCGCGGTACCACGAGCACAGGTGCCACGCGCTGACCGCCGCATAGGCGAGCTCCTTGGGCTTTTCCGTGCGGAAAAGGCCGATGTTGCGGTAGGAGTAGCCGTCGAGCACACGCTCGTTTTCGTCAAAAAGCAGGTAATACTCCCGCCCGTCGAGCTCAAAAAGATAGGTGAACGCATCGTCGGGCTCGGTAAACTGCGCGCGCGACGGGAACTTGAGGCCGTTGTCGTCGATGCGGCACAAAAGGTCCTGCCCGCGGAACTGCACCACGGCGCTGCTCTTCTTCGGCACGGCGTTCTTTTTCCACTCGTTGTAAAGATGCTTCGGCTCGATATCCTGGATCATGTCGGCTTTCCTCCCGCGTGTTTGTTCTTTCGCAGGACTATTCTACAACGGATAGACGGGATTTGCAAGCGGGGGCTTATTCCTCGATCATGCGCCTGCGCTTCAGCTCTTTGATCTTTTTCCCCTCGCGCCGCACGGAAATCATACCGGCAATACCGCCCGCCAGCAGTCCCGCCACGATCAGGACAGTCAGCACCATATACACAGGTGAATCAAGCTGTGTGTCCAGCCAGCTTGAAAAGCCGTACTGCGAGATTGCCTTGTAAGCATGTCTCCCACTTAACAGCACCAGCACCAGCGCGCCGAGCATCCCGCTGCGGTAATGCGAGCGCCGCTTTTCCAGCGCCGCGATCTTGGAGTCCAAGTCAGAGTACAGCTCAAACGCGCCGTCCGCCGTCTTTTTGCGCAGGATCAGCACCTCGCCGTACTCGCCCACCAGCGCCGCGCCCGTCTCGCCGAGCGTGCGCAGATAGTCGTCCTTCTCGCCGTCGCGCGATTCGTAAAAGTATTGTACGCGGTAGGTGTATTCGTCCTGCTCCCCGCGCACAAAGCGCAGCTCATCGCGCACGATCTCGCAGCACTGCCAGCCCTCGTGGGACATCTCGTTGAGATAGCGCTCCATCTCCTCCACCCGCTCGGGGGCAAGCGGTGCTCTGTTCCACTTCTTCGTCATCGTCTCTGTCATTTCTGCTCTCCTTTCATTCGCAGATACACTGCTCGTCTTTGATCTTCTTCCACTTTTTGTGCGTGCGCACGGCTGCGCTCGCGCCCCATACGGCGAGGGCGAGCCACGAAAGGCCGAGCACTGCCTCCAGCGCGATCCGCGGCATCCAGGCCGCCACAACGCTCGGCCCGCCCGCGGCGATCAGCTCGGCATAGAGCTCTTCATAAATTTGCGCCGCATACAGATATTCCCACGCAGTATAAAATTGCATCGCCGCGCCGAGCGCGCACAGCGCCGCCGCAAAAATCTGCGCGCTGCGCACGCACCTTGCCTCCTGCGCCTGCGACGCAAGGTCGGAAAACATCTCCTCCGGCCTGCCGTCATCCACCCAGCGGAAGTATGCGCGGTGCAGAAAGCAGCCAAGATAGGTGACGCCCAGCTCCTCCACGCCCGCAATATAGGCCCTGCCCTGCTCCGTCCACGGGAAGTCCTTCATCACCTGCACATAGTAGCGGTAATCCGTGCCGTCGCCGCGCGTAAAGTGGAAAAACAGCCCGCCGACGTGCGCCAGTTCCCACCCGCGCCTGCGGTGCCATGCGAGCCAGCGCTGAAAATGCGCGTTGTCAAACAGCAGATACCAGATCCACCAGAGGCAGAATTTTTGTTTCAGCATTGTGCGACCCCCCTCTCAGTTCCATTCGTTTGTCAGCTTGTCGCCGTTTTGCGTCAGCTCGTGCAGTCTGCGCAGCTCTGCGCGCACGGCCTCGCGGCCCTCGGGCGTGATCTGGTACTCCTTTTTGCGTCCCTCGCTCTCGTCGCCGAGCGAGACGATCCAGCCGCGCTCGGTCAGCGTCGCGAGCGGGTTCGATGCCCGCATCACCGGCAACCTGGTTGAGCTGGCTGTGAAGCATCTT
>OHBE01003397.1_pt1 | contig 10261 bp, 5 predicted proteins | sample 1577231 | NCBI WGS metagenome assembly OHBE01 (sample SAMEA3541506, study PRJEB24748) | human gut metagenome | biome: human gut; feature: human-associated habitat; material: faeces | place: China | collected 2012
CTTGGGGAAATTTCTGTTTGCTCGATGTCCATATACCGGAGGTTTGATCTTTCCCAAAGGCACTAAGAATCAGCTCTGCAGCAAAAGAGTTCAATGAAAATCCCATGCAACAGTCTCATCTCAGGGAAAGATCAATGAGCAGGTGTATGGCTCTGCCAAGTAAACAGAAGAATGGATAAAAGGGCCTGCTTATTGCGCAAAAGATCTCTCCCGGAATCGGAAAGGGGACGGAATGAAGACTACCCGTTTGAGCAGGAACGAATACGGGTAGGAATAGAAACAATCGAGGCTGTGCCACTAAGAATAGAATCCTTAGCTGCACAGCCTCGATTTTGTTATAAGGGCGTAGATACGCTTAGTGATCGCGGTCTTTTTCTTCCTTGATGTCCTGAATACCAAGAGGCAACGACCAGTCTGCCGCACTCATACGCATGTAGTTACGATAGCGCCATTGGGCATTTTCGAACGCAGCGTCGAAGAGTTGCTCGGCATCCTCGGGGAATTCCTTGTACAGCGATGCGTAGCGGACTTCGCCTTTGAGGAAGTTCTTGAATTCGCTCCAGTTCGGCTCTTTGCTATCCATCTGGAACGGATTCTTACCCTCTTTCTCCAGTTCGGGATTGTAGCGCCAGAGGTGCCAGTAGCCACACTCAACGGCTCTCTTGCCTTCGGCCTGAGTCTTGCCCATACCGCTCTTGATACCGTGTGAGATACAGGGCGAGTAGGCGATAACGATAGAAGGCCCGTCGTAGGCTTCCGCTTCGCGGATAGCTTTGAGCGTCTGTGCCGGATTGGCTCCGATAGATACTTGTGCCACATAGACATAGCCATACGTAGCAGCAATCATACCGAGGTCTTTCTTCCTGATACGCTTACCGGCTGCGGCAAACTTGGCTATAGCTCCGATCGGAGTACTCTTGGACGACTGTCCTCCCGTATTGGAATAAACCTCTGTATCGAGAACGAGGATATTCACATTCATACCGGAAGCAATCACGTGGTCCAAACCACCGAAACCGATATCGTATGCCCAACCGTCTCCACCTATGATCCACTGTGCACGCTTGATGAAGAACGAATCGACACGGCCGATTCTCTTGCAGATGTCACAATCGCAAGCAGCGACAAGAGGTTTGATCTTATCGGCAAGAACTTTGCTGGCGACAGCATCCTGACGCTTTTCTACCCATTCTCTCAAGAGAGCTTTCAGCTCGTCCGAACAGCAGGGAGACTGCTGAGCTTCTTCTGCAAGATTCACAAGGCGGCGACGCATCTTCTTATATGCCAAGTGCATACCGAGACCGAATTCTGCATTGTCCTCGAACAATGAATTGGCCCATGCCGGGCCTTCGCCGCGCTCGTTCTTCGTGTAAGGTGTAGAAGGAGCCGAAGCAGAGTAGATGGAAGAACAACCTGTAGCGTTGGCCACCGTCTGGCGGTCTCCATAGAGCTGGGTGATCAGCTTCACATAGGGAGTCTCACCACAACCGGAACATGCACCCGAGAACTCAAAGAGCGGCGTCGCAAACTGCGAGTTTTTCACATTGGCTGCGATGTCCACCAAGTGAGCCTTGCCGGTCACACCGGAGATCATCTTATCCCAGTTCTTTTGTTCTTCGTACTGCTCCTCGATAGGCTGCATGGTCAGAGCCTTGCCATTCTTATTGCCCGGACATACATCCACACAGTTGCTACAGCCGAGACAATCCATTACGTTCACCTGGATGCGGAAGCCCATGTCTGGGAACTGTTTTCCGACAGCCTTGAGCACCTTGACGCCGGTTTTCTCCTCTTCTTCCTTGGTGAGGACGAACGGACGAATCGTAGCGTGAGGACAAACGTAGGCACACTGGTTGCACTGTACGCAGTTGTCCGCTTCCCATACAGGAACGAAAGCTGCCACACCGCGTTTTTCGGAAGCGGCCGTTCCTGAATCCCATGTACCGTCTTCGCGTCCGAGGAAAGCGGATACGGGGAGGTCGTCTCCGGCTTGTGCGTTGATCGGACGTACCACATTGTGGACAAAGTCCGTGTCTCCCTCGTGGCGTACCACGGGATCGTCGGGCAGGTCAGCCCATTCGGGTTTCACCGTTATCTCTACCACATCGCCACCTCGATCCACTGCGGCGAAGTTCTTATTGACTACATCTTCACCCTTCTTGCCATAACTCTTGACGATGAATTTCTTCATCTGCTCTACAGCCAGATCGTACGGGATCACGTTTGCAATCTTGAAGAATGCCGACTGAAGGATGGTATTTGTCCTGTTGCCCAATCCGATCTGTTGTGCTATGGCAGTAGCGTTAATCGTGTAGAATCGGATGTTGTTCTTAGCCAAATAACGCTTTACCTTGTTGGGCAGATGCTGTTCTATATCTTCCGGAGCCCAAATCGAATTGAGCAGGAAAGTTCCTTTTTTCTTCAGACCTTTCAGCACGTCGTACATACGCAAGTAGGCAGGCACGTGGCAAGCCACGAAGTCCGGTGTCACCACAAGGTAGGTAGAACGTATGGGCGTATCGCCAAAACGAAGGTGCGAGCAGGTGAATCCACCCGATTTCTTCGAGTCGTAAGCGAAGTAAGCCTGACAGTATTTATTCGTATTGTCACCGATAATTTTTACCGAGTTCTTGTTGGCTCCGACAGTACCATCGGCACCGAGTCCGTAGAATTTGGCTTCTACCAACGACGGATTGTCGAAGATCAGATCTTCGCCGAGAGGCAGAGAGGTGAAAGTAACGTCATCGACGATACCTACAGTGAAATGATCCTTCGGGACATTCAGTTTCAGATTGTCGAATACGGCCTTCATCTGTGCCGGAGTAGTATCCTTGGAAGAAAGACCGTAGCGACCACCCACAATCAACGGAGCATCTTCCATGCCATAATAGCAATCCCTTACATCGAGGTAGAGCGGTTCGCCCGTTGCTCCGGGCTCTTTTGTCCTGTCGAGTACAGCTATGCGCTTCACCGTCTTCGGCATAGCGGCAAGGAAGTGCTTGGCACTGAAAGGACGGTACAGGTGCACGCTGAGCAGTCCGACTTTCTCTCCTTTGGCACGGAGGAAGTCTATCACTTCGCGAATAGCTTCTGTCACCGAACCCATGGCAATAATCACATGCTCGGCTTCGGGATCTCCGTAATAGTCGAACAGATGGTAGTGGCGCCCGGTAACCGTAGCCAGCTGATCCATATAATACTGGACAGCTTCGGGCACTGCATCGTAGAAGCGGTTACATGCTTCGCGGTTCTGGAAATAGATGTCGCCGTTCTGTGCTGTGCCACGAGTTACGGGCGACTCAGGATTGAGAGCTTGCTTGCGGAAACGCTTTACATCGTCCCAATCGATGAACCGGGCTAAGTCTTCATTGTCGAGAGCTTCGATTTTCTGAATCTCATGAGAGGTTCGGAAACCATCGAAGAAGTGAATGAAGGGGATGCGAGTACGCAGCGTTGCCAAGTGTGCCACGCCGGCCAGATCCATGACTTCCTGCACGGATCCGGTACAGAGCTGAGCAAAGCCGGTCTGACGTGCAGCCATGACATCCTGATGGTCTCCGAAGATAGAGAGGGCATGGGAGGCAATAGTACGTGCCGAAACGTGGAAAACACAAGGCAGCAACTCTCCCGCAATTTTGTACATATTCGGAATCATGAGCAATAGGCCCTGTGATGCCGTAAAGGTTGTGGTTAGTGCTCCTCCCTGCAACGAGCCGTGAACTGCACCGGCTGCACCGGCTTCACTTTGCATCTCCTGGACTCTTACTGTTTCGCCGAAAATGTTTTTACGGCCGGCAGCAGCCCAATCGTCCACATACTCAGCCATTGTAGACGAAGGTGTAATCGGATAAATGGCAGCCACTTCGCTGAACATATAAGCAATATGCGCAGCGGCTTGGTTCCCGTCACAAGTTAGGAATTTTTTTTCTTTAGCCATTTTGGTTTTTAGTTATAAAAAGTAATAATTTCGGTCTTGTATTCTGAAATAGCAACCCTGAAACAGAGTCGGTCGTTGCGGATGCATCGGCTTTGTCCATATTCTTTGTCTGCTCACTAAGGAATCAGAGCAAAGTGAGGACAAGCCGGACGCCCCGATCGGCTTTCACAGTTCGTTGTCCTGTCTTTTTAGTACAGGAATCCGAAGAGCCAGAGGGGGATCATGTTGCGCGTACCGCTGCGCATGTTCTGGATGGCATAGTAGCGGTCGGGTCTGTAGCGACGGCTCATCTTCTCATCAATGCAGAACTGATATTGGCGATTCACGCAGAATGCGATTTGAGAGCGAGATCCCAAACATACTTCGTTGCGACTCTTGACCTGATTGAGGAAGAATGTTTTAAGTACGTCTATATAGTTGAGAGGTTCCGGCTGGATTACGTATCCCACATTGGTATTGTCCAGATAGATCATAGCCGGCTTCTTGGCACCCGTCTCCTCTTCGCGGTGAAGCTCCTTGATCAGTCTGGCTTCGGACAGGTACTTCAGATAGTTGGTTATCGTCGTACGAGAAGTGTCTACTTCCTTCGCAATGCTCGATATATTGAGCGAGCCGGGAGCACGTTGTCCCAGTAGGTAGAGTAGCTTGCGCAGTTTGTGCAGGAATCGCTGCTCGATCTGTCGGATGAAAAGCACATCTACTTCAAGCGTCATATTGAGCGTTTTCAGCAGACTCTCCGAATAGTTCTTGTCCTCCAGGAATATGGGGTAGTATCCATGGTGAAGATAGTCCTGAAACCAATCGAGAGGATTCACCTGCTCGAGGATTCGCGGAGCTATCTGTTCGTGGTTGGATACAATCTCATCGAAGCTGTAAGGCTGAAGCGACAGCCCTGTTTTGAGATTGAGAAATTCGCGGAATGAAAAACCGTTCAGAACGTACGATGTAACCAGTCCGTTCAGCTCGGGATTTTCTTCTTTCAGGCGCATCACCGTAGACCCCGTAAAGACAATGCGTAGGTCCGGGTATAGCTCCATACACTGACGCAGCTCTATAGACCAATTGGGATATTTGAATACTTGGTCAAGTAGCAGTACCTCTCCTCCTTGCTTGACAAACTCACCGGCGAAGTTCACCAAAGATTCTGTGGTGAAATAGAGTTGATTCAGATTGATATACAGGCATTTTCTATTGCCTATACCGAAGTTTTCGCGTGCATAGTCGAGGAGGAAAGTGGTTTTTCCCATGCCTCGTGCACCCTTGATACCGATCAGTCTGTCGTTCCAATCGATCTCGTCCATCAATCCCCTACGCAGCGAAGGGGATAGGTTGCGTAGCAAGTTGTCGTGTATTTTGAAAAAGTTATTCATGATTGGGTATCGCAATGTTTAGGTAACAAAGGTAGTATAGTTTTTCTGTTTTGCAAAACAGACTTTACAAAACAAGTCGAAATGCCATGTTTTTAGGCCTTCTTGTTACAAAAAAAGGTGGTAAAGCTATTTTTGTTTTCAAACGATCCGGTAGTATCAGTTAGAGAGATTGCCCGTATTCCAAATCTTGGAGTTCTCCCCCCCAAAGACTCTGTCATTTCCTTTCCGGTCTGAAAAATTCGGTGTATTTCGGGCTGTAAAACGAGGTCTGAGAAAAATTTTGTTTTGGCGCGGGAGTTGAAAAAATCTCGTCTGAGAACGAAAAGATTCTCGCGCCATTTTTGGGGGATTTTGGTTTGAGATTTGGACGATTTTCGGTTCGAGTTTCGGCTTGTGCGATTGATAACCTCTGTTTTTTCGACACCCTTCTCTCCCCCCTTGTACCCTTTATTCCCGACCAACCGCCAACATTTCGGCTAAAAAGCCTTTGAGCGCAGAAAAAAATCTTCTTTCCATTTCCTTTCCGTTTGCGGTTTTTTATTGCTTCTACGCGCGCGAACTATTATTATATGAGACCTTTGAAAAATAAGATTGGGCAGGGTCACAAAATAAGACTTCGTCCAATCTTGTTTATGATCGTTCATCCGGAATAAGCACCAAGCCCACATCGGGTGTGTTGTAGATGGCATGGCGAATAGTTTCTCGGCGTTGGTTCGAGTCGGCTATGGCTCGAGGTGGCTGAACTTATCGCTCGGCTCTCGGTCGAGCGTTAGCCCTGCCAACCTTAGAATGCGTTGCATCACCAGCTGGCAATGATAGGGGCTTTGCTCGGTATCGAAGCAGAGGATATTCCGCTTTCTCTCGGGAAATCACAACCCCTCCCCCTTCCCCTCCCAACATGCATTTTCACACAAAAAGAGGCTCGCAGAGCATCACTGCCTCCGAGCCTCTCACCACGTTTCGCCCTCTCTAAGCTGGAAATATTGTCTTTCAGTGTTAAATAGGAAACTCTTCTCGTTCCTCTGCTCATAACTTCGTATTTTTGCCAACAAAATATTCTTATTGTTCTAGATTAATATAATCACTTATGAATGAGAATGCAGATGCCTTATTTTTGAGAGCAGATTCCCATAATAATGCTGATATGATCGACTTTGAGATTTTGGAGCAAAAGCTTGAGGAAGACCTAAGAAATAAGCAGGTAGAGCTAGAGTCTCTGAAAGAAGACTTTCGAAAGATTGGTACTCCCGAGGCTCTTGGTGAGACTGTGATGAATGTCGTTTGGGAGCAGTTTATCAATCAGGTTGGTGTCATTGCGGGGGAAGATTTTATAAGAGAGAATAAGAACCTAACGCTTGATCTTCGAAATTCCGCCCATATTCAGACTACAGAAAATTTCGCTAAAGGAAACATTGCCACCCATAACACACATATAGACTACCAAGAGCGTTATGATACATGGCAGAGCAAACTACAGCACGATAGTGTGGGCAATGTTGCAAACCATAAGACTCGTTCAGGAAAAGAAGAAGCTAATTTAGTAAAAGGAGCTAGAGAAGAATTCGACAGAGGAAGACCTATTGGCTCATCTGAACGAGGCAATGATATGGATCACACTATATCTGCAGCAGAAATAATACGAGATCCAGAGGCAAATGCTCATTTGACCGGACAAGAACAGATTACATTTGCAAATAGTGATGCCAACTTAAATGAAATGAGGGCGAGCCACAATCGTTCGAAGAAAGATACTCCTATGAGTGAGTGGCTTGATACACCTAACTCAAATGGACAAAAGCCTAAAGATATCTATGCAGACCCAATGTCTGAAGACTATCTAAGCGATGAGGTAGAGCAACAATATCGACAAAAGGATACAGAAGCTCGAGAGGAATATGATAAAGTCAAGAAAGAAGGAGAAAAAAGGTCTATTAAAGAGGGACGTAAATCACAACGAGAAGAAGCATTCAGAATCGGGGGAAAAGCTCTTCGTTCTGTTGTTATGAGTCTATTAGCATCCTTGATTAAGGATGTCATCCGCAAGATCATCGGATGGTTTCGTTCTGGGAAGAGAAAATTCTCCTCTTTCGTTGAAAGCCTCAAAGAGGCACTGCGATCTTTTTTTGCAGATATCAAGAAACATCTCATTACGGCTGGAGACTCTTTTATCACAACCATAATGACCGCAATATTTGGTCCGATCATAGGTGCAATAAAGAAAGCGTGGATATTCTTGAAACAAGGCTATCAATCAGTCAAACAAGCTATCCAATTCCTCAAAGACCCAAAGAATAAGAATATGCCATTCAGCCTCAAGATGATGGAAGTAGGCAAAATCGTTATTGTTGGTCTTACAGCTGGAGGGGCTATTATTTTGAGTGAAGTCTTTGAAAAGGCTCTTATGGGTTTCCCTGTATTTGCATTCCAAATCCCATTACTCGGAAGTCTTGCCAATTTACTCGGTATATTTCTTGGGGCTCTCGTAAGTGGTCTGATTGGAGCTTTGGCACTCAATCTTATTGATCGTATAATCGCCAAGAAGCAGAAAGACATCAATAAGTCTATGCAGATAGATAAGGGGAATGAAATTCTCAAAACCTCTGATATGCTATTGGCTACCACTTATGCAGGCGTTCAAAAGAAGAAAATAGACGCAGCTTTAAGTGTTGTACAAAGACACCAAGAGGCCGGGGAAAATATGGATAGAATCACTAGGGATGCATCAACTCGGCTAAACTCCGTGATGCAGCAAGAAAATGACAACCAAGCAACACTAAGGAATATTGATGAACTACTAAATCAGATTTAATGTATGAGCAAGCCTGTTGTTGATAAAGCTAATTTTAATGCCTATTTAAGGAAAATTCGGGACTTTTCCAACACTCTCCCCGCTAATCCGAAATTTGAGAAATTTGAGACTGAAGGTACGTTTTGGGGATTTACTAATCATCAGGTTACAGGCTCTGAGATGAATGATTTTGTCGAAAAACTACAGGAAAGACTTGTTGTTGTAAATGATGTGTTCCGTAGCATAGTCAAAGAGTTCTCAGAGGTCTATCAGGTTTTTGAGGCTTTGGATAAGGAGTATGTCGCAGGCATTCTGAGATCTTTGGAGGAAGCGCATAAGGCCATCATAGTGGCTCAAAAGGCTTGTGATGATAATGCTTTAACTTTAGAAAAGTTAGGGAATACTGTCGAGAAACTGCTTCAAGTATCCGATGAACTCTCGGATTTCAAGAAGGAGAGTAGTAAAAGACTTAATCTTATAGAGCAGAAGGTGCTCGTACTGGATAAATGCTCCAAAGATATCGCTCAATTACAGAGCCATCAGAATACATTCAAAAAGCAGTACGAAGAGGTGTACGACCTCATTACCTTACTGCGAAACAAAAACATCGTTGATGATATTAACCTCCTACAAGCATATATAAATGATCATGATGTTCGACTTCAAAGTCTCTCCAATAAACAGAACAACGATACCTTTCGCTTTGAATCTAAGCTGAGGCAACAAGAAGAGGAAATGATAAGTCAGATAGAGGATTTGTTAGCGAAACAAGTGCTCTATCAGAAGAAGACAATCGTAGCTTATATCATTGGAGGTGTATCTTTAGCACTATCCATCGCAGGTATCTGCCTATCTGTTATGTAGTGAAGTAATTATGGAAAGAAATATCCACGAGGAGCAATTTCTCAAACAAAGTTCTTTGCTAGACAAAGCGACTCACTATGAGGGCAAGTTGCTCCAGCTAGCCCAAGAGATTGTTTCCAACTCACCTGATGAGAAAGCACTTCTATTTTGCAAAAGCTTATCCAGTTTCAATACTATTCAAGAGAATCAGGTTACAGAGCTCGTAAAAGCTACGAAGCTTAGCCTTATACAACTCTATGGGTACAGATCTCTTATGGAAGCCTGTCAGAGAGCCACGACATATCAAGTGGAGTTAAATGCCAACGAGACTCTGCAAGACTGCCTCTCTGAGCTTAATCAGCTTATCGGCCTACAGCAGGTTAAGCAAAGTGTTGAGGACTTGGTTTGCTATCAGCAAATACAGAAGCAAAGGGCTACCATCGGATTATCTACCCCTCAGAGAACTCTTCATCTAGCCTTTACTGGTAACCCAGGTACAGGTAAGACCACTGTCGCTCGTATTGTTGGGAGGATGTATCGCCATCTAGGTCTCCTTTCTCAAGGCCATTTTATTGAGGCATCTAGAACAGATCTCATCGCTAGTTATCAAGGACAAACTGCCCACAAAGTAAAAAAACTAATAGAGAGGGCTAAAGGCGGGGTATTGTTTATTGATGAAGCATATAGCATTACCGAGAATGAACACTCAGATTCTTATGGTAGAGAGTGCTTGACCGAATTAACCAAAGCTCTGGAGGACTACCGACAAGACCTTGTGGTGATTGTCGCTGGATACACAGACCCTATGAAACAGTTTTTCTCGTCTAATCCAGGATTATCATCAAGATTCAACACCTTTATTGAGTTTCCTGACTATGATGAGACAGAGCTGCTAAGTATTTTCAATCAAATGTGCGTTCAAGATGATTATGAGCTAAACCAAGCTGGTTTTACTGGCTTAGCTGACTTAATCCGATCTGCACTGAACGAGCAGCAGTCTCAGTTCTCCAATGCTAGATTCGTCCGAAATCTATACGAACGAGCTGTAATCCAACACGCAAGAAGAGTCTCTAGTATTATCGCTCCAACGATAGAAGATCTGAGAATGCTATGCGCCATTGATCTGCAATGTCTATCGAGATAGAAACATAGATGTTTTTTGTTGCCTATGAGATAGTAATACCCCCAAGACCACAATCTTGAGACCTTTGCACGGCGATTGGTGTGTATTTTTCCTGTTAATTCATTGTATAATAGGGAGTTATTTCGTATATTTGAGTATTAAAAACAGCATAATATTCCTCCCATGGCATACCAATCCAA
>OHBE01003399.1_pt1 | contig 10259 bp, 10 predicted proteins | sample 1577231 | NCBI WGS metagenome assembly OHBE01 (sample SAMEA3541506, study PRJEB24748) | human gut metagenome | biome: human gut; feature: human-associated habitat; material: faeces | place: China | collected 2012
TCCTTTTATGCCAAGAACTCCTCTTCCCTCCACCTCCTTATTTTTCAAAGGTCTCTAAAGACACAAGCAGTACTATAGACCTCATAGGGGGCTTTTCTTGGAAAGTGGCTGTAAGATATATCGGAGAAGCTGGGGCCGAAAGGAAAGGTGGCCTCTATCGGGGTACCCTATTTCGACACTATATATAAGGTATGGGATGCAGGATTGGGGGAGATGTTCCGAGCGTTTCGGATGAGGGGCGGAGGCTTCTCTTGGGGCTGATGAAACCATGCTAAAACAAGACCGAAATCAAACTATATACTTTGGCAAAACTAAACTATATAGTTTGGTTCAACTAAACTATATACTTTGGTTCAACCAAACTATATACTTTGGTGAGACCAAACTATATAGTTTGATCAGACCGATTTTTTTAGCCCGATTCAGGCCGACTAAAAAGAAAAGTTTTCGGAAAATTTTAGCCGAATAGCGCAAATTGCAATACCCTCATTCACAATGAATTACGAAATAAATATGGAAAACTTTTCAACAATGAAAGTCTTTGCTATTGTCCGTATAATATATTTACCTCTCTGTCAATTAGGCGATTAGCCTTTTAATCGGTACAAATACCCCTCAAATAAATGAAAAAACAGTTTTATCTAATTGTCTTATAGGTTGTTATACACTTGTACCGCAAGGCTTAGTTCTCAGTCTTTCAATCTTCTTTTTGGTGTTGCACTCTATAAATCAATAGATTACAATACCTCCCATTTGTACTTAGCACGCTTGCTCACTGCAAAAATACCTATTTCGGAGCATATCAAAGCAAAATGATGCAAGGAAAATACTCAACATATTTATTTTTCTTCCAACAATCATAATAGTGAGATTAAAAGCGTATATTTACGTATTATATGATGTGTTGAAGATATGGCAAAGAATACAATGGGGACTAAGTTGCCTCGAAAATTAGAGCAGAAGATGCAGATTGTGGGAGAGCAAATCAAGTTGGCTCGACTACGTCGAAATCTTAGTGTGGCACAGATTGCTGAGCGTGCCACTTGTTCCCCTTTGACCGTCTCTCGTGTGGAGAAGGGGGCTCCTACTGTGTCGATCGGGATTTACTTGCGAGTACTCTATGCCCTTCAACTTGAGGACGACATCCTCCACCTTGCTAAAGACGATGAACTGGGACGGCGCCTCCAAGACCTTTCTCTCATCAATCGCCGTCGCGCCTCCAAGAAAAGCTGATCTATGGATAATAACATTTGGATAAAATCATCTGCAACGTTAGCTAAACGTTTGCATAAAGATCAGGTCGATAAAGCAGGAATGGACTATTTTGAGGGACATCTTTGTATGGTCGCCTCTATGGGAAAAACGTGGCAAGAACAAGTGGTAGGTTATCTTCATGACGCCAGTGAAGATACTCCTAATACAGTCGAAGAGGTTCTTTCTTTACTTGAAAAGGAGGCGCAACAGAGATTAAGTAAAGAAGATAGGTTGGAGTTCTCCTCTGCATTACACTTGCTCAATCATCACAATTCCCCTGATAGAGACTCTTATATTCGAGCTATTGGAGAGCATCCACTGGCGAGAGCCGTTAAGCTGAATGACCTACGACACAATATGGATCTTTCTCGTTTGCCATCCCCTTCATCAAAAGACTTTATCAGAAGAGAAAGATATGAGAGTGAATATAATTATCTATACTCAATCTCCTCTCTTTAGTACCCTTATTAATTGTTGAAAGGTAGTATTAGACTTTAAAAGATCAATAAATATCCCCGAAAAGGGATAGGATAAGTCATTATTCAGTATATTTGCCACTGATGGGGTATATGACGATGTCGATCGAGTGTGTGGTGCATAATGAGATGCATTGAATATGTACCCAAAAGAGGCAAAATGGGTACATATCCTTGGGACGTGTACCCGAAAACGGCACTTTGGGTACATATTCAGAGCATGGGACTTCAAGTAATTGATATAAATGATGCAAGCGAGGACAATCATAGCGCAGTACGTGAAAGAGATGCGCAAGAAATACAAACTGACACAGGTAGACCTCTCTGAGAAAGCAGGAGTGGGGCTACGCTTTGTGCGTGAACTCGAGCAGGGCAAGACCACGCTCCGCCTCGATAAGGTCAATAAAGTCTTCGAACTCTTTGGCTCAGAGTGTGGTCCCATTCCGATCAAGCGAGAAGGAGATGAAGTATGAAGCAGGCTATTGTTTACTGGAAGACACTTAAGGCAGGCATTCTCACAGAAAGTGATGGGGGCTATTCCTTTACTTATGACAAGGACTATCTGACTATGCCCGAAGCTCAAGGCATAAGCCTGACAATGCCTTTGCGAGAAGAGCCTTTTCAAAGTAATACTCTTCATCCATTCTTTGACGGACTTATCCCTGAGGGATGGCTATTAGATATTGCTCAGAAGAATTGGAAAATAGAAGCAAGAGATCGAATGGCTTTGCTGTTGGCTTGTTGCCGAGACTGCATTGGGGCGGTAAGTATCGAACCCCTAAATACGACTGAAGATGAAGAATAGATGCCTATACTGCTACGAACCTTTGGTTGATGGAGAGGTGGATTACCATGCCAAGTGTTGTCGTAAATTGTTTGGAACAAACCAAGCGCCGATATTACCTTATACAAGTAGTGAGGTACGAGCATTGGCTGACGAGGTTGTTCGTTCGCAGACCACAGTGACAGGAGTACAACCCAAGCTATCTCTTGACTTTGATCAGGTGAGCAATTCCCCCAAGCGATTAACCATCGTGGGCTTATGGGGGAGGTTTATTCTTAAACCTCAAACGGAGCATTATCCGCATCTCCCCGAGCTAGAGGATGTATCGATGCACCTTGCTGAGATTGCCAAGATTGATACCGTCCCTCATGGACTGATGCGATTCAGCGATGGCGAACTATGCTATATCACTCGTCGCATAGACCGAACAGGGCAAGGGGAAAAGCTCCCAATGGAAGATATGTGTCAGCTTTCAGAGCGTTTGACGGAGTATAAATACAAAGGCTCACACGAGCAGATAGCCAAGCTCATCTCCAAGTATAGCTCTGTGCCTAAACTTGATCTTGTCAAGTACTGGGAGCAAGTACTCTTTTCGTGGCTGATAGGTAATGCCGATATGCACCTCAAGAATTACTCGCTCTATGCACCAATATGTAACGAATATCAACTCACACCAGCCTACGACCTCCTATCTACGGCTCTCGTTATTCCCGAGGATACAGAAGAACTTGCACTGACCCTCTGTGGCAAGAAGCGCAAACTCACTCGACAACACTTCTTTGAAGCGATGACAGCCTCTGGACTGGATGAGAAAGTGTGCGACAACATCTTCGCTCGCTTCCAACACATCCTCCCCGAATGGGAAACCTGCATCCGACAGAGCTTCCTTCCTGGGGAGATGCAGAGACAATACATCGAATTCATTCTCCTCAAATTCTCTCAAATCTAATATTGCCTCAAAGCATATATCAGATTGAATAAATCGGTATATTTACATATCATATGATAGATCGAGTGTATGCCAAAGAATACAATGGGAACAAAACTCCCTCGGAAACTGGAGCAAAAAATGCAGATTGTCAGTGAGCAGATCAAGCTTGCCCGACTGCGTCGTAATCTAAGCATCGCTCAGATTGCTGAGCGAGCGACCTGTTCGCCTTTAACTGTCGGTCGCATCGAGAAAGGTTCGCCAACAGTGGCGATAGGTATCTACGCACGAGTGCTCTATGCCCTCCAACTTGAGGATGACTTACTTCACCTAGCGGGTGCAGACGAACTTGGTCGTCGCCTGCAAGACCTCTTCCTCATCAATCGCCGTCGTGCTAGCAAGAAAATATAGAGATGGATAATATAGTAAGTATTTACATGCTATGTATACAGCTGAAGAACAAATGATAGAAGAGCGCCTAATCAAACGATTAGAGAGCTTGAAGTATATTTATAGACATGATATCAAGGACAGAGCAACTTTAGAGGCCAACTTTAGGCACAAGTTTGAGCAGCTCAATGCCGTGAAATTGACTGATCGAGAGTTTGAGCGACTTCTGTCGGAGATTACCAAGCCAGATGTATATGATGCATCTCGTTTACTGCGAGAGCGTAACCTCTTCTTGAGAGAGGACGGCACACCACTTAACTACACTTTAGTTAATATCAAAGATTGGTGCAAGAATGACTATGAAGTTATTAATCAGTTGCGCATCAACACACACAGTAGCCACCACCGATACGACGTAATTATTCTCATCAATGGCTTACCGCTGGTGCAGATAGAGCTCAAGGCACACAAGATCTCGCCTCGTGTAGCCATGCAACAGATTGTTAACTATAAAAACGATACGGGCAACGGATATCTGAATACATTGCTCTGCTTTATTCAGCTCTTTATTGTGAGTAACGAAGGAGATACATGCTATTTTAGTAACAATAACCCGAAAGAGTTTCTCTTCGATGCCAAAGAGCAATACCTACCAGTTTATTATCTTGCAGATGAAGCTAACCATAAAATACGGCACCTACATAGCTTTGCGACAAGACTCCTTGCCAAGTGCTCCCTCGGAGAGCTTATCAGTAGGTATATGGTCTTGGTGGCTAGTGAACGCAAACTCTTGATCATGCGCCCCTACCAGATCTATGCCGTACAGGCTATCATCAAATGCATCGAGGAGAACCGTGGCAATGGCTATATCTGGCATACTACTGGTTCGGGCAAGACGCTTACTTCTTTTAAGGCATCAACCCTGCTTAAGGATAACCCCGATATAGAGAAATGTCTATTTGTTGTGGATCGTAAGGATCTAGACCGACAGACTCGAGATGAGTTTAATAAGTTTCAGCAAGGCTGCGTAGAAGAAAACACTAATACAGAAACGCTTGTTCGGAGACTTGAGTCCACCGACTATGCCGACAAGGTTATCGTCACGACGATACAGAAGCTCGGAATTGCTCTTGATCCTAAACACAAGAAAAACTACCATGAACGACTTAGGCCTCTATCTGACAAGCGTGTAGCCTTTATTTTTGACGAATGTCATCGCTCCCAATTTGGTGATAACCATAAGGCTATTAAAGCTTTCTTCCCTAAGGCTCAGCTCTTTGGGTTTACAGGCACACCGATTTTTGAAGAGAATGCTGTACAGATTAAAATTGATGGACAGGAAGCCTCCAAGCTCACCACCGATGATATTTTCCAGAAGCCTCTACATACCTATACGATTACCAATGCCATTGAGGATGAAAATGTATTGCGTTTCAATATAGACTATTATCGTTCCAATGGTGAGTATGTGCGAGATCGTAGTTTGGTTACCAAAAGAGCGATTATAGAGGAAATTCTCTCTAAGCATGATGCAATCTCGCTCTCTCGTTGTTTCAATGCCATTCTCGCAACGAGTAGTATCAACGATGCCATTGAGTATTACAGGCTATTCAAAACGCTTCAAGCCGAACGTCAAGCTACTAACCCCGACTTTGCTCCGCTCAATATCGCCTGTGTCTTCTCTCCTCCAGCCGAGGGTAATAAAGATGTTGAACAGATGCAAGAGGATCTAGAGCAGGAGAAGCTAGACAACCAGACCGACCCCTCGGGTAAGAAGCAAGCACTACAAGAGATCATCTCGGACTATAATAGCCGATATGGCTGTGCCCATAGTCTCGCGGAGTTTGATCTCTACTATCAAGATGTGCAGAAGCGCATCAAAGACCAGAAATGGGCAGAGTACCCACGGGAGCAAAAGATTGATATCACGATCGTCGTAGATATGCTCCTCACGGGCTTCGACTCCAAATATCTAGGTGTCCTCTATGTAGATAAGGATCTTAAATATCACGGCCTTATACAAGCTTTCTCTCGTACCAATCGTACGCTTAATAAAACCAAAAATTTTGGAAAGATCTTAGATTTTCGTTTTCAGGAATCAGCTGTTAATGATGCTGTACAACTTTTCTCAGGAGTCAGAGACGAGGATCAAGACCCCAAGATTTGGCTGGTTGAGCCAGCAAATAAAGTTGTTGAACAGTATGAAATGGCTATCCAGCAGCTCACGAGCTTTATGGAGTCCAAGGGGCTAGAGGCTGAGCCGGAAAATGTATATAACCTACTTGGAGATACAGCCAAGGCTGAGTTTGTGGACTACTTCAAAGAGGTGCAGAAACTCAACACTCAGCTCAGCCAGTATATCTACATAGATTCCAAGGATCAAGAAAAGATCGAGGAGCTTATGCCCTCTGAGAAACTTAATGGCTTTAGATCAGCCTATCTCGAGACGGCTAGATCCCTGCGTAACCATCAAAAGGACTACACACAGGATCGGCCAGTAGATATGCAAAACGCTCATATAGAAGAAATAGATTTCGAGTTTGTGCTATTCTCTTCGGCAATTATTGACTACGATTATATCATGGGGCTAATTGCTCGATTGACCTCCCAGTCACCTAGTCAGCAGAAACTGACCAAGGAGGAGCTTGTGCGCCTTGTCGCCTCGCATAGCAATCTGATTGAAGAGCAAGAGGATATTCTAGACTACATCGAACACCTAGAGGTTGTCAATGGCCTTACGGTCAAGGAAGTCTCTGAGCAATATCAAGCATTTAAAACCAATAAGCTCCAGAGCCGTATCAAGGAGATTGCTCATCGCTACAATGTGTCTCTAGAATCTCTCTCGGATTTGATATCCGCGGTACTAGATCGTATGATCTTCGATGCTGACCAGCTCTCAGCCCTATTCTACGAGCAAGACTTAGGCTGGAAGCAGCGTGTGCAGCAGGAGAAAGCACTGGTCGCAGATCTGCTGCCCCTATTCTCGCTCTTGGCCAAAGGGCAACATATAGCAGGTCTATCAGCTTATAAAGTCTAGACTATGGAGCAATTCAATAATTTAAGGCAATTAGCCCAAGAGCTTAAGAACAGGTTAATGAAAAAGAAAATCATTCTCCTGTATGCCTATAATGGTGTGGGAAAGACACGTTTGTCTGTGGAGTTCAAAAACCTTGGAAAAATAGAAGGGCAGTCAGATACTCTATACTTCAATGCCTTTACTGAAGATTTATTTTCTTGGGATAACGATCTTGACAGAGATTCAGAGCGAGTACTTAAAATGAATCTGTATTCAACATTTCTTAGTGGAGCCAAAGAGTATGCGCTTGAAGATAAGATTAGAAGATTTTGGAGTCGTTTTTCTGACATTGATTTTCGAATAGACTATGACGAAGGGAGTATCTCTTTTTCAAGAGATATGATTCCTAAGGAAGAAGAGGACCCTCAAGGAGAGATAGAAGAGGCCCCTAATCAGGGAACTATAGATAATATTAAAATCTCAAGAGGAGAAGAAACAATCTTTATTTGGTGTTTTTTCTTGGCCATTGTACAATTGGTATTAGATGGGGATGAGGGCTACTCTTGGGTAAAATATATCTACATTGATGACCCCATCTCATCTTTGGATGACAACAATGCCGTCGCAGTAGCAGTTTTGCTAGCTGAGATATTTAGGGATGAATTGGTAAAAGTCGTTATTTCAACGCACCATACCCTCTTCTATAACGCTCTTTGGAATGTTTTCAAGGATAGTGTAAAGAAGAGGGAAGATCTTGGCACCCTACACCTCAAAAAAGATGGAGAAGAATGTTATAGTATCAGCTATACAAGGGATACCCCTCGATTTCTCCATGTTGCAATGTTGGAAGAGTTGTGGAAGCGTTCTGAATCAGGAAAACTATATACCTATCACTTTGCAATGCTGCGCAATGTGCTTGAGAGAGCCGCTTCGTTCCATGGATATAGCAATATTGAAGAGTGTTTCAAGAATGAAGACATTTCAAATGAATCCAATCTCTACAATCGTATGATAAACATCTTAACTCATGGGAATTACTCTTTGTACGAACCTATTGAGATGTTGGATGACAACAAAGAGTTGTTTAAACAAATACTAACTGCATTTACAAAGAATTATAAGTTTAACCCCGAAATTTTTGCTTCTTCTGAGGTTTAATAAATAACGTATGACAGTACTAGGCAAGACCCTATGGGCAATAGCAGATGAGCTACGTGGTACGATGAATGCCGATGATTTCCGTGACTATATGCTCTCTTTTCTCTTCCTGCGCTACCTCTCCGACAACTACGAGGAGGTGGCACGCCGAGAACTAGGCAGAGACTACCCAGATGAAACAAATCTAAATCAAGGAGAGACTGCTCTACAGAGATGGTATACACTCAATAGCGAAGATATTGTGGAGTTTGAGGCTCAGATGCGGCGCAAGATCCATTATGTCATCAAGCCCGAGTACCTATGGAGCCATATCGCAGAGTTGGCACGCACACAGAGCTCGGAACTCTTGAATATATTGAACGAGGGATTTAGATACATCGAAAACGAATCTTTTGAGCGAACTTTCTCTGGTCTTTTCTCAGAAGTCAATCTCTCGTCTGAGAAACTTGGCAAGACCTATAGCCAAAAGAATACCAAGCTCGCTACCATCATACAGAAGATAGCAGAAGGGATTGGAGGATTCTCGTCCGAAGTAGATGCTCTCGGTGATGCCTACGAATACCTGATTGAGCAGTTCGCCGCGGGCTCGGGCAAGAAAGCAGGTGAATTCTACACTCCTCAGGCCATATCTACCATTCTGTCTCGTATCGTGTCGCTTGATGCGCAGAATCCCGAGCGAGGCATGAAGGACGGGATCAAGAGAGTACTCGACTTTGCCTGTGGCTCTGGTTCACTTTTGCTCAATGTCCGCAAGCAGATGGGGGATCGTATCGGTCGTATCTACGGGCAAGAGTTGAATGTTACCACATACAACTTGGCTCGTATGAATATGATTCTGCACGGAGTCAAGGACACGGAGTTCGAGATCTTTCATGGAGATTCGCTCACCAACGAATGGCCATTCCTGAATAATCCTAATCCTACAAACAAGGTAGAGTTCGATGCCATCGTCGCTAATCCGCCCTTTAGCCTCAAATGGGCACCAAAAGAAGAAACAGCCCAAGACTTCCGCTTCCAAAACTATGGTGTAGCTCCAAAATCGGCTGCCGATTTTGCATTTCTCTTGCACGGGTTGCATTACCTTAGTAAGGATGGCACAATGGCTATCATTTTGCCACATGGTGTACTATTTAGAGGTGGGGCAGAGCGTGCCATTCGCAAAAAGTTACTTGAGGACGGATACATAGATACCATTATCGGGTTGCCCTCCAAACTATTCTACTCCACAGGCATTCCTGTCTGTATCATCGTACTCAAGAAATGTCGTACGGCAGATGACGTTCTCTTCATCGATGCAAGCCGCAATTTTGCCAAGGATAAGAAGCAAAACCGCCTGCGTATGGGGCAGAATGGCGAACCCAACGACATTGATAAAATTATCGATGCCTACCAATACCGCCGTGAGATCGACAAATATGCTCGCCGTGTAACATTCGACGAAATACAAACCAACGACTACAACCTCAATATTCCTCGCTACGTAGATACCTTCGAAGAAGAGGAAGAGATCGACATCCAAGCTGTCATGGGGCGTATTAAAGAGCTTGAGGCTCGCCGCACCGATCTCGATATCCAAATCAACGTTTACCTCCGCGAACTCGGACTAATTCAGTAAAAGACTATGACGACGAACCAAATAGATGCTCTGAGCCTTGAGCGAGCCTTTGAACTATTCCGTTCGGGAGCAATCGAGCGAATCGAGGTCGGTACCTTTCGGGGACTTTGCCAGATACACCACGCTCTATTCGCTGGGCTATACGACTTCGCAGGCAAAATGCGTACACTCAATATCGCCAAAGGAGGTTTTCGATTTGCTAATTGTATGTACCTCGAGGCTATTCTGCCGGTTATCGAGCAGATGCCCGAGCAAACATTTGAGCAGATTATTGCCAAATATGTAGAGATGAATATCGCACATCCCTTTATGGAAGGGAATGGGCGAGCTACACGCATTTGGCTGGATATGATCCTGAAGCATAGACTTGGACGAGTAGTTGATTGGTCTCAGGTAGATAAGGATCTCTACCTACAAGCTATGGAGCGTAGCCCAATCAATGACTTAGAGCTGAGAGTACTCCTACAGCCAGCACTCACCGATAGGGTAGACGATAGAGAGATGATATTCAAAGGTATTGAGCAGTCCTACTATTACGAGGGCTATAAAAGGCAGTAGACTATGGCAACGAATAATAAAATCGCTAAGTGCCCCCCTTTGCGCTTCCCTGAATTCGCCGATGAGTGGAAACAGACAAC
>OHBE01003405.1_pt1 | contig 10241 bp, 8 predicted proteins | sample 1577231 | NCBI WGS metagenome assembly OHBE01 (sample SAMEA3541506, study PRJEB24748) | human gut metagenome | biome: human gut; feature: human-associated habitat; material: faeces | place: China | collected 2012
CCCCCCTCTTCTTCCAGTTCGGCAAGTGCCTGCTTGAAGGCTCTTACAACATGGGTGGGTGAAGTAAACCTCCATTTGCCATGTCCTTTTTCCATCGTCTCCCATTGGTCGTAAATATCGAGTGAGAGTGAACGGGAAACGCCTTTGCAGTGTAACAGTTCGGATTTGCGGGCTATGATAAAACCGAAGCCGGGAACACCCTGAATGCATTTGTTGGCACTGCTGATCATGAAGTCGATACCTAATTCATACATATCCAAAGGCACACCACCGAAGCTGCTCATAGCATCTACAATCAGCTTTTTGTTGTGGAGCTTCACAATGTGGGCAATCTCTTTGAGAGGGTTCAGGATACCGGTAGTGGTTTCGCAATGTACTACGGCTACGTGGGTGATATCTGAATTGTTGGACAGGTAATCGTCTACATAGTCAACGGAAACCTGTTCGGTTTCTTCGAAAGCAAGCATATCGTAGTTGATGCCGTGATATTCGGCAATGTGGCCCATACGGTCGCCATAAGCGCCATTGCTGAGGATAAGTAGTTTGTGCTTGGGAGTGATAACACTGCCGATAACAGCTTCCACGCAATAAGTGCCGCTTCCCTGCAAGAGTACGGAAGTGTATTCGTCGGTGGCTGTAGTGGCAAGGGCAACGAGGGATTTGCGGATTTCTTCTACAATGTGTACGTTATAGTCGGCGTCCCATGTGCACCAATCGGTCATCATGGCTTCTTTTACGGTTTCTGACGTGGTTAATGGGCCGGGGGTTAATAATAAATAGGGTTTCATATTGGTTTGATATTTAAAAGGATTAATGATTCGTATTCAGTTTATGATTGATAAGTTCTATGATTTGGGGAAGTTCTTCGATGCTGTCCACCACATAGTGGGCGCCTGCCAGAAGCATGCGCTGTCTGACTTCTGCTTTCCGGGCAGTGAGCGTTGCGGGAGACATTTGTTCTACTTCCTCCTGGGTTAGTCCCAGTTCGTTGCTGCCGAGTATGACACCGACGGTCCAGACTTTGGCATTGATACCCTCTTTGATGTCGGCAATGGTGTCACCGTACTTCAGAACACAGTCTGTTGAAGGGATGGCAAGATCGATCATGTTTTGGTAAATCATATAAGGGAGAGGGCGTCCGGCAGGCAGGCCGTTGGGAGTGACACACTTGTCGGTGGTGTAGCCTTTGCGGGCTGCATTGGGGAGCACTACGTCCATCATGGCTTGGGTGTAGCCGGTGGTGGAACCTATTTTGATGCCTTGTTTTCTCAGTTCATTCAGGGTATCAATGACGCCGGGAATGGGGTCCGTGTAGTTTGCCAGGGAAGCAAAAAGGTATTCCTCGAATTTGGCGTTCATATCTGTTACGTCCTGTTCGTTCCAGGGACGATGATAGAGTTTCTCAAACTCCTCGCCTACTCCGTCCATCTTGAACAGTTCGCGGATGTGGTCTATCTTGGCCATTCCCATAGGGCGGCGGGCTTGTTCCATCGTGATGTTGATGCCTATTTCATTGAAGGCTTTCAAGAAGGCGGCTACCGGAGCGAAACATCCGTAATCGACTGCAGAGCCTGCCCAGTCCATAATGATACATTCTATTCTTTTCATGTTTACTTGTTATTTTATAATGAGTTGTTATTTACCTGTTTAGATTTTTAAGTGCGGATTACGCACCCGGGAAACTGAATACAACCTGCTAAATTATCATTTATTACAACAAGGTGTTCCATTTTCCTTGTTTTTTTAGCTGGGCATCACAGAAAATGCAGATTGCAGCATTTCCGGTTTCTCTTCTACCGCACGTCCGGTGCGCAGGAGTTCTTCTTTCTTATGTCTCTGCACCAGGTAGACAATAGAACAACTGAATGCTACGGTACAGATTATTCCTACATAACCGGACATCTGGTTGTAAAAATCGAGCCAATTGATATCCGTATTAAAGAATTCCTTGAACATCAGGACGAGTACAGTACCGGTATATCCGATGAAATCAATAGTCACAATAAAGAATCCTACATTCCCTTTTATCTTGAAGCATGCTATGAAGCGGTCGAAAAATATGCTTTGAAAACAAAGGTAGGCGATGTAAAGGCTCAGGCTTTGGATGAACAGCCAGGTCACGGTGCTGAGTTGAAGCGTATCGTAATTGAGTGATACGAAACTCATGGTAGCCGTTCCGGTAACCACCATGCTCAGGAGGATGACCAATACTTTGATATTGCTCTTTACAAAGACCATCATTCCGAAAAGTGCCAGGATGATAAGAGTAACAACGCTGTCGATCTGTGCAAACAGCCAGGAAGAATGTCCGCTCATGTCGATAATCTTCACCAGGAAATCTTCTTTAATATCCCGGAGGATAACCAACAGCAGGTTGGCTACGAACAGGAGGATCAATACAGGCATGAAGTTGCGGAACAGTTCTTTGCGTTGTTTTCCGTTGAGAGTGACACGCTGGCTCTTTTCGGCAATGTCCTGTTGGGTGGGTTGCGGCAGGCGATTCAGGGTGTAACCCAGTAAGGCAAGTAACGGCAGGGCAAAGGCTCCGATGAGAGCGGGCATCCAGAACTCTCCTACATGCAGGGTGTTCATAACGAACAGCCCGATGGATTTTGCCACGCCGGAGCTGATGACAATACTGATACCCAAAAGGCTGGCAAGAATATCGGTGGTGCGTCTGCCTTCGATGAAGCTGAATATCACGCCCCACATGCAGCCCAGTGACAAACCGTTGAAGAACATGGCGAAGATATTATAAGGAGCTGGCAAGAGTCCGAAGAGGACCAGGGAGAGTTCCGCTACCAGAATGGAAGCCAGGATGAACTTCATGCGGTGCTCCTTCTTTAATTCGGAGATCAACTTGATACCGACAAACTTGGCGATGAGGTAGCCCAGAATCTGGACGATGGTAACCAATACTTTATAATCCAATCCGAAAGCATCCAGTCCATCGAAGGAGGCAGCGGTGAAAGGTTTGCGAAGCGCATATACTAAGGAGTACGAAAGAAGCGCTGCACCTCCTGCCCAAAGTATGAATACAAGATCGGATATTTTCTTGTTTGAAAGTAGTTCCGTTTTAATGTCGGTAATTGTTTTCATTTTATTCTCTTTTGATTTCGAGGGCAAAAGTAGAAGGATGATGTTACAGAAAAAATGAATATTTATTATTAATACATTTAATTATCGGATAGAAAATAAAGTAACATTAATGTAACATTTATGCAATCGGAATATAACACAAGTGGGTGTTCTTTGCAAATTAAAAACCAAAAACACTTACAAAATATGGAGGAACTATTAGAGATATATAAGCGGATAGAAGATCTGCGTAATAAAGGGGTGAAAATGAAAGATATAGCTGACAAAACGAATATGCCTGCCAGTGTGCTGTCTTCTCTCTATTCAAGTGTGCTGCCCACCTTTGCAAGATCGGTAAAGAAAGGAATGACGGAAGAAGAAGCATTGGACTATGCCCTGTCTCAGGTGAATAATGTTTCGAAGAAACGTTTGCTCGGCAACCTTGCTGAAATGAAAGAGCAGTTGCTGGAACTGGAACCCGTGACAACCGGTAACCAGAAGGAAATTCCATTCGTCAGAATGTTGACCGAAGAGATGAATCATTCGGCACAGGAAGTGTATAATTATAGTGGTATATATATAAGTTATAGTCTTTCGTCTTCGAGCGATTGCCTGAAGATGGAACCGTATCTGATTAGTGCCTCCGAAAACAATGACTATGTACAGGTGACTCATATGAGCGCTTACAACACAACGCACCGGGGGATCGGGTTATTAAATAATCATCAGAATGCATATATCATCTTCAACGAAAGGGAGGCTCCGCAGCTTGCATTATTCACCATCTATCTGCAACTGCCCATGTACGACTATCCGTCTATGCTGAAAGGGCTTTATCTGAGTCTGGACTATAACCGGAATCCGATAGCCCGGCGGATTGTTTTCGTGAAATATTCCGATAGCACCAGCATGGATGATTTTATTGAACTGAAAGGCGGACTGCTGACCGAGGAAGAACTGACACCGGAGCAAAAGGTCTATTTTGAATATACATGCCGGGGCGGGGATTATATAAAAACGTGTACGGTGCCCTCCCCTCACCTGAATAGTGATGATCTGGAAAGGGAGAAGAAGATGCTGAAACTGTGATTCTGCTAATAAGAATAGAACGACGGTGTGTCTTTTGTTACAGATTTACAGTTTTTCTTATCATCTTGCTTTGATATTGAAAGTTTTTTAGTATGTTTGCCGCATTATTAATGAAAAACACGTCTTTTCAATGAAAAAGCAAGATTTCCTATTTATTATTCTGGTGGTGGTAGTATTTCTACCCTTCTTTTTGAGTGACGCGGTTTATGACTGGTATAAGTCGTTCAATGCTGCACATGGCATGGTGATGAGCTTTCTGAAGTTTGCCATTTTGTCTTCGTTGGGCGAAGTGCTGGGATTACGAATCAGTGCGGGAGTGTACAACCGGAAGGGTTTCGGTATTATTCCGCGCATGGTGGTATGGGGCATACTCGGTATGGGTATCAATGCCGCTATGATTATCTTTTCAAAAGGTGTGCCGCAGTTCATGGAGTATATGGGAATGGCAAATGCTGCCGCAACGTTTACAAGTGAAGCGATGTCTCTCGATAAGGTGCTGGTGGCGCTGGCCATATCGGTAACGATGAACACGATCTTTGCTCCGGTATTCATGACTTTCCATAAAATAACAGATACGCATATCCTGATGTGCGGCGGTTCTATTAAGAGTCTTATCACTCCTATTCCGATGACGAAAATCATCACCGGACTGAACTGGGACGTTCAATGGAACTTCGTTTTTAAGAAGACAATCCCGTTCTTCTGGTATCCTGCACACACCATTACTTTCATGCTTCCGCCGGATATGCGCGTATTGTTTGCGGCATTGTTGGGCATTGTGCTGGGAGTATTGCTGGCAGTGGCGGCACGGAAATAGTTTTTTTATTACCTTTGCTTCCTGCTAAACGAAAATAGATGTATGAAACTATATAGTAAGCAGGAAGCAATCGCACGCATGAATATGCTGGCAGGCTGTTCAAAGTCGTTTGTCTTTCTGATTGATTATTCGCAGGAACAGGTTTATGTGGAAGAGACGGCAAAGGTCTTACCGGGGGAGTTGATATATAACCTGAATGGATTTACGAATGAAACAGTTGCCGGTTTAACGGATGAATTGTTTCCGGAGAGTTTGCCGGAACAGATAGAATGGATCTCACAGCCTGTTTCTTTTCAGGAATACAGTCGTGCTTTCGGACATGTGAAAAAGAATATTCTTGCCGGAAACAGCTTTCTTACGAATTTAACTTGCCGGACTCCGGTACAAACCAATCTGACTTTAAAGGATATATATTGTAACTCCCGTGCTTTATATAAAGTATGGGTAAAGAATCGTTTTGTAGTTTTCTCTCCGGAGATTTTTGTTCGGATAAAGAAAGGGATTATCAGCTCTTATCCCATGAAAGGTACGATAGACGCTACCCTGCCCGATGCCGTACAAACCTTGATGAACGACGGGAAAGAAGCGGCGGAACATGCTACGATTGTGGATCTGATCAGGAATGATCTGAGTATTGTGGCGTCTCATGTCCGGGTGGAGCGTTATCGCTATATAGATGTGTTGCAGACAAATCGGGGACCGATATTGCAGACCAGTTCGGAGATATGCGGTGAACTTCCAGAAGATTACAAACGGCAGTTAGGTGATATTCTTTTCAGCATGTTGCCTGCCGGTTCTATTACCGGTGCACCCAAAAAGAAGACGATGCAGATTATTCGTGAAGCTGAAAGATATGAACGGGGATTCTATACGGGAATAACCGGATATTTCGATGGAGACAATATGGATAGTGCCGTGATGATACGTTTTGTGGAGCAAGAGGCGGACGGAATGTATTTTAAAAGCGGTGGTGGCATTACTTTCAAGAGTGATGCCCGCAATGAATATGAAGAAATGAAACAGAAAATATATGTGCCGATTTATTGAAACGATACAAGTACGTGACGGTAAGTTGCAGAACCTTGCCCATCACAACCGTAGGATGAATGAGACGAGACAGGCGGTTTTCGGAATGGCGAATCAACTGGATATTCTGGATTACACAGGGGATTGTCCTGAAAGCGGTTTTTATAAATGCCGGGTAGTTTATGGCAGAGAAGTATGTGAAGTGGCATTTTCCACTTATACAATGAGGACTGTACGTTCGCTCCGGTTGGTCGGTTCGGATACGATTGATTATCGCTACAAGAGTACGGAACGGAAGGAACTGGAAGCATTGCGTGCCCTGCGCGGCAATCAGGATGATGTATTAATTGTCAGAAACAATCTTTTGACGGATACTTCCATTGCTAATGTGGCGTTAGAAAAAGAGGGAGTCTGGTATACACCGAGGACTCCCTTATTGAAAGGCACAAAACGTGCATTGCTGTTGGAACAGGGGGTACTGACGGAATGTGATATTCCGTCAGATGAGATTTCCTCTTATTCACATATCGCTTTATTTAATGCGATGATTGATTTTCAGTCTATGGTTCTGGAGATTAACCGGGATACGGTTATTCGTATTTGATACTATCTACCGGATTATTTCTTGCTGCCCGATAACTGTTCAGGCATACTGTGAGCAGGGTGATGCAAACAGTGAAGAACAAAGGAAGCAGGAAATGAAGGATACCAATGTGTACATGGTAAGCAAATTGTTGCAGCCAATAATTCATCAGATAGCAGACAAGGGGTACAATGAGTATAAACGCTATACCTATGTAGTACAGGAACGGGCGATTGACAAGCCATAATATTTGCCCGAATGATGCACCGTGAATCTTCCGAATTCCTATTTCGCGTATACGTTGCTGGATAGCATAATGGGTGATGCCGAACAATCCGAACAGTGTGAGGAACAAACTGATTGATGCATACATCAGCAGGATGCGGGAAAAGTCGGTGACTTCCTGATTATTGGAGATCAGTACCTGATAAGGGTCTTCATAATTGAATGGAGTACCGGGGTATTTCTTCTCCCATAATCCGCGAAGATGATTAATGATTGCTGTGCGGTCTTCTTCATCAAACTGTAAGGTCAATGTGGTATAGTTATCTTGGGGCATTTCGTGCAGAATCATTCTCAATGGAAACACATTGTTTGTGAGCGAATATTTCTTGAAATCTTTCATGACACCGATAATAGTACCTTTCTCACTCTTTTCGGGCACGTATTTGGAGATCGGTTGTCCCACCGGATCTTCTCCTTCGGGCACAAGATAGCGAATGAAGGACTCGTTGATGATGACCGGCACAGAGGTACGGAGTAATAAATGGAATGTTTGTTTGGCATCCAGCAAGTCGAAATCGTATATATCCAGGAAGTCCGAGCAGTTTTCATAAAGTTCAAGCATCAGAAGGTCATTCTTCTCACCATTTTGGCGGGGAACGGCCATACTCATGGTATAAAGGCCTGATTGGGAAGATACAACAGACTTCACTCCGGGGATGGATTTAATGTCTTCTATCCAAGTAGATAAAGGGGATTGCCGGGAGTCGCCGATTCCAAACTCAACGATTCCTTTGTAGCGGCTTCCCTCCTGCTCTATCAGGTCCATTTGGCTACGGATTATCATAAAAGCACTTAGCAGTCCGATAGAAATCATGAATTGTAAGGTGACCAGCGCTGCTACAATACGCTGTTTCTTACGACCTGTAAAGAAGCTGCGGTAACGGCTTTCGGACAAGGTTTGTATCTTCCGGCTCATGTATTCTGCCGGAACAACGGATAGAATGATGACAAACAGCAGGATAACAGGGAATACCTGAACGGAGAAAAGATAGGAGAACGACAGATGCGCGGATATTGTTGCATTGAATACTGCTAACAGGTCGCTCATCAACAGAATGGATAACAAGAACGCTGTAATCACCATCAGGAAAGTATCGGCAAAGAGTTGCCAACGGATTTGACGGTGGCTTGCACCTAAAAGGCTTTCAATGTGCAAGGTGCGTATTTGCTTCAATAAGCGTGAAAAACTGAGGTTGATATAGTTGAAGCAACCGATGAACAAGATTAATAAAGCAGATAGCAGTCCGACGCTTAACAGGGCCTTTTGCCGATGCTCGATACACTGGTTGCTATCTTGTGTGGTAGTGGTAAAATAGGATTCCTGTAAAGTCTGGGTACGGTAATACCCTTTGCCTAATAAAGTAGGAAGCTCGGTTGTATCGAAGCGTTGGCGAAAGGCGTTGAGGTCTGTTCCTTCTTTGAGAAGTATCGAACAGGTGGTTCCTTCGGGACTTTTTAGATGCGTGAGCAAGTCTGCCTGCAACATGCTTTGCGATGGCAGACGGAAGACGGCGGCGATACGGTAGGCATTTTCGCCGGATTGAGGGATATCCAGCAGCTTGCCGAGGCAGTCGGTGGTACCAAAATAACGTTCGGCCAGAGCTTGGCTGATGGCGATGGTTCCCGGGTGAGTCAATACTTCTTCTATTTTTCCTGCAAGGGTTTCGATGGGGATAAACTTGGGCAATGTACTGTCTGCCGATAGCAGGTTCAGTTCGGAATATTCTTGGTCGCCCACACGGATTTTTGTGTGAGTGATAGCTTGTGTGCGTAGTGAAGCTTCTATCTCAGGGAATTGTGAGATGATTTCGGGGACAGATTCGTGATATACGAATGTTCCCTGCATTTCTTGTTGTGCGAAAGGTAGTGTTTGTGTCAGCCGGAGGATACGGTCACGGTTGGGGTTGTTATACTCGATGTTGTATTCGTATAGGACGAAGGCTGTCAGTAGGTTGGTGCAGGCGATACCGATAACCAGACTGACAAGAGAAATCGTGACGAACAATTTATTTCGCCACCAGCTACGCAGGACAAACTTTAGAATGTACATGTTCTTTTAGTGATAATATAAATAGGTTTTAGCTCTATCAGGAAGCCTGAAGAGTTTACATTATATAGTGCCGGGAAACCTGAAAGGGCTCGCATTTACAGTACAGAAGCCTGAAAGGCTTACATCATATAGCGTAGGGCATCGCCCTACGTAATAAGTATTCCCATCTCTGAGCCCTGAAAGGGCGAAATAAAATAGTATATCTCCGATTTCGTCCTTTTAGGGCTTAAGTAAAAATGTGTACAATTTGGGTTACAGACTCACCTCTGTCACCACCTGTCCATCGAACAGATTAATGATACGTCCTGCAAAACCGGCATCGTGCTGTGAGTGGGTTACCATGACGATGGTGGTTCCTTCTTTGTTCAGTTCATTCAGCAGTTCCATCACTTCCTTACCGTTCTTGGAGTCCAGATTACCGGTAGGCTCATCGGCAAGGATCAGCTTTGGATTGGCTACTACGGCACGGGCAATGGCTACACGTTGCTGCTGACCACCGGAGAGTTGCTGTGGGAAGTGTTTGCTTCGGTGTGTAATGGCCATGCGTTCCATAGCTGTTTCCACGCGACGTTTGCGTTCGGCGGAAGGAATGCCCATATAGAGCAACGGCAGTTCGATGTTTTCGTATACGTTCAGTTCGTCAATCAGGTTGAAGCTTTGGAATACGAAACCAATGACACCTTTACGCAGGCTGGTGCGTTGTGCTTCAGTGTATTTGGATACTTCCTTTCCATTGAGGTAGTATTCCCCGCCCGAAGGATTATCGAGCAAGCCGAGGATATTCAGCAATGTAGATTTACCGCAACCGGAAGGTCCTACGAAAACGATAAATTCTTTATTTTTGATTTTCAGGTTGAAATCGGTAACTGCGCGAACGCCGCCGGGATAAACCTTACCGATACCTTTCAATATAACACCCGCCACGAGATGTACCTCCAATAAAACTGTTCGTCTGATAACGTCAGCCGGTCCCGTTTCACTCAAACGGGCGCACTGCTCCTATACTATATAATGAATGATACCACAAAGCGTCCAATTTGAAAAGTGGCGTATTAAACAAATTTTGACAGTCGATTTGTTTATCTTTGCCAAAACAACATATTGCTGTCCCGATTCTTGGACTTAAAACACAAATAATCAACAAACTACACAGAAAAGCCACACCGAAAAGCATAAAAAGCACATTCGGGTTGCAATGCAGAAATTCGAAAAAGAATAATTTGTTTTTCCGAAAAGAAATACCGCTCAAGCGCAGTGCAAGGCTATGACGTGCGGAGCAGATGCGACATAAAGCAGAAAAACGGAAAAATCAG
>OHBE01003406.1_pt1 | contig 10239 bp, 8 predicted proteins | sample 1577231 | NCBI WGS metagenome assembly OHBE01 (sample SAMEA3541506, study PRJEB24748) | human gut metagenome | biome: human gut; feature: human-associated habitat; material: faeces | place: China | collected 2012
AACCGGGCAGATCTTTGGCTGAATTTTATTTGAGAAAGACAGACGGTATTTTCAATATTTACAAAGAAAAGGGATTCACCTCCCATGATGTGGTTGCGATTGTTCGCAGAACCATTCACATGAAAAAGGTGGGGCATACCGGCACGCTTGACCCCGATGCGGAGGGCGTTCTGCCGGTTTGCGTGGGCAAGGCAACCAAGCTTTCGGATGTCATTATGGATGGCAGAAAAAGCTACCGCGCCATGCTCCGCTTAGGCGTGACCACAACGACGGAGGACGCTTCGGGCGAGGTTCTGGAGACAAAGGCGGTTGTGTTTGATGAGGGAAAAATCCGCGCGGCTGTGGCAGCCTTTATCGGCAGACTGGAGCAGGTGCCGCCGATGTATTCCGCAGTGAAGGTGAATGGGAAAAAGCTGTATGAGCTTGCCAGAGAGGGCAAGGAGATTGCACGAAAGGCGCGCACCATTGAGGTGTATGATATTCGGATTCGCAGATTTCTGCCGCCCGACAGAGTGGAGATGGACATTGACTGCTCGAAGGGGACATATATCCGCACGCTTTGTGCCGATATCGGCAAGGCACTGGGCTGCGGCGGACACATGGCGGAATTGCTGCGGACAGCAACAGGCAGCTTTTCTCTGGAAAACGCCATAAAGCTGGATGATTTGAAGGCACTGGCGGAGCAGGAGAGAGCAGAGGATGCCCTGCTGACGATGCAGGAGGCGCTGAGAGACTTTCCCGTGATAAAAATTGCGGAGGGCTCGACCAAGCTGCTCTATAACGGCGGAAAAATACAGGAAAAATATTTTACGAAGCAGCCGAAGGCATTGCAGGAGGATGAAATCGCAGCGGTTTACGATTTTGAGAATCACCTTGTTGGACTGTATACACTGAAAAAAGAAGAAACGAATTTTTACATCAAACCGTTTAAAATGCTGGTATAAAGCAAGGATTTTTATACTTGTAAAAGGAGTAAAAAAATGGAACATATTACTGACACGCGAATTGAGCAGAGCGAGCCGACGGCTGTGACTCTGGGGAACTTTGATGGTCTGCATCAGGGGCATCGTTCGCTGATCAATCTGACAAAACAATTTGCGGAGGAGGAGGGGCTGAAAAGCGTGGTGTTTACCTTCTCTCCCCACCCGATGTTTGTCTTTCAAAGAAAAGAAGATTTTGCCTTAATCGTTGACCCTTCGGAAAAGAAATTCCAGATGGAGCAGATGGGCATTGATATTTATATTGAATATCCCTTTGATATGAACTTTGCGGCAATGGACCCTGAGGACTTTGCAGTGAAGCTGATTTTTGAAAAGCTGAAATGCCAGGTGCTGGTGGTCGGGGAGGATTACCGCTTTGGCAAGGGCGCGGCAGGCAATTATGAAATGCTGAAGCGTCTTGGTGCAGAACGCGGCATTAAGGTTATCGGTGTGCCGAAGGTGCTGCATGGGGACGAGAGAGTCAGCTCCTCCCGTATCCGCAGATGCCTTCTGGAAAAGAATCTGGAAGAAGCAAACCAGATGCTGACGGTGCCTTATTTTATCCTTGGTACAGTAAAGGAAGGGAAAAAGCTGGGCAGAACCATCGGCTTCCCTACGGTAAATATCGAGGCGCATCCGCTCAAGCTGTTCCCGCCCAATGGGGTCTATGCAACAAAAACCTTATATAAGGGGAAATATTATTACGGTGTGACAAATATCGGCAAAAACCCTACCGTAAACGGCACAGTGAAGATTGTGGAAACGTATTTACTGGATTTCAATGAAATGATTTACGGCGAACAGCTACAGACATTTTTCTATAAATTCCTGCGCAGTGAACAGAAATTTCCCAGTGTGGAGGAGCTGCAAAGGCAAATTGCGATCAATGCGGAGCAGGCGAGAGCCTATTTTCACTCTGCGGAGTATGCGCATTGGAGAAGCGAGCAGGAAAAATAAAGGCGTGAAAATCGAAAAAAAGCCTGCTTTTCTTGGGAAACTTGCGTAATTTCCTTGAATTTTCCTTGCAAAGATGGGCTTCGTATGGTAAGATACTAATGTTGTAAAACCGAGACTCAGTTTCCGGACACTCCGACCATTACTTAGTCTTTGGGGATACAGAAATAAAAAAACATAAGGTTTTTAAGGAGGAAAACAACAATGGCAGCAACAATCAACAAACAGGAAATCATCGCAAAATATGGCAGAACACCTAACGACACAGGTTCTCCCGAAGTTCAGATCGCACTGCTGACAGCAAGAATCTCTCTGCTGACAGACCACCTGAAAATGCACAAGAAGGATCACCACTCCAGACGTGGTCTGCTGAAAATGGTTGGTCAGAGAAGAGGTCTGCTGAACTACCTGAAGGAAATCGATATCGAAAGATACCGTGCAATCATTGCAGAACTGGGTCTGAGAAAGTAATTTACAGATGACAGAAAAAGGGAGGAGCCAATCCTCCCTTTCTTTTTAAAAAGCAAGAAACGAGCAGGAGGCACTATAGATTTCCAACTTTTTTTGCAAGAAGGGACAGGCTTGCAGGCGAAGTTGAAGATCTATGGTGCGAAAAAACGACATTCAAGAAAAGGAGAATGATTATGTTTAGAAGCTATTCCATGGAACTGGCAGGCAGAACACTGACAGCTGAAATCGGCAGAGTGGCAGAGCAGGCAAACGGCGCATGCTTAATGCGTTACGGCGATACAACCGTTCTGGTAACGGCAACTGCATCCGATAAGCCCAGAGAAGGGATTGATTTCTTCCCTCTGAGCATTGATTACGAAGAAAGACTGTATTCCGTTGGTAAAATTCCCGGCGGCTTTATCAAAAGAGAGGGCAGACCCTCCGAAAAGGCGGTTCTGACAGCAAGATGTATCGACAGACCTCTGCGTCCTCTGTTCCCCAAGGATTACAGAAATGACGTTGCTATCGTTGCAACCGTTATGTCTGTAGATCAGGACTGCGCACCTGAGGTTCTGGCAATGATCGGTGCTTCTCTGGCACTGAATATTTCCGATATTCCCTTCACAGATCCCGTGTCTTCTGTGAATATCGGCTATTGTGACGGCGCACTGGTGGTAAACCCCACAGCAGCGCAGAGAGAAACCACAAGACTGAACCTGACCGTTTCTTCCAAGGAGGATAAGGTTATGATGATTGAGGCAGGTGCGGATGAAATCCCCGATGCACTGATGATGGAGGCAATTCATCTTGCATTTGATACCAACCTGCAGGTTGTGAAATTCATTCAGGAAATCACAGCAAAAGAGGGTAAGGAAAAAGCACCCTACACAGAATATGTAATTCCCGAAGACGCATATCAGTTGGTAACAGGCTTTATCACAGACGCAAGAATGGAGGATGCCGTTTTTGCGGAGCTGAAGCAGGACAGAGATGCAAAGATTAAGGCGCTGACCGAGGAGGTTACAGAAGCACTGACAGAGCAGCTGACAGCAATGGTTGGCGAAGAAACGGATATCGACGCACTGATTGGCGATATTATTTATAAATTCCAGAAAATGACGGTAAGAAGAATGATTCTGAGAGACCACAAGCGTCCCGACGGTCGTGGCATTGAAGAAATCAGAAAGCTGTCCGCAGAGGTAGACGTTCTGCCTCGTGTGCATGGCTCCGCGCTGTTCTCCAGAGGACAGACACAGGCATTGACCGTAACCACATTGGGGGCAATCAGCGAAGGACAGAGATTGGATGGTCTGGATACAAACGAAACAGGCAAGAGATACATCCATCACTATAACTTCCCCGGCTTCTCCGTAGGCGAAGCAAAAACCTCCAGAGGTCCCGGCAGACGTGAAATCGGGCATGGCGCACTGGGCGAAAGAGCATTGCTGCCCGTTATCCCCAGTGAGGAGGAATTCCCTTACGCAATCCGTCTGGTTTCCGATATTTTAAGCTCCAACGGTTCTACCTCTCAGGCATCCATCTGCGGCTCCACACTGTCCCTGATGGCGGCAGGTGTTCCCATCAAACGTCCCGTTGCAGGTATTTCCGTAGGTCTGGTAACGGGCGAAAACGATGATGATTTCATCGAAATCACAGATATTCAGGGCGTTGAGGACTTCTTTGGCGATATGGACTTTAAGGTTGCAGGGACAAGCGAGGGTATCACAGCCATCCAGATGGATATGAAGATTCATGGCTTGACCTTCCCTATGATTGAGCAGGCATTTGCGCAGACAGGCAGAGCAAGAGATTATATTCTGAATGAGGTTATGCTGAAGGCAATCGCAGAGCCCAGAAAAGAGCTTTCTCCTTATGCACCGAAGATTGCACAGATGCAGATTGATGTGGAAAAAATTGCTGAGGTTATCGGCGCAAGAGGTAAGGTTATCAAGAAGATTGTGGAGGAATCCGGCTGTGAAATCGATACAGAGGATGACGGCATCATCTACATCAAGGGCATTGACCCCGCAGGTATCCAGATGGCAAAGGATATGATTACCGCAATCGTTTCCGATCCCGAACCTGGCACGATTTATCAGGGGACTATCACAAGATTGATGGCCTTCGGCGCATTTGTGGAAATCGCACCCGGCAAGGAAGGGTTGATTCAGATTTCCAACAAGCGTGTGGCAAAGGTTGAGGATGTTCTGGCTGTTGGCGATAAGGTTTCTGTGAAGCTGATGGAAATTGACAAGCAGGGCAGACTGAACTTCTCCATGAAGGATGCCATGGAAGCAGAAGAAAACAAATAAGATTTGAAATAAAATAGCAGTAAAACGCAGGCAGGGGCTGTTTGCAGGTGTAAGCCTGTAAACCTCCTGCCTTTTTTATCAGGCGCAGAGAGAAATTTTATCGGAAAGAGGATGGAAAAGACTGCATAAAAACAGAATTTTTTCTCATGATAGAAACAGAAAGCTGATTTAGGAGAGATGGTATGGTTACAATCAGAACACTGGACAACGGCATAAAGGTCGCACTGGAATCCATTTCCTATGTCCGCAGCATTTCCTTCGGGATTTGGGTGAAAAACGGCTCCCGAAATGAACTGCCGCAGGAAAACGGCGTGTCGCATTATATTGAGCATATGATGTTCAAGGGGACGAAAAGCCGCACGGCAAGGCAGATTGCGGAGGAAATGGATGCGCTCGGCGGGCAGATTAACGCATATACCACGAAGGAATATACCTGCTATCATACCCGTGTGCTGGATAAGCATATTGACCGCGCACTGGATGTGATGAGTGATATGCTGCTGCATCCCTTGATTGCACAGGAGGAGGTGCAGAAGGAGCGCAATGTCATTACAGAGGAAATTTATATGTACGACGATGCGCCGGAGGAGCTGGTGCATGATGCCTTGCAGGATGCCATCTGGCGTGATACCTCCCTGGGGATGCCGATTCTGGGGACGGAGGAAACAATTGCTGCCTTTGATGCGGATTTCATTCGGGCATATTATGAACGGAATTATCATCAGGAAAATATCGTGCTTTCTGTGGCAGGCAATTTTGAGGAGAAGGAAATGCTTGGGAAGCTGAATGAAAAGCTGGGCGGATGGAAACGGGAAACGCCCTTTGTGCAGCATGATACCCATGCGGCGTATCAGATTTCCTGCGTGGAGAAGGAAAAGGACATTGAGCAGGTGCATGTCTGCCTTGCCTTTCCCGGACTGACCAGAGAGCATCCGCAGAAATATGCACTGGCAATTTTCAATACGCTTTTCGGCGGCGGCATGAGCTCGCGCCTGTTTCAGAAAATTCGAGAGGAAAACGGGCTGACCTATTCCATCTACAGCTATACGACTGCCTTTGCGGATACGGGCGTTTTCACGATTTGCGCGAGCATGAACCCCAATCAGACGGAGCGGGTGTTTGAGCTGATTGCAGAGGAGCTGAAGGAGGTGACAGCGGAAGCCTTCCCGGAACAGCTGATTGCGGTGACGAAGGAGCAAATGATTTCCAATTTCATCATCGGGACGGAAAGCACGCTGAACCGCATGACCTCGGCGGGGGCATCTCTGCTTCTGCGCGGAGAGGTGCAGGAAACAGAGGAAGTGATTGCAAAAATCGAGGCAGTGACGGCGGCGGATGTGCTTGCGACGGCGAGAGCAGTGCTCGACACTGAGAAAATCAGCTATTCCGCAGTGGGCAACCTGAAGGGAAATGACTTCGGCGCGCTGGTGGAAAAGTTTTTTAAATAAAAAAGGCACTCCTTAGAAATACTATAGGTACGGATTTATCCCGAATTTTTTGTATTAAGGAGGAATTATCATGAAAGCAACAAATATAATTGCGCTGACCTTAGTGGTTATCGGTGCGCTGAACTGGGGATTGATTGGATTTTTTGGCTTCGATTTAGTCACAACCCTGTTCCATGGAAGCCTGTTCTGGCTGGCAAGAGTGATTTTTGCGCTGGTCGGCTTGTCCGGTCTGTGGTGCCTGACGCTGTATCATAATGTTGGGCAGGAGCCGCAGATGAAAATGACAAAGCAATAAAAGCAACAAAGGAAAAAGCGGGCAGTTCTGCCCGCGGTACATACAAAAGGGAAAGAAGAAAAGGAGTGAAGGAATATGCGTTTTACAAAAATGCAGGGCTGTGGGAATGACTATATTTACATAAACTGCTTCAAAGAAAAGGTGGAAAATCCCGAAAAGCTGGCAATCGCCATGAGTGAGCGCCATTTTGGGGTTGGTTCTGACGGGCTGGTGCTGATTATGCCTTCCGAAGCTGCGGATTTCCGCATGAGAATGTTTAATCTGGATGGCTCGGAGGGGAAAATGTGCGGCAACGCTTCTCGTTGTGTCGGCAAATATGTTTACGAAAGAGGACTGACGGAGAAAACAACGGTGGCACTGGAAACATTGGGCGGCATCAAGATTTTGCAGCTGCATGTAAAGGATGGCATTGTGGAAAGCGTAACTGTGGACATGGGTGAGCCTGTGCTGGAGGCGGCAGAAATCCCCGTTCTGAGTGACAAGCATCCCGTTATCGGTGAAACAGTGGAAATTCTGGATCGGAAATTTGATTTTACCTGCGTTTCCATGGGAAATCCTCATGCGGTTACCTTTGTGGAAAACGTGATGGAATACCCCATTGAGAAATACGGCAGAGTATCCGAATGCCATCCCATTTTCCCCGACAGGGTGAATACGGAATTTGTGGAAATCGTGGATGACAGCCATGTGAAGATGCGTGTCTGGGAGCGCGGCAGCGGCGAAACATGGGCATGCGGCACAGGAGCGAGCGCAACGGCGGTAGCCTGCGTGCTGAACGGCAAAACAGACAGAAAAGTAGATGTAGAATTGATTGGCGGCACATTGACCATTGAATGGAATGCAGAGGACAACCATGTTTATATGACGGGGCCTGCGGAGTTTTCCTTCGATGGGGAATGGCTGCGGGAGGTATAAGATGGCGAAGGAGTTACACGAGCTGAATGAGCTTGAGGAGAGAGTCATTCTGGTTGCGGTGGAGATGGACGAGAGAAGCAGCCGATCTGCAATGGATACGGATGCGTGTCTGGATGAGCTGGAGGAGCTGGTAAAAACCGCAGGAGCGACGGCGGTGGCACGCTCTGTGCAGAAAAGGGAAAGGATTCACCCCGGTCATTACCTTGGCACAGGGAAAATTGAGGAGCTGAAGGCAATGCTTTTGGCGTATGATGCAACAGGGATTGTCTGCGATGATGAGCTTTCTCCCGCACAGCTGCGGAATCTGGAGCAGATGCTCGGTACAAAGGTGATGGACAGAACGATTGTGATTCTGGATATTTTTGCGGCAAGAGCCTTATCGGGCGAAGGGAAGATTCAGGTGGAACTGGCACAGCTGAAATATCGCCTTTCCCGACTGACAGGAATGGGTGCGTCTATGTCCCGTCTGGGCGGCGGCATTGGTACAAGAGGCCCCGGGGAAAAGAAGCTGGAAACAGACAGACGCTACATCAAGGAGCGAATTGCGGAGCTGAATAAGGATGCGCAGGAAATTCGCACACACAGAGAGCTGCTTCGTGCGCAGAGAAGCAAAAAGGGGACACCTGTGATTTCTCTGGTGGGCTATACGAACGCAGGGAAATCCACGATTCTGAACCGACTTTCCGATGCAGGCGTTCTGGCGGAGGATAAGCTTTTTGCAACATTGGATACAACCACAAGAAAAATTGAACTGCCGGGCGGCTCGGAGGTTTTTCTGACGGATACGGTAGGCTTTATTCAGAAGCTGCCGCATCATCTGGTGCAGGCGTTCCGTGCAACACTGGAGGAATTGCAGTATGCAGATATTCTGCTGCATGTTGTAGATGCTTCGGATGCAAACCGGGCGGAGCATATCGAGGTGGTATATGATACGCTGCGGTCGCTTGGGTGTGAGGATACTCCTGTGATTACGGTCTTTAATAAGATGGACAGAGAGGTGGAGCTGCCCTTGCCGATGGATACCATGGCGAGAGATATCGTGCAGGTTTCTGCACAGAATGGGGACGGCATGGATGTGCTTTTGGAGCGGGTGGAAAAGCTGCTGCAAAGCTTCCGCAAATCCATTACGGCGCTTGTGCCTTACACAGAGGGCAGCTTAATCGGGTGGATTCACGGCAGATGCGAAATTATCCGCGAGGAACACACAGGCGAGGGTGTTCTGCTGGAGGTTTATGTGGATGAGGAATCTGCCAACAGACTGGAAAAATTTAAAGTGAATGAATAATAGAAACGGCTCCGTACAAAATGTACGGAGTTTTTTCTTTTTTTAGAATAGATTAAGAAAATTGTAAGAAAAGGGGTATTTTTTTTGTAACAACTCTATGGTACTATAAATTTACATTAAAATTCGATTAAAAGGATAGGGAAATCCTTTGAGAGGGGAGGAATGTCCGTGACGGAAAACATCATTCGTATCCGAAATGTGACGAAGGTATTTCAGATGGGGAGTGAGTCCATTCATGCGGTGGATAATGTATCGCTGAATATCCATAAGGAGGAGGTCTGCTGTCTGTTCGGGAAATCCGGTTCGGGCAAATCAACACTGCTGAACTTGATTGCAGGGCTGGAAAAGCCGACAGAAGGAAGGATTTTGTTTCACAATAAGCACATCGAACGGATGAATGAGGATCAGCTTGCTGATTTCCGCAGACAGTATGTCGGGTTTGTGTTTCAGTCCTATCATTTACTGCCGACATTGACAGCACTGGAAAATGTGACTTTGCCTCTGATTTTCAAGGGTGTTTCCGTAAAGGAGCGAAATGAGCAGGCAATGGAGATGCTTGAGGCGGTCGGTCTGGCGGACAGAGCAAATCACAAGCCGTTTGAGATGAGCGGCGGTCAGCAGCAGCGCGTCAGCATTGCAAGAGCATTTGTTAACCGCCCGCCTGTGGTGTTTGCGGATGAGCCGACAGGCAATCTGGATACAAAAACAACCTATGAGATGATGGATTTGATTACGGGTATGGCACAGAAAAACCATCAGACACTTGTCATTGTTACCCACGATCAGGAGCTGGCAGAATATGCAGACCGTATCGTGGTGCTACAGGATGGAAAGATTGAGAAGATTCAGAAACGGATACGGGAAAAAAAGGAGAATGTGTATGAATAAGAAATGGCTGCGACGCATACTGGCAATGGCAATGGTGTTTTCTCTTGCAGCAGGCTCGTGGGTAACGGGCTATGCGGATGACGGGGAAGGGAATATCGTCATCAGTGGTGACGGTGTATATGAAGTAGAGGCAGGAAAAACAACGAAAATCGAATTACAGGTGAAAAACAAAGGAACGGGGACGGCGGAAAATGTGAACCTTCAGCCGAGAGTGTCTTCGGGCGTTGCGCCGTTTCGCGTAAAAATGCAGGGCAACGGCGACCTTGGCGACATGGGCGCAAATGCCTATAAAAAGGTGACATTGCAGGTAACGGTGGATGGGGATGTGCAGGAGCGCAGCTACAGCCTGCCCATCGAATATACCTACAGCAGCCGCGGCGGCAGTGCAAGAAGCGGCTCTATGACGATTTATTTGAAAATGAAGGGCTTTGATTTAGAGCCGGGGTTTGCGTTCCGGGATATGAAGCTTTCCCCTGAGGATATGAGTCCGGGCAGCAGTGCAAGACTGAGCGGACGGCTGATGAATACGGGCGGACAGGATATGTATCAGGTGGAGCTTTCTCTGGATAACCTGACAACCGAAGGCATCAGCCTGACGGGTGGCTTTAACAGCAAGATGGTTTCCAAGATTCCCATTGGCGGCAGCACTGCCTTTCAGTTCCCTCTGGTTGCGGCGGCGGATATGGCGCCGCCGGGGAGGGCAAGGGCATTT
>OHBE01003407.1_pt1 | contig 10237 bp, 6 predicted proteins | sample 1577231 | NCBI WGS metagenome assembly OHBE01 (sample SAMEA3541506, study PRJEB24748) | human gut metagenome | biome: human gut; feature: human-associated habitat; material: faeces | place: China | collected 2012
TAACCTAATCTCTTGCCATAGAGATATTTATTGTGTAGCCTATATGGGCGCATCAAAATCATACCATAGGTTGCGTTCGGTGTTCACTTTGAAGGAAGCCTCTGTTTCTTCCCTCAAGGGAGATTTGTACCAAAGGTTGATACCCTGCTGTTTGACGGGTGAATACCCCAGGCTGTGCAGGTAGTCAGCCAGATTGATTTGTTTTGCAGTCTCGATGTTCATAAGGAAATCGTTTTTAGTGAGTGCTTTGATTATTTCTCTTTTTGCCCGCAACTCTTAAAAGTATGCGGTCAGTACAATCACTTCACTAAACTCCTAATATATAGACCCCCGGAATAAAGTGAAGTGATTTGTCTGTTTCTGAAATCACTTCACTAAATTGTCGTATATATAGGATACGGGAATAAAGTGAAGCGATTTTCGGGATTGTCGGCTAATAGTGGTAATCGGGCTTGAAGGAATACTTCCTGCCGTTTTCCTGCACTATCATCCGTTTGTTGCGCAGCATGGTGATAAGCGCCACTGCATTCTGGTGATTCAGTCTAACCCCTTCTGCCAGATAAGTCCTGATTAAGGTGTCTTCCAGCTCCTTGTAGCCGTATTCCTCTTTCAGTGCAAAAGCGGCTTCCAGTGCGGCACGGTGCTGCGGTTCTGAAATATCCTTGTAAGGGTCAAACTTTTCCACCGAGGGTCTTCCCGGCTTCCTTGCTTCCGGCTTGTAGCCTTCCGCAAGTTCGGGCAGGGCTCTGTCGTTGATGCAGAATGCAAAAGGCTCGAAATCCATCGCCCGGATGTGCATGGCGGAAACATGGCTGATGTCGCTGTTCCCCTTGTCCTTTTCCACCAGCAGGACTGTTTCCGCCTTGTTGTTCAGTTCCGTACCAATGTGCCCTCTTGCGTTCTCATCCCCCTTGTTCTGATGCAGTATCGTATGGATATGAATCTGCCTGTCGTCCGTCCACTGCATCAGCTTGGATATGATGCGGGTGGATTCACCGGGGCTGTTGATGTCGTACACCATATCCCGGATGCCGTCTATGATGACCAGCCCAATATCCGGTGAGTGGTAGATAGCCTGTTCTACAATGCTGATGCGCTGTTCCGGGATGTATTTTCTCAAAGCGAGAAACTCCAGATAACCGCTGTCCCTGTCATCGGGCAATCCTGCCATCCGCAGGATCCGCTTCATCACTTTCAGGCAGTGGTAGGGGCTTTGCTCCGTATCTATATAAAGCACTTTCCGCTTTTCCTCGGGCAGTTCAGCCGCATATCGTAACACGGTACCGTTCTTCAATGCAGCGGCTACGATAGCCGATACATTGAAGGTTTTCTTGCTCTTGGCTTTGCCGATGGATGCGCTGAAATTGCCCAGCGTCCCGATGACAGAGCCGTGTACTTTCAGAATTTCGGGGGCTTTTTCGTAGCATCTTGACAGACTTAGCCGGGATTCCTGCCAGAGGATAACGGCTTGTTCGGGTGATATTTCTTTTATATAGTCCATAATCACCTCCTTTATCTGCGTCCTCCGGTTTTCTTGCCAGCCAGTTCCAGCGCCAGTTCCGCATCCACGATAATCTTGCGTCCAATCTGGGTAATGGCTTTGTCTATCTTTCCGCTTTTCTTGATGCGGTTGGCTGTGGGCAGGCTGCACCCGAAAAGCTTGGCTATGCCGAGTATGCCGTACACGTACTTTCTTTCCGTGTCGGTGGTCGGCTGCGGTTGCGCCTCTGCCTGTACCGAAGCGTGTCTGCTTAGAAAAAGGAACTCTTCGCCTGTCATCTGCCAGACGGGTTTCACTAACAGTTCTTTGAGGTTGTTCATCGTCCGTATGATTACTTGTTTGACAATAGCCCTGCGCACAGGCTGTTTCTTCTGTTCTCGAACGATGCAAAATTAGGTAGGGTTTTGAGTGGTAAGTATGTGGATGATAGATATGGATTGTTCTGTTATATCGCTGAATATCAAGAAATAAAAATACCACTCAAAAATTATTTTGAGTGGTATAAGTGGTCATGTCGTAAAATATATTGGAATATCACGGGTTATCGGAATATTCCGTCCATTTCCTTGGCGAACTTTTGGTTGGGAATACTGGGTAAATCGGAAACGGGTTCCCTGTACTTGGACTTGTAATAGTCTTCATCAATATCCAGGTGTTTCAGGATGGCTTCCTTCCATTTGTCCTTATCCTGCCCCGGCAACTGCTCCCTCATCAGGGAAATCAGATAGCATACCCGTATCTTTTCCCTTGGCTTTATTTTCAGTACGCACTGGCAGGGATGCAGATTCATGCAGGCATAGAAATCCGGTGCGGTAATGTCTTCAAACTGTTCCCCTGCACAAACTTCATGAATTAGGGAAATCAGCTTCATGCTGAAATATTCAGGCAATCCGGCAGTCGTAGCTGTAGTCGATGCGGTTGTAGTTTCAGCTTCCGGCTGGCTGTCTGTACGGCTCTGCCTGTCTGCTTCGTTCGGTTGGCTTTCTTCGTCCGGTACATATTTGGTCAGGATGCCCATGAAGTGTACGCTAAGCAGGTAGATGTCGTCGCAACGGTTTTTCATGTATTGCCGGGCTTCTTTCCAGAGAAGGGTTTGCTGCTCATAAAGATGCTCCAGTTGGGCTTTCTCCCTTTCATATTCAGCCTTGCAACGCTCATATTCTCTTTCCGCCAGCTTTTCTTCTTCGGGTGTATGCTCTCGGTAGCCAATGGAATCATAGCGGTTGTTGGCTTCGTTCATCGGTTTGCGCAGCCTGTTTACCACTTCCATCTCTTCCTTGATGGTTTCCTTGTAGCGGTCTGCGTATTGGTAGCATACACGTATGATCACTTCGTCATGGAGAAGGCGGTAAGATTCATAAAGCCGTATGTATTCTTTGACTTCCTTTTTCAGACTTTTCAGCAGCAGGGTACATGGTTCTGGCGGTGTATGCAGCACCAGTTCAAGGATAGCTTGCTCAAAAGCCTTTATATCGCTCCATTTCGAGTAGAAATCAACGATGAATTTCTGCTTTTCAAAAGAGAAAGTATGGGTGGAGGAGATATAAAGTTAATGTTCTTATTTGGCTTAGTGATAGGTTATCCACTATCAATATGTAATATCTTTCTAGCAACGTTTATAGCATTTCCAATAGCCATATATTTATTGCTTAGCAGAAAAGATAATCTAATACCATTTGGACCATTTCTAGCCATGGCAGCAATTCTAATACATATATCTAAAATAGATATTAATAGTGTTATAGACTTTATTTTGAAATAGGAGGTAAAAATGAAACAGAGAATAAATTTTAAAACAATTTATTTAATTGCAACTATCACTGTCGGGTTGCTCGGATTAGCAATTGGTTCTACTTATGCTATATTTACAACTTCCGCAGAAATAAATAATCCAATATCGTTATCAACTACTTTGACAAGCGATGATGACGTTTTTGATGTTATTGATATTGTTATTGAACCATATGACACTATTACCAAGACTATAAAGATAGTTAATAGTTCAAATAGTACAGTTAACTTTGCCATATGGTATTTAAATAATTTTAGTGATAATAGTGTTGATTTTGGTATAAATGGTGTTCCAAGTGGTACATTAAATGTCTCTAGTAATGAAAGTAGAATAGTTAATATAAGAAATAAAACTAGTAATCAAATTACTATTACAATAGGAGTTGCAAGTAGTAAAAAAAGTATTACACTAGCAGATTCAATGGTTATCTATCCTAACCAAACTTTACCAGAAAATATAATAAATCAACAAGCTGCTAAATATATAACTAATTTATATGAAACTTCCGCTAAAACAACAGTAACTAATAATAGTATTTCATATAATTATGCTACTAATGTATCTCTTATGAATGATAAAAAGGGTGGTGCTACTACTAATGGAAATATTAGATATTATGGTGCAGATCCTAATAATTATGTTTATTTTAATTGTAATAGTTATAATAGTCAAAATTCATCTTCATGTGAAAAATGGAGAATAATTGGAGTATTTGATGGTAAACTTAAATTAATTAGAAGTGGTAGTATTGGGACTTATGCTTGGGATAATAAGAACACTTCATCTGGTGCAAGTACTGCATACGGTGAAAGTGATTGGTCTAATGCTAGGTTAATGAAACTTATGAATTCTGGCTTTTATGAACTTAGAAATAATCTTAAAGTTGATAGTGGTTTATACTATAATGCTAGTAGTGGTTATTGTTATGCTGGAGCAGATAATGCTACTAAATCTTGTAGTTTTACTACTACTGGTTTAAAAAATAATATTACAAGATATATGATAGCCAGTGCTAATTGGAATTTAGGTGGAACTAGTAGTAAAACTCTATATGCAAATCAGTTATATACTTCTGAAAGGGGAACTGCTGTTTATTCAGGTCATACTACAATGTGGCAGGGGAAGGTTGCTTTACCATATGCTTCTGATTATGCTTATGCTGCGGCATTTGGTAATGGTAGTAGTTTATTATGTAGTTCTAATATTAATAGTTATAGTAGTACTAATTGTAAAAATAATAATTGGTTATATACACAATTTAAATCTGGATCGGCATGGTTAATTACTCCTTATTCTGGTAATCAATATGATCCATGGCTTGTCGATACAACTGGTATTGGTAATTATGGATCTGTTGCTTATAATGCTAATGCTATATATCCAACTGTTTATTTAAATCCAGATATAGTAATTTCTAAGGGTACTGGTACAAGTGATGAACCATATCAGTTAAGTGCTGATACAGTAACTTCATCACAAGTTGGTGAATATTTTAATGGTTACACTAGTTATAAAAACTTAGATTTTGCTTATTATGATTTTGGTAGTAGTGTGTCTGTTATAGCTAAATTTAAAATAGATGATTATCCTATTAAATTTGCTGATATAGTAGCTAATTGGGAGACTGGTGGTTTTGGACTTGTCATAGACACTGACAAGAAATTAAAATTTGGTATTCGTACTACGACTGGTTCTGCTTATGTATATGCTGCTTCTTCTGGTGCTGTTTCATTAAGTGAGTGGCATACTGCTGTTGGAACATATGATGGTACTACAATAAAGGTGTATTTGGATGGAAGTTTGGTTGGTAGTACTACTATTTCAGGAAGTATTAAATCTACTTCTGCTCAAATAGCAGTGGGAGCTGATCCATATACTGGTGGTAGTGCTTCTGGAGAGTATTTTCCTGGTTATGTATCAGAAGTATCAGTTATTGATCAGGCAATTGGAGCTAGTACTATAGCAACATATTTTAGTAAAAGTACACCTAGTACAACTACTTATACTAATACAAAAACTTTAGTTAAAGCAAAGTCTACTTCATTAAATAGTCCTACTCTTGTTAAGAATTCTATATATAGAGGTAAATATTTTGATGGAACTAATATTTATTTAACTAAGGGTTTTGCTAACACTTCGTTAGGTTCTAAATTAAGTGTTGTAGTAAGATTTAAAGTTAAGAGTTTTCCTTCTGATTACATGGAATTGGTTGCTAATACTGAATCAGCTGGATTTGATATATATGTAAGTAGTGATAAAAAATTATACTTTGATATAATGCCTTCTAGTAGTTCTAGTTATTCTACAATTAATTCTAGTTCATCATCTAGTCTTTCTGCTGATACATGGTATGTTGTAGTAGGTACGTATGACGGAACCACACAAAAGTTATATTTTAATGGGAAGTTAGTTGCCAGTAAATCCTTAACTGGAGCAATTAAACCTTCTACAACGCCAATTATAATAGGAGCAGATCCAGACTCTTCAGGAGGTGTAGCAAACTTATTTAAAGGTGTAATAAGTGATGTGATTGTAATAAAGGATGCCTTGAGTGAGAGTACTATCTCTTCTAATTATGCACAAAATGTAAATTATGTTACAAATGCCAATACTATTATTAATGAATCATGGTAAAATTAAAGCTCATAAAATATATATTATTTTATGGGCTTTAATTATGTAAATCTTTTGTCAAGCCCTTGAAAAATAAGGAAAAATACTATATAATAAATATGGTGATATAGATGGAAGATATAATAAAGAAAATATATGATTATTCTCTTGAAGATATAATGGGACAAAGTTTTGGAAGATATTCTAAATATATAATCCAAGATAGAGCTATCCCTGACGTTAGAGATGGTTTAAAACCAGTTCAAAGAAGAATTCTTTATTCAATGTATAAAGAAAGAAATACCTATGATAAGCCTACTAAGAAAAGTGCTAATGCCGTAGGACTAGTAATGGCTAATTATCACCCTCATGGTGATAGTTCAATATATGAAGCAATAGTTAGAATGAGTCAGTGGTGGAAGAATGAGGCACCACTTATAGAAATGCAAGGTAATAACGGTTCAATAGATGGCGATAGTCCTGCTGCTAGTCGTTATACTGAGGCAAGGTTATCAAAAATAGCAGGAGAACTACTTCGTGATATAGATAAAACAGGTATTGTACCAATGGCTCCGAACTATGATGATAGATTACTAGAACCGACTGTCTTACCAAGTAGATTTCCTAATTTACTCGTAAATGGAACAACTGGTATAAGTGCTGGTTATGCTACAAATATGCCACCTCATAACTTAGGAGAAGTAATTGATGCTACTGTATTTAGAATAGATAATCCAAATTCTAGATTGGATACAGTAATGAATTATATCAAAGGGCCGGATTTTCCTACTGGAGGTATAGCCTTAGGCATAGATGGAATTAAGAAGGCTTATGAAACAGGAAGAGGAAAAATATTTATAAGAGCTAAGACTAAGATAGAGAAAAACAAAATTATTATTGATGAAATACCATATGAAGTAAATAAGCAACTATTAGTAAAAAGAATGGATGAAATAAGAATAGATAAGAAAATAAATGGTATTGTTGAAGTAAGGGATGAATCTGATAAAGATGGTCTTCAGATAGCAGTAGAACTTAAGAAAGATGCTGATGCTAATAATATCTTAAATTATTTTTATAAAAATACTGATTTACAAGTATCTTATAACTTTAACAATGTCGTTATTGTTAATCGTAGACCCATGCAATTAGGGTTACTTGGTATATTAGATGCTTATATAGCTCATCAAAAAGAAATAGTATATAAAGGTACTGAGTATGATTTAAAAACAGCTAAAGCAAGTTATCACATAATGGAAGGTTTGGTAAAAGCAATATCAATATTAGATGAAGTAATAGCCCTAATTAGAAGAAGCAAGAATAAAGCAGATGCCATAGTAAATTTAGTTAAAGAATACAGTTTTACTGATAAACAAGCAGAAGCTATAGTTAATTTACAATTATATAGACTAACTAATACAGATGTTGTTCTACTTGAAGAAGAAATGAAAAAATTAGAAGAAAAAATCAAATTATATGAAGAAATTCTTACTAATCCAGATAAACTTAATTCAGTAATTAAAGAAGATTTAAGAAAGATAAAAAAGGAATATGGAATACCAAGAAGAACAGAAATAAGAGAAGAATTAGAAGAAATAAAAGTTGATACTACAAGAATGATACCTAAAGAACAAGTAGTAGTAGTAGTAACTAATGAAGGATACATTAAAAAAGTACCTCAAAGAAGTTATAATACTGCTAAAGAGGAAGAGACTACTTTAAAAGAAAATGATTATGTAACAGGTTTATATAATATTACTACTACTGATACATTATTATTGTTTACTAATTTAGGTAACTATTTATACTTACCAGTATATGATATTCCAGAGGTGAAATGGAAAGAACTTGGTAAACATATCAGTAATATTATAAGTTTAAGTCCAGAAGAAAAAGTAATTAACTCAATACCAGTATATAACTTTGATGAAGAAAGATATATAACAAGTTTTACTAAGAATGGTATGGTTAAGAGAACACTATTAAATGAATTTAAAGTGCAAAGATATAGTAAACCAATTAAGATGATGAATCTTAAGGGTACTGATGAAGTAATATCTGTTACTGACTCTACATTATCTAATGTATTCATAGCCACTTCAAACGGATATGGATTATGGTATGATATAAATGAAGTACCAGTTGTTGGTATTAAAGCAGCGGGTGTTAAAGCTATTAGTTTAAAAGATGACTATGTTGTAAGTGGCATATTATTTGATGTTGCTAGTGAATATTTAACAATACTTACTGATAAAGGAACTGCTAAAAGAATGCGCCTAACTGAGTTAGAAAAGACTTCTAGAGCTAAAAGAGGAATCTTACTTATGAAGACAATAAAGAGTAATCCAAGTAAGATAATAAAGGCCTATATTATAAATAGTAAGAATCAAATAGGTATAGTAAGTGATGATTATAGTAAAATAGTAAAACTAACAGAAATATCTATTATGGATAGATATAGTAATGGTTCATATATAATAAAAGATCGTATAATAGATTCCTATATTGTAAGTGAATTAATATCTAAAGAAGATAAAGAAGAAGTAACTGAAGAAATAGTAGTAGAAAAAAAACAAATTTCTTTAAGTGAAATAGATGATAAGCTATCTAATATAGATAGTATAATTAAAGATATAAATGAATAGTTTAAAATAAGAGGTGTAACTATGATATATGTAAAAGATTTAATGGAAGTATGTAATGGAAAATTATTATGTGGTGACATCAATTTACCACTTAATAATTTTTCTAAAGATACTAGATTAATAAATAAAGATGATGTATATATTGGAATAAAAGGTGAATCTTTTGATGGCAATAAATTTTATAAGGATGCTTTAGATAAAGGAGCTAGTGTATGTATTCTAGATAACATTGATGAAGTAGATGATAAGTATAAAGATAAAACCATTGTTAAAGTAGAAGATACTATTAAAGCAATAGGGCTTCTTGCTAAGTATAAAAGAAGTTTATATAATATTCCAGTAGTAGCAGTAACAGGTAGTGTAGGAAAGACTTCTACTAAAGATATGATAGCGGCTGTTTTAAGTACTGAATATAAAGTATTAAAAACAGAAGCCAACTATAATAATCATATTGGTCTTCCTCTTACAATATTAAAATTAACTGATGAAGATATTTTAGTAGTAGAAATGGGAATGAATCACTTTGGAGAACTTTCTTATTTAACCGACATCGCAAGACCTACTATTGGGGTAATAACTAACGTAGGAACTGCTCATATAGGTAATTTAGGTTCAAGAGAAAACATCATGAAAGCTAAATTAGAAATAATAGAAGGACTAAATGGACCACTAATTATAAATAACGATAATGATATAATGCATAACAATCTAGATTATATAAAGTCATTAAATAAAGTAATAACTATAGGTATTGATAATAAAAGTGATTATATGGCTAAAGATATAAATAATAGTACCTTTGTAGTAGAGAATAATAAAATTACTTCACCAATTAATAATACAGCCTTTATCTATAATAGCCTAGTAGCATATGTTGTAGGAAAACTTTGTAATATATCTATTCCTAATATTCAAAAAGGAATTAAGACTAATGAGTTTACATCAAATAGATTAGAATTCAAAAAGACAAAGAATGGTGTAACTATAATTGATGATACATATAATTCATCATTAGATGCCATTAAATCATCATTAGAAATATTAGAAAAAGAACCATCTAAAAGAAAAATAGCAGTAGTAGGAGATATTCTTGAAGTTGGTGATTATAATAAAGAAATACATGAAAATATTGGTAAATTGCTTTTAGAAAATAAATTAGATATTATAGTAACCATTGGTACTGATACAAAATATACTGACAAATATTTAGAAGAAAATAACTATACAAATTATTATCATTTCAATAATGAAAGTGAATCACACGAAAAAATAAAAGAATTACTCCATGAAGGAGATGCAGTATTGTTTAAAGGATCACATGCCATTAAACTAGGTAACATTGTCAAATATCTAATGGAAGAATAAAATTTGACAAATTAAATAGATTAATGTATATTATAACTGTACTATATTTAGTACAGTTTTTAGGTGATGAAAATGAAAAAAATAAATTTAAAAAAATATATACTAATATTTATTGCTAATGCTATTATTGTCTTTTCTTTTTATTTAAGTCAAAATATCCATAATGCTAGTTTTGATCAATATATCTATAGTTTAATTAAAGTAGCGGGAATGAATGGTACTTCAGTAGTATCTATTGCTATTATAATATTTTATGGTTTTATATTATTTACCATATTAAATATATTACTAATACTTCCTACATTAAATTTTGATCGTAAA
>OHBE01003409.1_pt1 | contig 10232 bp, 10 predicted proteins | sample 1577231 | NCBI WGS metagenome assembly OHBE01 (sample SAMEA3541506, study PRJEB24748) | human gut metagenome | biome: human gut; feature: human-associated habitat; material: faeces | place: China | collected 2012
TTTGCTTCACGGTGCGGACGGTGAACAACTCGGAGCGGAACTGCTATGTCCGCCGCTGCTTTGTACTGCCATCGGTATGGGAAGGACTCCCTGTTGTTGGCGTTGAGGCTCAGGCGGCAGACCTGCCATGCATTTTTTCTTCCGCTGTAACACGCGAGATTGGTTTGTCAGATCGTGCAAAATTCATCCCGCTTACAGAAGAAATCTCGACTTGGGCAACTGAAATATGTAATGCCTTACAGCAGAATGTACGCAATGATAACACAAAGTTGATAACGGAACATCACTACAATATTGAAATTGAGGCAAAGAAATTGCAGGAGCGATATTTACAGCTGGCTGGAGAAGTGGAATGAAAATAGGAATTTTAACACATCAATACATCAATAATTACGGAGCATTTCTACAGGCGTGGGCATTACGGGAAGCAATCGCAGAATTATTTCCGAACGATGAAGTGCAGATCATAGATTATGTTAATCTGAAGCATTTTATCATCAATGCAGGTGGATGGTTCCGGTTTTATAAAAACAGAGAGTCTTTTAAAGATTGGATGGAGAAAATCAAGCTTCCACGGACATTCGCAAAAGCTAGAAATCAGGAAATGATTCTTTCCAAGCGGTGCTTTAATGCAAAACAGATCAATGCATTGGACTTTGATTGCATTATTGTTGGTAGTGATGAGGTCTGGAATTATAAGGACACAAAAGGAAATGCTGCGCTCAAATTTGGCGAAGGACTCACTTGCAAAAATTTGATTGCCTATGCGCCAAGTGTGGGAAAGACGGCAGCAGATGAATGCGTCCCGGAGTATGTGATTCGCGGAATCAAGAAGTTTAAGAAAATATCGGCACGAGATGATCTGACAGAGCAGCTCGTGTGCAATATAACGGGAACGGCTCCGGAGAGAGTGCTTGACCCAACATTTCTAGCGGAATTTCCTCGTGCCGAATTGGCAGCGAAGAAAAAGCCATATATCCTTTTTTATTATTGTGAAAACCTGCCGCATAATATATTGAATCAGATTTTTTCTTATGCAAAAGAGCATGGTCTGGCAGTTTATGGTGCAGGGGAATGCGATAAAAGGTATTCGGAAATCACAGTGAACCTTATGCCGTTTGAGTGGGTGGAAATGTTCCGCAATGCAGAATTTGTTTTTACCGGAACTTTTCATGGGGCAGTTTTTTCCATTTTGAACCGTCGGCAGTTTAAGGTCTATTTGACGAATGAAAGCAGGATTAAAAAAGTTACGGCACTCTTGGAGGAACTTGGAATCCAAAACCGAAAAATGGATTCCAAGTTTGAATTTGATCTGGAAAGCATGAAGAACGAAATCAATTATGATGCTGTTTATCGAGTGATCAATGAGAAACGTCAAAGCAGCAAACAATATTTGAAGGATGCGATAGGAATGGCAAAACAATGAAAATCGGAATTTTAACACATCATTATGTAAAAAATTATGGCGCATTCCTTCAGATGAAGGGAATGTATGAAACGCTTCAAAGACTATATCCTGAAGCAGAAGTGACGGTCATCAATTATGTAAATCAAAAGCACTGGAGAAGGAATATCATCCATATTCTTCATTTTCGTCCGGGAGTTGATACGCTTTCTACTTATGTGGAAAAAATCCGGCAGTTAAGAACATTCACAAAATATGAACGCAGTATTCCGAGAACTCGCCCGGTAAAGACTGCCAAGGAGATAATCGATTTAAAATTGGACCTTATCGTTCTTGGCAGTGATGAGATTTGGAATCTGTGTGGATCTGGGTACCACCCTTTAAAATTTGGTACAGGACTTGAAAATCAGCGGACGATTGCTTATGCACCGAGTGTTGGCGCAGTAACCAAAGAAACCGCTGTGCCGGAGGATGTCCTTTCGGGCTTGAAACACCTTGACCGGATATCTGGTCGTGATGTGGAATCTTTAAAATTTGTTGAGAGAGCCTGCGGAAGAAAAGCTGAGAAAATGCTTGATCCGACTTTTCTCTATAATTTTGATACGGATATTGAAAGGGAAAATATCAAGCCGAAGCCGTACCGCTATATTCTGATTTACGACTGCAAATTAACAGAACCGATGGTAAAACAGCTGCAGGAATATGCAAAGAAAAATGATTTGAAGATCATTGGTGCGGGCGATTACAAGACATTCTATGATGAAGGATTTATTGACCTGACTCCATATGAGTGGGTCGATTTGTTTCGGAATGCAGAAAAAGTTATTACTGGAACATTTCATGGGACAGTTTTTTCTATTAAGTACAACAAATCGGTTTTGTGTTATCCAACAGAGAAAAACCGAATCAATAAGATTCGTTCGCTGTTATCCGATATGAAGATTGCCTCTCGACTTTTGGAGGTGGGATGCGAAGATGATTTTATCCCGCTGTTGGATACGCCAATGGATTATACGGAAACTCGAAACTATATTGCACAGAAGATTCAGGAAGCAGATGACTTCCTTACAGGAGATAAATCATGAGTTCGATCGTTTTATTTGACGATAAAAAAGATTGCTGCGGTTGCGGGGCGTGCATGAATGTTTGTCCCAAGAATGCGATCCGAATGGCGGAAGATGAAGTCGGTTTTGTTTATCCGGAAATCGATCAAAATTTGTGTGTTGGATGCGGTGCCTGCAAAAAGGCTTGCGGTTATCAAGCGCAACCTCTGATGCAGAAGTCTGAAGCAGTCTATGCAGCTGCATCGAACAATGACAATTTGCTGCGAAAGTCTGCATCTGGCGGAGCATTTGCTGTCCTCGCAGAGAATGTGTTGAAAAAAGGTGGTGTGGTATATGGTGCTGCACTTCCTCTGGAAAATGGAAAATTGGAGCCAAAGCATCTCCGCATTGATACAGTGGAAAGGCTGCCTGAACTGCAAGGATCGAAATATGTGCAAAGTGCGATTGGGGATACCTATGCACAGGCAAAAAAAGATCTGTTGGATGGAAAAAGAGTTCTTTTTTCTGGAACGCCCTGTCAGATTGCAGGCTTAAAGCAGTATCTGAAAAAAGATTATGAAAATCTGCTCACAGTGGACATTATTTGTCATGGAGTTCCGAGCAAACGATTTTTCCAGAGCTTTATGGAAGACTACGGGAAGAAACTGGGCGGAACAATCACCGAGTTTTATTTCCGGGACAAAAGCAAAGGGCAGGGCATGATTACCCGGAGTGTCTATAAAAATAAACATGGCGAACGGCAAGAAAAAGTAATCACAGGAAATTTACTTTCCTACGTCAATTTATTTTTGAGATCGTTCACATACCGCAAAAATTGCTATTCCTGCCCCTTTGCTTCAGAGAAGCGTGTTGGAGATTTGACTTTGGGTGATTTTTGGGGATTTCATGAAGAATACCCGTCTTATGATGAAAAGCAGGGACTTTCTAACGGGAAGGGCGTTTCCTGCATTTTAGTCAATACTAATCAAGGAAAAGTTGCATTGGAGCAGTGTGAAAGTCAGTTCGTCCTGATGACTTCAGACTTTGAGAAAGTTGCACGGCATAACGACCAGCTACATTCGCCCAGCAAGTACAGCCCGAAACGTGAGCAGATTCTGGAATTGTACCAAAAAGAAGGCTATGAAGCGGTTGACCGCTATTTCCATAAAAACTATAAGAAGGATATCTTGAAATATACGGTTTCCGGAATGCTTCCAAAAGGGTTGAAGAGAAATATTAAGAAGATGGCTGGTAAAATTAAAAACAAGTAAAAATATGGGATGGAAAGAATGTAATATGGAGAAATAAAACAATGCTGTTTTTAGTATTTTTTATAGTGGTTGCACTATTGGTTGCACTGAAAGGAAACAAAAAATTTATTTTGTTTTTCATGGCGTTTTATCCAGTATTGCCTGATTATTTTGCTATCGAATTGGGCGGCGGGCTTCCATTACTCAAGGCCAGCAGAATTTTGTTACTGATTCTGATGCTGTGTGTGTGTTTTCATAATAAAAAAATACATCTGATCAGACAACCATTGAAAGTTACAGGTTTATACTGGCCGTTGTTTATATATTTTGCGGCAAGAATTTTAGCAAATGGATATTATGCACCGAGTTTATCTGCGGCAATCAATACTGAGTTTACAGTGATTGTGGAACAGCTATTGCTGATTGTTATGATTTGTCAAGTTGTTCGAAGCAGAGAAGATGTGCATTTGTGTGTAAAGACTATTGTGAATGCAAGCGGCGTAGTAGCAATTATAAGCATTATCAATGTGCTGATTGGGTCTAACTTGTTTTACAATTTGAATACAGTGTCCAGAAATGTACTGATGGTATCTACTGTAAGAATGGGTATTATTCGTGCAGAGGCAACTTTCGGACATCCGGTATATTATGCAATGTATTGCGCACTTATTATTCCGCTTGCATTGTATGTTTGGCAAAATGAAAAAAATGCGTGGAATAGCTGTGTTCTCGGTTTAAATGTTATTGCGGCGTTTTTGACTGAGTCACGAGGAACAATCGTTGTATTGCTGGCACTCTTTTTGGTATATGTTATAATTGCGGATAAAAAAACGAGAAACAGAATTTTAACTGCGGTCTGTGCGATTGCATGTGTCGCTGTTGTGGTTTCTTTTGTTGTACCGACAGTTGCGCAGCAGTTTTCAAATATTATTAAATCTGTAATGATTGCATTTGGAGATAGCAGTGAGACAATTGAAAATTTTGGAGGAAATTCATCAACAGGACTTGAATCCAGAATGATTCAATTATCTGGCATTACTTGGATGCTTATGCATAATGCCATATTTGGACTTGGAGCCAGTTGTCACACAAGAGGAAAGCTAAGTTATTATATAAATGGTGCATGGTCTGTCCGAGATACCATTGATAACGGTTATGTTGGATATTTTGTAGAGGAAGGTTTGTTAGGTGGAATTGCATGTTTTAGCTTATTCTACTCGCTTCTTAAATCTTCTTGGAAAAAAGCAACATTCAAAAATTCAAGAAACATGAATAACAGCTTTTTTCTCTGTTTTGTGTCCTATGTGGCGGTAATGCTGTCTGTTGCTGATGTATCGCAGTTGCTTTGGGTAATTATTGCTTTATATATAACATATAATGCGAAAGCACAAGCAATTGCAAGCGAATAATTTGAGAGGTTTAGTATGTGTCGATGCTTAATATTATTATCTACATATAATGGCGAAAAATATTTACCAGAACTATTGGAAAGCGTACTAGCGCAGAAGGACATATATGTTGATATTCTTGCGCGTGACGATGGTTCTACAGATAAAACGGTTGAAATATTGAAAAAGTATGATAGGGTTAAAGTTTATGGAGGGAATAATTTAAAACCGGCGAAAAGTTTTCTGGACTTGATTTGGAAAGCGGATATAAATTACGATTATTATGCGCTGTGTGATCAGGATGATGTCTGGAAAGAAGAAAAAATCATTTCTGCTGTAAAATGTATTGAAAATATAGACAAGCCTGCTTTATACAGTAGTGCAGTTGAAGTGGTGGACAAAGACTTAACATTTATCCGGAAATCGTTTACAGATAATACATTTAAAAATCCATTGTATGATATTCTGACATATGGAACACCAGGATGTACATTTGTGTTTAATAAAGCACTGATGGAAAAGCTGAAACAATACAAACCTTCAGTAATTAGTATGCATGATAGCTGGATCAGCTTTGTGTGTCTTGCTGTGAATGGCTTTTTTTATTCAGATCAGAATGCCTATATCATGTATAGACAGCATGATGCAAATGTTTTGGGAGCACAAAGGCATTCTCTGAAAGATACACTGATGGGGATCGTTAAAAATAAAAATGTCCTTAGAAGTGATATGGCGAAGGAAATACTAAAAGGGTATTCCGAGATGATGCCAGAAAAAACAAAAGAAGCTTTTATAGCTTTTGCAGAATACAAAGAAAATTTGAAATATAAATTGAAGATTTTGATGCTCCCATATAATAAAAAGAAAACAACCAAGAGAACATTTGAAAAAGTAAAACTTCGAGTCGTGTTTAATACGATATAAAGTGGAATTGAAGATTGAGAGCATTTGATCTTCATAAAAATGAAGGAAGAGAAAGTCTACAATGTCAACATCACTGAAAAAAGGACTGATGTACGTCCTTATAGCAAATTTCATAAATTTAGGATTTAATCTGATAACTAATTTTGTTCTCCCGAAAGAGCTGAGTGTGGAAAGCTACGCTACAATAAAAACATTCCAGCTATATGTAAGTTATGCTGGTTTATTTCACTTTGGATTTGTTGATGGAATGTACCTAAAATATGGAGGAAAAAACATTAAAGAACTCCGGCGTGAAGATTTAGGGACAAACCTTTCAACTTTAAGGTTGTTTGAAATTGTTGTTACGATTGCTTGTGCTATTATTGCGATAATTTCAAAGCAAGAAGTTTTGGTGTTTTTTTCGCTTTCAATTCTTCCGTTGAATTTAGCAAACTATTTCAAACAATTATATCAAGCAACGGGTGAGTTCTCACTTTACGGAAAAATCATGAATGCAAATACGATTTTGATCTTTTTTGCAAACATGATTTGGATTTTCTTAATAAAAACAGATAATGCTCTTTGCTTTCTGCTGAGTAATGTTGCGGTTTATTTTATTGTATGGATTGTATTGGAACTCAACTGTAGAAAACTTATTGGTAGCAAAAATGATGGAAATACATTTTCATTTGATGAGCTGATAAAAAATATAAAAGCGGGTATATTATTAACTGTTGGAAATCTGTCATCAGTTGTACTTACAAGTATGGATCGATGGTTTGTAAAAGCTCTTATGACTACGCTTGCATTTGCACAGTACTCATTTGCTGTTAGCATGGAGAACTTTATGAATGTCGCAGTCACACCTGTTACAACTACATTATATAATTACTTTTGTAAGGCAACAGATGAAGTTAAGGTAAGAAAAGCAAGAAATTATGTGATGATTTTTGCCGCATTGATTGTATCCTGTGCATTTCCTGCTAGATTTATTTTGGAAGTATATTTAACAAAATATATCGATTCTGCTAAGGTGATGTTTTTGCTTTTTGCGGCACAGATTTTTTATATTGTCATAAAAAGCATTTACGTCAATCTCTATAAGGCACAAAAAAAGCAGAGTATTTATTTTATAAAACTCACAGCGATTATTGTTGTGGGATTTGTGTTTAATGTAATATGCTATAACCTTTATAAGGTAAAGGAAAGTTTTGCAGTGGGTACATTGCTATCGGCTGTATGCTGGTACTTTTTATGTTTACCTGATTTTAAGTGGATAAAATATAACACCAAGGAAAAGCTGTATCCTTTTATTCAGACGTGCGCTTTTTTAGTATGTGGATTTTGTTTTAGTGCTATCCCTGGATTTTTCATTTATATTTTTGAAATAATGGTTGTGACATGGATTTCTTTTCCTAAGGAGACAAAGTTCATTATTAATGAGGCAAAAAGCAAGTTGGCTCACTTAAAGTAACATGATCAGAATAGCCTGAACATTATAAAAAGGTCGAAGTATTCCGCTTCTGACTAAAATAGGATGCGTTGAGCTGTTGTCTGAAAGAAATCAAGGAGAAAAGTAAAAATGAGTCAGCTTTTAATTATTACCCAAAAAATCCTTACTAATATTCTAGCAGCTCTATATAAACCTTTTGGCTTTTCATGCTTGCTTTCTTTTTTTGCTCTGTTTTTTTACCTTTATGCCTATTACCCGTCTGAAGCCGGAAAAGGTTGGAAAGCAGCAATCCATACATGGTTTACTGCATTCAAAGTATCCTCTTTTTTTAGAAAGTTATTCTTGCTTGTTCTTGTCACCTCAATGATCCTGTTCCGGACGCTATTGAATCGGGACTTGTGGATGAATCCTTTGTCCGATGTAATGGGCGGCTGGGGCATCTGGGAAACGGTGAACGGAGAAAGACAGCTGACGACCGAGTGCATCGAGAATGTGATCCTGATGATGCCGTTCACCGGGATGGTGATGTGGACGTTTGATGTTGAGAAGGGTGTAGTATGGAAAAGCACAAAGCTTGGCCTGATCTTCTCCGTGAGCATCGAGATGCTGCAGTTGCTGCTTCGACTGGGGACATTCCAAGTGTCAGACATCGTGTACAACACGCTTGGCGGTATGCTTGGTGGACTGTGTTACATAGTGGGAAAGAAAGTACACGAAAGGCTGTCAAAATAGAGAATAATATGATATACTGGGGCAAACAAGACTGACTGTGTCTTAGGTGGGGCCCTGACTCTGGGGCCACGGGAGACCGTGGCTCTTGCTGCTCTAATAATCACACACCTCTACGCGGTGAGCAGCAGGCAACGATCTTATGGTCGGCTGAGATGTGATGAAAAGAAAAACAAAAAATCAAAGGAGGTCTGACGATGACTCATCGAGTGACTTGTGATAGATGTGGTTCTATTTCGGAATATGACGATAAATCCATATGGGAAGGAAACCGCGAACATGAAGATATAGAGTGCCCTGTGTGTGGAAATATCATCGGTAGCGCATTTACAGACCTTACTCCGGTAGCCAGACTTATCAAGAAAGGCGAGAGAGATTGATTCGAATTCTAAGATGATTGGCTGACGTCAAATTATAAGATTGGAAATAATGCGAAATGTCGTATCAAAATATTATGAATGCTCCATTATTTGATTTCGGAGATATTAAGAAAAGCGAAATCACAATTAAAAATACATGGAATGAATTTCAAGCCGCTTTGGCAAATAAGACATTTAAATATGATGAAGTTGATTCAGCAATGACGACTACATTTTTGAAAGTGTTTGATGATTTGTTTGCCAATTGTTGCGTGCGGTTGGAACGTTCACTGGATATTTTTCAAACTGATGGATATCTGGCTAGAGGTGCAAAATTAAAAGCTCTTGAGACGGTATCATATGATCGCTTCATGCCAAAAGCAGAATTTATAAATGAGGATAACAGGTTTAGCCCCGTTGGTGTTGAATGGTTGTATTTAGCATGGGCTAGTGACAAAAATTTGGCTGAGCAGTGTACGATAAAGGAATGTCGTGCATCGACAGGAAATCGCTTTGGTATTTGTTTATTTGAAATCAATTCGGCTAACAAGGATGAAAAAATAATTGATTTAACTTTGGCTGACGAGATGACGTATGAGGATATAAATACTCAGCTTGAAAATAGCGGAAAAGTTTATCTCTCGCGTCGCTATGAGCGAAGCATGAAGAAAGGACGAGTGGTTATTCCTACTGAAAATGAAATTAATGAAATGAAAGCGGAAATAAGCCTTTGGGCGTTGCATACGTATCTTAAGCTACTATCTGAGCAGATTTTTACTCCATTGGCTGATGCAGACGATAAAAGTTTGATGTATGCGCCTTTTCAGTGTATGGCTCAGTATTTTTTAAATAAGGGATACGTAGGAATTAAGTATAAAAGTACTGTTTGTACGGGGGCAAAGGATATTGTGCTTTTTGATAAAACAATGGCAACTCCGGTTGGACCGATTCAGGATTTCATAATTTGAAATATGAACGATAGCCGGGTAGTTATACTGCCCTCATCCCAACACACTGCTATACTTAAACTACTATAAAAGAAAAGAGGTTATCACCTATGCCAAGAACGAAAGGCAGCAAGAACCGTCCCAAAACCAATACCACCAAAGATTACGCATCCCAGATCGCAGAGAAGCAGGAATCTATCGTTTCCCTGACTGCAGAGATCGCATCCATCACCACAAACATTGATACTTTAAAAGCTGATCTGAAAGAGAAGAAGAATGCTCTGAAGAAGGCCGAAAAAGAAGTGGCAACGCTGGAATCGAAGAAGGCAAAGGCAGATGCTAAGGCCGCAGAAGAAGCAAAGAAGGCAGAAGAGACTGCACGTTCTATATTTACTGGTGGAGATGCACAGAATATGCCTTCAGCTGTAATTTCAAAAGAATCTTTTAAAGATGGAAATATCGATATTATTTCAATTGTTCATCAGGCAGGACTTGCGTCTTCAAGATCAGAAGCAAGAAGAGCTGTTGAGCAGGGCGGCGTAAGCGTTAATGGTGAAAAAGTATCAGCTATTGATGCAGTATTTCCTATGGAATTATTTGAAGATGGCGTAGTTGTTAAAAAAGGCAAGAAGAATTTTAGAAAAGTAACAGTTTAGGATGTCATGAAAATGAAGAAGAATCAAATTGTTCTTATCAGAGTTGCTTTGAACTCTCCCATGCCGTTCCATTTCATCGCGGCGTTCCGCGTGTTGTAA
>OHBE01003414.1_pt1 | contig 10219 bp, 9 predicted proteins | sample 1577231 | NCBI WGS metagenome assembly OHBE01 (sample SAMEA3541506, study PRJEB24748) | human gut metagenome | biome: human gut; feature: human-associated habitat; material: faeces | place: China | collected 2012
GTCCGCCGCCGCCGAGGAACGAGCAGGCGCGCGTCGCGTTGACACGCGCGCCTGTGCGCACGCTGACCTTCCACGCGCCGTCCTTCGTTTCCTTCATCGTCACAGCGCAGTCCGTGCCCTCGACCAAGCCGCCGAGGGACGCAAGGTCTTCCATGTCGGCCTCGGAAAGCGCCATGCTCTTTTGCAAGGACTGCGGCACGGCGACGATGACGACGCGGTCCTCGTCGTAGAATTCCATCGTGCGCAGCAGCTCTCCCTCAAGCGCCAGGCGCTTTTTGCTCTTTGTGCGGAAGTGCAGCTTGTTGGCGGCTTTATAGTCGATGCCCGTCTCCATCAGCGCCGCGGCCACGCGGTGCGTGTTCGCCGTGACGTTGGAGTAAACAAAGCAGCCCGTGTCGGTCGACACGGCGACATAGAGCGGCAGCGCGACTTCGGGTGTGAGCTGTCCTAATTCCTGCGCGAGCTCGCACAGAATTTCGCCGCAGGCGGCGCACTCGGGATGCACACAGCTCTCCTTGCCGAAGCCCTCGTAGCTCGGGTGATGGTCGATGGCGAGGTCGACGCGCGTTTTGAACATCTCGGCATTGTCGGGGAACAGGCTCAGCGCGGCGAGGTCGACGGAGACGACCGTCTCATAGTCAAAATCGTCCGCGACCCAATACTGCTCGACATAGGACTCGAAGTGTTCGGTCGTCTCGCGGTTATAGAGGATGCCCGCGGTCTTACCCATCTGGCGCAGCATGGCGCACAGCGCCGCAGCGCAGCCGAGCGTGTCGCCGTCCGGACGGCGATGGGTGAGAATGAGGTACTTGTCGTGCGCGCGGAGGTATGCCGCGACTTCGGAAACGGTCATTCCTGCTCATCCTCCGTGTTCCGTGTTTCGTTTTCGGGGTTCGCGGGCTTCACCACGCGTACGTCGCGCAGCATCTCTAAGATGTGCGCGCCGTATTCGATGGAGTCGTCCGCGATGAACTGCAGCTCCGGCGTGTAGCGCAGCGACATGTTCGCGCCCAGCTCGCGCCGGAGATAGCCCGCCGCGCTCTTGAGACCGCGAATGACGTCCTTTTCGAGCGACTTTTCGAGAACGCTCACGTAAATGCGCGAATAGCGCAGGTCGCTCGTCGTGTCCACATGGGTAATGGTCACCATGCCGCTCTGGACGCGCGGGTCCTTGAGCGTGCGGAAGAGCGAGCTGAGCTCGCGCTGGATCTCTTCATTGATGCGTCCAATGCGATTGCTTGCCATTTTTATTCCTCCTTTGAAAAAAGCAGGGGCGGGCGAACGCCCGCCCCTACCTTAAGGCTTCTAAACATTGCGCCGCGCACGGCGCAAAAATCTTGATCTGTATTTCTGACGACCTGCGCGTCAGAAATACACTTTACAGGCTGCAAACGTGCGAGCGCAGCGAGTGCGCTGCCGCAGCCTGAATCCTACTCAAAAATTCGCTTCGCGGATTTTTGAAGTCTTACTGCTCGATCTGTTCCATAACGTACGCTTCAACGATATCGCCGACCTTGATGTCGTTGTACTTTTCGAAGCTCAGGCCGCACTCGTAGCCCTGCGCGACTTCCTTGACGGAGTCCTTGAAGCGCTGGAGCGAGGCGAGGTGACCCTCGTGGACGACGATGCCGTCGCGTACGATACGCACGTCGCACGCGCGCTGGATCTTGCCGTCGGTGACATAGCAGCCCGCGACGGTGCCGACGGACGAGACTTTGTAGGTCTGGCGAATTTCGGCGTGGCCGATGATGGCCTCGCGGAACTTCGGCGCGAGCATACCCTTCATAGCGGCCTCGATCTCGTCGATGGCGTCGTAAATGACGCGGTACATGCGCATGTCGACATGGTTGCGGGCCGCGCTGTCGCGCGCCGCGGCGTCGGGACGGACGTTGAAGCCGACGATGATGGCGTTGGACGTGGCCGCGAGCATGACGTCGCTCTCGTTGATCGCGCCGACCGCGCCGTGGATGACGCGCACGCGGACCTCGTCGTTGGAGATCTTCTCAAGCGACGCCTTGACAGCCTCGACCGAGCCCATGACGTCCGCCTTGACAATGATGTTGAGGTTCTTCATTTCGCCCGCCTGGATCTGGCTGAACAGGTCCTCGAGCGAGACCTTCGTGATGGGGGCGTTGGCCTTGCGCTTTTCCTCTTCCTTGCGCTGCTCGACAAGCTCGCGGGCAAGGCGCTCGTCGGCGACGGCGTTGAAATGTGCGCCGGCCTCGGGCACTTCGCCAAGTCCCGTAATCTCCACAGGCACGCTGGGGCCCGCGGTGGTGAGCTTCTGGCCCTTGTCGCTCATCATCGCGCGCACGCGGCCGACGGCCGTGCCGGCGATGATGATGTCGCCCTGATGGAGCGTGCCGTTCTGGACGAGCAGCGTTGCGATCGGGCCGCGGCCCTTGTCAAGGCGCGCCTCGACCACAGCACCGGACGCGGCACGGTTGGGGTTGGCCTTGAGCTCGGCGACCTCGGCGGTCAGCGCGACCATTTCGAGCAGGTTGTCGATGCCCATGCCGGTCTTGGCGGAGATGGGGCAGACAATGGTGTCACCGCCCCAGTCTTCAGCAACAAGGCCGTACTCGGTCAGCTGCTGCTTGATGCGCTCGGGGTTGGCGTCGGGCTTATCCATCTTGTTGATGGCGACGATGATGGGAATTTCGGCGGCCTTGGCGTGGTTGATGGACTCGATGGTCTGCGGCTTGATGCCGTCCTCCGCCGCGACGACGAGGATGGCGATATCCGTGATCATCGCGCCGCGGGCGCGCATGGAGGTGAACGCCTCGTGGCCCGGGGTATCGAGGAAGGTGATGGGCTTGCCTTTGATCTGCACCTGATAGGCACCGATGTGCTGGGTGATGCCGCCCGCCTCGCCGGAGGCGACGTGGGCATTGCGGATATAGTCGAGAAGGCTCGTCTTGCCGTGGTCGACGTGACCCATGACGACGACGACCGGCGCGCGGGGCTGGAGCTCGTCGGCGCTGTCCTTGTGATCGTCGATGAGCTTTTCCTCGATCGTCACGACGACTTCCTTTTCGACCTTGCAGCCGAGCTCTTCAGCGACAAAGGACGCGGTGTCGAAGTCGATCATCTGGGAAAGGGACGCCATCACGCCGTTTTTTATCAGGCACTTGACGACCTCGGCGCCCGTCTTCTTCATGCGGGAGGCCAGCTCGCCGACGGAGATCTCGTCGGGAATTTTGACGGTCAGCGGCGTCTTCTTCGCGATCTCAAGCTGCAGGCGGCGCATCTTCTCGGCCTCCTCCTGCTTGCGCTTGCCGGAGAACGGCTGCTGACGGTTGTTGCGGTTTCTGTTGTTGCGGAACTTTTCCTTGCTGCCGCGCTCTAAGTCGCGGCGGTCACCGGAGCGCTCGGCCATGTCCTGCAGCTTTTCGTCGTACTTGTCAAGGTTGACGTTCGTGACCTTGCGGGTGTCGACGATCTTCTTTTCCGGCACGCGCGTCGTGGGATGCTGCGTGGCGGTGGACTTGCTCTGCTGCTGCACCGGCTGGGTGTTCTGCTGCGGCTGGGCGGGCTTACCCTGCTGGCCCTGCTGGGGCTGGGGACGGCTGCCGCCGTTATTATTGTTATTTCTCGGCTGGTTCTGGGCATTATTCGCCTTCGGCTGATTCTGCGCGGGGGCGGGGGCAGCCTTGGGCTCGGGCTTTTTCTGGGGAGCGGACTCGGCGTAGATCGACTCGATCTTCACCTGATGCTTCTGCGTCAGATGCTCGAAGATCAGGTTGACCTCGTCCGCGGACAACACCTGCGAAGGCTTCTTGCTCCCGTCCTCATAGGTACTCAGAACGGACAGAATGTCCTTCGACGTAAGGCCGAAGTCCTTTGCCATATCGGATACCTTGTTCTTGTTCATTGTAGTAGCCAAATTATTGCACCTCCGTGTGTTGTGATCTCTGCTTACTGTCTTTCTTGATGCTGCCCTTGCCCTTCTTCACGGGGCGGGAATGGGCAAAGCGCCTTGCCGCGCGCTGCTTTTCCGCGGCGCGGTGCGCCTTTTCTCTCTCGGCGCGCGTGCGTCCGTGCTTGACCGCGCCTCTCGGGCGCTTGCTCTCGCTCTTTTCCGCGCTCTTGGCCTTTGCGGCGGGAGCGGGCTGCGGCTCTTCCTGATGCGGCTTTTTCTTGCCGGTGCGCACATTTTTTTCGTGCTGCTTGAGCTCTTTCCTCCGCTCGGCGGCGCGGGCCGCCTTGATCGTCAGGCGCTTGGCCGCCTCGCCGTAGTGCGCCTCGTCACTTTCCGCCAGCTTTTTCGCGACGGCCTCGGCAAAGCCGATGTCCGTCAGCGCCAGCAGCGCGCAGGATGTGCGCCCCAGCGCTCTGCCGAGGTCCTCCTTCGTCGGCGGGATCTCAAGGCAGATGCACTCGCCCGCCTCGCCGAAGTGGAGCGCGCGGCGGCGCGTGTTGTCCGCCGCATCCGAGGCGATGAGGATGAGCCGCGCGTGCTTGCTTCGTGCCGCCGCGCCGACGGGCTCTTCACCGACCTCCAGCTTTCCGGCCTTTTTGGCAAGGCCGATCAGATTGAGCAGTTTATCCACCGTTTGCCATCTCCTTTTCCATTTCTTCGTAGACGCTCTCGGGGATGGCCGTGTCCAGCGCGCGCTCGAGCGCGCGGGATTTGCGCGCCCGCTTGAGGCATTCGCTGTTCGGGCAGACGTAAGCGCCGCGCCCGGGCTTTTTGCCCGTAAAGTCGAGCGACACCTCGCCTTGCGGCGATTTGACGGCGCGGATGAGCGCGCGTTTGTCCTTCATCTCGCGGCAGCCCACACACTGGCGCTGCGGGATCTTCTTTACTTTCTGCATGAGCCGCCCTCCTCTTTGGCGCTTTCAGCGCCTCGGACTTTTTTGCGCCGCGCACGGCGCAAATGAACTGAAATCGTTTTTACCGGCGACCGGTGCGTCAGTAAAAACACTTCTCGCCCCGCAAGTGTGCGAGCGCAAGCGAGTGCGCGCAGCGGGGCGCAAATTGAAGCTCAAAAATGTGCCTATGCACATTTTTGAAGATCACTCTTCTTCGCGATAGCTTTCCGGCTTAATGTCGATCTTGTAGCCGACGAGGCGCGCGGCTAAGCGTGCGTTCTGCCCCTCCTTGCCGATGGCAAGGGAAAGCTGATCGTCGGGCACGATGACGCGGCAGGCCTTGCCCTCTTCGGCAAGGCGCACGTCGACAACGTCCGCCGGAGCGAGCGCCGCGGCGATGTACTCCGCGGGATCGTCGCTGTACTTGATGATATCGATCTTTTCGCCGCGCAGCTCTTCGACGATGCTGTTCACGCGCTGGCCGTGGGGGCCGACGCACGCGCCGATGGGATCGACGTTCTCGTCGTTGCTCCACACCGCCATCTTCGTGCGGGAGCCCGCCTCGCGGGCGATGGAACGGATCTCGACCGTGCCGTCGTAGATCTCGGGCACTTCAAGCTCGAAAAGGCGCTTGACGAGACCCGGATGCGTGCGGGAAATCACGACCTGCGGGCCTCTCGACTGGCGGCGCACGTCGACAAGGTAGACCTTGATGCGCTGACCCTCGATGAGCGTCTCACCCTTGACCTGCTCGCCGGCGAGAAGAATGGCGTCTGTCGCTTCCGTGCCAGTGCCGATGCGAAGGGACGCATTGCCCGTGCGGGGATCGATGCGCGTGACGACACCGGTGAGAATTTCATGCTGCTTGGAGTTGTATTCGTCGTAGACCATGCCGCTCTCGGCTTCGCGCAGGCCTTGGATGATGACCTGCTTGCCGTTGCCCGCGGCGATGCGGCCGAATTCGATGTTGTCGACGGGAATGTTGACGATATCGCCGACATTGTACTTGGCGGAGATGGCCTTCGCGTCATCGAGGCTCATCTGCGTGCCGGGGTTCTCGACCTCATCCACGACTTCCTTCTGCACGAACATCTTGAGCTCGCGCTTGCCCTCGTCCACATCGACCACGACGTTTTCCACGCCCTCGTGGTCGCGCTTGTAGGCGGTGGTGAGCGCCTGAACGATCTTATCCATCATAAAGGTCTGAGAAATGCCGCGTTCCTTTTCCAGCATCGCAAGCGCTGCGAAGATTTCATCACATTTCATGGGTATGCTCCTATTCTGTATAATCAAAGTAATTGGTATTCTTTTTGGTTAAAAGTCGCAGCGCAGGCGCACGAGCGCGACCGCGTCCTTTTCAAAGCGCTTTTCCTCTTCGCCGATGCGGAGCGTGACCGCGCCGTTGTCGTAGCCCGCGAGGTCACCGGAAAATTCCTTGCGCCCGTCCACGGGCTTGTAGGTCTTCAAGAGCACGGGCGAACCCATGAACTGCTCAAAGTCACCGGGCCGCTTGAGCGGGCGCTCCGCGCCGGCGGACGCGACCTCGAAAATGTAGCTCGACTCGATGGGGTCGGCCTCGTCCAGAATATCACTCAGCGCGCGGGAGATGGCCTCGCAGTCGAGGATGTTCACGCCGCCGTCCTTATCAATGTAGATCCGCAGATACCACTGTCCGGCCTCGCGGACATATTCCACGTCCCAGAGCTTGCAGCCGTTCTCTTCGACCACGGGGAGCGCCAGTTCGCGCACGGTCTCTGTCACTTTCTTCATTGTATCCCTCGCAATCCGTGTTTTTTCCGAAATTTGCAAAAGAAAGAGCGGGCCAAACGGTCCACTCTGCGTTTCCTGCATCCATAACACAAGCATACTATCACACAAAGCTGCGGAATGCAAGCGTTTTTGCGCGCAGTTTGCGGCTTTTTTGAAAAAATTTCCGCTGTTTTTCGTTATTTTTTGCGCGCCGCACCCTTCCCGCTTGCAAAGCGGGGAAAAGTATGCTATAAGGATAGGACTCTGAATAGAGAATGAGAGAGAGGGATATTTTATGGCGCGTTCCGCCACGCTCGATATGACGCAGGGCAGCCTTGGCCGCCAGATCATCGGCTTTTCGCTGCCTCTGATGTTCACTAACCTTTTGCAGATGCTCTTCAGCATGGTCGACCTTGCGGTCGTCGGCCGCTTTTCAAGCTCCGCCGCCATGGGTTCGGTCGGCTCGACCACGACGCTCATCTTCCTGTTCACGGGCTTTCTGATGGGCCTTGGCAGCGGCGTCAACGTGCTTGTCGCCACGCACTTCGGCGCACGCAGCGAGAAAAACGTGCGCGAGTCCGTTCACACGTCGTTTCTTGTCTGCCTGATCGCGGGCTTTTTGATGCTGGCGCTGGGCCTTATCTTTGCCCGCCCGCTGCTCGAGCTTCTGAACACGCGCGACGATCTGATCGACGGCGCGGAGCTGTACCTTCGCATTTACTTCCTTGGCATGCCCGCCGCCGCGCTCTATAACTACGGCAACGGCGTTCTGAATGCCATCGGCGACACGAAAACGCCGCTCATCTTCCTTTCCGCCGCGGGCGTGCTCAATGTCATCCTCGACCTCGTGTTCGTCATCGGGCTCGGGATGTCGACCGACGGCGTCGCGCTCGCGAGCATGCTCTCGCAGTGCGTGTCCGCGGGGCTCATCGTCCGCTCGCTCATGCGCAGCAAGGAGATCTACAGCCTCAGCTTAAAAGAGGTCCGCTTCCACAAGGACAAGGCCATCCACGCGCTGTCTGTTGGTGTGCCGGCAGGTTTGCAGAACGCGATCTTCTCGGTCGCAAACCTCTTCATCCAGGCGGGCGTCAATTCGTTCAGCACCGTCGTCGTCGAGGGCAACTCCGCGGCGGGCAATGTGGATAACCTCGTCTACTCCGTGATGAACGCGTTTTACATCGCCTGCTCGAGCTTTGTCGGGCAGAACTACGGCGCGGGCAAATCGCGCCGCGTGCTCAAGAGCTACCTGCTGACGCTCTGCTATTCCGCAGTAGCCGCAGCGGTGCTCGGCGGGCTGTTCCTGCTGTTCGGGCACCAGTTTCTCTCGCTCTTCACGTCGGAATCCGACGTCATCGAGGCGGGCCTCGCGCGCATCTGGGTCATGTGCTTCTCGTTCCCGATCTCGGCCACGATGGACTGCACCACCGCCGCCTCGCGCGGCCTTGGAAAGGGCCTCGTGCCGATGATCTTCGTGTTCCTCGGCTCGTGCGTGTTCCGCGTGGCGTGGATCTACACCGTGTTCGCCCGCTTCCATACGATCCGCTCGCTCTATATGCTCTATCCGTTCTCATGGGTACTCACGGGCGCGGCGGAGATCGCATACTTTTTGTATTGCTATAAGAAATATGTCAAGCCGCTGGATGCGTCCCACGCAGAGGAATGAAAAAGAACTGTCCGAAAGGACAGCTCTTTTTTTGCGACCACACTGGGCGCGTGTGCTTTTTCGCGCTTGTGCGAAAAACCCAAAAATTTTCACAGCTTTTGCAAAGCTGCCAACTTGCGGTTTTTGTAATCCGCGTCCCCCGTCACCTCGCGGAGCACGGTGATCTCCTCGGGCAGCGCGGCACTGCTTTGCCCGTACTGGAACAGCACGGCCCTTTCCGCGCTGAAGGGGTACATGTCGATCTCACAGCGGCGGTCGGCGAAGACGAAACGATACTTTGTCTTGCGCACGGGCGAGAGCGCCGTGTCGCGCTCTAAGAGGTATTTTTCATACTGCTTTTGCGAGATGGGGCGCTCGGTGTCCCATTTTTCGCCGTTTTCCATGCGATGCTTTTCGGTGTAGAAGTACAGCGTCTCCGCGCCGCTTTTCTGCATGCGCACGCGGCGCTCGATGTTCGGGTTCGTCAGCGCGAGATACGTCTGCGTCATGTCGATGGCCGCGGCGCGGTATTTTTGTGCGAACGAGCCCATGTTGGGCATGGCGATGAGGTACTTGCGCTTTTGTGCCATCGGCTCGACCTCGCCCACGGCGCGGTAGATCTCGCGCAGGGCGCGCTCGATTTTATTGTTGAAATTTGCGTCGTTGTCGATGATGCGCAGATTCGGGTGCGCGCTCCACGCGCGCAGCGTGCGGTCGTCCATCTCGCGCGCGAATTCGATGGATTCCGTGCGCGCGTTGTTGCCGAGGTCATAGGCGAACTCCGCGCCCTTGGCGCAGGTGATGAGATGGAGCACCATGTCGTAATTGGCGAGTACACGCTCTTCGGTGCGGCCGTCAAAGCGCGCGATGACCTGCGCGAACTCCTCATCCGACACGTAGGCCTTGTCGTCCATCAGCGCGCGGTCGTAGAGAATGAGAATATTGTCCTCCGGCACGAGCTGCGCGGCATCCAGTGCGAGCTTTTCCTTGTGGATCTGATCGGCGACGACAAAGTCCTGAAATTGCAGCATTGACATACAGTTGTCAAAGGGCTTGATGCCAAAGCCCGAAATGAGCTCAGTTGCCGTCTCGGGGATCGTGATGACGCGCCAGCCGTCCTCCTGCTTGAATTCCTTGAGCACACGGCTCACGAGCGTGGTTTTGCCCGCCGCGGGGCCGCCCGTGAGGACGATCTTTGTGATGCGCTTTGCCATAGTTACGCTTCCTTTCCGTGCAGAAGATAGTCGCCGAATGCTTCGACGGTCTTAAAGTACAGGTCGCAGTTTTGACGCATGAACGCCTCGATCTCTGGGATGTCGTTCGACCAGCCCGCGGCGGCGAAGCGCACATTCGCGGCCTTTGCCATGTCATATCCGGGCTTTAAGTCGTCGAGCACGAGCATCTGCTCGGCGGTGAAGCCGAGCTTTTCCATGATATCATAGAGCGCGTGCGGCTGGGGCTTGCGCCGGTCCTTTGGCACCTCCCAGCCGTAGACGAGCTTCGGCGCGGGGAGCTTATTTTCGCGGTAGTCGCGCAGAATGTTCGGCGAGAGCGAGTGCGACACGACGCAGATCGTGCCGCCCGCGTGCACGTAGTCCCACAGAATATCGCGCATCCCGTCGTAAACCTGCGGCACGTGGTGCTGGACATATTCGTGCCAGTACGTCTGCTCGTGCTTCATGTCGTCCTCGGTCATGCCGACCTCGCCGTGGAAAAAGTCATAGACGCCGGGGTCAAAGTTTTTGAGGACGTATTCCTCCAGCGTGTAGCGCTTCGCCCTGGGGAAAAACTTCGCCGTGTACTCGGCAAAGCAGGGATAGTGCACCGTCGCGGTGGAGTTGACCACGGTGTCGTCATGGTCGAGCACAAGGCAGGGGTAGGTCATAAAAGGGACTCCTTTTTGATACTTTTTATAAAAGTATAGCATATTAAGTGTCCGCCCTGCAAGGGCGGGAAAAAGCAGCGCCGAAGGCGCTTCGTCTTTATTCCCTGCACCGTGCAGGGGAACGGGCA
>OHBE01003415.1_pt1 | contig 10219 bp, 8 predicted proteins | sample 1577231 | NCBI WGS metagenome assembly OHBE01 (sample SAMEA3541506, study PRJEB24748) | human gut metagenome | biome: human gut; feature: human-associated habitat; material: faeces | place: China | collected 2012
TTGAAATCATCAGAAACCCTAACTTTCCTATTTCCGCTTAGATCGAACTGACGTTAAAAATATTGTTCCAAATATATGGGTGAAAATAGCGAATTGTCGGTTTGCTGTTGTTATAAAAAACAATATCTTTGTTCCCATCGTAGTGGTCCCTGCTCGTCTCGAACAAGCTGAGTGGGGTGTAAGAGGGAATCGGGTGAGAATCCCGAGCAGTCCCGCTGCTGTAAGCTTTTACCGCCGTGTCGGTTTTGACATGCGGACTCTTGTCGCTTTCCAAATGATGCCACTGTTCATTCTCCACTATTAGAGGTGGAGCTGAATGGGAAGGCGCGACAAACAGAAAAGAGATGAAGTAAGCCAGAATACCTGCCTCTACGAGTTGCCTATAAAGTATGGAGAGAAGACCTCGAGGAAAGGAGTCTCCCTGGCACTAAGAGAATAGATCTCAGGAAGTATTTTTTTACAATAACGTATTACAATGGAAGAGGTAATCCTTCGCATCGTAAAGCGTGATGGTCATGTGCAGTCGTTCGATCCGGAAAAAATCCGTCAGGCGATAATCAAGGCTTATCGCGCAGGAGGTGTGCACGAAGAAGCTGCACGTATCGACAATATTGTCCAGTCTGTAACCGATTTTGCTCGTCAGAGCGGTGAGCTTGTCACCGTGGAACAAATACAGGATCGTGTCGAGGAGGAACTGATGCGTTTGAATCCTTTCATTGCCAAAAAATATATTATCTATCGAGAGTGGCGCACCGTAGAGCGTGACAAGCGTACATCCATGAAGCATACGATGGACGGCATCGTAACGATAGAGAAGAACGATGTGAATCTGGGTAATGCCAACATGAGCTCGCATACTCCTGCAGGTCAAATGATGACTTTTGCTTCGGAAGTGACTAAGGACTATGCCAGCAAATATCTGCTTTCGCTACGCTATAGCAGAGCACACAGGGCAGGAGATATACATATTCATGATTTGGACTATTATCCGACCAAAACCACTACATGTGTCCAGTATGATATAGCAGACCTTTACGAACGGGGGTTCCGTACCAAAAACGGCAGCATCCGTACACCGCAGAATATCCATAGCTATGCAACGCTGGCTACCATCATATTCCAGACCAATCAGAACGAACAGCATGGCGGACAGGCTATCCCGGCCTTTGATTTCTTCATGGCTCCGGGTGTGCGCAAATCGTTCGTCACGCACCTCATAGAGCGTCTCCGCTTCGTGCTCGAGCTCCGGCAGCCAACCAATACCGACTTAAGTACGACTCTTCCCAAGGCTATTCGGAACCTAACGCCGCTTTTGACAGATTCACCTCAGGAGGCCGGGAGGCTATATGAGGGACTATGTTCGGCGTCTTTTCCTTTTTCGAGTACAGAGGTGGAGATCGCTCTTGCCACAGCTTTCCGAAAGACGCGTAAGGATACGCATCAGGCTATGGAAGGCTTCATCCACAACTTGAATACGATGCACTCTCGTGGAGGCAATCAGGTTGTATTCAGCTCCATCAATTACGGTACTGATACTTCGCCCGAAGGTCGAATGGTGATGGAGGAGCTGTTACGTGCCACGGAGGAAGGTTTGGGGCATGGTGAAGTACCCATCTTCCCGATTCAGATCTTCAAAGTCAAAGAGGGAATCAACTATTCCGAAGCGGATGTAAAGTCGGCATTGGAAAACTTCGACGATGCGATGGCCGGCAAGGTGCTTTTCTCTGCTCCGAACTTCGATTTGCTGCTGAAGGCATGTGCCACGACAGCCAAAGCTCTCTTCCCGAATTTCGTCTTTCTCGATACGCCATTCAATCTGCATGAGGATTGGCGAGCAGACGATCCCAAGCGTTATCTGCAAGAGGTGGCTACCATGGGTTGTCGTACGCGAGTGTTTGACAATGTAAACGGCCCGAAATCGTCGATCGGACGAGGAAATCTCTCTTTTACCTCTATGAACCTTCCCCGTTTGGCTATCGAAGCCAGACATGAGGCAGAAGAGAACTGCCCTGATGGCGACAAGGAAACGATACGCAGTGAAGCACGCCTTCTCTTCCTGGAAAGTGTTCGCAGAATGTCTACACTCATTGCAGACCAACTCTATGACCGCTATTGCTATCAGCGTACAGCATTAGCACGCCAATTCCCCTTCATGATGGGGAATGATGTTTGGAAGGGTGGTGCTGCCTTAGAACCGAACGAGGAAGTTGGCGATGTCATCAAATCCGGTACTCTCGGTATCGGTTTTATCGGAGGGCACAATGCGATGGTGGCCATCTACGGTGAAGGACATGCTCACAACAAGGCGGCTTGGAATACGCTATACGATGCCATTTCGGTCATGAACGATGTCGCTCAGGAGTATAAACGGAAGTATCATCTGAATTACTCTGTCTTGGCTACTCCGGCAGAAGGTCTTTCCGGTCGTTTTACACGAATGGATAGAAAACGCTACGGGATTATTCCCGGGGTAACGGATTTGGACTATTACGTCAATTCTTTCCATGTGGATGTTCGTGAACCGATAGGTATAGCTGAAAAGATCAAGTGTGAGGCTCCTTTCCATGCTATTACCGGCGGTGGCCATATTACTTATGTAGAGTTGGATGGCGAAGCCAAGAAGAATGTATCGGTTATCCTCAAAATTGTCAAGATGATGAAGGATGAAAACATCGGCTATGGTTCGATTAATCATCCTGTGGACACCTGCAAGGGCTGTGGCTTCAAAGGTGTGATCTACGACAAATGTCCTGTATGCGGCAGCGATCGGATAGCTCGCTTGCGACGCATCACCGGCTATCTGACAGGGAGTCTCGATACATGGAATTCAGCCAAACAGGCCGAAGAGCACGATCGTGTAAAACACTTATAATACATTAGAAACGCCACCAAGTACGGGAGCAGGTGTCCGAAAGCATCGAATCATACGGCATCAGGCTACTGAACGTCTATCGCGAAACTATTTGCGACGGACCGGGCTTGCACTATTCTATCTATTTGGCTGGTTGTCGTCATGCATGTCCCGGTTGCCACAATCCCTCCAGTTGGGATCCGGAAGCCGGTGTATTGATGACGGACTCGATCCTCGGCAATATCATCCGAGAGATCAATGCCAATCCTCTATTGGATGGGATCACACTCTCCGGAGGTGATCCTTTTTACAATCCTGCCGGACTTACCTGCCTACTGCAGAGACTGCGTGCATCCTGTACCTTGCCGATATGGTGCTATACGGGATACACACTCGAACAGTTGGAGACCGATCCGATGCTTTCCGCTCCTCTTGCTTTGATCGATGTTTTGGTCGATGGCCCATTCGTGCGCGAGCTGTTCGATCCCACTTTACTGTGGCGTGGTAGCAGCAACCAGTGTATTATTCGGTTGCATGAGAATTGAATCCGTCATGCAAACTTAAAAATGTCAGAGTAAAGTAACTAAGAGAAAAAGCACTATATTTGCAGACCTAAAATAAAAGAAACTCAACCATTTAATTCTGAGCATAGTATTATGACGAAAGCTGACGTAGTGAACGCTATTGCGAAGTCGACAGGGATTGATAAAGAAACGACCCTGAAAGTCGTAGAGTCGTTCATGGACACTATCAAAGACTCCCTTTCGGAAGGTGATAATGTATATCTCCGCGGATTTGGTAGCTTCATTGTGAAGGAAAGAGCTGAGAAGACAGCACGTAATATTTCGAAGCAGACGACTATCATCATCCCCAAAAGGAATATTCCGGCGTTTAAGCCTTCGAAAATCTTTATGAGTCAGATGAAACAAGACTAATCATAGTTTAACAATAAAACATTAAGCATTATGCCTAACGGAAAGAAGAGAAAGAGACATAAGATGGCTACGCACAAGCGTAAAAAGAGACTGAAGAAGAATCGCCATAAAAAGAAGAAATAAAAGAGACGAAGATATTCCATCTCGAATTATTCTCGGCAAACGCGGTCTGTGAGCGAGTACTTTGTGGTCTGATTTCCGTATCAGTACCGCTCCGCCCACAGGCCGTATTTGCTTACTTGTATTTATAATCATCAAGACAATCCTACCATTAAGTGAACAGCGAATTAGTAATTGACGTTAAGCCCAAAGAGGTATCTATGGCCGTCCTGGAGGATGGCAAACTCGTGGAGCTTCAACGCGAACCGCGCAATCTTTCTTTTGCCGTGGGGGATATTTACCTCGGTAAAGTGAAGAAGGTGATGCCCGGTCTGAACGCTGCTTTCGTGGATGTAGGATACAAGAAGGACGCATTTCTTCATTATCTCGATTTGGGCTTGACTTTCGATGCTCAGCAGAAGATGATGGAGATGATGACAAAAAGCAAATCGATTCCATCCTTGTCCAAAGTGCCCCTCGGCAGCGACCTCCCTAAAGAGGGGAAGATCGCAGATGTGCTCAAGGCCGGACAGCAGATCTTGGTGCAGATAGCCAAAGAGCCGATCTCTACCAAAGGCCCACGCCTGACTGCCGAGCTTTCTTTTGCTGGCCGTTCATTGGTTTTGGTACCCTTTGCAGACAAAGTGTCGGTGTCTCAGAAGATTCGTTCTGCCGAAGAGCGAGCACGCTTGCGGCAGTTGATTATCAGCATCAAGCCCAAGAATTTTAGCGTTATCATACGCACTTCTGCTGAAGGTAAACGGGCATCCGAATTGGACAAAGAGCTGCAGAGCCTACTACGTCGTTGGGACGACAACATCAAGAAGCTTTTGCGTGCCAAGGCTCCGTCCATTGTTTATGAGGAAGCCAGCCGTACTCTGGGACTCTTGAGGGACAACTTCAATCCCTCTTACCAGAGTATTATTGTCAATGACAAGGCTTTTCGGGACAGTTTGAGCGACTATGTCGAGTTGATAGCTCCGGGACGGGAGGAAATCGTTCAGTATTATCAGGGCGAACTACCCATTTTCGACCATTTTGCCATTACGAAGCAGATTAAAGCTCTCTTCGGACGTACTGTTACGTATAAGAGTGGTGCTTATCTGATTATTGAGCAGACGGAGGCCATGCACGTGGTGGATGTTAATAGCGGTAACCGCTCGCGTGGCAGTACCGAGCAGGAAGCAACGGCCGTCGATGTCAATATGGCTGCAGCCGAAGAGCTGGCCAGACAATTGCGCTTGCGCGATATGGGTGGTATCATCGTAGTGGACTTCATCGATATGAGCGAAGCCCAGCACCGTCAGCAGTTGTACGAACACATGGTCAAATTGATGTCGGCCGACAGAGCACGACACAATATCTTGCCATTGAGCAAATTCGGCGTTATGCAGATTACGCGTCAGCGTGTTCGTCCGGCGATGGTCATCCATACCGAGGAGTGTTGTCCCACATGTTTGGGTACCGGCAAGGTAGAATCCTCCATACTCTTCACGGATCAGTTGGAAGAAAAAGTGGCCAAAATGGTCACGGAGCACCAAGTCAAACAATTCGTTCTTCACGTACATCCATACGTGGCAGCATACCTCAAGAAAGGTTTCCTTTCTTCTATCTTGAAGAAATGGAAACTCAAGTATGCCAAGGGGATCAAACTTATCCCCGATGAGAGTCTGGGATTCCTGGACTACACATTTTACGACTACGACGGCAACGAGCTGGATATTTTGGATGAATGATACAGAAATATCCTTCGCGTCTGCTTGAGAAGGCGATAGACCAATTTGCTACATTGCCGGGTGTAGGGCGCAAGACAGCCCTGCGCCTGGCTTTGTACTTATTGCGCCAACCTGTGGAAAATACCCGTCAATTTGCAGCAGCCCTTGTAGATCTTCGGGAACATATTTCCTATTGCAGGCGCTGTCATAATATCAGTGATTCCGATGTTTGTACTATCTGTGCAGACCCCACTCGGGATCAGAGTACACTCTGCGTAGTAGAGAATATCCGTGACGTTATGGCTATCGAGAATACCTCACAGTATCGAGGCTTGTATCATGTACTCGGAGGAGTCATATCTCCCATGGATGGGATCGGCCCGGGCGATTTGCAAATAGATTCTTTGGTGCATCGAGTAGCTTCTGAGCAGATTCATGAGGTTATATTGGCTTTGAGTACGACGATGGAGGGCGATACTACCAACTTTTTCCTCTTTCGCAAGTTGGAGCCTACCGGCGTTCGGGTCAGTGTAATTGCTCGAGGCATTGCTATAGGCGATGAGATCGAATATGCCGATGAGATTACCCTCGGTCGTTCTATTCTCAATCGTACCGATTTCTCCGACTCAGTCAAATTCTGATATTCCATGACCGACCTTTTCTCTTCAGAGCAAGTACGGCTCCGAGCCCTTGAACCGGAAGATTTGGACTTTCTCTACCTATGGGAAAATGATGCCGAATTGCGTGAGAGTGGCAATACGCTGGTACCTATCGGACGCAATCGGCTGAAAGAATATATCGAAAAGAGTTCTGAGGGTTTGATGGAGTTGGGCATGATGCGTCTTGTCATCTGCTTGTCGGATGACGATAAGCCTATCGGTGCGATAGATCTGTATGAGTACGATGCCTTTCATCGACGTGTAGCCGTAGGGTTATTCGTTATTCCCGAATATCGTCGGCTGGGAATAGCCGTCGAGTCTCTCCGCAAGATATCCCATTATGTTTTAGACTATTTACGCTTGCATCAGATCATCGCCTATGTGCTGGAAGATAACAAGCCGAGTCGGATGCTGTTCGAAGCTGCCGGCTTCGAGCATACAGCCACCCTCCGCCAATGGATGTGGCATGCCGGCGATTATTCTGATGTTTTGCTTTATCAGTTATGGAAAAGATAGTTCCCCCTGCTGTCCGAATAGAAGAGCTGCGCCGCATTCTGCGTGAGCACGAATACAGGTATTACGTCCTCTCATCTCCGTCTATCGATGACTTCGAGTATGACGCCATGATGAAGCAGCTTGAGGAGCTGGAACGGGAATACCCCGAATGGGATAGTCCTGACTCGCCTACGCATCGTGTCGGAAGCGACAAAACGGAAGGATTCGCTTCCGTTCGCCACGACAGACCAATGCTTTCCCTCAGCAATACATATAATTACGATGAGATTGGAGATTTTTATCGTCGCGTGTCCGAAGGACTTCAAGGCGCACCTTTCGAAATCGTTGCAGAGCTGAAATTCGACGGACTTTCCATTTCGCTTATCTACGAAGATGGTATGCTGGTGCGTGCCGTTACCAGAGGCGATGGAATAATGGGAGATGATGTAACGGCTAATGTCCGTACCATCCGATCTGTCCCTTTGCGACTAAGAGGCAATGATTATCCCCGTATGTTGGAAGTTCGTGGAGAGATATTGCTCCCGTTCAAGGAATTCGATCGGATCAATGCCCAACGGGAGGCCGAAGGGGAGCCTCTATTTGCCAATCCGCGCAATGCCGCTTCCGGTACCATTAAGCAGCTCGACCCCCATATCGTAGCCGGACGAAACTTGGATGCTTATTTCTACTATCTATATAGTGATGAGCCTTTGGCAGAGAATCATTACGACCGACTGATGCAGGCGCGTCAGTGGGGTTTCAAAGTCTCTGATGCCGTCACACTGTGCTGTAGTAGGGAGGATGTATATGCCTTTATCGATCGTTTCGATACCGAGCGCCTGACATTGCCCGTAGCTACTGATGGTATTGTCCTCAAGGTAAATGCTCCGGCTCAGCAGGATTTGCTTGGCTTTACGGCCAAAAGCCCACGTTGGGCTATTGCCTATAAGTATCAGGCCGAGCGAGTACGTACTCGTCTGCAGCATGTAAGCTATCAAGTAGGGCGTACGGGGGCGGTCACACCTGTGGCCAATCTCGACCCAGTACTGATATCCGGTACGGTCGTGAGACGCGCCAGCCTGCATAATGCTGATTTTATTGCGGAGAAAGACCTTCACGAGGGAGACTTTGTCTATGTGGAAAAGGGTGGAGAGATCATTCCAAAGATAGTGGGTGTGGATACGGATGCACGCAGTATCGATGGCAGACCTATAGTTTTTACAGTGCTCTGTCCAGACTGTGCTACACCATTGGTACGCGAACAGGGAGAAGCTGCCTATTATTGCCCGAATGCCGAGGGCTGCCCACAGCAGCAGAAAGGACGGCTCGAACACTATTGCGGACGCAAGGCGGCAGACATCAATATCGGCCCGGAGACGATCGAATTGCTTTATAGCCGCAATATGATTCGTAACGTTGCTGACTTTTATGCCCTTACGGAAGAGCAGCTACTCACTCTGCCCGGCTTCAAAAAACGGGCTGCTGCCAAACTTTTGGACAGTATCGAAGCCTCCAAAGCCCGTCCGTATCAGGCCATTTTGTTCGGATTAGGTATTCGCTTTGTCGGAGAAACCGTAGCAAAGAAACTTGCTGCGGTCTATCCTTCTATCGATGCCCTGGCCGCTGCGACGAGCGAGGAATTAGTACAGATAGACGAGATCGGGGAAAGAATAGCAGCTGCTGTACTTCATTTTTTCAGCCTTCGGCAGAACAGGGAATTGATCGAACGACTTCGTTTGGCCGGTGTATCGTTGGAAGCTGAGACGGTTTCCGTGCCGGTTTCTGCTCGTTTAGCCGGAAAAACGGTTGTTATCAGTGGTACATTTGAAAAGTATAGTCGTGATGAGTACAAAGCTATGGTAGAGGACAATGGCGGACGTATGGCCGGATCGGTTTCGTCCAAGACCTCTTTCATTCTTGCCGGATCGGATATGGGGCCGAGTAAGAGAGAGAAAGCAGAGAAGCTCGGTGTGCGGCTGATGAGTGAAGAGGAATTTCTCCGTCTGATAGAAGAATAGGGTAGAGGGACGATGAAGATCGATTTCTTTTTGGCCGGACGGCTCTTTAGGGGCGGAGGGAAAGAGGGGAAAGGAATAGCCCCTATTGTTCGTCTCTCTGTGATCGGTATCATGCTCAGCTTGATGGTCATGCTCATTACCGTGTCGATAGCCGATGGCTTCAAACAAAATATCCGCAGTCTGGTATACGGCTATACGGGACATCTTTGCATTGCCCCCGTGGCCGGAACTTCAGATCATTTCAATGCTCCGGTCGGGATGCTTGAAGCTATAACCTCTGTCGAAGGTGTGGACCGGGTAGTGCCCACGATCGAAATGACAGGTGTTGCCAAGACAGACAGTGCTTTTGCCGGTATTCTACTGATGGGGGACAATTCACTCCGAACTCGCAATCCGCTCTTCGGTCAAACCGTTTCGGGAAATTATCCGAGCTTTAGTTCTGCCGATACGGTACCCAATCCTATTCTTCTGCCACAAGTTACTGCCGACAAACTTCATCTCAAGATCGGCGATAAGCTCCGCATCTATTTTGCCGGTACGGAACGAATGCGTTTGCGCGCATTCACAGTTGCAGGAGTTTATAGCGGAGGCAAAATGGATATGCCTGTTGGCTTGGTCTCTGCTGATGTACTCCGCCGAGTGGGTGGGTTGGGTGCTGATGACGTTAGCCGTTTACTCATTTATGCCTCTGATCCGGACGAAACAGATCTCATTGTGACGCGAGTGTTCGATCGCCTTTCGGAAACACTCTATGTCGGAGAACAACGACTGACCATCAATACGGCCACAGAACTGAATCCGATGATTATGGATTGGCTCTCTGCCTTGGACACCAATGTTGCTATCCTGCTGACACTGATGGGATTGGTCGGAGGCTTCACGATGATAGCCGGTCTGATTGTTTTGGTCATGGACAAAACGCAGTTTATCGGCATGCTCAAAGCTTTAGGCTGTGGTGAAGGGTCGCTTCGCCGCATATTCCTCTATCTGGCTATGATGCTCGTTGGTCGTGGTATGATCTGGGGCAATGTTTTGGCTCTTATACTCTGCCTCCTGCAGCAACATTTCCGCTGGTTGCGTCTCCTCGATCCTGATATTTACTACATGGACTATGTGCCTGTTCAAGTGGACTGGCTCGTATGGATTCTCGTTAATTTGGGTACCCTCCTCGTTACCTTCTTGATGCTCCTTGCTCCATCGCATATTATTTCGAGGATTTCCCCCGTCAAAGCCCTTCGCTTCGAGTAATCGCTCACCAGGGAATAGGGTAGGTCATCTGTCCATTCGAGACCATTACACAATAACCCTTCTACCCCCTCTTATTGGTCAAGATCAGGGCAATCGCATTTGAACTGTTAACACATTTATAAACCTAACGATTGCTACACCCGATTATCAAACAAGTACGAATTAATGGGACCTTTGCACAATAAGCAGGCACTTTTGT
>OHBE01003420.1_pt1 | contig 10200 bp, 9 predicted proteins | sample 1577231 | NCBI WGS metagenome assembly OHBE01 (sample SAMEA3541506, study PRJEB24748) | human gut metagenome | biome: human gut; feature: human-associated habitat; material: faeces | place: China | collected 2012
GGGAACAGGCGCTGGCCGTCCGGCAGCTGACCGTGGCAGGCCAGCACGCAGCCGATGCGGGCCAGGTCCGCCGCGCTGACCCGGATGGAGCAGGCCCGGAAATAGCAGTCCAGCAGCTCCTCCACGTCCCCGTGGATCAGGCCGTGGGCCTTCAGCAGATAGGCCAGGGCCCGGTTTTTGGAGCCGGTGGCCTTTTCGGAGTGATAGACCTCCTCGTCCAGGTCGATCTTCTCGTTGGCGGCCAGGCGGCGGATAAAGCCCAACAGCCGGGCAAACCGCTGGTCATAGGTCTCGCCCCCCACCAGCTGGCACATGAGGATGGCCCCGGCGTTGACCATGGGGTTCAGGTGCTTGGCCAGCAGGGCGTTGTCCGCCACGTTGATGGCGTCAAAGGGCTTGCCGGTGGCCTCCACCCCCACATGGGCCCGGACGGTCTCCCGGCCGTTGTCCTGCAGGGCCAGCAGAAGCAAAAGGGGCTTCATGACGCTCTGGATGGTGAAGCAGCGGCGGCTGTCGCCGGCCTCCACCATGTTGCCGTCCTTGTCGAACACGGCGATGCCCAGGCGGTCCGGGTCCTGCCGGGCCAGCTCCGGGATATAGGAGGCCAGGGCCCCCTGCCCGGTGTACGGGCGGCACTCCTGTAGGATCTGTTGCAGCAATTCTTCCATATCGGCTCCTTCACCCGCGCGAAGGCGGGATTTTTTGATACAACAAGTAATTTTTTTGTCGGATATTACGATCAGTAGTCGACTTTCATCAGGCACAGGCCCTCCGGCGGGGCGGTGGGGCCCGCCAGGCGGCGATCCCGGGCCTCCAGCAGGGCGGGCATATCCTCCGGCTGCCGGGTCCCCCGGCCCACCTCCAGCAGCGTGCCCACCAGGATGCGCACCATATTCTGCAAAAAGCCGGTGCCGTGGAAGGTGAACACGATGCGGTCCTTCTGCCGCACCACGGTGATGCTGTCCACCAGCCGGACGGTGGATTTTTTCATCCGGGGATTGCCGCAGAAGCTGGCGAAGTCGTGCTGTCCCTGCAGCAGGGCCGCCGCCTGCTGCATCCGCTCCAGGTCCGGGTGAAAGTCCAGCAGGGTGACGTATTTCCGGTCGAACACCGGCTTCACCGGCCCGTCGAAGCACACATAGCGATAGGTTTTGCCCAGGGCCTTATACCGGGCGTGGAACCGGGGGGCGGCCTCCTTCACCTCCCGGACGGCGATGGCGTCGGGGAGATAGCGGTTCATATAGTCCCGGATCTCCTCCGGGGACAGGTCCACGTCCAGCTGGGCGTTGGCCGCCATGGCCCGGGCATGGACTCCGGCGTCGGTGCGTCCGGCGCCGATGATCTCCACGGGACTGCCCTGGAGCCGGGTCAGCACGCTCTCCAGCTTCCCCTGGATGGTGTCCCGCCCCGGCTGGCGCTCCCAGCCGAAAAAGCGGGTGCCGTCATAGGCGATGATGAATTTATAGTTGCGCAGCATATGGAATCACTCCGTCATGATCTTCAGGATCACCCGGTCCGTCTCCTTCATGCCCTGAGAGGCCAGGATGCCCACGTTGCGGATGGTCTCCTCCACGTCCCGGCCCACGATGCCGTCGCCGGGCTGGAAGCTGTTGCCCCGCAGGTACATGTTATAGCCCAGAATGCCGGTTTCCACACCCATAGCGATCTTGCTGGCGCAGCTGGCCTTGGCCCCGTCGCAGATGCACCCGGAGATCATGGCCGCGGCGTTGGTGATGGTGTGGCAGATGCCCTCATAGTCCGCGCCCCGAAGCCATGCAATGCCGCAGCCTGCCCCCACGCCGGCAGACACCGCCCCGCAGTAGGCGGACAGGCGGCCGATGCCGGTTTTCTGGTGGATGGTGATCAGGTCCGACAGGCACACCGCCCGCAGGATGGTCTCCCGGTCCCGGCCCGTCTGCACGCCGTAGCGCCACACGGGAACAGAGGCGGTGATGCCCTGGTTGCCGGAGCCGGAGCAGATCACCACCGGCATCTCGCAGCCGTTCATGCGGGCGTCGGAGCCGGCGGCGGCCCAGGCCCGCGCCTGCGTTTCCCAGTCCTGAGACGTTTGCAGCAGCGTCGAGCCGATGTTGGCGCCCCAGCTGTTTCGCAGGCCCTCGGCGGCGATGGCGGTGTTCTTTTCGATCTGCCGTCCCACCGTGGGCAGGATGGCGTCTATGGGTACAGTTTCGGCGAATGTGATGATGTCCTTTACGTTGAGAACGGACTTGTCCTGCAGGTTGTCCTCGGCGTTGCCGGTAATGGGCAGCTCCTTCAGCACCTGGCCGTCCTTTTCAATGTAGATGATGTTCGTGTGGTTGTTGGCCACCCGGACGCAGGCATGGTGCGACCCCCGCCAGCCGGTGAGCCTGATGTCCAGCAGGCAGGGCGTCTCGGGACAGGTGACGCGGATGTCCGTGGCATCCAGATAGCCCTGGATGGCCGCCACATCGTTTTCCGTCACCCTGGCCAGAACCTGAAGCTCCGCGTCGGCGTCGCCGGCCACTATGCCCACGGCGATGGCGGCGTCGATCCCGCGGCGTCCGCCCGTGTTGGGGACGACCACGGATTTCACGTTCTTCAGGATGTTTCCGCTGACCTCAGCCAGCACTTTTTCCGGTTTTCCGCCCAACACCTCGCGCAGTTTTGCGGCACAGTACGCGACGGCGATGGGCTCTGTACACCCGGTGGCCAGCAGGAGCTCCTCCTGCAGGATCGCCGTATAGGCGGCGATCTTAGAGTCGTTCAACATCACACATTCTCCTTTGTTCAGTTGTTATATTCCATCAGGCCCGCGGGCCGGACAGTCTCACAGGGCGGGGACGTCATCCTCCTGATGCACCCAGTCGTTCACGTCCACCACCTTGAACTCCGTCTCCGTGCGGCGGATGATGACCCGGGTGATGCCGGCGTTGATGACCTGGCGGCGGCACATGGCACAGCTGGTGGCGTCGCCCAGCAGCGCGCCGGTTTGACCATCCCGGCCCACCAAATACAGGGTGCTGCCCACCATGTCCCGGCGGCTGGCGGAGATAATGGCGTTGGCCTCGGCGTGGACGCTGCGGCACAGCTCGTACCGCTGTCCCCGGGGAACCTGCATGGCTTCCCGGGTGCAGAAGCCCATGTCCACGCAGTTCTTCCGGCCGCGGGGCGCGCCGTTGTAGCCGGTGGAGATGATCTCATCGTTCTTGACGATGATCGCGCCGTACACCCGGCGCAGGCAGGTGGCCCTCTCCAGCACCGTTTCGGCGATGTCCAGATAGTAGTTTTCCTTGCTGATGCGTTCCATGAGGCCGCCTCCTTTACATTGTTGATTTTATTATAGTATACCGGCGCGGCGGTGGCAAGGAAAGTTTCCCGCAGCGACACATGGCATTGTGACGAATTTTTGGAGCAAAAAGTGGACAAAAAGACGGACGCTTTCGCGTCCGTCCTGTCCTGTGAGGGATATTATGCGTTTTTGAACACCGTCTCCGGGGCGGCGATGACCACCCGGGTGTTGTCGGCCACCGAGCCTGTGAGGAAGGCGTTGCCGCCCACCACGGAGTGCTCGCCGATGACCGTCTCGCCGCCCAGGATGGACGCGCCGGAGTAGATGGTCACATAGTCGCACACGGTGGGATGGCGCTTGCCCGGCAGGCTGGCATGGCCGGCCCTGGGGGACAGTGCGCCCAGCGTCACGCCCTGGTACAGCTTGACGTGGCTGCCGATCACGGTGGTCTCGCCGATGACGATGCCGGTGCCGTGGTCGATGAAGAACCACGGGCCGATCTGCGCGCCGGGGTTGATGTCGATGCCGGTGCGGCTGTGGGCGTATTCCGTCATCATCCGGGGGATCATGGGGATCTGCCGCAGGTACAGCTCGTGGGCGATGCGGTAGACGAAAATGGCGAACAGACCGGGGTAGGCGAAGATGATCTCCTCCTTGTCGGCGGCGGCGGGGTCACCGTCGAAGGTGGCCTCGATGTCCGTCATCAGCGTTTGCTGGATGCGGGGCAGCTGCTCCAGTATCTCGTGGGTCAGCGCGGCGGCGGCGAAGGACTGGTCCTCCGGCAGCGCCAGGGCGATCTGGGCGCTGAGGGCCGTCTCGATGCGCTCCAGCAGCAGCGCGACGTAGTTCTCCGCCGGCAGGGTCATCAGCTGCGGGTCACCGAAATAGGCGGGGAAGAACAGCCGCCGCAGCTCCTTGATGATGCCGATGATCGCGCCGCGGTCCGGCAGGCGCAGACGCTTGCCATACAGCGGTACGGCGGAATGGGTCATGGTGTCCGCCATGGAGCGGGCGATGTCAGCGTTGGAAGTCATAGTTATCTCCTCCGACAGAAATAGAAATACAAAAGGACGGCAGGAGGTGCGCCGCGCACCTTCCGCCGTCCTGCTTATGCGGGACAAGGCAGCCCTTCGGACTGCTCAGACAGAACATACATGACGCATCCGGGCGCAGTACACCAGGCCCGCACAACAGGCGGACGGACAACAACAGGTGCAATTGGCGAAACGGATGATCATGTGATTTGCTCCTTTATATCATACTGCATTATTATATAGGGGTGCGCGCCGTTTGTCAACCAAAATCAGACCAAAAGGGTAGTGTTTTCCATAACGTGTCATTTTGGCAGGAAGAAGGAGTGCAAATATGGGAAAATATCATAAAGATTTCTTTATACGGTGACGGAATTTGTGGAAATGCGACGGTTGACTTTCGGGGTTTAAAGTTCTACAATCACACCATCGAAAAACACAGCCGACCCGGTCGGCGGAAGGGAGACTCACATGGCACGCCACATGATGCAGCGCGATATGCTTCACAACGACATGGCAGAGAACCATGCCGCAGTCTCCTATTACGCCGGCAGCTCCAGCTTCTGGGGCTTTTATTGGTATGCCTATTTTACCAAGCGATACCGTAAACCGGCTGATAAGCGTTGAACCCGTCATACCCGTTTTGAAACGTGTGTAAAGCGGCTTCGCCTTTCAGGCGGAGTCGCTTTCCTTTATTTGCCCCTATCCACACCTAACGTAAACGTAAAAGACTGAGAGGAGAAAAAACATGACTGCAATCCTGTCTGCGGCTGTCATCTTCGTGGTGTTCGCCGTCGGAGATATGATCTCCGCCAAAACAAAAGCCATCGTATCCATGCTGTTGATCGCATCTGTCGTATTCCTGGCCGGGTTCTGGACCGGCGTTTTCCCCACCACCCTGTTTGCCGACTCCACGCTGCTGAGCATGGCCGGCCTGCTGGTGACCATGCTGCTGGTGCATCTGGGCACCACCATCCGTCTCCGTGACTTCGGCGCACAGTGGCGCACCGTCATCATCGCGGCCGTGGCCTGCGTCGCCATCTCCGCCGCCGTGTTCTTTGTCGGTCAGCTGCTCATCGACCGCGGCTTCGCTCTGGTGGGTGCGCCCATCCTGTCCGGCGGCGTGGTCGCTACCCTGACCATGCAGGACATGGCACAAAAGGCCAATCTGCCGGAGCTGGCGGTGTTCGCCACGCTGGTCATGTGCGCCCAGGGCTTCGTGGGCTACCCCGTTGCCTCCCTGTGCCTCAAGAGCGAGGCCAAGCGCATCAAGAGCAGGATCGACGCCGGTGCGCTGAAGGTGGATGCCTCCGCCGGTGCTGCCCAGGCTGCCGCCGCGGGCCGCAAGAAGCTGATCCCCGCCCTGCCCGACAAGTACAACACCCCCAACGCCATCCTGGCTAAGGTCATCCTGGTGGCCCTGCTGTCCGTGTGGGTGTCCAGCCTGTTCCACGACGCGGTGAACAAGCTGGTGTGGTGCCTGATCTTCGGCGTGCTGTGCAAGGAGCTGGGCTTCCTGGATGAGGACGCCCTGGGCAAGGCTCACGCCACCGGTATCGTGATGCCCATCATCACCCTGTCCATCTTCACCAATCTGGCCTCCGCCACCCCTGAGATGGTCAGCGGCATGGTCAAGCCCCTGCTGGTCTGCGTCGTTATCGGCACGATCGCCTTCGCTGTGGTGTCCATCCTGGTGGGCAAGATCTTCGGCTACAGCTGGCAGATGTCCGTGGCCATCGGCAGCTCCTGCCTGTTCGGCTTCCCCGGCACGGTCATCATCTCCAACGAGGTCTCTGAGTCCACCGGCACCACCGCCGAGGAAAAAGCCGCCATCAACGCCCAGATCATGCCCAAGATGCTGGTGGCCGGCATGGTCACCGTGTCCGTCACCTCCGTGCTGGTGGCCGGCGTTATGAGCAACTGGCTGTAAGGCTTGCGCTTTTTTGAAAGGAGTTCCTTCAAATGTCTGATATTCGTAGTTACGTCGATACTATTTTCGATGAGCTGGTGGCCATCCGCCGCGACATCCACGCACACCCGGAGGTAGGTATGCAGGAGGTGCGCACCAGCGCGCTCATCCGCCGCGAGCTGGAGAAGATGGGCGTGGACGAGATCCAGCAGCCCCTGCCCACCGCTGTGGTGGGACTGATCCACGGTGCGAAAGGCCCGGGCAAGTGTGTGGCGCTCCGCGCCGACATAGATGCCCTGCCGGTCCACGAGGAGACGGGCCTGCCCTTTGCCAGCGAGACCGAGGGCGTGATGCACGCCTGCGGCCACGACCTCCACACCACCATGCTGCTGGGCGCTGCCCGGACGCTGTGCCACCTGCGCGACACGTTCGCCGGTACGGTCAAGTTCATTTTCGAGCCCAGCGAGGATCTGATGCCCGGCGGCGCCCGGGCGCTGGTGGCCGCCGGGGTCATGGAGAACCCCCATGTGGACGCCATCTTCGGTCAGCACGTCTGCCCCTCCGAGAACGACTCCGTGGGCCGGATGCAGCTGTATAAGGGTTACTTCACCAGCGCGGTGGACCTGTTCCACATCAGCGTTCACGGCAAGAGCGGCCACGGCGCTGCGCCCCACACCGCCCGGGACGCCATCGCCTGCGCCGGGTATCTGATCACCGTGCTGCAGACCATCGTCTCCCGCCGCATCGACCCCATGGACACCGCCGTGCTGACGGTGGGCACCATGTCCGGCGGCGACGCGGTGAACATCACCGCCGGCGAGGCGCAGATGGTGGCGGTCCTCCGCTCCTTCAGCGACACAGGCCGCGACACCGCCATCCGCGAGGTACAGCGCATCTGCAAGGGCATCGGCATCGCCTTCGACTGCGACATCGAGGTCAATTTGGAGGAGGGCTACGCGCTCCAGTACAACGACCCCGCCATGATCGACCTGGTCAACAAGGCCGTCACCGCTGCCGGCGGCAAGGCGGAGTTCATCGACAAGCCCTTCTCCGGCAGCGAGGACTTCAGCTTCTTCGGCAAGCTCACCGGCACGCCCTCGGCGTTCATGATGATCGACGCGGGCCGGGGCGAGAACGCGGTGTCCCTGCACAACGGCAAGATCGTGTTTGACGAAAGCGTGATGAAGTCCGGGGTCACCGGCATGAGCGCCATTGCGCTGGAGTATCTCAAGGGCTGAGAAAACGTGTTTCCTCACAAATTGGCATATACGGGAAAACGCACCGCTCCGGCGGTGCGTTTTCCTTGTTGTGGATCGAATGGAATTGACAAAAACGGAGAGAAAAGGCTATAATCATGTCAATGCGATATGCCATACAGGAGGCTTATTATGGACATGGACAGAGCTTTACAGATCGCGGTGTGCGACGACCGGCCGGAGGACATGGTCCTGCTGCACACCGGCGTGGACGCATGGCTGGCCAACACGCCGGGCCTGCGCGGCCGGGTGCAGGAGTTTGCGTCTCCGGCGGCGCTGTGTGAACGGCTGCGCCACGGCGCGAGCTACGATATTTACATTCTGGATATTCTGATGCCGGAGATGGACGGCATTTCTCTGGGCCGCATGATCCGCAGGGGGGACAGCGAAGTGCCGGTGATCTATGTGACGTCCCCCACAGAGTACGCCCTGGACGCCTTCGGCATCCACGCGGTGGGGTATATCCCCAAGCCGGTGAACCGGCAGGAGCTGACCGCCGCACTGCAGACGGCCTATACGCTGCACATCACCCGCAGGCGGGAGGTCATCTCCGTGCGGGACGGCATCCAGATCGCCCCGGTGGCGCTGGAGGAGCTGCTGTATGTGGAGAACAGCGAAAGAAAGATGACCTATGTTCTCAGCGACGGCCGGCATATCACCAACCGGCGGCGGGGCGGCTCGTTTGAGTCGGCGGTGGGCCCGGTGGCGGAGAGCGAGGAGTTTCTCCAGCCCCACAAGTCCTACTTCATCAACATGAAATACATACGGTCTCTCTACAGCGATCATATCGTTATGGACGACGGGAAGGACATTCCCATCGCCCGGGGCAAAGCCCCGGAGATACGGCGGCGGTATCTGGCTTTTCTGGAGGAAAAGGGAGGCGGCTATGGGTGGTGAGATGATGTCGCGCTACCTGTTCGAGTTCCTGTCCAACCGCATCTCCTTCGCGTTCATCATGATATTTCTGATGCTGTTCCTGGAGCTGCGCTGCAGCTGGCTCATATCGGTGCTGACGGCGGTGTTTGCCTACCTGTCTGAGTTCATGCTGGGCTATATGTGCTACTTCACGGATTTCGGCAAGCATCACCAGGTGCTTTTCACCGCCGCCAGCATACTGCTGATCCAGGGCGTGGCGTTCCTGCTGGGCAGCTACCGGGATTTCCGCACGGTGTTCACCGCCGTGTCCGGCTCGGGCTTTATCGTGCTGGGGACGACGATGGGAACGGTCACGTTCCTCTATACGCGCGACGCCGTAATAGGGCTGGTGGTGGTGGCGTTGGTGCAGAGTCTGATCATGGCGGGACTGGTGGTGACGATGCGGAAGCCCTATCTGGAGACCATGAAGCAGTCAGGGCGGTATTGGAAGGCGCTGTGGATCATTCCCTCTGCCTTTTTCGCTATCAACTACACTGCGCAGACCTGGCCCAGCAACCTGATCGAAACGCCCAGCAACGCCGTTACCTGCATCGTGTCCTCCCTGACCATGATGATCTGCTACGCCATACTGTTCCAAATGTTCGATATGTGGCGGAAGGAGCAGAAGCTGGCCGAGGACAACCGTTTTCTGGATATATACGCCGAGGGACTGCGCCACGAGATGGAGACGATCCGCGTGGCGGAGGAGCGCACCGCCCACTGGCGGCACGATATGCGCCATATGTTCCGGCTCATCGCGGCCTTCGCCCGGGAGGGTGAGAACGAGAAGTGTCTGGAGCTGCTGCAGGAGATGGACGAGCGGATCGTGGAGACCCGGGCGGTGCATTATTGCGATAATGTGACGCTGAACGGCGTGCTGTCCGGCTGTGCGGCTATGGCCCAACGGGAGAACGTGCGCTATGAGTGTCAGGCGGACGCGCCCAAGGAGCTGGAAAACACCGATGAGTTCGCCCTGGCGGTGGTGCTGTCCAATCTGGTGGAGAACGCCATCAATGCGGCGTCCAAAGCGGAGAGTGAGCGCTGGGTCAGCGTTCAGCTCCTGCCCGTAAAGGGTCAGCTTCGGCTGGAGGTGCGCAACACCTACGCGGGCGAGATCGTGGTCTCACCGCAGACCGGTCTGCCTCAGACCACCAAGGGAGAGGGCCACGGGTTCGGGCTGCAAAGTGTGCAGGCGCTCTGCGAGCGGTATAAGGCGGTGTTCCACTATGCCACGGAGGATGGCCATGTCTTCCGTGTGACGCTGCTGACGGACCAGTAAGGAGAGAGGCGATGACGGAGAAATTATACGACGTGACCGCCCTGGGTGAAATATTGATCGACTTCACCGAGTGGGGCTTTTCCGACGATGGGGCGCGGCTTTTTGCCCAAAATCCCGGCGGAGCGGTGGCCAATGTAGCCGCGGCAGTGGCCCGGCTGGGCGGCCGGGCGGCCTTCGTGGGCAAGGTGGGCGCGGATATGCACGGCGCGTTCCTTCGGCAGACGCTGCGGGAGGCCGGCGTGGACGTGTCCGGTGTGGCCACGGACGCGGAGCGTTTCACCACCCTGGCCTTTGTCAAGCTGGCGGAAAACGGCGAGCGGTCGTTTTCCTTTGCCCGTTACGACGCGGCGGACACCAACCTGCGCTGGGAGGAAGTGCCCCGGACGCTGCTGACGGATACGCGGGTGCTGTCCGTGGGGACGCTGGGCATGACGGACGAGCCCATGCGCACCACCCAACTCCGGTGCATCGAGACGGCCAAGGCCGCCGGGGCGTATATCGCCGTGGTACGGGAGGAGGCCGCCGAAAAGGCCCTGTCC
>OHBE01003425.1_pt1 | contig 10189 bp, 7 predicted proteins | sample 1577231 | NCBI WGS metagenome assembly OHBE01 (sample SAMEA3541506, study PRJEB24748) | human gut metagenome | biome: human gut; feature: human-associated habitat; material: faeces | place: China | collected 2012
CGAGGAACGAGACGTGCGGCGTATTTCCCGCCTTCTGGAACGCCTTAATGAGAAGTGGAGCCGAAATAAAAAATAAACAAAAGCCGGAGAATTCTCCGGCTTTTGTTTACTGAAATTCATTGTACGATACCTCGCCATGCATTATAATTCGAAGTGCAACGATAATCCCTATTGCTCGCAGTCGATCTGCTTCCTGAAAATATTTTCGGGTAATTGTTTTGCATTTTTTGATTCCTATCCATCTTTTGTATCTTATCAGAAACTGCACCGTCTATGAAGACTTCAGACCCTATTGCTAAACCCGTACAGCGAGATTGGAACCTCGTCAATTTGAAAGTTTTTCTGATCCTATTGGTTATCTTCCATCATGCCGGGCCGGCTTACAGCGATAGCGATAATTGGATATACCAGCCTTCGCTTGATGAGTGCGCAGTTTGACTGCGGAGTTTCTTTGCTGTCAACGCTTCATTCCTCATGGGACTTTACTTCCTGTTTTGCGGTTACTTTCTCCCTTCCAGTTGCGACCGTCACGGTTTTCAGGGCTTTATATCGGCAAAATTTCCTCATTTGGGAATTCCGCTCCTCTTTTTTTACTGTTTTGTGCTCTGTAGTTACGGGGCATGTCGAGGTCGGTCACCTCTGGTTTGTCGAACGCCTGCTTTTCTATTCGCTGGTATATGCCCTTTTTTGGTTTGTCGTGCGCAAACCCATGCGCGTGCAGAGCGGGGTGAACGTGGTGTGGATCGTTTTTGCTGTCATAATCGTTTCTGCAGCTAATTATTGGGTACGTCCTGCCTGACCGATTAACAACTGGAAATGTTTGAGCGGTTTGCTTTGAGCGGAACCGACTCATCTGGCGCAGCATGTGGCACTTTTCGTGACGGGGACGGTTGCATGGCGAGGCAAGCTGGTTTCTTCGAATAACGCGACGTCTGGGCATGATGCTCTTCGGCCTGGAATTGTTGTTGGCCCTATTGGTCTATCTGCAGGCCTTTTTCCAGATCGGTCGTTCATGGTGGTGGTATGAAACGCTGCTTTGTTTTTCGCTATCGTTCGGACTGATCGCCCTGTGCTGTTTCTTCTTTGGCAAAACATCTCGGATAATGCTGTGGATCGCGCCGCAATCGTATGCCGCTTACCTGGTGCACATTTTCGTGATATTGGGATTGTAATACCACTTCGATCGGGTACCGATGGGCGGCGGAACGGGAAAATTTCTTTTTGTCGGAGTGATGGCAAGTGCACTCGTATGAGGTCACCTATTTTTGCACCGCATTCCGGGTGTCGGACGCATTGTTTGCCCGCTTTTTGCCGAGTCGGTTTGGGACTGCCTACCTTTTGGGCGGCTTTCCTTCTTCGAGCCATTCTTTTTACCCGGAATTTCTCCTTTCCCGGCCGGCCGTTCATCGAAGAAATAGGCTTTCTGCCGCCGTTTCTCCTCCTGCGAACGGGCGACGTAGACTTTTTCATGTGTATAGGGGTTCTCCCCGGTGTAGAACATCACCGACGAGAGGGTCATCGGCGTCGGGGTGAGATCCTGTACCTGTTCGAGGTTGAAATGGAGCTTGCCGAGGACTTTCTCCGACAGCGAACGCATGTCGCGTTCGGTGCAGCCCGGGTGCGACGAGATGAAGTAGGGGATCAGCTGGTAGTTGAGCCCGTTGCTGCGGCAGATCGAGCGGAAGTCGTCGTTGAGCCGCTCGAAAAGGGCGAAGGGCGGTTTGCGCATCAGCGCGAGCACCCGCTCCTCGGTGTGCTCGGGAGCGACTTTGAGCCGTCCCGACGTGTGATGGCGGACGACCGTCTCCAAGTAGTCGCTTCCGTCGAAGAGGTCGTAGCGGATGCCGCTGCCGATGAAGGCCTTCTTGATCCCCTTTACGGCGCGGATCTTGGCGTAGAGATCGAGTAGCGGCCGGTGGTCGTTGTCCAGGTTGGGGCAGATGCGCGGGTGCAGACAGGAAGGGCGCCGGCAGCGGGCGCAGAGCGTGCGGTCGCGGCCGCCCATGCGGTACATGTTGGCCGAGGGGGCGCCGATGTCGGAGAGGTAGCCCCGGAAATCGGGCATCGCCGCGATACGGCGCACCTCGTCGAGAATCGACCGTTCCGACCGCGAGTGGATGAACTTGCCCTGATGCGCCGAAATGGTGCAGAAGGCGCAGCCGCCGAAGCAGCCGCGGTGGATGTTGACCGAATGCTTGATCATCTCCCACGCCGGGATGTCGCCCTTGCCGCGGTAGCGCGGATGCGGCGCCCGTTCGTAGGGAAGGTCGAACGACCGGTCGAGTTCTTCGGTCGAGAGCGTCGCGTTGGCGGGGTTGACCACCACGTAACGGTCGCCCGTGGGTTCGACCAGTACGCTGTGCGGCTCCATGAGGTTGCTCTCCGTCTCGATGCGGCGGAAATTTTCGGCGAAGGCGTGCGGGTCGGCCGTGCACTCCTCGTAGGAGTGCAGCAGCAGCCGGTCTTCGAGCCGGTCGACGTAGGTACGGTCGGCGAGGAACGCCACCTGCCGGAGTTTGCGCAGCAGCTTGGCGTTGTAGCCGTTGCGCATCGCCGCGGCTACCTGCTGCACGACGCGCTCGCCCATGCCGTAGATCAGCAGGTCGGCACCGCTGTCGACGAGGATCGAGGGTTTGAGCGCATCCTGCCAATAGTCGTAGTGGGTGAGCCGCCGCAGCGACGCTTCGATGCCGCCCACCACCACCGGCGTGCGGGGATAGAGCCGTTTGAGGATGCGGGTGTAGGTCTCGACAGCGTAGTCGGGGCGGAAGCCCGCCGCACCGCCCGGGGTGTAGGCGTCGTTGCTGCGCAGACGTTTGTTGGCCGTATAGTGGTTGACCATCGAGTCCATGGCCCCGGCCGTCACGGCGAAGAAGAGGCGCGGCGTGCCGAACTTGCGGAAATCGCGCAGGTCGTCGCGCCAGTTGGGTTGCGGAACCACCGCTACGCGGTAACCTTCTGCTTCGAGCAGGCGGCCGATGACCGCCGCGCCGAAAGCCGGATGGTCGATGTAGGCGTCGCCCGTGAAGAGAACGACGTCCACCGAATCCCAGCCCCGCTGGCGGGCCTCCTTGACTGTGGTCGGCAGAAAAGCCATAGAGATCGGTTGTTTTCGTTTTACGGTTTTCGATCCGCGTCCGTCCGTTGCGGAGTGTCGTGCGCGGACTTTTCTATTTTCGTTTCGACATTCCTTATTCCTTCTATCCCTTCCCTTTACCCTCGCGTCGCCCGCTTTCTGCGGCGGCACCCCGACATCCCGCGAACGGGTGCGGTCGGCTGACGGCGGCTCGGGTGCGATCTTTTCCGATTGTCGCCGGCAGCGCATCCCGTTTACGAAAATCCCCGCCCCGTCGGGGCAGGGAGGTTCGGCTGCGAGTGTGCGCAACCGTTACAATTCGCTCTCTTTGAGGCGCTCGGCGTTCTCGGCCACGATCAGGTGGTCGATGCAGTCCTGGATGTCGCCGTCCATGAAGGCTGCGAGGTTGTAGATCGTGTAGTTGATGCGGTGGTCGGTGATGCGCCCCTGCGGGTAGTTGTAGGTGCGGATCTTGGCCGAACGGTCGCCCGTCGAGACCATCGTCTTGCGTTTCGAGGCGATCTCGTCGAGGTATTTCGAGTACTCGAGGTTGAAGACGCGCGTGCGCAACTCCTCGAAGGCCTTGTCGAAGTTCTTGAGCTGCGACTTCTGGTCCTGGCATTGCACGACGATGCCTGTCGGGATGTGCGTCAGGCGGATGGCCGAGTAGGTCGTATTGACCGACTGTCCGCCGGGGCCCGAGGCGCAGAAGATATCCTTGCGGATGTCGTTCATCGAGATCTCGACGTCGAACTCCTCGGCTTCGGGCAGCACGGCCACCGATGCGGCCGAGGTGTGCACGCGGCCCTGCGTCTCGGTCTGCGGCACGCGCTGCACGCGGTGCACGCCCGACTCGTACTTGAGCGTTCCGTAGACGTTCTGGCCCGTAACCTTCATGACCACCTCCTTGTATCCGCCTGCGGCGCCTTCCGACGACGAGGTGATCTCGTAGCGCCAGCCCTTCGACTCGATGTACTTGGTGTACATGCGCAGCAGGTCGCCGGCGAAAAGTGCGGCCTCGTCGCCGCCCGTGCCGCCGCGGATCTCGACAATGGCATTCTTCGAGTCCTGCGGGTCCTTCGGGATGAGCAGCAGCTTGATCTGCTCCTCGAGTTCGGCGATCTGCGGTTCGAGTTCGGCGATCATCTCGCGGGCCATCTCGCGCATCTCCTCGTCCTTGTCGTTGGCGTAGGTGTCCTTGGCCTCGGCGAGGTTCGCCAGGGCCGTGCGGTAACGCTCCGAGGTCTCGATGATCGGTTCGAGTTCCTTGTACTCCTTGGTGAGCTGCACGAACTGCTTGACGTCGGCGATCACTTCGGGGTCGGTGAGCTTCTGCCCGGTCTCCTCGTACTTGAGCTTCAGACCGTCGAGGCGGTTCAATATGGAGTTGTCTGCCATAAAAGTGGAATGATTCGTTTTTTGTTTTGGGGCAAAGATACGGAAAATGCGCGAAGAATGAAAAACCCGCCGTGCGATTATTCGTTCTGCCGGGAGAGGCGCCCGAGCCAGTCGAGCACCGCCTGCTGCCACGCCTCGCGGTAGCGGAAGTCGGAGCGGATGCCCCATCCGTGGCCCCCTTCGGGGTAGATGTGCATCGAGGCGTCGATGCCGTGCTCCTTGAGTGAGCGGTAGTACTCCGTGGCATTGACCGGCGGAACCGTGCGGTCGTCGTCCGAGAGCAGCAGCAGGGTCGGCGGCGTTGCCGGCGTGACGCGCCGCTGCAACGAGTAGGCCTCGCTGTCGGTCCGGCTGCGTGCTGCGCCCAACAGGTTGTCGAACGATCCGCGGTGGCAGCGGCCTTCTTCGGCCGTGATGACCGGGTAGAAGAGGATCGAGAAGGCGGGGCGGCATGATCCGATCGTCGATGCCATGGCCGCGAGGTGCCCTCCGGCCGAGAAACCTGCGATGCCTACCTCTTCGGCCGTGAAGCCTTCGGCTCCGGGGACTTCGCCCGAGAGGATGCGGAGCGCCTGCACGGCATCCTCGAGCGGTACTTCGGGGTGGCCGTTGGGCATCCGGTACTTGAGTGCGGCGGCCGTGATCCCGTGTGCGGCAAACCATTTGGCCACGTCGTAGCCTTCGTAGTCCATGCAGAGCAGCCGGTAGCCGCCGCCCGGGCAGATCACGACGGCCTGTCCGGTGGCTGTTGCGGGGTCGGCCGGGAAGATGTAGAGTTCGGCCTGAGACGTATCGGCGATACGGTCTCTTTCGGGTTCCGTTTCGGGGGTCGTGATGCCGTTGGAGTGGGGCGCGGTGCGGTTGTCCCAGATCCGCACCGTGGCGGCCTGCCCGTAGTCGCGGGCTGTGGCCGTGGCCGTCAGCAGCGAGAGGGCTGCAGCCAGCAGGGTCTTGTGTTTCATCTTGGTTCGTTATTTCAGGAATCCGCCCGATCGGGAGGGATCCCGATCGGGCGGAAACGGTTCATGACGGGCGGTGTGCCGGATCAGATCACGATGTTGATGATCTTGCCCGGGACGACGATCACCTTCTTCGGAGCCTTGCCGTCGAGCCATTTCTGTGCCTCGGGGGCCTGTACGACGTCGGCCTGGATCTCGGCCGGGGCTATGGCCGTCGGGTACTCCTTCTTGAAGCGCAGCTTGCCGTTGATCGATACGGGGTATTCGAACGAGCTCTGCACGAGGTACTTCTCGTCGCATGCGGGGTAGCTGGCGTTGCAGATCGATCCGGTATGGCCGAGCGCCTCCCACAACTCCTCGGCGATGTGTGGCGCGAAGGGGGCCAGCAACACCGTGAGGGGTTCGAGGATGGCTCGCTTCGAGCAGTCGCCCAGTTCGTTGAGGCAGATCATGAAGGCCGCCACGGAGGTGTTGAACGAGAAGTTCTCGATGTCGTCGGTCACCTTGCGGATCGTCTTGTGCAGCGTGCGGAGCTCCTTCTCCGTGGGAGCCTCGTCCGTCACGACAAGCCGCCCGTCGCGGTCGAAGAAGAGGCGCCAGAAGCGGCGCAGGAACTTGTGTACGCCGTCGATGCCGTTCGTATCCCAGGGCTTCGACTGCTCGAGCGGCCCGAGGAACATCTCGTACATGCGCAGCGTGTCGGCGCCGTAGTTCTCGACGATGTAGTCGGGATTGACGACGTTGAACATCGATTTCGACATCTTCTCGATGGCCCAGCCGCAGACATACTTGCCGTCCTCGAGGATGAACTCGGCATCCTTGAAATCGGGCATCCAGCGGCGGAAGGCCTCCAGGTCGAGGATGTCGTTCCGGACGATGTTCACATCGACGTGGATCTCCTGCGTCTCATACTGGTCGCGGAGGCCGAGCGAGACGAACTTGTTGGTCCCGACGACGCGGTAGACAAAGTTCGAGCGGCCCTGGATCATGCCCTGATTGACGAGCTTGCGGAAGGGCTCCGCCTCGCAGACATACCCCAGGTCGTAGAGGAACATGTTCCAGAAACGCGAGTACATCAGGTGTCCCGTGGCATGCTCGATGCCGCCGACGTAGAGATCGACGCTGCGCCAGTATTCGTCCGCCTCACGGCCGACGAGCGCCTTGTCGTTGTGGGGATCCATGTAGCGCAGGTAGTAGGCCGACGAGCCGGCAAATCCGGGCATCGTCGAGAGCTCGTAGGGATATCCCTCGGGGGTGCACCAACCCTTGACGCGGGCCAGGGGCGGTTCGCCCTCGGCCGTGGGTCCGAAGTTTTCGATCGGCGGCAGCTCGAGGGGCAACTGCTCCTCGGAGAGCGGGCAGGCCGTGTCGCCCTTGTAGTAGATCGGGAAGGGTTCGCCCCAGTAGCGCTGGCGCGAGAAGATGGCGTCGCGCAGGCGGTAATTGACCAGCCGCTTGCCCAGGCCGCGGCGCTCGACCTCGTCGAACATCCGGGTGATGGCCTCCTTGACGTCCATGCCGTTGAGGAAGTCCGAGTTGATCATCCGCCCGGACTTGGCGTCATAGGACTCCTTCTCGATGTCGCCTCCCTCGACCACCGGGACGATCTCCAGCCCGAAATGGCGGGCGAAGGCGTAGTCGCGCGAGTCGTGGGCCGGAACGGCCATGATGGCCCCCGTGCCGTAGCCGGCGAGCACGTAGTCCGAGACGTAGATCGGAATGGCGCGTCCCGTGAAGGGGTTGATGGCGTAGGAGCCTGTAGCCACGCCACTCACGCGCCGCGTCTCGGCGATGCGCTCGCGTTCGGACCGCTTGCGGGCCTGGGCGATGTACTCCTCGACGGCACTGCGGTTCTCTGCTGTGGTGAGCTCGCCGACCCATTCGTGCTCGGGAGCGATGACCATGAACGTCACGCCGAAGATCGTGTCGGGGCGTGTGGTGAAGATCTCCAGTTTGCGCTCCGAACCCTGGATGTCGAAGAAGACCTGGGCGCCGACCGAGCGTCCGATCCAGTTGCGCTGGATCTCCTTGAGCGAGTCGCTCCACTCGAGGCTGTTGAGTCCGTCGAGCATCCGCTGCGCATAGGCCGTCACGCGCAGCAGCCACTGCTTCATGCGCTTCTGCTCCACGGGGTAGCCTCCGCGCACCGAGAGCCCGTCGCGCACCTCGTCGTTCGCGAGCACCGTGCCCAGTTTCGGACACCAGTTCACCATCGTGTCGGCCCGGTAGGCGAGGCGGTAGTTCTGCAGCACCTGCTCGCGGCGCGCCTCGTCCCATGCGTTCCACTCTTCGGCCGTGAAGTGCAGCTCCTGCGTCGAGGCGGCATCGAGCCCCTCGGTGCCCTTCTCGGCGAAGGCGGCCTTCAGCTCCTCGATCGGACGGGCCTTTTGAAGACGGTTGTCGTAGTAGTGGGCGAACATCTCGAGGAAGGCCCACTGTGTCCATTTATAATAGGAGGGGTCGCACGTGCGCACCTCGCGGTCCCAGTCGAACGAAAAGCCGATCTTGTCGAGCTGCTCGCGGTAACGGGCGATGTTGCGCTCGGTCGTCACGGCGGGGTGCTGCCCCGTCTGGATGGCATATTGCTCGGCCGGCAGACCGAAGGCGTCGTAGCCCATCGGGTGGAGGACATTGAATCCCTTGAGCCGCTTGTAGCGCGAGTAGATGTCCGAGGCGATGTAGCCCAGCGGATGGCCGACATGCAGGCCTGCCCCCGAGGGGTAGGGGAACATGTCGAGCACGTAGAATTTGGGGCGCGAGGGGTCCACCTCGACGCGGTAGGTCTTCCGCTCTCTCCAGCGTTGCTGCCATTTGGATTCGATCTCCTTGAAATTGTATTCCATATCTCGTTTCGGTTTATTGTCGATTTTCCCGCAAATTTAAGGAAAACTTTTCGGATTTTGCGTTTTTCGGGGGCTTATTCCCCGATAAAAGGGGTGGATTGCATGCTGTTCCGCTTCCGGTGCCTGCAGCCGGCCTCCCGGCCCGGCTTTTGCACGGCTCTGCATGGCTGTTTGCCGCCGGTCCCGGGACGGGCGGCGGGTGGGGGCCGCGGCGCCTTTTTTGTCATCTTGTGCGCCCTCTGGCGGCAGGGCTTTGGAAAAATGCGGCGCGGACTTCGGCGGGCAGATGCTTTTCGTGAGGCTACCGCCCGGATATAGGGATAACCTATTGGTATATAAAAAATAACGATTTGACAAATCGATTCTGCTGTATTACCTTTGCTGATGAAAAACAAAAACAGTATTAAAAATAACTATTAACAACTTAAATTTTACTACTATGAAAACGATGGATTATCTGCACCTGAATGCGTCGGCCGTCAATGGCGTTGTAAACTCGCTGAAGAGCCTTCTGGCCGACTATCAGATCTTCTACGCCAACCTGCGCGGACTGCATTGGAATATTCGTGGACGGGCCTTCTTCGTTCTGCATGCCAAGTTCGAGGAGCTCTACGACAATGCGGCTGCCAAGGTCGATGAACTGGCCGAGCGGATCCTGATGCTGGGCGGCGAGCCCGAGAACCGTTTCAGCGAGTACCTCAAGACGGCGCGGCTGCAGGAGGTTTCCGGAGTTTCGTGCCCCGATGAGGCGGTGAAACTCGTACTCGAGAGCCTCGGCCATCTGATCGGCGAGGAGCGTAAGCTGCTCTCCGAGGCGTCGGAGGCCGGCGACGAGGCAACCGTGGCGCTGATGAGTGACTACCTCCGTGAGCAGGAAAAGTTGGTTTGGATGCTGGTGGCCTCTTCCGATTGTGATTGCGCCAAGTGATTGCCTGACTGAGGTTGGTGGGACCGGGGTTTTGCGACCCCGGTCTTTTTTTGTCCGTAGCTTGCGTCAAGACGGTGCGGGCTGGGGCGACGGGCGGTTCCCGGGTTTGACCTGCAGACGGCGGAGCGGCCGACGGCGTGTTGCGGCGTTGCCCGGGCCGGTAGCATCGTATTGTCGGTATCGGCTTCCGGATCAGTCGGTTGCATCGTGCCTCCGGTTGTGCAGGTGCCTGCCGCAGCCTTGTTGCGGCAATTTGCGGCAGCGTGTGGCAACCCGCTGAGAAAAAGCCGGTTAAAACATCATGTATAAATAAATGCTTATTTGTTTTCAGAAACGATAAGAAATAAGTATCGATAAAGGCGCAAAATGCCCGAAAATCACGAAAAAAGAGGTGCATATATATTGTAATTCCAAAAAAATGCGTACCTTTGCAGTCCATTTTGGACAATGGAGATAGATTTTTTAACCATTAAAGGACAGTTTAAGAAATGCCAACTATTCAACAGTTAGTGAGAAACGGTCGAGTAAGCATGGAGGACAAGTCGAAGTCCCCGGCACTCGCAGCGTGCCCTCAGCGTCGCGGCGTTTGTACCCGTGTGTACACGACGACCCCGAAGAAGCCTAACTCGGCCATGCGTAAGGTGGCGCGTGTCCGCCTGACCAACGGCAAAGAGGTCAATGCCTACATCCCGGGCGAAGGCCACAACCTGCAGGAGCACTCGATCGTGCTCGTCCGCGGCGGTCGTGTGAAGGACCTCCCCGGTGTACGTTACCACCTCGTGCGCGGTGCGCTCGACTCGGCCGGTGTGGACGGTCGTCGCCAGCGTCGTTCGAAGTACGGCGCCAAGCGTCCCAAGGCCGGCAAATAGTCTAACGAGAAACATTTAATTCGAACATTTATTTAGAGCAATGAGAAAAGCTAAGCCAAAGAAGCGAATTCTACTTCCGGATCCGAAGTTCGGAGACGTGGCCGTGACCCGTTTCG
>OHBE01003428.1_pt1 | contig 10186 bp, 8 predicted proteins | sample 1577231 | NCBI WGS metagenome assembly OHBE01 (sample SAMEA3541506, study PRJEB24748) | human gut metagenome | biome: human gut; feature: human-associated habitat; material: faeces | place: China | collected 2012
TGCCCGGCTGGGGCTGGACGCGGTGATCGCCATCGGCCCCAAGGCCGCCGCCATCGCCCAGACTGCCGGTCCCCGGGCACAGCATTTCGCCGCCATTGAGGAGGCCCTTCCGGCCCTGCGCCGGGAATTCACCCCCGGCACCGCCGTGCTGGTGAAGGCGTCCCACGCCATGGAATTCGGCAAAATTGTCAGTGAATTGGAAAAAATGTAACGAGTCGACCATATGATAGATATCAGCGTAACCGACCTGGTCAAGTCCTTTGACCTGGAAAAGAAAATACTGGACGGTGTGTCCTTCCAGATCGACACCGGTGAGCGGGTGGGCCTGCTGGGCAAAAACGGCGCGGGGAAATCCACGCTGTTCAACATCCTCACCGGAGAGCTGGACTATGACTCCGGCCAGGTGCTCATTGCACCGGGCCGCCGGGTGGGCCTGATCTCCCAGATCCCGGTGTATCCCGCGGGATACACCGTGGAGGACGTTCTGCGCTCCGCCTTTCAGCGCACCACCGCCCTGAAGGAGGAGATGGACCGCCTGACCCGGCAGATGGAGCAGGGGGACAGCGATCCCCAGACCCTGCGGCGCTACGGCGAGCTTACCGCCCGGTTCGAGGGCCTGGGCGGCTATGACACCGACACCGCCGTGCTGTCCGGCACGGACCTGCCCATGGGGCCGTATCTGGCGGCCAAGGCCGCCCACGCCGCCGTGTCCGTGCTGCTGGCCTGGCCGGTGAGTATGTGCCTGTGAAAAAAGAACGCACCTGGCGGTGCGTTCTTTGAGGACAAAAGCCCTGTAGCCTGATTTGTCTGCTATGCACTATTTATTATGACCGCTTGCAGATATCCGGCCTCTGCCTGTAAAGATACAGCGCCGTTTGCAGGGCCAGTCTTGCATCGCCCTCGGGCTGTCCGCCGGGGAGTATGCCCCACAGCTGATGCAGGCGATAGGCAACCGTGTTGTAGTGCAGGTGCATCAGCTGGGCCATCTGCCGCTGGTTGCCGAAGCAGACAAACCAGCATTCCAGCGTGTCCAGCAGTTCGCGCCGCCGCCCGGACTCCTGGCAAAAAATCGGCGCCAGGTGATCCCGGACATAGGAGGCAATGGCCGCCTCCGGCGAATCGCTGCCAATCATCCGCACCACCCCTGCCGGGTCATCCGTCAGGCAGGGAATCCCCTGCGCACGCGCCATTTGCAGCGCCGTGCGGGCGCTGTCATCGGCCCGGAGCAATCCGCAGATTCCGGCATATGGCCGCCCGATGCCGCAGGAGCTTCTCTCCGGGCATCCGGCGGTGAACATCTTCGCTATACGGGAAAATCTCTCCTCTGCGGCAGGATCATCCCCACACGCCAGCAGGATCACCAGCTCTCCATCCAGCACAGCGGCCCAGACCTGGACACCTGCCTGTCGGAAGCAGCGAACCGCCTCGTGCATCAGGCGGCGTTTTTCCGATGCGGCTGCCTCGATGTGCAGGCGCAGGATCATGTGTGGCTGTTCGGGGTTTATGTCCAGCTCCCGAGCCGTTTGCAGGGCGGCGCTGTCGGAAAGCGGAGCGCTCAGCAGCTGGGCAAGGCACAGCGCTTCTCTCCGTTCCTGCTCGGCCGGAATCTGCCGCCGGGCAATCTCCTGGGACACGGCGCTGGCCAGGTCCGAAAATCTCGCCTGTGCCGGAAGCGCGATCAGCGGAAGGGACAGCCGGTCTGCCGCCTCCACCAGCCCGGCAGGCATAACATCCGGCAGATATCTGCCGGCCTTAATGCAGACGCCGGACAGTCCGCAGCGTTCCGCCGTGGGCAGCAGAGCATCAACGGCCTGCTGATCCCCGGCAATGGAAAAGCCGGTGGTGATAAGCAGTTCACCGGCAGAGAGCCAGCGGGAATAGTCCGGCGTATCTGTCAGGTTGACTCCCCGCACAAGGCGGTCAAGTCCTGCATGGCCGCCGCAGACTCGACTGCAGCTGAAGCTCGGGAGCCTCAGAAGCTCCTCCACAGTGGGATATCGGTCAAAATGGCTCAAGTCCATAGCTGCTCCTTCTTCTGGTTCTCCTTTGTGATACCTTCACAAAGATATCGCAAAAGTTCCCGTCCATTCCACATAGCCGCCGCTTCCCGCCGAATGTATAATTCATGACATCCGGAAACGGAATCTATCAATAGGGAGGCGTCAACTATGACCCAGAATACTACAAAAAAGCCCGCCTGTAAAGAGGTCGGACAGCCGATGCAGGACCGCAGCCGCCTGCGGACGGACTCACGGCAGTGCGCCTTGGAGAAGCAGGAAGCGATCTCCGAGCATGCCCGGCGCTGTACAGATGCCGGACCGGCACAAGCCATGCGCTGCTATGGCTAAAGCTGCTGCGAGCCAGCCCGTGGGCCGACTCGCAGCAACAGATTTTTTGCGTATCGGGATGCTTTATCTTGCGTTATAGGCCCGGATGCCCAGGGCCAGCAGGTCCATGGCCCGCTCCAGGTCCTCCTGCTTGAGCACATAGGCGATGCGGATCTCGCTGCGGCCCCGGCCGGGGGTGGCATAGAAGGGCTCGCCGGGGGCGAACATCACCGTGTCGCCGTTGTCCTGGAACTCCTCCAGCAGCCAGCGCTGGAAGACGTCGGCATCGTCCACCGGCAGGGCGGCCATCACATAGAAGGCCCCCTTGGGACACTCGCAGACCACTCCGGGGATGGCCTGGAGCTTCTGCATCACGGTGTCCCGGCGGCGCTTATATTCCTCCCGGACGGCGGCGAAATACTCCGGCCCCACGTTGTACAGGGCGGCGGCGGCCACCTGGTCCAGGGTGGGAACGGACAGGCGGCACTGGGCATATTTCATGGCGTGGGCCATCAGCTCCCGGTTCCGGGTGATCAGGCAGCCGATGCGGGCGCCGCAGGCGGAGAACCGTTTGGACACGGTGTCGATGACGATGACGTTTTCCGCCGCGTCCGCAAACTGGCCCATGGACTGCAGAGGCTCCCTGGCGTAGACAAACTCCCGGTACGCCTCGTCGCCGATGATGAACAGGCCGTGCTCCTTGGCCACGTCCACCAGCATGCGCATTTCCTCCGGCGTCAGCACCACGCCGGTGGGGTTGCCGGGGTTGGTGCAGACGATGGCCCGGGTGTGCTCATTGATCTCGGCCTCGATGCGGGCCCGGTCGGCATAGCGATAGCCTTCGTGGGGGCTGGTGGGAATGGGGTGGATGGACGCGCCGCAGGTGCGCACCATGGTGTTGTAGTTGGGATAGAAGGGCTCGGGAATGAGGATCTCGTCGCCGTCGTCGAGAATGCAGTTGAAGGCGATCTGCAGGGCCTCGGAGCCGCCGTTGGTGATGAGAATGTCACCGGCGTCGAAGTGCATGTCCAGCTTGTCATAGTAATGCCGGATGGCGTCGATGAGCACCGGCATGCCGGGGGAGGGGGCATACTCCAGCACCGGCAGGTCAAAATGCCGCACGGCCTCGAAATACGCCTTGGGAGTCTCGATGTCCGGCTGGCCGATGTTCAGGTGATAGATCTTTCTGCCCTTGGCCTCCGCCGCCACGGCGTAGGGATGGAACTTCCGCATGGGGGACAGGCCGCATTTCTGGACCTTGCTGGAAAATTTCATAACAGGTGACCTCCTACACACTTTTAACAGAATGGGGCGTCCTTTCTACCCTCCATCTTAGCGTATTTTCCGCAAAAGTCAACCTTGAGTTTTTATGGCGGGGAAAGTGCGTGAAAAAGCAAAAGGAGACGGGCCGTCGGGTAGCTGTTCATAAAACAGGTTTCACGAAACAAATAATGTGACAGTTGCCAGACAAGGGTTGCTGACAAAGGGGTATGTGCCGTAATGGTACATACCCCTTTAGCTTGGAAGCATTTTTTCATTTACAGACCTGAAAAACAGGGCGCTTGGATAAAGGCAAATGAAATCCGCAAAATATTTTTCGGTCCGGAAAACCAATTACACGAAATCGTGTGCCGCGAAACCGTAAACACAGAACACGGTTTCGGAAAGGGTCTTACGGATTAGAACATAATCCCATGGTTTCACAAAACGGCAAGTGTGTCGATTCGAATAGCGCATCATGCTCGGCTCTCAGAATCGCCCAGAACGGGAATCTTGCTTTTCGCATCTGTCTACACGGACGGTAGACAGAACACAGAAAAATATGCCGTGATAAAGGTTAAAAATCAAGGAATTTCTTCGCTGTAAGCAACGCAGGCGGACTGCCGCTTACGATGATACTCCTTGCAAAGATTCGGCTTCAGAGTGCAGATAAGTGCCGATTTTGACGCTTATTTTGAAGTCGCCGGAGCAGCGAAAAGGGCCTCTGCTGATACCAGATTGAGTATCAACAGAGGCTCTTTTCACCTGTGCACTGGGGTTATTCCAGCTCAAACGCACCGGTATACAAACGATAATACACACCCTTTTGCGCAATCAGCTGATCGTGTGTGCCGCGTTCAATAATGCGGCCCTGGTCAAGCACCATGATCGCATCAGAGTTGCGGACAGTGGACAGCCGGTGTGCTATTACAAATACAGTGCGCCCCTGCATGAGGTTATCCATACCCTGCTGGACAAGCGCCTCTGTGCGGGTATCGATAGAGGATGTAGCCTCGTCCAAAACCATAACGGGAGGGTCTGCAACGGCGGCGCGGGCAATGGAAATCAACTGCCGCTGCCCCTGACTGAGTGAGGCGCCATTCTGTGTCAGGACCGTCTGGTATCCATCCGGAAAATTCCGGATAAAGGCATCTGCGTTGCTCAGCTTTGCAGCAGCGATACACTCCTCATCTGTTGCATCCAGCCTTCCGTAACGGATGTTGTCCATGATCGTTCCGGTGAACAGGTTCACATCTTGCAGCACGACTCCCAGACTCCGGCGAAGATCCGGTTTTCTGATCTTACTGATGTTGATGCCGTCATAACGGATCTTTCCGTCGGCTATATCATAAAAGCGGTTGATGAGATTGGTAATGGTTGTCTTGCCGGCACCGGTTGCGCCAACAAAGGCAATCTTCTGCCCCGGTTTTGCGTATAGCTCAATATTGTGCAGCACCAGCTTCTTCTCCGTGTAGCCAAAGTCAACGTCATGAAATTCAATATTACCCCGGAGCTGTGTATAGGTCAGCGTGCCGTCATGGTGCAGATACTTCCACGCAGGGATTCCGGTATGACCGTCCGTTTCTATGTATGCGCCATTCTGCTCAACGACGTGCGTAAGCGTTACATATCCATCGTCCTGCTCAACCGGCTCATCGATCAGCTGGAAAATACGCTCTGCACCGGCAAGGGCCATCGAGATCAGACTGATTTGCTGAGACACCTGAGAAACCGGCATGCAGAAGGTCTTGGAAAGATTCAGAAAGGCAATAATCAGTCCTACCGTGATCGTTTTGGAGCCGTTCAGCGCCAGCAGACCGCCAATCAGCGCGATCAGAACATATTGCAGATTTCCCAGCTGCATGATAAGGGGCATCAGCACATTGCCATATTTGTTTGCATTGGCCGAATCGCTGCAAAGAGCCTCGTTGCGCTGCCGGAATCCCTCTTTGGCATGCTCTTCATGGCAGAAAACCTTAATGACCTTTTGCCCGTTGATCATCTCTTCAATATATCCGGTGATATTTCCGAGGCTTGTCTGCTGATGGACAAAGTAACGGGCACTGCTGCCGCCGACCACCTTGGTGCTATAAACCATCAGAGCCGTAAAAGCCAGCACAACCAGAGTAAGAGGAACGCTGCTTGCCAGCATGGACGCTAGAATGACAACAATCGAAATCACTGCCAGAATCAGCTGCGGCAGTGCCTGACTGATAAACTGCCGGAGCGTGTCCGTATCGTTTGTATAGTAGCTCATGATGTCGCCGTGCGTATGGGTATCAAAATAACGGATCGGCAGCTTCTGCATGTGTGCAAACATTTCATCCCGGATGCTTTTCAAGGTTCCCTGAGACACCTTGACCATCAGCTGGTTATACAGCAGCGTGCCGAGTACGCCGCACAGATAAATCACCCCGACTGTCAGGATCGAACGCAGCAGACCCGAAAAGTCCGTGCTGCCCGTAGTAAGCAGGGGTGTGATATAGCCGTCCACCAGTGTCTTCAAGAACAAAGAGCTTGCCACAGTTGCACCCGCACTGACGAAAATGCAGAACAACACGGCGGCGAAGGTGGCCTTGTACCAGCTGATGATATAGGAAAGCAACCGCTTTGCCATTTTTGCAGTATTCGCAGTATTCGCCTTAGGCTTCATCATGGCCGTTATCTCCTTTCGTCTGTGAAATATAGATATCATGATAAATCTCGTTGGACGCTAAAAGCTCTTCATGCGTCCCGTAACCGGAAATACGTCCGTCATCCAATACCAGAATCGCATCTGCATCCTGAACCGACGAAATGCGCTGTGCGATAATGATTTTTGTCGTATCCGGAATTTCTTCCCGGAACGCTTTGCGAATCAGGGCATCGGTTTTTGTATCGACGGCGCTCGTTGAATCGTCCAACACCAGAATAGCGGGCTTTTTCAGCAGGGCGCGGGCGATGCACAGCCGCTGCTTCTGTCCGCCTGAAACATTGGTGCCGCCCTGTTCAATATAAGCATCATACCTGTCAGGAAAGGCTTCAATGAAGGAATCCGCCTGTGCCAGCTGGCAGGCATGGACGATCTCTGCATCAGAAGCATTTTCGTTTCCCCAACGCAGATTTTCCTTGATTGTTCCGCTGAACAGCTCGTTCTTTTGCAGAACCATTGCGACCTGATCTCTCAGCGCATGGATATCATAGGCCCGGACATCGGTTCCGCCTACGCTGACGGAACCCTCCGTTGCATCGTATAGCCGCGGGATCAGCGACACCAGCGTAGATTTGCAGCAGCCGGTGGAACCGATGATGCCAAGGGTAGACCCTGCGGGGATGCACAGAGAAATATCATGCAGACATTCCTTCGTGCGATCTCCCTGATAGCTGAATCCCACATGATCAAAGATGACCTCCCCGCTTTTAACCGTCATAACAGGGGCATCCGGATTTTTCAGCGTTGGTTCTTCGTCCAGCAGTTCCATAATACGTTCGGAGGAGGCCCGGGCCATATTGATCATAACCAGCACCATGGAAAGCATCATTAAGCTGTTCAGTGCGCTCATGGCATAGGCGATCATGCTGGACAACTCGCCTGTGGTCAGCTCCGTCGCTCCGCTCAGCACGATCATACGTGCGCCGAACCAGCTGATCAAAAGCATGCAGGCGTAAATTGCAAACTGCATCAACGGCATATTCCATGCAACAATACTTTCTGCTTTTCGGAAGACCTTATAGATTTTTTCGGATATCTTTCCGAATTTTTTGCCTTCATAATCCTCCCGCACGAAGCTTTTGACCACACGGATTCCGGAAAGGTTTTCCTGTACGTCGCCGTTCAGTTCATCATAAATCCGGAACACACGCTCAAAGCAGGGGTGCGAAAAATGAACGATCAGGTAAAGCCCCACGCCCAGAATCGGGATAGCAACCAGATAGTACAGCGACAGCTTTGCGCTGACCAGAAACGCAGCCACCAGCGAAAACAGCAGCGTAAACGGCGCACGGACCGCAATGCGAATGATCATCATAAAGGCGTTCTGAACATTGGTCACATCAGTGGTCAGCCTTGTGACGATGCCGGACGTGGAAAACTTATCAATATTGGCAAATGAATAGGTCTGAATCTTATCAAAGAGGTCCTGCCGGAGATTTTTGGCAAAGCCTGCGGATGCCGTGGCGCAGAAGGCACCTGCCAGCACGCCGCTCAGCAATCCGATGAGAACACATACGATCAACGCTGTGCCGGTGCTGCGCATCACGGCCATATCACCGCTGGAAATACCCTCGTCGATCAGCTTTGCCATGAGGAACGGAATCAGAACCTCCATGATTACCTCTACCACGACAAAGACCGGCGTCAGGATGCAGTCTCTTTTATATTCCCGAATTGATCGGGCCAACTTTTTTATCATCGTCTCTCCTCCTTGTTTTCTTCTTCACTCTGAGCTGGTGTAAAATGGGAGCACAGGCCCTGAAGCGCGTGGTTGATGCGGTGCAGCTCGTCTTTCGAAAACCTCTTCTCAAAGTCCTGCTTCAGGAGCGCATTCATGCGTTCCAGCTCTGCTCTTCCGCGCTGCGTCACGGCTACCATTTTGCAGCGTTGATTGCCCGGTATATGATATTGCAGGGCGTAACCGCTTTCGCACAAAGCTTTCAGATGCTGACTTACGGTTGGCTTTTGCAGATTGCAAAGCTCGGCGATCCGGCGCTGCGGCATTTGTCCGTTTTTTGAGATCAGATACAAAATCATGTACTGCCCGCGTGAAACTCCGATGCCATGATGACTGACGTTTGCATCAAAGCTGCGCCCCAGCAGGATATACAGTGTATGCACGGAAGCATAAAATCTGTAGCTGTCATCATCCAATCCCGTGTCCTCCTTCTGCAAGAATCATTCGCTTGCGAACGGTTCATAGTATAACACTTTGTTTTGCATAAGTGAATTTGAAAAAGGTCAATATCATTAGATGATATCTAATATTCTATTGAAAAGTTCGCAGCAAAACAGTATACTGTTAACGGAAAGCGATCCATGTGAGGAGGTTCTGCCATGAATACACAACAGCTTCGCTGCTTTGTCTGCGTCGCCGAATATCTGAATTTTACAAAGGCGGCAAACGAGCTGTATCTTACCGTACCGACCGTCACACACCACGTCCAGAGTCTGGAAGAAGAACTCGGCACAAAGCTGTTTGAGCGAACGTCCCGCATGGTCCGGCTGACCGAATCAGGGAAAGCCTTTTATGTCGATGCAGCCGAGATCCTGACGCGTATGGAACTCTCCTTCAAGCACGTCCAGAAGGCAGAGGAGAGCCGTGTCACGTTCTTTCGGATTGGCTGCGTCAGTCGTGCTGAATTGCCGCGCCTCGCTGCACCGCTTGCCGCTCTGCGCATGAAGTATCCGACGATTTGTCCGCGCATTGTCATAGATGGCTACTTTGGCCTGAAAAAGCTGTTTGAGGACGGTCAGCTTGATTTGCTGCTGGTGTCCCGTGAAATTGCAGATCAAATTCGTGGAGGCACCTTCCACAAAGTACGCTGCCACACAAGCTATGCCCTGATGTCTCCGGAGCATCCGCTGGCAGGCGGCAATTCTTTTTCCATTGATCAAAGCCGTACAGATTGTCTGATTACCCTTCATCCCAAATTCATACCATTTCAGGTGAGCAATGCGCTGCAAAAGGAAATACTCGTATATCTCCAGTCAAATCCCGGCATCCGCTGCGAGGACGATCAGGAGGCGATTACGTTGGCGCAGGCCGGGTATGGTATTGCAATTTTGCCGGGATTCTGTTTGCCGCCTGACGGCCTGCCCGGACTGACCGTTATGCCGGTACAAGCGGGGAAGGAAATAGACTATGGCTTTGTCTATGCAAAGCGAACCCCGCATATAAAGCTTTTCGAGGCAGAATATACCGCACATCAAGCGCCCTAACTCGCAAGCCTGCTTGCCCTGAGTGATAGACGCTGCGTTGCTGCGCAATTCTCCAGATTTTTAAGGGCTTGGGACTATCCCAAAATGAAAAAACGCGCGTCTCAGATGACAGGTCGGGACGCGCATTTTTTCGGTGTGGGGCCACACCGGATTTGCTTGCTACTCTACAAGGAAATCCCGGTCAACCCACGCCGTTTTCGCAAGTGTAGCTACACTTGCTGTGCTTGCTATTCCTCTAAGAATCGCATTGACTCGAACGTTTGTTCTTGTTATAATTAGGCTGAGAGATTAAAACGTCTTGGAACGCAGCTGATTTTCATTGGCAAATGGCGGCATCGCCGCCTTGATCACCTGCCCGCGCAGCAGAGCATCGCTGTCAAGGACGCGCAGCGAGGCGAAGCCGATTCCTTGACAGCGGTGATCGGCTGTGCGACCCGGCGAACTGCCCGTAATTCTCCTATGAATCCCGGCACATTGCCCAGTGGAATCCCGGAAATTGCCGTGATATACTGAATAACAATAGGTCATATCACACACTTTGCTCCGGGAGATTCATGCGGCATTGCTCGGAAATCTGAATGAAAAGGAAGGTGCAAATGGATAACAAGAAACGTAACGTCCAAGTGGAATCGGACGGCAGCCGCAGTGCCCTCGTTCCTCTCTGGCGGGAGTTACCGCAGATCAC
>OHBE01003437.1_pt1 | contig 10155 bp, 8 predicted proteins | sample 1577231 | NCBI WGS metagenome assembly OHBE01 (sample SAMEA3541506, study PRJEB24748) | human gut metagenome | biome: human gut; feature: human-associated habitat; material: faeces | place: China | collected 2012
AGATCCAGCGGGTCATCCAGATCCTGTCCCGCCGCACCAAGAACAACCCCGTGCTTATCGGTGAGCCCGGCGTGGGCAAGACCGCCATCGCCGAAGGCCTGGCCGAGCGCATCGCCTCCGGCGACGTGCCGGAGGAGCTGCTGGACAAGCGGGTGCTGTCCCTTGACCTCAGCGGCATGGTGGCCGGCACGAAGTACCGGGGCGAGTTTGAGGAGCGCATCAAGAACACCCTGGACGAGGTGAAGAAGGACGGCAACATCATCCTGTTCATCGACGAGCTGCACACCATCGTGGGCGCAGGCTCTGCCGAGGGCGCGGTGGACGCCGCCAACATCATCAAGCCCGCTCTGGGCCGGGGCGAGATCCGCGTCATCGGCGCCACCACCCTCAACGAGTACCGCAAGTACATCGAGAAGGACGCCGCGCTGGAGCGCCGCTTCCAGCCCGTCACCGTGGGCGAGCCCACCCCGGAGGCCACGCTGGAGATTTTGAAGGGCCTGCGCGACAAGTACGAGGCCCACCACAAGCTGACCATCACCGACGAGGCGCTGGAGGCCGCCGTGCAGCTCTCAAAGCGCTATATCGGCGACCGCTTCCTGCCGGACAAGGCCATCGACCTGATGGACGAGGCCGCGTCCCAGGTGCGTATGGACGCCGAAAGCTCCTCCCCCGACCTGAAGGCCCTGGAGGAGAAGATCTCCACCCTGCACCGGGAGAAGGCGGAGGCCATCGCCGGTCAGGACTACGAGAAGGCCGCTCAGCTGCGGGACATCGAAAAGAACTATCAGGATCAGGTGGACATCGAGCGGGAAAACTGGCGTAAGCAGATGGCTCAGAACCGCGGCAGCGTCACCGCTGATGACGTGGCCAAGGTGGTGGCCGGCTGGACCGGCATCCCCGTCACCCGCCTGACCGAGGACGAGAGTATGCGCCTGCTGAAGCTGGAGGAGAAGCTCCACCAGCGCGTGGTGGGTCAGGATGACGCCGTGGCCGCCGTGGCCAAGGCCATCCGCCGCAGCCGCGTGGGTCTGAAGGACCCCAAGCGCCCCATCGGCTCGTTCCTGTTCCTCGGTCCTACCGGCGTGGGCAAGACCGAGCTGTGCAAGACGCTGGCCGAGGCCATGTTCGGCGACGAGAACGCCATGGTGCGTATCGATATGTCCGAGTACATGGAGAAGCACACCGTCTCCCGTCTGATCGGCTCGCCTCCCGGCTATGTGGGCCACGAGGAGGGCGGCCAGCTCACCGAGAAGGTGCGCCGTAAGCCCTATTCCGTGGTGCTGTTCGACGAGATCGAGAAGGCCCATGAGGATGTGTGGAACATCCTGCTGCAGATCCTGGAGGACGGCGTCGTCACCGACTCCCAGGGCCGCCGGGTGGACTTCAAGAATACCGTCATCGTCATGACATCCAACGTGGGCGCCCGGAACATCACCGATGCCGCCGCCAAGCTGGGCTTTGACGGCGACGAAAAGGGCGGGAAGGAAACTGAGGAGGCGCGCTTCGCCCGTATCCGCGAGGCGGTCATGACCGACCTGAAGCACACCTTCCGCCCCGAGTTCCTGAACCGTATCGATGAGATCATCGTGTTCCGTCAGCTGACCCAGGAGAACATCGTGGAGATCGCCCGCCGTATGCTCACCGTTACCGGCAAGCGCATGGCGCAGCAGGGGATCACCCTGATCTCCGACGATGACGCCGTGGCCGAGCTGGCCCGTGACGGCTTTGATCCCCAGTACGGTGCCCGTCCTCTGCGCCGGGCCATCCAGAACCAGGTGGAGGATGCCGTAGCGGAGTTGATGCTGGAGGGTAAGCTGAAGTCCGGCGATACCGCCCATGTCCGTCTGCGGGATGGCAAGGTGGTCATCGACAGCGAGGCGGTTCCTGCTGAAGCTGCGCCTGCGGCGACAGCGTCCGCCGAGACGGCCGCTATCCCTGCGGAGAAATAAACAAAAAGGAACGCCCTTGGGCCATTGCCCAAGGGCGTTCCTTTTTTGTCCTATTGCTTCTTCGCGCGGAGAGAAGGCTTACAGGGTGTCAAGTGCCTGCTTCAGGTCGGCGATGAGGTCCTCGGCGTTTTCCAGACCCACGGATAGGCGAATCAGGCCGGCGGCGATGCCGGAGGCGGCCAGTTCCTCCTCGGTGTAGGTGGAGTGCGTCATGGAGGCGGGGTGCTCGATCAGCGTCTCGGCGTCGCCCAGAGACACAGCCACCGTCACCAGGTGCAGGGAGTTCAACAGCTTCACGCCGGCGGCACGGCCTCCCTTGACCTCGAAGGACAGCATACCGCCGAAGTCGCGCATCTGGCGGCGGGCGATGTCGTGGCCGGGATGGTCGATCAGGCCGGGATAGTAGACCTTCTCCACGGCGGGGTGGTCATACAGGAATTCCGCCACGGCCTTGGCGTTGGCACAGTGCTTCTGCATACGGATCTCCAGGGTTTTCAGGCCGCGGAGGATCAGGAAGGCGCAGAAGGGATCCATGACCGCGCCGGTCATGTCCTTCAGGCCGAACATACGTACCTCATTGCAGAATTCGGCGGAGCCCACCACGAAGCCCGCGATCACGTCGCCGTGGCCGTTCAGGTACTTGGTGGCGGAGTGCACCACCACGTCTGCGCCCAGCTCCAGCGGCCGCTGGAGGTACGGGGAAGCGAAGGTGTTGTCGCAGATGACCTTGATGTCCTTGTTGTAGCCGTGGGCCAGTGCCGCCACGGCAGAGATGTCCGCGATCTTCAGGTTGGGGTTGGCGGGCGTCTCCAGATACACCGCGCAGGTGTTGGGCTTCAGCGCCTTGCGCACGGCATCCAGGTCGGAGGTGTCCACAAAGCTGACCTCCACGCCGTAGCGGGTCATGCCGTGGTTCAGAAGGGAGAAGGTGCAGCCGTACAGGGTGCCGTCGGCCACGATATGCTTGCCGGCGCCGGCTACGGTCCACAGCGCGGAGGAGATGGCACCCATGCCGGAGGCGGCGGCCACGCAGGCCTCACCGCTTTCCAGGGCAGCGACCTTGGCCTCCAGCACCGAGGTGGTGGGGTTGGACAGGCGGGTGTAGATATAGCCCGCTTCTTCACCGGCGAAGCGGCGCCCGCCCTGCTCACAGCTGTCAAATACGAAGGTGGAGGTCTGGAAAATAGGGGTGGTCAGTGCGCCGTACTGGGTGTCCTTCACGTTTCCGGCGTGAATGGCTTTTGTACCGAAGCCGCAATCCTTGTTCAGCATGGGTCGTCCTCCTTGCACTATAATGTAACAATAAAGTGTACAGGACCATACGGCCCTTTGCCATAAGGGTAACATATCTGAACCCGACGGTGGTAGCGGCAAAATGCGCCAGCTCGCTATCAATTGGAATTGTAGCTAAAACAGATAATTTCGGAATATATTTTTGTGCAGAATGCTGTATTGCGGGGAAACTGCAAAAAATTTTAGCGGAAATTAGACATCGTGCCGAAAAATACGGCAAAATGGCGGCGGGTTTTTGTCGGGGAACATGATAAATGAAACAGATAACGATGGGCGCGATTTGCGGGAAACGGTTGCCATTTCCGCCGGAATGTGGTATAAGAGAGACAGAGAGTGCGCCCGGTGTCCGCCGGGTACATGCAGCTTACAGGAGGTCATCACCATGAAGAAGATCATTGCCACCACCAATGCCCCCGCCGCCATCGGTCCCTATTCCCAGGCCATCGACTGCGGCAGCTTCCTGGTCACGTCCGGCCAGGTGCCCTTTGACCCGGCTACCGGCGAGTTCGTCCCCGGCGGCATTACCGAGCAGACCCGTCAGGTACTCACCAACATCAAGGCCATCCTTGAAGCCGCCGGTCTGACCATGGACAATGTGGTCAAGACCACCGTATTCCTGCAGAGCATGGGCGACTTCGCCGCCATGAACGCGGTCTACGCTGAGTTCTTCACTGAGGGGCAGTACCCTGCCCGCAGCGCCGTGGAGGTCGGTGCGCTGCCCCGGGGCGCGCTGGTGGAGATCGAAACCATCTGCGTGAAGTAAGCAAAGATCTCCGCCGATATAAAACGGCAAAAATAAAGCGAGGAAGTCCGGTAGGGCTTCCTCGCTTTATTTTTCGTAGCGTATCAGGTCGGCGGCGGTGCAGTCCAGGGCAGAGCATATCTTTTCCAGCACGTAGCTGTCGTAGCGGACGACCTTGTTCTTATAGTAGTTGTCGATGATGGGGTAGCGGATGCCGGTGCGCTTGGCCAGCTCGTAGCGGCTGATACTGCGCCGGGTCAGTACCTCGTCCAGCGTCAGGTAGACCTTGCCCATGATACACCTCCTGAGATATTCTGCTATACATTTTATAAAGTGTATATGGGCTTGACAATTTATTCATTGGAGTATATATTTATATAAGGATATAACGAAATATCCAAAAAATGCCAAAAATAAGAGGAGGGTATTTATGAAAAAGTTGTTGGCGACTATCCTGGCGCTGGTCATGGCCATCGGCGTCACCACCACCGCCTGGGCGGACGGTGAGGGAACTACTGCGAAGATCGCAGAAATCGGCGAGACCGGGTATGCTACGCTGGCGGATGCTATCGCGAACGCACAGGTGGGCGAGACCATCGTGCTGCAGGCGAATGCTGCGATAAATTCCAACACTCAGATCACGAAGGATGTGACTATTGATCTGAACGGCAAAACCGTGACCGTGACGACTGTTGGCACTCAGAACGCTTTTGAAGTCCAGAATGGGGCTACGTTTACCATTAAGGACAGCGGGACTGGCGGAAAGCTTGACTTGGGCAAGTTTGGCATTACGCTGGTGAACTCGAAACTCAAGATCGAGGGCGGCGAGATCAAAGTGAGTCCGGATAGCCCCGGCGCAGGTATTGTTGTGGCAGCTGTCGGAAACTCTGATGTTACCATGACTGGCGGTAAGGTAGTTGCGACGAACACGGCCTGCTTCAATGCCGGCTATTTTGGTACGCAGACCTTCAATATTTCTGGCGGTACGCTGGAGAGTAAGGGCGCTTCTACCGCATTGATGGGTATTAGCAACAATTACGGTGGCCATACGGAAATGACCATCAGCGGCGATACGCAGGTGGTGATGAAGGATGCTGCGGGCAACGCTGGCAGCTTGGTTTCTGATGCGACGGACACCGATGTGATCAAAGTTGTTGGAGGCACCTCCGATAGCGATATTACGGCCTATACAGAAGCGACTGTGCCTGTTGTTTTGACGAGTGATGGTACATATCACATTGGAACGACTGCGGCAAACGCGGCTGTGCGTAATGCAGCAAGTGGTGAGACTGTTACCGTTGTTAAGGGCAATGCAGCTTTGACTGAGGTTCCAGTGGGTGTGGTGGTCGTTCCTGGTCAGGGCACTTCCGTGACGGTCAATGGTGTGCCCGTGACCGGTGACTCCTACACCGTCCCCGCCCGCTACTACTACAACTCCACCACTACTACCACCGACACCAAGACCGACGGCACCAAGGGCAGCCCCAAGACCTTCGACGCCGGTATGGGCATCTATGCAGTCAGCGCTCTGCTGAGTGTCACCGGTATGGCCTGCGTGGGCAGGAAAAAGTTCTGATCTGCTCTCGACGGCGGTGTGATACCCCGGGGCGCGCTGGTGGAGATCGAAACCATCTGCGTGAAGTAAAGAATCCGGCAAATAAAGAGAGCCGCCCCTTAGGGGCGGCTCTCTTTATGCCTCCTGGTTCAATTCCGAGACGATATCCTTCAGAATGGCGATGAACTTCTCGCCGTAGTCCGTCAGCGGTACGTCCCGGGGCCGTATGACCCCAAGGCGCATATCCGGCACGTCGCCGATCAGCGGCAGCGTCATCAGCCGGTCATCGCCGTAGCCGTCCGGCAGTACGCCGCTGCCGGTGGAAACGCAGTCCGTGTGGGCCATGACATTGTAGGCCGTGGCGCGGTCGCTGACGGACACTACCCGGTCAAACTCCGCGCCGGTGCCTACTACCGCCTCCTCGGCGAAGTGGTAGTTGCTGTCCGACTGGGTAAATACCGCGTAGGGGTAGGCATACAGCTGCTCCAGCCGCACGGCGCGTTCGCCGGACAGGGGGTGGCCCTTCCGCAGAAATACCCGGGGGCGGATGTCCACCAGAGGCTGGAACGTCAGGTTCTTCTCCCGCAGGATACGGCCGATGAAATGCTCTGTCATGTCCGACACGAAGATGATGCCGAAGGCGCTGCGCCGCGCCGTCACCTCGTCGATGACCGCCGCCATCTCCATCTCCTTGAAGCTCACCTGGATATGCGGCTCGTCCAGCAGGTGCAGGAACTCCACGAATGCCTTGGCGCAGAAGGGATAGCGCTGTGATGCCACCGACAGGGATACCCGGTCGGCAGCCCGGCGCTCGCTGTAATAGCGCTCCAGCTTCCGGCTGCGCTCCACCAGCGGCGCGATCTGCGCCGTCAGCTCCCGGCCCTCCTCCGTCAGCGTCACGCCCCGGTTGGTCCGCAGAAAGATGGTCACGCCCAGCTCCCGTTCCACCTCGGCGATGGCCGCCGACAGGGCCGACTGAGACAGAAACAGGTTCCGCGCCGCCCGGTTCATGGACCCGCAGCGGTCCACCTCCAATATGTAGCTCATTTGCAGCAATGTCATCGCGCCGCGCCCCTTTCCCGCCGTTTCTTGCCTTTACTATACCAAAAACCGCGCCCCCTGTAAATAGAATTGACAGATATACGGCCCATCGTGTATAATCGCCGGTGATATACCGTATATATTGCTCTATATAGGAGGCGTACTATGAAACGAGTTATTACCGCTCTGCTGGCGGTCCTGCTGGTCCTGTCACTGGCGGCCTGCGGCAGCGGGGTCGAGACAAAGAAGCTGGCGGGCACCTGGACGTGTACGATCGATGTGACTGACCGCATGAACGCGGCGGCGGAGCAGGCACTGGGTCTGTCCGCGGCGGACGGCACAGCGCAGATGCCGCTGCAGCTGGTCCTCACCGTGACCGAGGACGGCGCCTATACCCTCCGCTACGACAGCGACGCCGCCCGCACGGCGCTGGATGCCTATGCCGCGGCGCTGCACCCGGCGGCGGTGGAGAGCGTCTATGCCGCCGCGGAGGAGCAGGGCTTCTCCCGTGAGGAATACGACGCGGCCATGGAGAAGGCCGGCATCACCATGGACGATATGGTGGCGGCCATTTTCGCCGGGGTGGACGAGGAGGAACTGCTCTCCCTGCTCACCGGCCGCAGCGCCGCAATCACCGGCTATTGCAGGGCGGAGGGCGGCCAGCTGTATCTGGCGGATACCGCCGCCGACCTGGCCGAGACGGCGGACTGTCTGAGCTATACCCTTTCCGATGGGACCATGACCTGGACCGACGCGCAGGGCGAGCTCAGCAGCCAGCTGACGGAACAGGAGCAGGAGCTGCTCCGCGTGCCCCTGACTTGGACAAAACAGGAGGAGAGCAAATAAAAAAGAGCGCCCGCAGGGCGCTCTTTTCCTTTGCCTCATGTCTCAAAAATCCAGCTCCGTGCGGGTGCAGATCTCCTTGATCTTGGCCTGCAGGCGTTTCAGATCCTCGAAGGTCTCCGGCTTTTTCCGGGGGTCCCGCAGCAGGGCGGCGGGGTGATACAGCGCCATCATCAGGCAGCCGTCCTTCTCGAAGAACTGACCGTGCTCCTGGCTGATCTTAAAGTCCGGGCGGATGATCTCCATGGCGCTGACGCGGCCCAGACACACGATGATCTTGGGCTGCATCAATGCCCGCTGCCGCTGGAGATAGCCCTTGCAGGCGTCCTTCTCCGTGTTCATGGGGTCCCGGTTCTCCGGCGGGCGGCACTTAACGGAGTTGGTGATATACAGGCGGCTACGGTCCAGCCCGATCATCTTCAGCATATCGTCCAGCAGCTTGCCGCCCCGGCCCACGAAGGGCTCGCCCTGCTTGTCCTCGTTAGCGCCGGGGGCTTCGCCGATGATCATGATCTCCGCATCCTCCCGGCCCACGCCGAAGACCACGTTGGTGCGCGTTTCCGCCAGTGTACAGGCGTGACAGCGCAGACATTCCTGCCGCAGGGCTTCCCACTCGGTCATAGTCGTTTCTCCTTTATCTCTCTGCGAACGGGCTTACTTTTCCAGTCTGGACAGCAGCCACGCTTCAATGTCCTTCGTAATATCCGCAGCGTATGCCTTTTCGTTGAGTATCTCATGCCGCAGGCCCGGATACAGCTTCAGCGTGCAGTCCCGCATACCGGCAGCCCGGAAGGCGTCATAGGTCTGGCGCACGCCCTTGCCGCAGCTGCCCACAGGGTCCTTGTCGCCGGCTACGAACAGCACCGGCATTTGCTTGTCCATCTGCCGCAGATGACTCTGCCGCTGGTTGAAGCGTATGCCGTGCAGCATCTGGCGGAACAGGCCCACCGTGGCGTCCGCGCCGCAGAGGGGGTCGGCGATGTAGTCGTCCACGTTGCTCTCGTCGGCGGAGAGCCAGTCCACCTTCGTGCGGTTGGGGGCGAACAGCTTGTTGTAGCTGCCGAAGGCCAGCTCCGTCACCAGCTCGCTGGTGGCGTTCTCGCCGCTGACGGCGGCGATGGCATTGGCCAGCGCCAGCCCGCCGGTGATGGCTGCCCGGGGCTGCCAGCCGGTGCCCATGATGACCGCCGCCTTCACCGTGCCGGGATAGCGGATCAGGTACGTCCGGGTCAGGAAGGAGCCCATGCTGTGGCCCATGATGCACAGCGGTGCGTCCGGATAGCGCTGCTTCAGCCGCTGGTGCAGGATATAGATATCGTCCACCACCGTATTCCATGTGCTGCCCTGACCGAAATACACCGGCGTTCCGCCCTCCGGCAGCGACTTGCCGTGGCCTAAGTGGTCGTGTCCGGCCACAGCGATGCCCTGCTCGTTCAACGCCCGGGCAAAGCCATCGTACCGGGCGATGTGCTCCGCCACACCATGGCAGACCTGCAATACCGCCCGGACAGGGACCGCCTCCGGCTCCCACAGCATTCCGTGGAGCTGGGTCCTGCCGTCGCTGGACAGAAACGTGAATTCACTCAAATTTGTCATGGTGTATCCGCTCCTTTCATGGTATAATTCTTATCATCATACAGTGTACCACAAAAATCCGGAAATGAAAAGAGGGTTCGCCATGTCGCAGTACATATTGGCGCTGGATCAGGGCACCACCAGCTCCCGCGCCATCGCCTTTGACCGGTCGGGGAATATCGCCGCCCTAAGCCAGCAGTCCCTGCCCCAGCACTATCCCCAGGCGGGGTGGGTGGAGCACGACCCCCTGGAGATATGGGACACCCAGCGCCGCGCCGCGGCGGAGGTCATCGCCCGGCTGCCGGAGGGCAGCGTGGCAGGCATCGGCGTCACCAACCAGCGGGAGACGACGATCCTCTGGGATAAGGCCACCGGTGAACCGGTGTACAACGCCATCGTCTGGCAGTGCCGCCGCACGGCGGAGCTGTGCGAGGAGCTGAAGCGCCGGGGGCTGGAGGAGCGCATCCGCTCGGCCACGGGGCTGCTGATCGACGCCTACTTCTCTGGCAGCAAGATCCGCTGGATACTGGACAATGTGCCCGGCGTCCGCCGCCGGGCCGAACGGGGCGAGGTGCTGTTCGGTACCGTGGAGAGCTGGTTGATCTGGAAGCTCACCGGCCGGCATGTCACCGACTACGCCAATGCCAGCCGCACCATGCTTTTTGATATCCACCGCCTGGCCTGGGATGAGGAGCTGTGCGGCATTCTGGGGGTCCCTACGGCCATGCTGCCGCAGCCCGTGCCCAACAGCGCCGTCTACGGCACGGTGCAGCCCAGTATCCCGGGGCTGGAGTCCCTGGCGGGCGTCCCGGTCTGCGGCGCGGCGGGCGATCAGCAGTCCGCCCTGTTCGGCCAGACCTGCTTCGCTCCCGGCGAAGCCAAGAACACCTACGGCACCGGCTGCTTCACCCTGATGAACGTGGGCGAAAAGCCTGTGCGCTCCCGCGCCGGATTGCTGACCTCCGTGGCTTGGCAGGTGGACGGAAAGACCACCTATGCCCTGGAGGGCAGTGTGTTCAACGCCGGCAGCACCATCCAGTGGCTGCGGGATGAGCTGGGTATCATTTCCTCGGCGCCGGAGATCGACGTGCTGGCCGCCACAGTGCCGGACAGCGGCGGCGTGGTGGTGGTACCGGCCTTCACGGGCCTGGGTGCGC
>OHBE01003440.1_pt1 | contig 10150 bp, 9 predicted proteins | sample 1577231 | NCBI WGS metagenome assembly OHBE01 (sample SAMEA3541506, study PRJEB24748) | human gut metagenome | biome: human gut; feature: human-associated habitat; material: faeces | place: China | collected 2012
ACGCCGTGGGGGAATATTCCTCGTACACAGGCGAATCGTAGCCGATGGACGTGCCATCCATGATGTTGACGACGAAGGCGTTGATCTTCGTGGTCTTCGCGTATTCGATGTACTTGTCGATGTCCGCCAGCACCGCCGGGTCGCAGGTCAGATAGATGGCGTAGCAGGGGTTCGGCATCTTGTTGTCGGCAAAATCGGCCTTTTCCCGCGGGAAAAAGTCCAGACTCTCCGCGTCGCCGCCGCCGAGCCGATCGCCGCGCCCGGCGTGGATATCCGCCCGCTCAAGACCGGCGGCACGGGCGTGCAGTCCTACCGGCGCGAACAGCCGGAGGAATATCCGACGCGACTCGAGAGCGGCACACTCAACGGCCACGGCATCGCGGGGCTGTCCGCGGCGGTGGATTTCCTCTGCGAGATCACTCCCGCCGCCATCCACGCGCACGAGACCGCGCTTATGAGCGCTTTTTATAATAAGGTATCCGCCTTGCCGGGCGTCACGGTGTACGGTGACTTCACGCAGGACCGCGCGCCGATCGTCACGCTCAACATCGGCGACATGGATTCCGGCGAGGCGGCGGAAATTCTCTCCGACGAATACGGCATCGCCGTGCGCTCCGGCGCGCACTGCGCGCCGCGGATGCACGAGGCGCTCGGTACCGTTTCGCAGGGCGCGGTGCGCTTTTCGTTCGGCTGGTTCAATACGATGGAGGAAGCGGAACAGGCGGCGGATGCCGTCCGCGACATTGCCCTATGAGAGTACGCGAAAAGAAAGAATACGTGATCTTCACGTTCCACACGACCGCCGCTGCGATGGCGACGGAAAAGCTCTGCCAGGAGAGAAACATCCCCGGACGGCTCATCCCCGCGCCGCGGAGCATCACCGCCGACTGCGGCATCGCGTGGGCCGCGCCGCCGGAGGAACGCGCTCGCATTGAAAACGAACCGGGGCTTCCCGAGATCGCGGGTGTGTACCTGCGCGAGCTTTAATAAGGAGAGCGCCATGCAGACACTGAATCTCAAACAGCTCGAGGCCTTCTGCGCCGTGGTCGAGCGCGGCAGCTTCACCGCCGCGGCGGAGGCGCTCTATCTCGCACAGTCCACCGTGAGCGGCCACATTCTCGCGCTCGAAAAGGACATCGGCGTGCCGCTGCTCGTCCGCTCCGGCAAGCGGCGCATCACGCTCACCGAGGAGGGGCGGCGCGTATACGACCATGCGCACACCATTCTCCAGAGCTGCGCCGAGCTCTCCCGCGAGCTGGAGGAGCAGACCTCCCGCGAGGTATCGCTCGCGGCGTCGTCCATCCCGATGCAGTATATCCTCCCGCAGCTCATCAGCGAGTTTCACCGGGAAAACCCGGATTTCCGCTTTCTGCTCCGCAGTGGCGACAGCGCCGCCGTCCACGCCGCCGTATTGCAGGGCGAAACGCACATCGGCTTCGTCGGCGCGGTGCTGAACACGCGCGAGCTTACCTACGACTGCATCGCCACCGATCCGCTCGTGCTCGTCACGCCCGACGATCGCAGCCTTGACCCCGACCGCCGACTCAACGATGCGCCCCAACAGCCCGGCATCCCCGCGCAGCTCCCCGAACGAGCTCCGTTCGAGCAGCTCGAAGAGCGCCCCGTCGCCGATGACCGCCGCCTTGACCGCCTCGGCCAGCCCCGCCCGGAACTCCCGGTCGGGCAGCGTCGCGAGCAGCGACGGGTCGCACACCACGAAGCGCGGCTGGGTAAAGGTGCCGACCATGTTCTTGTAACCCGCGACGTTCACGCCGTTCTTGCCCCCGACCGAGGCATCGACCTGCCCCAGGAGCGTCGTCGAGACAAACCCGAAACCGACGCCCCGCATGTAGGTTGCCGCGGCGAATCCCGCCACATCGGTGACGATGCCGCCCCCCACACCGAGGATGAAGGTCTTGCGGTCGGCTCCCGCCGCAATGAGCCGGCGGCAGAGCTCCTCGACCGTGGAAAGGGTCTTGCAGCGCTCGCCGCGCCCGATGCGGACCGTCTCAAAGGGGGCCAGCAGCTCCCCGTGGCAGCGGTACACCTCGTCGTCCGTAACGGCGATCACCCGGCCTTCGGGCAGCAGATCGGGCAGCAAACGGGCCGCCGGACCAATATAGACATCGCTTGTACGACACACGCTGAATGCAGGCTTCATGCTTTCTCTTTTTTAAGATACCAACAAAAATAAAGATATTTCCCGAGAAATTCTTACCTTTGCGCGACAAAACACATATCTATGCAGAAACTGCGCAACATTGCGATCATCGCCCACGTCGATCACGGCAAGACGACGCTCGTAGACAAGATGATCCTGGCAGGACACATCCTGCGCGACAACTCGAAACAGACCGGAGAGTTGATTCTGGACAACAACGACCTGGAGCGCGAACGGGGCATCACGATCCTCTCGAAGAACGTTTCAGTCATCTACAAGGACTACAAGATCAACATCATCGATACACCGGGCCACGCCGACTTCGGCGGCGAGGTCGAGCGCGTGCTGAACATGTGCGACGGCGTGCTGCTGCTGGTCGATGCCTTCGAGGGCACGATGCCGCAGACGCGCTTCGTGCTGCAGAAGGCCCTGGCGCTGGGCAAGAAACCCATCGTCGTGGTGAACAAGGTGGACAAGCCCAACTGCCGCCCGGAGGTGGTGAACGAGCAGGTCTTCGACCTGATGTTCTCGCTCAACGCCACCGAGGAGCAGCTCGACTACAAGACCATCTACGGATCGGCCAAGCAGGGCTGGATGTCGCACAAGTGGAACGAGCGGACCGACTCGATCGTCCCGCTGCTCGACGCCATCATCGACGAGATTCCCGAGCCAGCCACCGTCGAGGGCACGCCGCAGCTGCTCATCACCTCGCTCGAATACTCGGCCTACACGGGCCGCATCGCCGTGGGCAAGCTCACGCGCGGCACGCTGCGTGCCGGACAGAACGTCACGCTGGCCAAGCGCGACGGCGTGACGATGCAGAAGTGCAAGATCAAGGAGCTGATGGTCTTCGAGGGGCTGGGCAAGAAGAAGGTCGAGGAGGTTCCCTGCGGCGAGATCTGCGCCGTGATGGGAGTCGAGGGATTCGAGATCGGCGACACGATCTGCGACTTCGAGAATCCCGAACCGCTGCCGCCGATCGCCATCGACGAACCGACGATGTCGATGCTCTTCACGATCAACAACTCGCCCTTCTTCGGCAAGGACGGCAAATACGTCACCTCGCGCCACATCAAGGAGCGTCTGGACCGCGAGCTGGAGAAGAACCTCGCGCTGCGCGTGACGCCCGGTCCGTCGGCCGACTCGTTCAACGTCTTCGGCCGCGGCGTGCTGCACCTCTCGGTGCTCATCGAGACGATGCGCCGCGAAGGCTACGAACTGCAGGTGGGGCAGCCCCGCGTGATCGTCAAGGAGATCGACGGCAAGAAGTGCGAGCCGATCGAGGAGATGACGGTCGATTGCCCCGAGGAGTGCTCGGGCACGGTGATCGAGCTGACGACCAAGCGCAAGGGCACGCTCACGAACATGGAGTCGAACGGCGACCGCGTGCGTCTGGAGTTCGACATCCCCTCGCGCGGCATCATCGGCCTGCGTTCGAACATGCTGACGGCCACGGCCGGCGAGGCGATCATGACACACCGTCTGAAGGACTTCGAACCGTGGGTCGGCGAGATCGAGATGCGCACCAACGGCTCGATCATCTCGGGCGAGACGGGTACGGCCTACGCCTATTCGATCGACAAGCTGCAGGACCGCGGCCGCTTCTTCATCTCGCCGATGGATCAGGTCTACGAAGGGCAGGTGATCGGCGAGCACACGCGTCAGAACGACATCACGGTGAACGTCACCAAGTCGAAGCAGCTCACGAACATGCGCGCCTCCGGATCGGACGACAAGGCCGTGATCACGCCGCCGAAGGTCTTCACGCTCGAGGAGGCGCTCGAATACATCAAGGAGGACGAATACGTCGAGGTCACCCCGCACGCCATGCGCCTCAGAAAGATCCTGCTGCACGAAGTGGACCGCAAGCGGGCCTCGAAATAACGGCACCGCAATGGACCGCTTCACGCTTTCGCTCGCCACGGGCGCCATCGCCGGTGCCGTGGCCGTGCTTCCGATGATCGCCCGCAAGGCATCTGTAAGGAACTGCTGTGCGGTGTTCCTCGCCTATCTCTTCGCCGGAGTGACGGTCTTCTACAGCGACCTGCCCTACCTCCCGTGGTGGGCCGACGGCATGGGCGTGGCACTGATGCTCACGATTCCTTCGGCCACGATCGGGTCGGGCAAGGAGAACCGGCTCATTCCGATGCTGCTCAACGCCGTGCTGCTGGGCTTCCTCATCAGCGTCGCGGAGCGTTACCTGGGATAGGAGGTCGGCGGAGGGGTTCCTCCGCCGGACAAAAGAGCCGCAGCGGCGCAACGGTACGGCAGTGTCGCCGCCAAAGGTAAAAAAAACGGACTTCGGTCCGTTTTTTTTTGTTTCCGTGCATGCAGTATCGGCACCTCCGCTCCGTTTTTCCGACAGAACACCACCCGAAAACCGATACCATGAAAAGGCTTCTGCTACTCCTCTTCCTGCCCTTCGCGCTGGGCGCCTGCGACGACGGCGACACGTCGCGCATCGAGACCTGGACCGTCGCCCCCGAAAAGGGGGTGGCGGGCATCGGGATGGGCTTCGGACACGTTCCGGCCTACATCGTCAAACGGGATGCCGGTTCCGACTGGGAGATCGGCCCCGTCCGGATCGGAGGCTTCACCTTCGAACGGGGCTACGAGACCCGGATGCGCGTGCGTATCGAACAGATCGCCAACCCGCCTGCCGACGGTCCGTCGGTGCGTTGCACGATGGTGCAGCAAATCGAACACACGCCGGCCTCCGCGGCGGTGGATCCGGAGTCGCTCAGCCCCGAGTACGACATCCTGATCGCCTCCGAGCAGGCCGCCTCGGACCCGACGGCCTACTGGTTCAAGGACGAACGCTACGACTCCTCCGAATGGGTCCTCTTCCCGTGGGAGATCGTCGGCTTCAACTTCTGCCCGGGCTACGAAGCGCACATCCGGATCCGCCCCGTCGCCGTTTACGACCCGACGAATGGCGACTACCGGGTGCAATACAGGCAGGTGACGCTGCGCTCGACCGAGTTGAAGGATTCCGAGGGTTTGCCGACGCTCTGACCGGCCGCACGGATCACCGGCGGAGCGTGGCGAACGAAAGGATGTGCCACGTCACACCGACAGCCACGGCCAACAGGGCGGCCTGCGCCCACCACCAGCGATCGACGACGGCCGCAACACACCAGCCAATCGACCCCCACAGCAGTACGACCGAAAGTATCTTGGCATGCAGCGGGATGGCGCGCTTCTCGCGGAAATCGCGGATGTAGCCGCCCAGACGGCCGTGCGAGAGCAGCCAGTCGTGGAGCCGGGGCGAGGAGCGCATCCAGAGCGCCGCGGCGAGCAGCAGGAAGGGGGTCGTGGGGAGCAGCGGCACGAAGATGCCGACCACCCCGAGCACCAGGCACAGGCCTCCCAACGCCGCGAGCAATGTTTTCATAGCTGCAAAAATACGCATTTTCTCCGAACCGCACCGCCCGTCGCCCCGATTTTCCCGGCACGAAAAACGCCGATAAATTTGGCAATGGATGCCCGTTGCATTATCTTTGCGTAAAACAAATGCAAAAACGCAAAAGCATGAGCAAGATCGGCATCGCCTGCGACCATGCGGGCTATGAAATGAAGGAGTTTCTGGTAGGCTATCTCAACGCGATGGGCTACGAAGTGTTGGATTTCGGCACCTACTCGCCCGAAAGCGTCGATTATCCCGACTACGCCCACCCGCTGGCCGAAGCGATCGAGTCGGGCGAGCTGACGCAGGGCATCGCCCTCTGCGGCTCGGGCGAAGGCATGGCCATGACGCTCAACAAGCACCAGGGGATCCGCGCCGGACTGTGCTGGCAGCCCGAGATCGCCTCGCTGATCCGCCGCCACAACAACGCCAACGTCGTGGTGCTCCCGGCCCGCTTCGTGGACAACGACGAGGCCGTGAAGATCCTCGAGGCCTACTTCTCGGCCGAATTCGAAGGCGGACGCCACGAGCGTCGCATCGCCAAGATCCCGGTCGGCGGAGGCAAATAGTCCGCAGGGAACAAGACCCGACCGATGCAAGGCAACGGCAGCGAAACGCAGGCGCACCGCCGCGCGGACGACCGGGTCGAGATCACGACCGACGCGGGCGAGCGCGTATGGGCCGCCGCTCCGGTGATCGTCTCGGCCAGCCGCGCCACGGACATCCCGGCCTGCTATACCGAGTGGTTCTTCAGGCGGCTGCAGCGCGGATATGCCGTCCGCAGGAACCCGTTCAACAACACGCGCGTCCCGGTATCCTTTGCCCGGACGCGCGTTGTCGTATTCTGGTCGAAAAATCCCCGCCCGCTGCTGCCCCGCCTCGGGGAGCTGGAGGAGCGGGCGATCCACAGCCTCCTCCACTACACGCTCAACGACTACGTCGCCGAAGGTTTCGAGCCAAACCTCCCGCCGCTCGAGGAACGCATCGACACCTTCCGCGCCTGCGCCGAGAGGCTGGGGCGCGACCGGGTCATCTGGCGTTTCGATCCCCTGCTGCTCACCGACCGCCTCGACGTCGGGGAACTCCTGCACCGGATCGGGCGTCTGGGCGACAGGCTCTCGGGGTACACCTCGAAACTCGTCTTCAGCTTCGCCGACATCCGCAACTACCGCCGCGTCGCCGCCAACCTCGACCGGGCCGCCGTCCGCTGGCGGGAGTTCTCGCCCGCCGAAGCGGGGGAGTTTGCCGCAGGAGTGCGCGAGCTGAACCGCCGGTGGGGTCTCGACCTGGCCACCTGCGGGGAGCCGGCCGACCTCTCCCGCTACGGCATCGCCCACAACCGCTGCATCGACGACAGCCTGCTCGTCCGCCTCTTCCCCGGCGACCGTGCGCTGATGGAACACCTGGGAGCCGCACCCGGCACACTCTTCGGCCCCGCGGCCGAACCGCCCCACCGGAAAGACCCCGGACAACGTCCCGCCTGCGGCTGCTGCCCGTCGAAGGACATCGGAGGCTACGGGACCTGCCCCCACGGCTGCCTCTACTGCTATGCCAACCCCTCGCCCGAGCAAGGGCGTGCCGCATACCTCCGCCTGGTCGGGAATCCCGACAGCGAAAGTCTCGGATAACAGACACCGGAACATACGGGGAATCGCCCGACGCCGCAGGGACGGCGCCTGGATGTGTTGTGTCGTGCCGTTCGGCACGAAGGGAATTACAAAGCGAAAAGATAGGGCGTGCAGTCGCGCATCCGAGCGGCCCGCTCCGCGTCGTCGAAGAGGCCGAACACGGCCGATCCCGACCCCGACATCGAGGCATAGAGCGCCCCGCGTGCGAGCAGCAGCTCCTTCACCGCACGGATAGCCGGATGCGCGGCGAAGACCGAAGGCTCGAAGTCGTTGGTGACCACCCCCTGCCACCCGGAGACCGGGAGGCGCAGCCGCTCGGCGAGCGGGCGCTCCGGAATGCGGGGCGTCACCCCGGCGTAGGCCTCGCGTGTCGAGACCCCCTCGTCCGGTTTCACAATGATGAGCGTCATCCCCCCGAGCGAGAGATCGAAGGGCGCGAGCCGCTCGCCGCGGCCCGTGCAGAGTTGCGGCGTATCGCGGACGAAGAAGGCCGTATCGCTTCCGAGCGCCGCAGCGCAGTCGATCAACTCCGACTCCCGAAGCCGCAGCGCGAAGAGCTCGTCGAGGGCCTTCAGCACGGCCGTACCGTCGGACGAACCGCCCCCCAGCCCGGCCCCGAAGGGGACCCGCTTCACCAGACGGATCGACACGCCGTCGATCCCGTAGCGCTCCTGCATCAGGCGGAAGGCCTTGACGCAGATGTTCGCCTCGGGGGCGCAGTCCACCTCCATCCCCTCGACGCGGAAGCCGACCCCGCGATCGGCGCGGCGCACCACCTCGACCTCGTCATAGAGTCCCCGCACGGGGAACATCACCGTCTCGAGATCGTGGTATCCGTCCGCCCGGCGGCGCAGGATGTCCAGCCCCAGATTTATTTTGCAGTTCGCTCGGAGAATCATATCCGCAAAGATAAGAATTTTCTAAATTTGCCGCATGAAATTCCGCACCGAAATCGAAATCGCCCCCTTCCAGACCCGCATCGGCTACGACAACCGCACGCTGGCGCTCGGGTCGTGCTTCGCCGCGCACATCGCCTCGCGCCTTGCCGAGGCCCGGTTCCGTGTCGCGGCCAACCCCACGGGCATCCTCTTCAACCCCCTTTCGATCGCCGCGGCGATCGGCGACGCCCACCGGCAGGTCACCCTCGAAGAGCTGCACACCGACGGCGGGCGCTGGTTCCACTTCGGGTTCCACGGCGACCTGGCCGCCCCCACCCCCGAGGAGGCCCTCCTAAAGATGAACGCGGCGCGGGCCGCCCTGCGCGAGGCGCTCCGCACCTCCGACCGGGCGATCCTCACCTTCGGCACGGCCTGGGTCTACGAACGCAACGGTGCGGTCGTGGCCAACTGCCACCGCTGTCCCGCCGCGGAGTTCCGCCGGCGGAGGCTTTCGGTCGGAGAGGTCGCCGACGCAGTCTCGACACTGCTCGAAGGGCCGCTGGCGGGCAAAGGCGTACTGCTGACCGTCAGCCCGGTACGCCACCTCGGCGACGGGCTCGCCGGCAACGCCGCAAGCAAGGCGACGCTGCGTGTGGCCATCGAGGAGCTTCTGGCCCGGCACCCGCGGCAGGCGGAGGATGACCACGTCCAGCTTTCCGGCATTGAAGGCGTCCACCACGCGGATACGGTCGGAAGGGCCGGTCGTGCGTTTGGCATAGGTCGGCACGTCCGTCGTATAGTCTATGCGTTCGGTACGTCCGGTGATCTCGTCCGCCCTGATGCCTCTGGCCTCAAATTCGGCCAGCATCCTGTCGATGACGGATACCGGCAGGCCGCCGAAGTCGGACTTGTTGATGACGGCCAGAGCCTGATTGTAGGCCCGCACGCCGTCCGGCCCCAGCTCTTCGTCCGTGAGGCGGCGTTTTTCCGTGGCTTCTTTTTTCCCGGGTTCTCTGATGGAGGTCATCCGCGATTTTTCCAGATAGCGGATGAACATGTCGTTGAAGGTAAAGTTGATGGGGGAGCCTGCGGCAATGCCGTTCTGTTCCGCAAATTCCCGGATCATGCTGCCCATGGTGTTGGACAGGGCAATGACGACCTTTTCCCCTCTGGCAACGTCCCCGGCCGCGGCCTCGACAACGGCGTCCACCTTCTGCGCCAGAAGGCTCTGGGCAATGACGTTGTGCATGACCGCCGTAAAGTTGGTGCTGGAAGCGCCCCCCTTGCCCGTGCTCTTGTTGTCCCCGACGGAGCCGCCCCGCCTGGCGGCCTCCTTGTCCGCCCTTTCAACGGCGGCTTCCTTCACGGCGTCAAAGGCCATGATGGCGCGCATGATTTCGGCTGTCTTTTCCGCGCGCGCCTTGTCGATGGGGACTGTCGAGGTCTGCACCTCGGCCCCTTCAAAGGAGCGTTCCCGGCGCAGATACTGGCCCGTTTCCGTCAGTTCCGCGGCCACGGCCTGCTGCATGGGAATGCCGCCCCGTTCAATGGCCTCGGCCAGCTTGCCCATATCGTCGGCGGCATACTGCATATCCGTCTTGAAATACAGACTCATGACGTCCGGCCGCTTGGCATAGGTGGCGGAGGAGTAGAACGCCCCCTGATGCGAGGCCTGCAGCATCTTGCGCACGAACTGGGCGCGGTCGTCGGCGGCGTCGGCTTTTTTGCGGACATTGGCCTGTCCGCCCGCGTTGTGGGATTCGTCCAGGATGAAAACGGCGTTGGGCGCGATGTTCATCATGAACTGACGCCGGAACGTGTCCTGCCCCTTGACGGGGTTGAGCTGATCGTAGGTCGTGAACACGGCGTCATACGCGCCCATGCCGTTTTTCATCACATCGGCCAGAACCTTCTCGTGCGCCTTTGCCGTTTTGGTCCTGAGCGTCCTGCCGTCGGGAAGAAGAATGGCCTTGTCGCCGGAGAGGTCCGCGTTGGTCGGCAGGGGATTGAAGCCCTCCATGCCGATGTCCGCAAGGTCGCGCACCATGTCGGCATAGAGATCGGGCTTCATGGTGAC
>OHBE01003449.1_pt1 | contig 10123 bp, 8 predicted proteins | sample 1577231 | NCBI WGS metagenome assembly OHBE01 (sample SAMEA3541506, study PRJEB24748) | human gut metagenome | biome: human gut; feature: human-associated habitat; material: faeces | place: China | collected 2012
CCAGCCGCACTCACCGCTGCGGCAGCGTTCCGGCACGCAGATCCCGGCGCGCTCGGCGGCGACGAGCACCGGCTCGTCGGCGGAGACGGGGATCTCGTATTCCTTTCCGCACTGGATGAGCTTCATTTTAAACGTTTTGCCTCGAATACCGGCGGGATAATCCGGCTGATCCCACGGATTTTTGATCGCGCCGAAAAGCTCGCGGCGCACGTACTTGCGGCGCAGGCCGAGCGGCTCGATCTGGGTATCAAGGTAATTGTACATCCCCTGCGGGCCGCACATGAAGATGCTGTACTCCGCGCCGCCGTATTTTTTGATGAGCTCCGCGGTGATGAAGCCGTGCTCGTAGCCTTCCTTTTCCTCGTCGGAGAGAACGTGGATGACGTGCACCTTATCGCACGCCGCGGCGACCTCCTCCAGCTCCTTTTTATATACGATGCCCGCCTCGGTGCGCGAGCCGTAAATTATGGTGAGATCAAAATCCTCCAGGCCGTCGCGCAGGGCGCGGGCCATTGCCATGAACGGCGTGATGCCGACGCCGCCGGCGAGCGCCACGACCTTCTTCGCGTCGCGCAGGCGCTCATAGTAGAGCTGGCCCTGCGGCCCGGAGATCGTGAGCTTCTGCCCGACCTGCCACGTATCCTGTACCCACGGGGAAACAAAGCCGTTCGGGTCGCGCCGTACGGCGATGTTGTATTCGCCGCGCTTCGCCCATGCGGGGCTGCCGCTGAGCGAGTAGGCGCGGGTCGTGACCGTTTCGCCGATGTGCGCGGTCACGCTCACGTACTGTCCGGCGCGGAACGGCGCGAGCGGCGCGCCGTCCTCGGACTTGAGCACGATCGTCTTGACGTCCGGGCCGTTGGGCCAGATCTCCGCAACGACGACGCGCTGCATCTCGGGATGACGGACCTTCGCCTTTTCGTTCGTCGTGAACGTTTTGGGCAGAGGCGTCGCCGGGGCCGCCTGGATCGCCGCCTCGCGGACCTTGGGCATGTTCTTGAACCGGAGCATGTCGAGCGCCCCGATCAGCTTCACTTTATAGTTGCAGTTTGCCGCCATGTCACTCAAGCCTCCTCTGCTTTCATTTCGGCAAGGGTCTTTTTTGCGAGCGTGTCGCCGCTGAAGATCGCGGAGTTGTAGCCGTCGCCGCGGATGGACGCCGCGCCGACGAACTTCAGCCCCTTGACCGGGAACTCGGTGCCCATCATCATCATGCGCGGCATCATATTGTCCCAGTCCTTCAGCTCAAAGCCGTACGCCGAGCCCTCCGGAGTATTTACATAGTTGCACATCGTCCACGGCGTCGCGATCTCGATCTCTTCGATGTACGGCGTGACGGTGATGCCGGTGCGCTCTTCAAAGAGCCGGATGAGTTTTTCGGCAAAGTCGGTCTTGGTCTTTACGTAGTCGTCCTGCTCCACGTCCGCCCAGACGTCGGCCATGAACGTGCTTGTGAGCGACATTACGCACGTCCCCTCCGGCGAGAACGCCGGGTTCACAACGTTGTAGCAGACCATGACCTGGTTGCAGTTGGTCTCCATGCGCTTGCCCGTCTCATACTCCTTCGCGCTGTCCGCCGAGGTCGGAAGGAAGATCGTATAGTCGTGAATGCCGATCTCCTCCGCCGATCTGTCCAGCCCGAGATACACGACGAACATGCGCGCCGAATAGGTGCGCGCGTTGCCGAGCTTCACCATACGCTCGGGTACGACCTCCGGGGGACACATCGTGGCGTAAACCATGTTCTGATTCATGTTGCAGAGGATATAGCGCGTTTCCACCTCGCCGCACGTCGTTTTCACGCCGCGGACGGCCTTATTCTCATCAAAGAGGATCTCCGTGGCGGTGCAGTTCATCCATATCTCGCCGCCCATCTTCCGGAAGCATTCGAGAAGGCCGGTCGTCAGCTCGTTGCTCGTCTTATCCGGGATCCATGCGCCGTGGTTGACGTACAGCCAGAGCATATTCACGTATTGCAGGAAGGAAAGGTGGTCCATATCCACGCCGAGATAGCCCCAGTAGGTCCCCATGATGTCCTGCGCGAGCTTCGGCATTTTCATGGCGCGGAACACCTCGTTCACCGTGTAGCTGCCGAGACGCAGGAAGTTGGGGAAGTGCTCCTGCATGTATTTCGGGTCGGTCTTTCCCGCGACGCTGAGCGAATAGTCGCCCGCCTCGTGGAACTCGGTGCCGAGATCAAAAAGATCCTGGATCGACTTGCGGCAGCCGGGGACGAGCCGCTCCATTTCGTTGACAAATTCCTTCACGGTGCAGGGAAGCGTCGCATCGATGTGGGTCTTGCCATCGGAGGCGGTGGTGATCACGCGGAAGTTGTCCGGTACCATGTGCCACGGGATATCCAGCCCGAACTCCTCACACGTTTTGCGGCAGCCGCCGGGATTTTCCTTGCTGCCCCATTCGCAGATCTCGTGCAGCGCGGTCTCAAACTCAAAGCGTCCCCGGCGGAAGCTCGAAGCGCAGCCGCCCGGAAGGTTGTGCCGCTCGACAAGAAGCGTCTTTTTGCCGCCCTTCGCCATCCGGCAGGCCGCCGCGAGACCGCCGTTGCCCGCGCCGATGACTACGGCATCGTATTTTTGCATGGTCTTGTCCTCCTTACTTTTTTCGCGCTTGCCCTTTCGTGGTATTACCACGCGATTTCACTTATAAGAATATATACCGCGCCGCCCGCTCGTCAAGCGCCGCCGGGAGATTTCATCGGTTTACAAAAATCCGGCGATTGACTTTTGCGTATATTGCGGGTAAACTTGAAATAAATAAACGTGGTATTTCCACGTGCATTCACCGGAGGAAACGGCTATGGGCTACAGCAAGATCACCGCGCTTTCGCTGACCGATCTTTTCGTGCAGCAGATCGAAAACATGATCCTCTCCGGCGAGCTTGCCTTCGGCGAACAGCTGCCCCCAGCGCGTGAGCTGGCGGCGAAGATGGGCGTTTCGCGCACCGTCGTAACGGCGGGGCTGGTAGAGCTCGAAAAGCTCGGCTTTGTGGAGATCAAAGCCCGGCAGGGCGTGTACGTCTGCGATTACCGGCGGCGCGGCACGATGGAAACGCTCGTGGCGATCATGCGCTACAACGGCGGCGCGCTGCGCCAGAACGAGGTGCGCTCCCTGCTCGAAACGCGCGACGCGATGGAGTGTATGTGCATGCGTCTCGTCGTCGAGCGCTCGGACACCGCATCGCTCGAAGCGCTCGCGCCGGTTTTGGAGAGCATCCGCGCCGCGCGCGACAGCGACGAAGCCGCGGAGAACGTTTTCCTTTTCCACCACGAACTCGCGGTGCTCTCCGGCAACGTGCTCATGCCGCTTTTATACCACTCCTTCCGCCCGCAGAGCGTGTATCTCTGGACGATCGACTGCAAGCGCAGCGGCATACAGAAAATGTATGAATCGAAGCTCGCGCTCTATACCGCCCTTTTGAACGGTGACGCGCCCACAGCGGTACGTCTTACCCACGAACGCATCGCCCGCGCCATCGAAGCGCTGCCCCTCTTCGGCGCATAAAAATGTTCCCCGCTTTCCTTCCGGGAAAGCGGGGAACATTTACACAGGGGAGGTTTTTCATCGCAGCTTTTTGAGCTCCTCAAGCCCTGAGTACGGTATCGCGAGATTGCCGCAGCCCGTGCCCATGGAGATGTGCGTTTTGCGTGTGCCGCGGCAGTCGCTGCCGCCGGAAATGCCCATGCCGTATGTTCCCGCGGCGGACGGCTGCATTCATATCTTCTTTATATGATTCCTCTATTTTGTCCAACATTTTTGCTATTATTTTTCAAAAAAGTACAGAATGTTTATTTTTTCTATTGCGAACAGGCGGTTTGGGGCGTATAGTGGGCAGGTACGTCTTTTTTGGGGGAGGAATCATCGTGTTTTCTTCGTTTTTTGCCGGATTAAAGAGAGAGTTTTCCGGCTACAACGCCGCGAAGCTGGTGAAGGACATTCTCGCCGGTCTCACGGTGTGCGCCGTGGCGCTGCCGCTCGCACTCGCGTTCGGCGTTTCGTCCGGCGCTTCCGCCGCGGCGGGCCTTGTTACGGCCATCGTCGCCGGTATCGTGATCGCGCTGCTCGGCGGCGCGTCGTTCCAGATCTCCGGTCCGACCGGCGCTATGAGCGCCGTGCTCGTCGGCATCGTGGCGGCGCATGGGCTGCAGGGCGTGTTCTTCGCGTGCTTTGCCGCCGGTGTATTGCTGCTCATCGCCGGTGTGCTGCGGCTGGGGCGGCTCATCAGCTTCATCCCGATGCCCGTCATTATGGGCTTTACGTCCGGCATTGCGATCATCATCGCGCTCGGCCAGATCGACAATTTCTTCGGCACGACGTCCGAGGGCCTGACGAACATAGAAAAGCTGCTCTCCTACGGGCGGCTCGGGTTCCATGTGAACTGGCAGGCGGCGCTCATCGGGCTGCTCGTCGTGGCGGTCATGGTCGTATGGCCGAAAAAGTGGGGCGCGCGCGTCCCCGGCTCGCTCGTCGGCATCATCGCGGCCGCCATCGTCGCGGGCGTGTTCCATATGGATTCTCTCGCCACCGTCGGCGACATTCCCCGCACGCTGCTGCTCTCCGACCGGCTGGATCTTTCGTCGCTCAGCTTCTCGATGGTCAAAGACCTGCTCTCGCCCATCGTGACGATCGCGGCGCTCGGCATGATCGAAAGCCTTCTGTGCGGCGCTTCCGCCTCGCGCATGAAGGGTGAGGAATTCAATGCCGATCAGGAGCTGATCGCGCAGGGCGTCGGCAACATTCTGCTGCCGCTCTTCGGCGGCGTGCCCGCTACGGCAGCGATCGCCCGCACGAGCGTGGCGGTCAAGTCCGGCCAGCAGACCCGGCTGACGAGCGTTTTTCACTCGGTGTTTCTGCTCGCGTCCATGTTCCTGCTCGGCGGCGTGATGGCGCGGCTGCCGCTCTCGGCGCTCGCGGGCGTGCTCATGGTCACGGCGTGGCGCATGAACGACTGGGCGGGCATCCGCTATGTGTTCCGCCACAAATTCAAATCCGGCATCAGCCAGTTTCTGCTCACGATGATCGCAACGGTCGTGTTCGATCTCACGGTCGCTATCCTGCTCGGCGTTGTCTACTCCGCCATTTTGTATATGGCCAAGTCCAGTCAGATCCGCGTGAGCTTTTCGGCCATCGACACGAACAAGCTCCGCGCCATCGACGGCAAGCCGCCGATCCTCGAATCGGCGGGCGTGGCGTATGTGACGGGCGCGCTGTTCTTCGGCGCAGTGGACGAGTTCAACCACCGTATGGCGGAGATGCCCGCCTACGACCACGTGATCCTCTCGATGCGCGGCATGCCGAGCGTGGACGTGTCCGGCGCACAGGCGATCCTCGAGCTGTGCCAGAGCCTTCTCGCGCAGGGCAAGACCGTGGCCTGCTGCGGCATGAGCGAGAACGTCCGGCGGTACTTTGACCGCGCCGGGATCACCGAAGTCCTCGGCGAGAGCGCGTATTTCTGGAGCGCTGACCAGGCGATCCTCGATCTGCTGGACGCGGAGATCGCGGAATAAACGGCATAAACGAATGGAGCCGCGGAGGAATCTTTCCTCCGCGGCTCAATTTTTTGCGTTATTCGCCCTTTTCCGTTTCGGCGGCGCGGATGCGGAGGTACATGTCCTGCATCTGGCGGTCGATGTCGGCGATCTTGCCGGAGACGGCGAGCATTTCCTCGTTGATGCCCTCCGGCAGGCGGGATTTGTCGGCCTTATACCGGATATCGTGCTCAAGACTCGCCCAGAAGTCCATGGCGATCGTGCGGATCTGGATCTCGGCCACGACGTACTCCGTCCGGTCGGAGAGGTACACCGGCACGCGGATATCGAGATGGAGCGAGCGGTAGCCGTTATAATTCGGCGTTTTGATATAGTCCTGCCGCTTGACGATCTCAATATCCTTCTGCCGCTCGAGCATTTCGGCAACGCGGTAGACATCGTCGATGTAGCTGCACACCACGCGCACGCCCGCGATGTCGTTCACGTGCTCGCGCGCCGTCTCGATGGAGACCGGTAGACCCTTTTTCATCAGCTTCGCGGCGATGCTCTCCGGCGTTTTCACGCGGCTTTCGATGTGGTGGATCGGGTTGCGCGCATAGAGGACGCTGAATTCGTCGTTTAGAATTTCAAATTTCAGCGTGAGCTGGCGCGCGGCGGCCTCGTAAAGATTGCGCATCACGAGAAATTCGCGCAGCTTGCCCTGCAGCTCCGGTTTTTTTTCGGCGTCGTTCATGGTTTCTCCTTTGCATTGACCACGGCAGCGGGGGCCCTCTCCGTCTTTTGCCTTCGGCAAGATCCACCCCCGCCCTCTCTCTGCCGCCTTTGGCGGCATCTCTCCCCGCCGGGGAGCGTCTGCCCCTGTCAGGGGAGGCAAGCGGGTCATCCGAAAACTATCTTGGCCCCCCTAACAGGGGGGCTGGCAGCCGCAGGCTGACTGAGGGGTTTTCTCACTTCCTGTATTGAGTATACCACGTCCCCCGCGGTACGCACAAGCGGCGCGCATGAGCGGCGGGAACTTTTTTCCTATGCCGCGCGTCCAAAGGATAGAAGCACTCCCAAAGAAGGATAGAAGCACTCCCAAAGAAGGATAGAAGCACTCTCAAAGGAGGAAACATTATGAAACGCCTTATCGCCCTTTTGCTTGCGCTTTCTGCGCTCTTCTCTCTTGCCGCGTGCGGCGGCACAAACGCCTTTGCTCTTGCCGAGGCGACCTACCCGGAAAGCGCGCCGTATCCGAACGAAGCGAAGTACTCCGGCGCGAAGTACGAAGCGGCGTACGATGCCTGGAGCGCCGACCGCCGGGCACGGAACACCGCGGCCTCGTCGGTCGATGGCGCGCTCGACGATTACATCCGCGCGGCGCTGCCCGCGCTGCTCTCGGGCGTGGACGGCAAAAACGCCGTGTGCTCGCCGGTGAGCGTGTATATGGCGCTCTCGATGCTCGCGGAGGTCACGGACGGGGACACCCGCGCGCAGATTCTCTCCCTGCTCGGCGCGGACAGCATGGAATCCCTGCGCAAGACCGCCGGGAACGTCTGGGCGGCGAACTACCAGAACGACGGCGCGGTGACGAGCATCCTTGCCGACTCGCTCTGGCTCTCCGACAGCATGGACTACAATTCCAACACCCTCGCGCGCCTCGCGGACAGCTACTATGCCTCCGCCTACCGCGGCGAGATGGGCTCCGAGGCGTTCAACGAAGCGCTCCGCCGCTGGATCAACGAGCAGACGGGCGGCCTTTTGAAGGACAGCGCCGACGGTCTTTCGCTCGCGCCGGATACGGTGATTGCGCTCGCCTCGACCATATACTTCCGCGCGAAGTGGGGCAGTGAGTTTTCAAAGAGCGCCACGACGGACGGCGTATTCCACGCGCCGGACGGCGACGTGACGCACAAATTCATGCACGAGACCATGGAGAGCACGTACTATGCCGCCGATAACTTTGCCGCCGTCGGCAAATATCTCGAGGGCAGCGGCACGATGTGGTTCCTGCTGCCGGACGAGGGCGTGACGCCGGAGGCGCTGCTCTCCGACGGCAGCGCGGTCGATTTCTTTCTCTCGCCGGAGAGCGCTGAGAGCAAGTATATGACCATTGATCTCTCCGTGCCGAAATTTGACGTTTCCGCTGATACCGACCTTTCCGGCGCGCTGCGCGCGCTCGGCGTGACGGACGTGTTTGACGCGGGCAAGGCCGACTTCTCCCCGCTCACCGACAAGGCCGACGACATTTTCCTTTCACAGGCCAAGCACGCCGCGCGCGTCACCATTGACGAGGAGGGCGTTGTAGCGGCGGCCTACACCGTGATGGTCGCGTGCGGAGCCGCCTTGCCGCCGGATGAGCGTGTCGAGTTCACGCTCGACCGGCCGTTCCTCTTCGCCGTCACCGGCGAGAGCGGAGAGATCCTCTTCGCGGGGATCGTGAACACGCCGGCATGACAGGGCAGAGGCCCATTTTAAAATTATAAACGTATGCCCGCCCGTGAGGACAACTCACGGGCGGGCATCTTTTCGTTTCCGCTCAAATAATATAATCGTATCCGCCGGGATCGTTGTGCATCAGATCGGCGAGCGTATACTGGTCCAGATAGTCGTTGATGACTTTGTCCAGCCCCTTCCACAGAGAAAGCGTGCGGCACTCCGCCGCGCGGGAGCACGCCGCCGCGCCGGGCTCCAGACAGGAGACGGGCGCCAGCGAATCCTCCGTCATACGCAGAATGTCCCCAACCGTATATTGCTCCGGCGCTTTTGTCAGGCGGTATCCGCCGCCCTTTCCGCGCACGCCGGTCAGCAGCTTTGCTTTCACGAGCAGCTTGATGATGTTCTCCAGATACTTTTCGGAGATATTCTGCCGCTCCGCGATCATCTTCAGAGGGATAAATCCGTCCGCCGCATGCTCGGCCAGATCGACCATGACCCGAAGCGCGTACCGCCCTTTGGTTGAGATCAGCATTTTCCGTTCCTCCCTTGTGTATAAATCCTATTATATAGCAGGGAAGTAGGTAAATCAACAAAGAATCTTCCTTTTGCTATTGACAAATGCGCGGCGGCGATTTATAATCCGCACAAACCTACAAGAAAGGTTGGTATTGAAATGCGCTTTTCCATGGCCCTCCGATGTTGCCGGGCACCTAGCGTCGATTGACAAGGGCACACGCGGTTCTGCCGGGCGGAAATGCCCTCATACTGCGTCAAAGCCCTTGAGAATACACAAAGTATTCTCTGCGGCCTTTTCCTTGTCTGCGAGCATTTCTGCTCCGGCAGAACTGCTTCGCATCGGACAGCCTTGGATTTTCGAGGGATTTTTGTTCTTTTGGACGCAGGCGGGCTGTCGCCCGCCAAGGAGAAAAGGGCAAAAAGCACCGAAAAGACTGGCTGTCCGACGTGTGTGCTCTTGTTAATCGACGCTATGCACACCGGAACACCCGATAACAACATAAAATATTCAGGAGGAAAGATCCATGCGTAAGATCTATACATCTGCCGACCAGCTGATCGGCAAGACCCCGCTGCTGGAGCTGGTGCACATTGAAAAGTCCGAAGGTCTGGAGGCCAGGGTGCTGGGCAAGCTGGAGTACTTCAACCCCGCCGGAAGCGTAAAGGACCGCATCGCCAAGGCGATGATCGACGACGCGGAGCAGAAGGGTCTGCTGAAGCCCGGCTCCGTGATTATTGAGCCGACCTCCGGCAACACGGGCATCGGTCTGGCTTCCGTGGCCGCCGCCCGCGGCTACCGCATCATCATCGTCATGCCGGAGACCATGAGCGTGGAGCGCCGCCAGCTGATGAAGGCCTACGGCGCGGAGCTCGTGCTTACCGAGGGCGCCAAGGGCATGAAGGGCGCGATCGCCAGGGCGGACGAGCTTTCCAGGGAGATCCCGAACAGCTTTATCCCCGGCCAGTTTGTGAACCCGGCCAACCCCGCCGTTCACCGCGCGACCACCGGCCCGGAGATCTGGGAGGACACCGACGGCAAGGTGGACATCTTTGTGGCGGGCGTCGGCACGGGCGGCACGGTCACCGGCGTCGGCGAATATCTGAAGAGCCGGAACCCCCATGTGAAGATCGTTGCCGTGGAGCCGGCCTCCTCCCCCGTTCTGAGCAAGGGCGTGGCCGGAAGCCACAAGATCCAGGGCATCGGCGCAGGCTTTGTCCCCGACGTGCTGGACACGAAGGTTTATGATGAGGTCATTCCCGTAGAGAACGAGGACGCCTTCGCCGCCGGACGTCTGGTAGGCCGGAAGGAGGGCGTGCTGGTGGGCATCTCCTCCGGCGCTGCGCTGTGGGCCGCCATTGAGATCGCCAAGCGGCCCGGCAGCGAAGGCAAGACCATCGTGGTGCTGCTGCCGGATACCGGCGACCGTTATCTCTCCACACCGCTGTTTGCCGACTGAGGCTCTTCCTTTGCTATCTTCTTTTTCCTTCCTTTTACTCTTTTTTACCCCTCTCTGTCCGAAAGGGCAAGGGGCAAAGACCCGGTATCCTGTCGATACCGGGTCTTTGCTCCGTTCTTTTCCGGTGGCGCTTACAGTCCCAGCAGCTTCGCCTTCAGCACGGCGGCCACGGTCTTGCCGTCCTCGATCTCGCCGGAGAGGCACCGTGCCAGCAGCGTATCGAAG
>OHBE01003454.1_pt1 | contig 10106 bp, 8 predicted proteins | sample 1577231 | NCBI WGS metagenome assembly OHBE01 (sample SAMEA3541506, study PRJEB24748) | human gut metagenome | biome: human gut; feature: human-associated habitat; material: faeces | place: China | collected 2012
ACAAGATGGTCACCAAGGAGTTCAAGGGCCTGGTCCACGGCGATTACGGCAAGACTCCCGCTCCCATCAGCCCCGAGTTCACCAAGAAGATCCTGGGCGACGAGCAGCCCATCACCTGCCGCTTTGCCGACACCCTGGCTCCCGAGATGGACAAGCTGAAGGCTGAGGCCGCCAAGTGGGCAACGCAGGAAGAGGATGTTCTGACCTACGCAATGTTCCCGCAGGTCGCACCCAAGTTCTTTGAAAAGCGCAATGCCAAGAAGCAGGGCGTGGACGCTGACCACGCTGATTACACCAATCAGTCTCACCCTGTCTAAATCATAATACCAGAAGGGGCTGCTGCACCGTTTGATGCAGCAGCCCCTTCTTTTTGTTATTGTTTTTGTGTTCCGGCAGGTCTCAGTTGTTCTTGCCATTCTCAGCCTTCATGGCGTTGTAGCCGATCAGCACGGTCCAGACATAGGCGCAGGTCTTGGGGATCATCAGCATCCCGATCAGCGGGACGGCGTCCGCCCACAGCACCACCGGGATATAAAAGCCGAAGCTCAGCACGATGGGGAGCCACGTCCAGCGGGACGGTATAGCTTTCAAAAGCGGAAGAATCAGAATCTGCTGTACAGCACCCGGCAGAGAAACGCGGCAAAAAGATCGGGCGGCTCCCGCTCCTCCTTGTTCAGCCAGACGCACACCATGCGGAAAGCGCCGAAGGTCAGAAAGTTATAGACATACGCAAGCTCCGCTTCACTGTTGCTGCCGGAGAGCATTTTGCGCGCGCTTTCCTTCAGGCTGTCCATGGCAAACAGCTTGTGGGCGAATGCCGGGTCAACGTTGTTGTTGATGATCAGGCGGGCAAATTCCAGATTCTCCTCCAGATACCGGCAGGCGGCGGTGATGATTTTCTCCGGTTCGGTTTCATGGCGCTCGATGGCTTTTGCGATAAAGTCCAGCATATCCTTTTCCATATCGGTCAGCAGATCGAACTGACTTCCATAATACTTATAGAATGTCGTTCGGTTCACGTCGGCTCTTTCACAAAGCTCCCGAATGGAAATGTGGTATATGTCCTGTTCCTTCAGCAGCTCGATCAGCGCGGCCTTCAGCAGCCGCTTTGTCATCGCAATGCGGCGATCCTCTTTTTTCTCCATGGCAGCCTCCTAAAAATGAATTTTTTTTGAACCCTCAACATTTCCCAACGGTGTGTTGATTTTTATTCCATACCGAAAGAACTGTCGGTTGAATAATCAACATGTGTTCATCATAATAAAACAAACGGGAAAAGTCAAGAAGGGTAATGCGCCATGAAAAAGCTTGCAGAGTTTCTTATAAACCGCCGCCGCGTTCTCACTGCCGTCATGCTTGTGCTGACGGCAGTTTGTGCCGTTCTCGCGCTGCGCGTTCCGATCAACCGGGATCGGACAAAATATCTTGCGGACAGCTCCGAAATGAAGCAGGGGCTTTCCATTATGGAGGACGTCTTCCCCGAGTCCGACGAGACGGCGTCGATCCGCGTGATGTTCGATGATCTGACCGCCGATCAGATACCCGAAATCAAAGCGCAGCTGGAAGCTATACCGAACGTAAGCGGCGTCGCGTACGAAGCCGGCAGCGAGGAATACAATAAGGACAATCACACGCTCTTTGTTGTGAACAGCCGGTACGATTACGACACCGACGAGGAGCACGCGATCGAAGCCGCTATCGAAGAGGGCTTCTCCGGCTATACGATGGCGTATGAGAATAACGATGTCCCGGCAACGGAGCTTCCGCTCTGGGTCGTCGTTCTTGCGCTGACGCTCGCCGTTATCATTTTGCTGGTCATGTCCGATTCATGGCTGGACCCCGTGCTGTTTCTCGTCACCATCGGCATCGCCGTCGTGCTCAACATGGGAACGAACATCCTGTTTCCGTACGTCGATGAGATGACCGCAACGGTCGGGCCCATTTTGCAGCTCGTGCTCTCCATGGACTATTCCATCATTTTGATGAATCGCTACCGGCAGGAAAAGGTCACGCACAGCGACAAGGTTTCTGCCATGAAAACGGCGCTCGCCGGTTCGGTTTCCTCCATCGCCTCCAGCTCGCTTACCACGGTCGTGGGATTGCTGGCGCTCGTGTTTTTGAGCTTCAAGCTCGGGCCGGAGCTCGGCATCGTGCTGGCTAAGGGCGTATTCATCAGCATGCTCTGCGCCTTTACCGTCCTCCCCGCGATGATCCTTGCAATGGACCCGCTGCTGGAAAAGACGAGAAAAAAATCGCCGCATGTTCCGATGGCGCGCTTCTCAAAGCTCAGCTATAAGACGAGATACGCCATGCCCGCCGTTTTTGCCGCGCTTTTTATCGCTTCTTTTATATTGCAGGGCTATACGCAGATCGTCTTCACGGAGGAAAACGACGACCCGCTGGCGAATGTGTTCCCGAAGAAGAACACCGTTGCGGTGGTTTACCGCAACGAGGACGAAGCGAAAATCGACAGCGTCATCTCCGAACTGGAAAAGGACGAGCGGGTTTCCGATATTCTCGGCTATGCCAACACGCTCGGCAAGGAGATGACCGCCGAGGACATGGGCAAGGCCGTCGCCGAATTGAGCGACGATGCGGAGCCCATCGGCGATAACCTCCTCCGTATGCTCTATTTCATCGCGGAGGACCGGAAAATGCCCGTGATAACGGCGTCTGACTTTATTAATTTTATAACCGACACCGTTCTTCCGGACAAAACCATCGGCAAGCACCTTGACGCCGCGCTGCGGGACAACGCGGAGCAGTTCCGAACGCTTGCCGACCGCACGCGCCTGACCACCGCGATTTCCGTTGACGAAATGGCGGAGCTCTTCGGCATAGACCGGGAGCGTGTCGAGAAGCTCTATCTCTACTATACGATCCAAAACGGCGTTGCGGACAGCGGTACAATGACGCTGCCGGTCTTTGTGGATTATGTGCTCAATTCCGTGGCGGCAAACGAAACCTACGGCTCGATGGTGAGCGCCTCGGCAATTGCTTCCCTCCGGCAGCTGCAAACATATACGAATACCAATACCGTTCTGGCGGCGCGCAGCGCGGCCGATCTGGCCGCGCTGATCGGGGCGGACGAGAGCACGGTGAATACCGTGTTTATTCTCGATAACGCGGGCGACGTCAGCGCGCAAACTATGAGTCTGCCCGAATTCAGTTCGTTTTTGTGCGGCAGTCTGCTGCAGGACGCGCTGTTCAGCTCATATTTTGACGATGCCGCCAAGGCGCAGGCGCAGACGATGGACGCGCTGGTGCAGCTTGCCGTGTCCGGGCAGGGGCTGACCCCCGACCAGATGGCGCAGACGCTGGGGATGGACGCGGAAAGCGTTTCCAAGCTGTACAGCCTCTACTTTTCCGCCGATCCCGCGTTCCAGAAGGAGGCGGCCGCCATGACGATGACGCTTACCGACTTTCTCCCGCTGCTGAAGGCCAACGCCCCCGCCGAGCAGCAGGCGCAGCTCGCCCAAACGGAGCAGTTTGTGAATCTTGCCGTTTCCGGGCAGGCGTTGGACGCGGAAACCATGGCGGGCGTGACGGGGATGACCACGGAGAATGTCGCGGGGCTTTATCTGATGAGCGGCACGGAGGCAATGACGCTTCCGGACTTTCTTTCCACCGCGCTGACACAGGCGCCCGACAACGCCGGCTTGCAGCAGATGAATCAGCTCGTACAGCTCGCTGTTTCCGGGCAGGCGCTGGACGCTTCTTCCCTTGCCTCCGTGCTCGGGATGGATACTGCGCAGGTCTGCCAGATATTCGCTCTTGTGCTGGCAGGGCAGAAAACGGTGGCTCTTGCCGATTTCTCCGCTTTTCTCGTCAACTCCGTGCTGACGAACGCGGCCTACGCCGGAGCTTTTTCCGAGGAGCAGGCGGCGCAGCTTCGCCGGCTGGATTCCATCGCGCAGCTCGCAGTCTCCGGCACACCGCTTGACGCCGGGACGCTGGCACAGCTGTTCGGCACGGACACGGATACGATCACGATGGCATTCCGCCTGTACTTCGGCAGGGATATCAGCCAAAAAACAATGTCGTTGAAGTCGTTTACCGACTTTGCTCTGTCCGATCCTCTTGTGAGCGGAATGATGGACGCCTCCACGCTCGGCCGCATTCAGTTTTTGCAGGCGATTTTGAACGCCGCGATAAACGGAACGGCGTTCACCTCCGCAAGACTTGCCTCGTTTCTGGGCATGGATCCGGCACAGACGGAAAAGCTGTATATCCTCCGTATGGGGGAAAACGGCGGTACGGACTCGTGGACGATCTCTCCGCGCTCGTTTGTAGCCTTTGCCGCAACGGACGTGCTCGGCGACGCAGAGCTTGCAAAGCAGATCGATGAAAAAACCGCAGAGGAGCTTCGGCAAGGTCATACGCTGATTGAGGCCGTCGTTTCGGAAAAAGCTTACACCGCCAGCGAAATGACCGCGCTCCTTTCCTCTCTGACGGACGAGGTGACCGAAAACGAGACGGAGATCCTTTATCTCCTTTACGGAGGCGTGAATGACGCCGATCCCACGGAAAAAATGACGATTGTGGAGCTCTTTGATCTGCTCTGCGACAAAATGATGAACGACGGGCGCTTTGCGGAGTATTTCGACGGAGAAACAAAAAAGGAGATCCTCGACAGCAAGGCGGAGCTGGAGGACGCCGTCGCGCAGATGAGAGGCAAAGCCTACGCAAGAATGGTCGTCACCTCCGATTACCCGGACGAGTCTCCGGAAACGTCGGACTATGTAACCCGTATCGATATGCTCTGCCGGGAAAATCTCAGTGAATACTATCTGGTGGGCAACTCCGTTATGGTCAGCGAGATGGACCGCGCCTTTGACAGCGAATACCGGATGATCTCCCTGATCACCGCGATCTCCGTATTTCTTGTTGTGCTCATCGCGTTCCGCCATCCGATTCTTCCGCTGATCCTCACGCTTCTCGTGCAGTGCGGCGTATTTATCACCGTAACGGTCATCGGAGCCTACAGCGGCTCGATCTATTACCTTGCGCTGCTGATCGTACAGAGCATTCTCATGGGCGCAACGATCGACTACGGCATTGTGTTCTGTAATTTCTATATGGACAGTCGAAAAACCATGGACGTGACCGACGCGCTGCGCGCGGCGTACGAAGGCTCCATCCACACCATCATGACCTCCGGCTCCATCCTTGTGCTGGTGCTTGCCGCGCTCGGGATCCTTGTATCCTCGCCGATGATCTCCGATGTGAGCACCACGCTGTCCATTGGCGCGCTTGTCGCCATGCTGCTGATCCTTCTGGTTCTGCCCGGCATGACGGTTTGCTGCGACAGACTCATAAACAGAAAAAAGACCGAAGAAAAGACAAAAACGCCGTAAACCGCGGCAAAAAAGAAAACCGGCGGCGGGAGAACGAACTCTCCTCGCCGCCGGTTTGCGTTTTTTTATTGTGCCGGAAGCTCCACGGCAAAGACGGTGCCGCGCTCCGAGCTTTCCTCCACCCGAACAGAGCCGCCGTGCAGACCGGCAATTTCCCACACCAGCGAAAGCCCGAGACCCACGCCGCCGTATTCACGGCTGCGGGATTTGTCCACCCGGAAGAAGGGCTGGAAGATGCTCCGCCGGAATTCCTCCGGGATGCCGCTGCCGGTATCCGCTACGCGGATGTGCAGCATTTTGTCCTCCTGTGCCACGGAAATGCGCACCGACCCATCGGGGCGGTTGTACTTGACGGCGTTTTCCGTCAGATTGAAAAGCATTCGGTAGATCAGCGCGTCGCTCCCGATCATAACGCCGTCGCCCTCCCGTTCGAGCGCGATGCCTTTCTTCTCCGCCAGCGGCGCGAGATCTGTGAAGATCTCCTCGATCATCGGCGCGAGCTGGATCTGCTCGTTCCGCGCCACCTGCTGCAAATTGCTCATCTCCAGCAGCGTCTTGGTCATCTGCGTCAGCCGCTCCGTCTGCTCGCGCAAAGGCGTGAGGAACTCTGCCGTCTCCGGCCGCACATCGAGATGCTCTGCGGAAAACAGCTCCAGCTGCGCCTGCATCAGCGCCAGCGGTGTGCGCAGCTCGTGGGCGGCGTTGCCGGTAAACTGCCGCTGCGCGGCAAAGGCATTGTTCAGCCGCTCCAGCATCTGGTTGAAGGAGCGGCTGAACTGCCGGAACTCCGGCAGCACGTCCTCGTCGATCTTCATATCCGCGAGATTGTTCAGCTGCACCTTCTCCACCTGCGAGGCAAAGCTGCGCAGGGGCTTGAGCGCGCGGCCGCTGACGAAATACGCCAAAACGCCGCTCAGCACCGTCACCGCTGCCGTGATATACCAGTTCGTTGTGCAGAAGGACGTCTTCGCGCCGTGTATGACAATGGTCACATCCTCGTTCATTCCGGCAAGCTCCGGATCGAAAAACGCCGGATCGCCTTCCACGGCGGCGCTGCCGTAATCCTGAATGAAGCTGCCGATGGAGTCCATATAGTGCAGCCCGGAGGCGCAGAGCAGCAGCTTCATGGAAACGCAGGCCGCGCCGATGAGCAGCACGGTCAGCAGCGTGATGCGCCACTGCAAAGAAAGCCGCTTCATGCGTCCTCCCCTCCCATCAGATACCCCTCGCCGATGCGGTTGCGGATGGGGTCGCAGCCCAGCGCGGCGCGCAGCTTTTTGCGCAGAGCGGAGATATGCACCCGGATGGAGTTGCTGAAATTGTCCACGCTGTTGTCCCAGACGTGATCCATCAGCTCCTCCTGACTGACCGGGCGGCCCTGATGCACCATCAGATATTCCAAAATTCCCGTTTCCTTGCGGGTGAGCGTCAAGGTCTGCCCGTTGACGGCGGCGGTGCGCGAGCGCGTATCAAAGCTCAGCGCCCCGCAGGTCAATATCACATCCCGCTGCGTAAACTGCCGCAGCGTAAGACTGCGGATGCGCGCCTCCAGCTCCGCGAGATGAAAGGGCTTTGCCAGATAGTCGTTGGCCCCCGCGTCCAGCCCCTCGACCTTATCCTCCACCTCTCCGCGGGCGGAGAGGATCAGCACCTTCGTCTCCCGGTCTGCCTGCCGCAGGGTGCGCAGCACCGTCATGCCGTCCTTCCCCGGCAGATTCAGATCCAGCAGCACCAGATCGTACCGCTCCGTGCCGAGCAGCTCCAGCGCTTTTTCTCCGTCAAAGCAGTAATCCACGCTGTACGCCAGCCGCCGCAGGCTGCGCACAATGGTTTCGCACAGCGCGCGCTCATCCTCAATTACCAAAAGGTGCATCAAAAGCCTCCTGTTTCTTTTTCGTTTGATCTAATAATATCAGGAATGGATAAGATTTGTGTTAAGTTTTGATTCTTAACGGGGAATTTAACTGCCCTGCGCTATGATAGGGGCAGAAAACGGAAGGAGAGTTGTTCATGAGCCACAGAGAAAAAGCGGCCCTGCAGGTTTTCCTGCTGCTTGCCGGCGTTGCCATGGTGTGCTTCGGCGTCTGGCGCGGCGAATCGGCGGCGGTGCTGAGCAAAGCAATCAAACTATGTCTGGAGTGTGTAGGTATTGGGTAAAAAGAATTTGAGCGTCTCGCAGCTTCTGGCCCGCTTCCGGGGCTGGATACAGGCGGGGGCAACGCTGCTGACCAACCTGCACCTGCCCAACTTCCTCAAGGGCAGCCTGTATCAGGGCGCGGGGAAAACCGTCTGCGTGCCGGGGCTGAATTGCTACTCCTGCCCGGCCGCCTCCGGCGCGTGCCCCGTCGGGGCGTTTCAGGCGGTGGTGGGGTCGTCAAAGTTCGGCTTCTCTTATTATATCACAGGAATCCTCATCCTGCTCGGCGTTTTGCTCGGCCGATTGATCTGCGGCTTTTTGTGTCCCTTCGGATGGTTTCAGGAGCTGCTGCACAAGATCCCGACGAAAAAGCTCTCCACAAAAAAGCTCAAGCCGCTGACATATCTCAAATACGCCGTTTTGCTGGTTATGGTCGTTCTGCTGCCGGCGTTCCTTGTGAACGACGTGGGAATGGGCGATCCTTACTTCTGCAAGTATCTCTGCCCGCAGGGCGTGCTGGAGGGGGCAATCCCGCTGTCTCTTGCCAATGCCGGCATTCGGGCGGCGCTGGGGAAGCTGTTCACATGGAAGCTCTGCGTGCTGATTTCGGTAGTCGTGCTGAGCGTGCTCTTTTACCGCCCGTTCTGCAAATGGCTCTGCCCGCTGGGCGCGTTCTACGCCTTGCTGAACAAGGTATCGCTTTTCCAGATGAAGGTAGACGGGAACAAATGCGTCTCCTGCGGGAAATGCGCCAGAGCCTGCAAGATGGATGTGGATGTGACGAAGACGCCCAACCATACCGAGTGCATCCGCTGCGGAATGTGTGTCCGCGCCTGTCCCACAAACGCCGTGAGCTTCCGCTTCGGCTTCGGAACGGGCGAGCAGAATATACCGGGTACAAACAACGTAAATCAAATAAAACAAAAAACGGAGGAAACAAAATGAACGTCAAGAAAAGTATTGCGCTGCTGCTGGCAGTGATGATGGTGCTGTCTCTGGCCGCGTGCGGCGCAAAGGGTGAGACAGGCAGCGGCGACGCCATGACCGGAGAGCCCAAAAACGCCGAGGAAGCTGTCGCCATGCACAAGGAGCTGATGGCGCAGGAAAACGCGATCCTCTCGGAAAACACCGCGCTTTGGGAAAAGGTTTTCATGGCGGCCGACAAGAGCATGACCATGCAGGAGGACGGCAAAAACTACGGTGACTTCCTGCTGGACACCATCGAATCCGCCAAGGACCAGTTTACGGCGGACGAGCTGAAGCTGATCCGCGGCGAGGCGGAAAAGATCCGCGACATTGAAAGCAAGCTCACCATGATCGAGAAAAAGTACCCCGAGGCGGCGCAGGAATCCCTTGACGGCGCCATGAGCGTGCCCGCAGACGGCAGCATGAACATCTCCGGCGACACCAGCATGCTCCCCGATAACAGCAGCATGCAGAAATTCCCCTCCTTTGTGGGCAAGGATCTGGACGGGAACGATGTGACGAGCGACGAGCTTTTTTCCGGCAGCGCCGTTACGGTTGTCAACTTCTGGTTCACCACCTGCGGCCCGTGCGTGGGTGAGCTGGGCGAACTGGAAGCGCTGAGCAAGGAGCTCGCCGAAAAGGGCGGCTCTCTCATCGGCATCAACTCCTTCACATTGGATGGCGACGAAGCGGCGATTTCTGATGCAAAGGATGTGCTGATGAAGAAGGGCGCGACCTATCAGAATGTGTACTTCGCTTCCGACAGCGAGGCCGGCATGTTCACCGCAAACATCTTCGCTTACCCCACCACCTATGTGGTTGACCGCAGCGGCAACATCGTGGGCGATCCCATCGTGGGCGCCGTCACCAGCAAGGCGCAGATGGAAACGCTGCAGAAGCTCATCGACGCCTGCGGCCCCGACGGCTTCATCCAGGTCGAAAACGACGTCCTAAGCGAGATCGAGGCCGAGCACACCGTCATCGCCACCGGCGGCAGCGCGGTCTACTCCGACGAGGCGATGAAGCACCTCGCCTCCATCGGAACCGTGGTGTACCTGAAGATCTCCTACGAGCAGCTTGTCCACCGCCTGAGCGATCTGCAGGAGCGCGGCGTGGTCCTCAAGGGCGGCATCGGCATGAGCCTGCGCGACCTCTACGACGAGCGCCTGCCGCTCTACGAGAAGTACGCCGACATTACCGTGGATGTGAACGATCTGTCCATCACCGCCGCCGCCCGCAAGGTCGCCGCCGCCCTGAAGTAGCGGCTCGGTTTCGCATCGACGGGAAACTGGCGGAAAACAGCGCCACTTTTCGCGTAGCGTTCAAAATACCCTGATAATATCGCCTAACTTTAGCCCGCTGTAGGGTAGAATACGGGCATGTCTTGCGTCGGCGAGGGTCGGCGCGTATATCCGAGGCCGTTTTCCTGCGACGAATCCCTGGTTCGGGCGTGCTTATCGCGCTCTGTTGGATTCGACCGCAGAAAGGCGAGCCCGTTTGGAAGGCGATCCAGGTTGCAGGGCCTGGCGCGCTTTCGGAAAGGAAGCATCTATGGCCGATTTGAACGAGATGCTCGTCGCTTGGACTGGTGAGATCGACTCCTTTATGTACACCTACATTTTGGTGATCTTGCTGGTATTCGTGGG
>OHBE01003456.1_pt1 | contig 10103 bp, 7 predicted proteins | sample 1577231 | NCBI WGS metagenome assembly OHBE01 (sample SAMEA3541506, study PRJEB24748) | human gut metagenome | biome: human gut; feature: human-associated habitat; material: faeces | place: China | collected 2012
AAGCCAATCGAACTGCGTGCCGCGGAAATTTTGCAGACGGCGGGGCGGACGCTTTCCCAGCATTCGTGGGCAGAATGGGCGGAGATTTATCTGGAGCTGGAGCGTCTGGAGCCAAGCTGGGCAGACCGCCTTCTGGAGCTAAAGGAAACCGATTTGACGGGGATTTCCCTGCCGGATGCGATGGCGTGGGAGCCTGCGTTGGAGCAGCTTCTGGTGTATTTTCTCTATCGGCAGACCCCCCTTGCGCTGGATGATGGGGAATATGAGGGCAGAGCCGCCTTTGCTGTGCTGAGCTTTGCTATGATTCGCAGGCTTTTATTGGTGCATTTTGCATTGCACGGCAGCGTCGTTTTGGCGGATTTGATTGAAATTGCAAGGCAATATTCCGCAGAAATTGAATATTCGGATGAAAATGTTGAAATTTTGTTATACAGAATACAGGAAGCATTGTAAAGAAAGTCGCCTTTTGGCGGCTTTTTTGCGTTTTCGATATACAGATGTAGAGAATTGTCTGGTTTTGTTTGCAGGGCGAGGACTTTTCATGCTATAATATTACCTATTATACTTTATTAAAGATGCGCTTTATTTTGTGATTTTACAAAGCGATTCTCGAAACGGAAAAAGAGGAGGAAAGGAAAGAAAAATGAGTTCCAAAGACTGTAGCGTAAACAACATTTATCAATTAGAGGGCAGGGTACCTTTGCTGAAAGCCATTCCCTTTGGCTTACAGCATATTCTGGCAATGTTCGTTGCCAATCTGACCCCGATTACTATTATTGCGGCGGCAGGGGGGCTTTCTCAGGCGGAGATTGCGGTGCTTCTGCAAAATGCAATGTTTATTGCCGGGATTGCAACGCTGATTCAGCTGTATCCTGTCTGGAAGGTCGGATCGGGTCTGCCAATCGTTATGGGGGTCAGCTTCACCTTTGTAACGGTTTTATGTACGGTTGCGTCTAATTATGGGTATCCCTCGGTTGTCGGGGCGGTGCTTGTCGGCGGTCTTTTTGAAGGCACACTGGGGCTTCTGGCAAAATATTGGCGAAAGCTGATTGCACCTGTGGTTGCGGCATCTGTTGTTATCGCAATTGGGATGTCCCTGTTTTCTGTTGGCGCAAGATCCTTTGGCGGCGGCTATGCAGAGGATTTCGGCTCTGCGCAGAATCTTCTGTTGGGGACGATTACGCTTGTGGTCTGTCTTGGCTGGAACTGCTTTGCAAGGGGCTATCTGAAGCAGCTTTCCGTTCTGGTGGGGCTGCTTGTGGGCTATGTGGTGGCAATCCTTATGGGCAAGGTGGATTTGTCCGTTATTTTTGCAGGCGGCTTTGTCTCCCTGCCAAAGCTGATGCCCTATAAGCCGGAATTCCATGCGGGTGCGATTCTTTCCGTCTGTATTATTTTTCTGGTTTCCGCAGCGGAAACGATTGGGGATACCACAGCCATGGTTGCGACGGGGCTGAACAGAGAAATCGAGAGCAAGGAGATTTCCGGCTCTCTGGCGTGTGATGGCTATGCGTCCTCGTTGTCCTCTTTGGTAGGCTGTCCTCCTGTGACATCCTTTTCCCAGAACGTCGGGCTGCTGGCAATGACGAAGGTAGTCAATAAATTTACGATTATGACAGGTGCAGGCTGCATGATTCTGGCAGGGCTTCTGCCTCCTGTCGGGAACTTTTTTGCATCCCTGCCCGAATCTGTTCTGGGTGGCTGCACCATCATGATGTTTGGTACGATTATGACAAGTGGGATGCAGATGCTTGCAAAGGCAGGCTTTAATCAGAGAAACGTGACCATTGCCGCATTGTCTCTGGCAGTCGGCGTTGGCTTTACGGCTGCAAGCGAAATTGATTTGTGGCATATTTTCCCCGAAATTGTGCAGTCTGTATTTTCCGCAAACGTGGTAGCGGTGGCATTTGTAGTGTCTATCATTCTGAATCTGGTTTTGCCGAAAAATATGGATGTGGATAAAATTTCGGAATAAGCAATCAAACAAACAACAACAGCATCGATGGAGGATGGAGCATCGGTGATAAAAAAGAGAAGGAATTTAGAGAACAAGAGGGAGAAGAAAAAAGGAGGAAGCTTATGAGTCGTTTATCTATTGAAACGCCGGGGCGCGCCCAAAATGTCTTGGATGGTCTGCATCGGGATATGGAGCGCCGCATTGGTGCCAGTGCCTACGGACTGTGTCCGGTGGATATGTCTTTGAATTACCTGCGGCTGTGCCATGCGCAGACCTGTGGAAAATGTGTGCCCTGCCGCATCGGTCTTGGACAGTTGGAGGTGCTGATTGAGCAGGTGCTTGACCGTACCGCAACCATGGAAACCATTAACATAATTGAGCGTACCGCAAAGGTGATTGCCGATTCCGCAGGCTGTGCGATTGGCTATGAAGCGGCATACATGGTTTTGAAGGGAATTCGCGGCTTCCGCGAGGATTATGAGGAGCATGTGCAGCATGGACGCTGTATCTCTGCGCTGAGCTATCCTGTTCCCTGCGTTTCCGCCTGTCCTGCGCATGTGGATGTACCCGGCTATGTGGCGCTGGTGAATGAGGGAAAATATGAAGAAGCAGTAAGGCTGATTCGGAAGGACAACCCCTTCCCGTCCGCCTGTGCGTATGTCTGCGTGCATTCCTGTGAAGCACACTGTCGCCGCGCGATGGTGGATGATGCCATCAATATCTGCGGTCTGAAACGCTTTGCGGTGGATAACGCAAAGGCAGAGCCTGCGAAAATCCTGTATGAGAAAACAGGCAAAACCGTCGGCATTATCGGCGGTGGTCCCGGCGGGCTGACGGCGGCGTATTATCTGGCGCAGATGGGGCATAAGGTTACGGTTTATGAGCAGCGTCCCAAGCTGGGTGGCATGCTTCGCTATGGTATCCCTGATTATCGTCTGCCGCAGGAGGTTCTGGAGCGCGATATCGAACATATTCTGACAACAGGCATTAACGTGATTACGGATGTTTCCATCGGCAGAGATGTGACAATGGAGGATATCCAGAAAAGCTATGATGCAGTTTATATTTCCATTGGCGCGCATAATGATAAAAAGATTGGCATTGAAGGCGAGGACGCAGAAAATGTTGTCAGTGCGGTCAGCCTGCTGCGCCGCATTGATGAAGGCAATGCGCCCGATTTCACGGGTAAGAGAATCTGCGTTATCGGCGGCGGCAATGTTTCTATGGATGCCACCAGAACGGCAAAACGTCTGGGAGCGGAAAGCGTCACCTGTGTATACCGTCGCCGTGTGGATGATATGACCGCGCTGGCGGAGGAAATCGAAGAAGCAATGGCAGAGGGCTGTCAGATTTTGCCCTTGCAGGCACCTGCGCGCATTGAAAAGGATGCAGAGGGCAAGGTTGCGGCACTGTGGACAGTTCCGCAGATTATCGGGCCTTACGGCAAGGATGGCAGACCCAAGCCCATTCCTGCGGATGTCCCCGAATTCCGTATCGCATGTGATTATGTAATCGTTGCCATCGGGCAGGCGATAGACGCGCGTCCCTTTGAAGCCATCGGCATTAAGACCTTTAAGGGCATGATTCAGGCAGAGGATACCAGCTCCGTTGCGGATGTGGATAACGTATTCGCCGGCGGTGACGCGGTTTCCGGCCCTGCTACGGTCATTCGTGCCGTTGCGGCAGGGAAGGTTGCGGCAGCGAATATTGATGCCTACCTTGGCTTTGAGCATAAGATTAAGACGGACGTTGTGGTTCCTCCGGCACATCTGACAAATGCACCTCCCTGTGGGCGTGTAAACTTGAAAAGCCATTGCGCACCGGACTGCAAGGGTAACTTTGATCTGGTTGTGGAAGGCATGAGCAGAAAAGAGGCGGATCAGGAATCCGAACGCTGCCTGCGTTGTGATTACTTCGGCTTTGGCAGCTTCAGAGGAGGGAGGACAGGAGAATGGTAAGAATAACGATTGATGGACAGCTTGCGCAGGTGCCGGCAGGAACGACGATTATGGAGGCGGCGAAGGCGGTCAATGTAAAAATCCCTCATCTTTGCTATCTGAAGGGAATCAATGAAATTTCCGCTTGCCGTATCTGCTGCGTGGAAATTGAGGGCGAGCGCGCGATGGTTGCAGCCTGCAGCAACCCTGTAAAGGATGGCATGGTGGTGTATACGAATTCCCCTCGTGCCAGAATGACACGCCGCACAAATGTAGAACTGATTTTGTCTCAGCATGACTGCAAATGTGCGACCTGTGTACGCAGCGGCAACTGTCAGCTGCAGGAGGTTGCGAATGATCTGGGTATCCTTGAGCTTCCCTTTGAAACACAGCTGCAGAAGGGGCTGCGCAGTGCGTGGACAAAAACATTTCCGCTTTATCGGGATGTGAATAAATGTATCAAATGTATGCGCTGCATCCAGATTTGCGATAAGGTGCAGACGCTGAATATCTGGGATTTGGCAGGGACAGGCAGCCGCACAACGGTGGATGTTTCGGGCAACCGTGTTATCAAGGATTCCGATTGTGCGCTTTGCGGTCAGTGCATCACGCATTGCCCGACAGGCGGCTTAAGAGAAAGAGATGACACCGCAAAGGCAAGAGCGGCTCTGGCAGATAAAGAAAAAATTACGGTCGTACAGGTTGCGCCTGCGGTGCGTACCGCTTGGGGCGAGTATTTCGGGCTGAAACGGGAAGAAGCGACCATGGAGCGCATGGCAGGCGCACTGCACCGCCTTGGATTCGATTATGTATATGATACAAACTTTGCGGCAGACCTGACGATTATGGAGGAAGGCAATGAATTTCTGCATCGGCTGAAAAGCGGCGCATTGGTGCGTTGGCCCATGTTCACAAGCTGCTGTCCCGGTTGGGTGCGTTTCCTGAAAGGGCAGTATCCTGAATTGACAAATCAGCTTTCTACGGCAAAATCTCCCCAGCAGATGTTCGGCGCGGTTGCGAAAACATGGCTGGCGAAGAAGCTGGATGTGGCACCCGAAAAAATCTGCTGTGTTTCCATCATGCCCTGCGTAGCGAAGAAGGCGGAAGCAGATTTGCCGACCATGCGTGGTGAAAGCGGTGCGGATGTGGATATCGTGCTGACAACAAGGGAGCTGGTGCGTATGATGCGTGCAGACCATCTGGACCCGCATTTCATCGAGGAGGAAGCACTGAATTCCCCTATGGGAACACATACCGGTGCAGGCGTGATCTTCGGTGCAACCGGCGGCGTTATGGAAGCGGCTCTGCGTACTGCGGCGTATGTGCTGACGGGCGAAAATCCGAATCCGGATGCCTTCAGTGAGGTGCGGACAGGCCCCGGACTGAGAGAGGCAACCTATACCGTTGCGGGAATTCCTGTGCGTTGTGCGGTTGTCAGTGGTCTGGGCAATGCGCGTAAGCTGATTGAACGGCTGAAGGAGGGCAAGGTGCAGTATGATTTTGTAGAGGTCATGGCTTGTCCCGGCGGCTGTGTCGGCGGCGGCGGTCAGCCTATCTCCGCAGAGGATGAGGAGCTTTACGGCGTGAGAGGGGAACGGCTTTATACCCTTGATGCGGAAAATCCGATGCGTTTCGCTCATGAAAATCCTGAGGTACAGGCATTGTATCATGAATATCTGGGCGAACCCTTGGGAGAGACAGCACACCATCTGCTGCATACGGACCATAAGGCATGGAATATGCCCATGCAGAAATAAACGACAAGAAAATACAAAGGCTGTTGTACTTTATTGTACAGCAGTCTTTTTTATGCAAAAAAATGCTGAACAGAGAAAAATTTCTGTTCAGCAAAAGAATCAGATTTAGGAATATAGCTTACGGACGGAAACCCGACTCAGCTTTTTGATGATATCCGCCCAGAAGGCTGTCCCGAACAGGAAGGTCAGCAGAAGGGAAACAACCATAATCTCCAGAACGGCAAGATAGCCATTTGCACTGAGCAGCTCATAAAAGCCGCCGTAAATGAGGAAATCCTTAAACAGGCGGTGCAAAATATAAATGCCGATGGTGTTTTTCCCGAACCGACAAAGGAAGGTTTCTTTCTTCGGGCAAAGGATGAACAGGCCAAAGAGCATCAGCACAACCGCCGCCATCCACAGGATACAGATGAGCGGTGCAAAGGGAAACAGCTGACTTTTCAGCTGTGCATAGGGGGCAATCCCGAAGAAGAATACCCCCAGATATTTCTGTACCCCTCGTCCATAGGGAATCAGCATGCAGGCGGAAAGCAGCAGAACGGCAGGCAATGCTTTTCTGCATTTCGCATTCTTGACGACTGCCTGAAACTGCTCCTTTTTGATGTAATACCCCATGAGGAAGAAGGGCAGAAAGTGAATGGTGCGGGAAAGGCTTAAAAATTTCCCGACCGGCTCCTGATAATGGATGACTGCCGCCAGAAGGACTGCTCCAATGAGGACATATTTCGGTTTCATATTTTTTGTCAGGTAAAGAAAAATATGCCACCAGATTAAAGAAAGCAGATACCACGGTGCCGCCCCAACTGTCAGCATATTGATTTTCAGAAGAGAGAAAATCAGAACGCCCAGAATAAATGCTTTTCGGAACAGCGCGGATTTACTGTACGCAAAAGAGAGCAGCCAAATGCCGCCGCAGAACAGCAGAACAATGAGAGCCCAGACGGCAGGGTGTTGTGCCGTTTCAAAATATGGTCGCTCAAAGATGAAATGTACCAGCTCGATGGCATCCTTGAACAGAAGATAGAGCCATGCGAAGGAGAGCAGCTTTTCCGCCTTATATTCCTTTGTGAGAAAGCCCTTTGCCAGATAGCCCGACATGAAGATAAACCCCGGCATGTGAAAAAAATAGATAAAGGTTCTCACGCCTGTGGCAAAGGCAGAATGGGTTTCCTGCAAATAGCCAAGCATGTGTCCCAGAACCACCAGAAAAATCAGAACACCCTTGATGTTGTCGATATGAAAATCTCTTGCTGTCTGCTGCTTCATGATGAATGACTCCTGTTTCATTTCTGTTTGATGTTTTCTTCCCAAAGAGTATGATAAAGCGCAGGCTTTCTGTCCGCCTTGACAGGAAAGCTATTGCGGTATGCGTCTGCCTCGCTTAGGTCGATATCTACAATCGTCAGCCCGTTGCCGCCCTCTACATGCGCCAGCACTTCGCCTGTCGGGGAAACTGCCATGCTGTCACCGATATAGGAAAGACCGCCGCCCTCACCGCTGCGGTTCACACCGAGGATGAAGCACTGGTTTTCGATGGCGCGTGCCTTTAGGAGTGTCATCCAATGCTCTCTGCGTGCCGTGGGCCAGCTTGCGATAACGGGAATTACCTTTGCCTGCTCGGATACAATCTGAAAGATTTCGGGGAAACGTAAATCATAGCAGATTAACGGTGCAACAGGTACACCCTTTACCTCGCAGAGCTGCAGCGCATTACCGCCGGTATAATGCTTTGCCTCTGCGCCGAAGGAGAAGGGATGAATTTTTGCATAATCTGCAAGCTGATTCCCGTTCTCGTCCAGAATGATGCAGTGATTTGTGGCAATACCGTTTTCGTATACGGGCAGACCATAGCAGATGGCAACATGGTTTTTCTTTGCTTCTTCGCGGAAAAACGCCATGGAGGGACTGTTTTTTCTGTCCTCGCCGTAGGTTTCGGGGTTCAGCGTAAAGCCTGTCAGCGTCATTTCGGGGAAAATGACAAAATCCACCTGTTTTTCCTTTGCCTCTGCAAGCAGCCTGCTGCAAAGTGTCATGGCCTTTTCCTTTTCTTCAAAGCCCATATCAATCTGTCCCAATGCGATTCTCATAGGATTTTCCTCCTTTTATTCTTAAATGTTATTCTCAAATGCAAAACTGATTTTTTATTCCCAATCCTTCCAGATATCGGGGCAATAGCCCAGTGTAAACGCTTTACCGTTGCGTACAATCGGTGTGGCGAACAGCTCCGGATTTTCAAACAGCGTCTGCTCGCGCTTTGCCTCGTCGATATAATCCATGTAAAGCTTGGTGTATGCCTTTGCCTTGCGGTCAATCATATCTTCAACGGGGATACATTTTTTCGCTGCTTCAAAGACTGCCTTTGCCATGCCGAATTGGTGCAAATCAATATATTGATATTTTATTTTTCTCTCTTTAAAATAACGTTCCGCTTTTTTGGTATCAAAGCTTTTCTTGGAGCCGTAAATTTGGATATTCATGCGAAAACCATCCTTTCTTTGATACCTCATTTTATAATATTTTTTCCGTGGGGGCAAGACAATAGAGAATGATTCTGTTATACTTATGTTATTTTCAAGCGAAGGAGGCAGAAAAATGAGATTCATTTCATGGAATGTAAACGGCTTACGCGCCGCAGTAGGCAAAGGCTTTTCGGAATATTTCAAGGAAGCCGATGCGGATATATTTTCCCTACAGGAAACAAAGCTACAGGCAGGGCAGATTGACTTAGAAACGGAGGGCTATCATCAATACTGGAATTATGCCGAAAAGAAGGGCTATTCCGGCGTAGCGGTGTTCACGAAGCAGGAGCCGCTTTCTGTTGCCTATGGTATTGGCGTGGAGGAGCATGACCACGAGGGGCGTGTGATTACGCTAGAATTTCCTGATTTTTACTATGTGACGGTATACACCCCCAATTCGCAGCAGGAAAACGCCCGTCTAGCGTACCGCATGGAATGGGAGGATGCGTTCCGCGCGTATGTAAGCGCTCTGGATGCGAAAAAGCCTGTTGTCATCTGTGGGGATTTGAATGTAGCACATAATGAAATCGATCTGAAAAATCCCAAAACAAACCGCAGAAGTGCCGGCTTTACGGACGAGGAGCGCGGCAAATTCACAGAGCTTCTGGGTGCAGGCTTTGTGGATACCTTCCGCTATTTTTATCCGGAGCAGGAAGGCATTTATTCCTGGTGGAGCTATCGCTTTAAGGCAAGAGAGAAGAACGCAGGGTGGCGGATTGATTATTATGTCGTATCCAAGCGATTAGAGGATAAGCTGGTGGATGCAAAGATTCATACAGAGGTGCTTGGCTCTGACCATTGTCCTGTGGAGCTGGAAATCAATCTGTAAAAGAGGAGAAATATGGAACCGTATTATTATCAAACCTTATCCAAGGCGGAGCAGAGCAGCTATCAGGCGATGCAGGCAGGACTGCAGGCGTTTGCGCCCTCCTTTCCTGTGCCGCTGCTGGAAAACAGAGCGTTGACGGATGTTTTCATGAAGCTGCGTCTGGATTGTCCGCAGCTGTTCTATGCAGGGACATTTCAATATCGCTATTATCCCGATTCCAGAAATGCAGAATTGATTCCTGCGTATCTTTTTGAAAAGGGAAAGCTGAAGGAGCATCAGAAGGCACTGCAGTCACGCGTGGAAAAGCTGGTTCGTCCTGTGGCAAGGTGCAGCGATGAGGAAAAGCTGCTGTATATCCATGATTTTATCTGCAAAAATGTACGCTATGATAAGCTGAAAAAGCAATATTCCCATGAAATCATCGGCGTTCTGGGGCATGGCGTTGGCGTTTGTGAGGGCATTGCAAAGGCAGTCAAGATTCTCTGTGATGCACTGCAAATCCAGTGCATCATTGCCTTGGCGGAAAATAACCCCGAAAAGGGCGTGAAGTATCGCCATGCGTGGAACGTGGTGCGGCTGGATAAAAAATATTACCATCTGGACTGTACCTTTGATCTTTCCTTAGGAAATCCGGAGGAAATCCGCTATGATTATTTTCTGCTGAGTGATAAGCAGATTTTTCGCGATCATGAGAGACTGGTCTGGCGTGTGCCTGCCTGCGAGGATGCAGACAGATTTTATTATAAGAAAAAGAAGCTCTCCTTCACGAAGACGGAGGAGGCAAAAGCGCGCGGCGCAGGCGGTGAAAAAGGGAAAACCACTGCTGTTTCATTGGCGCGGCGGCTATATGACAAGGGAAATCGTGCAGGAATTTCTGCGGATTTTCAAGGAAGAAGCAGCGAAAAAAGAAAAATTCGCACAGGTTTCGCTGAATTGGGCGCAGGCGATTGTGAAGGTACGCTTTATCGAACAATTACCGACACAGGAATTGACCATGGAAGAAGCCAATGAAGGCGAAAAAGAGGAATAAATCAAGAAAAGAAAATCAAGAAAAGAAAAACCCGGGGACAAAAAGCATCCTCGGGTTTTTATATAATAAGGGGT